>Ga0307479_10004202_pt1 | contig 13168 bp, 10 predicted proteins | sample atmos_gasesECM4C_FD_203743 | JGI IMG/M metagenome (GOLD analysis project Ga0307479, IMG submission 203743) | Hardwood forest soil microbial communities from Morgan-Monroe State Forest, Indiana, United States - atmos_gasesECM4C_515 | ecosystem: Environmental > Terrestrial > Soil > Temperate...
AGACGGCCTCAAATACATCTGGCAAACACCTCTTCATCGCGTCCTAGCATTGTTGATTTTCCCAGGCTATCTCACGCTAGCGTTTTCCGCGCTACGGGCACCGATGATAATCCAAACCGCAGGCCTTTCAATTATCGCTTATGGCTTTATCAACAATACCGCGGTTGGCGCGGGAAAGTTGGCTGCAGTGATTGGCCTCACATTCTTCGGGAGGCGATTAACAAATGTATCCTTCGTCGCTGTGATGTTTTTGCTTACAGCCACCGCCATTGTTTGGTTCGGCTCAAGTTCCAGTTTTCATATCCTCATAGCATCAGCGTTTGTATTCGGCGTGGGGAACATCGCGACGAACATCGCAAATGCGACAATCTCAATGACCAATACCCCATCCGCGATCCTTGGGCGGCTGATGGCGAGCCGCCAGGTGTTTGTTGCGGCGACGTCACTGGTAGGCACGCTGTTCTTCGGCCGGCTCGCCGACACGGCTGGCCCACCTGCGTCCATAGTACTTCTCGGAGCGGTCTCAGGAATAGGTATCGTACTCGTCTGGCTCCTCACAGGGCAAAGGTTGACTAATCCGACCCCAGGTACAGCACCGGGAAGCGCGGCCGAGTAACCCGCGAGGCAATCTTGTCGTCTCCATATCAAGCGGATTCGCCGGCTACTGCTGATTTCAATTCGTTGCCTACGCTTATTACAGTTGGCACAACTAACGGATCCAGGGGACACTCTGCGCGTGTCGCGAGCTGATGCTCGGCAGCCTCCGGAGCTGCGGACCTGAGGGAGGGACTCAATTTGTCAAAAGCGTTATCGTATAGTTCCGCGACGGACAGGATACGCGCTCCCACCTGAAGCACTGCCGAGGGATTTCGGGGTATCCTAGCGGTCGTCGCTGCAGTAGTTCGCCTCCAGATCATGGAATCGGCGAAATTACCGCGGCTTCTTTTCGGAATCGGCAAGACTGTGAGATACGCGGCCGTAATGACTAGCCGCCAAACGGTCGCTGGCAATAAGAAGGCTATCCCGGCGAGGATAATGATGAGAGGCAAGGGAAAAAGCTCCCCGACCAACCCCGAAGCGAGGCAAGACCGGAGATGGGGAAGGAAAGGATGACCAAAACGAAGGGAACGATAGCCCGAAAAAATGAGCTGATTCGTCACAAAGCGGGCTCCAGCCGATAGAATGGCGGCAAGAGTTAGGGAGACAGGAAAGAACACTATGCTTGCAAACGCCAAGTGCGCGACGATCGAAGCAGTTAGTGCTCCCATAGCCCATCCAGCTGCATCCACTCCCGCTCTCCAGAGATTAATGCGTCGGAAAGCCAATCCACCAAGGGAGCATCCCACCCCAACACCCAAAAGGGTATCGTAGGGCTCCCAAAGTAGACCAGCAACTTGAATGATCCCGCTGATCGAGTGTATTATGCCACCGCAAGGGTGGGGTATGGGTTTTACGAGGCATGCAAGTGCAAAGATGATTGCTAGCCAGACAAAAATCGTCGGATGTGCGTGGGGAATAGCCCAAACCAAGGGCAACAGAGGCAGGAAATATACTCCCAGAACATAACGCTTGACGGGTCCTGGCAGATCGCGAAATCTCTCCGACATAGCTTCAAACCACCCCGACCGGCTGGGAACTCAACTCGTGGCCGACCCGGAGAATGATCGGGACCACGTCGGGGTCCAGCGTGGACCCCGCTAGGGTCCTTAGCTCACGTTCCACGGCCTCCTGCGAAACCGGCCGGCCAAACGGGCTGATCCCGGACCGGGCGCTGTCGTAGAGTTCCGCGGCGGCCAAGATACTGCCGGCAAGGGAAACCAGCGTCCTCCTGTGTGGTCTGTGTCCCTCGCGGTCGACCCAGCGTTCATGGTGCGCTTGAATGACAGCCGCGATCATGCGATTTGGGATCTTAGCGACCAGGCTATCGCCCGCTATCGTGCGCGGCCCCGCCTCGCCGGTCACGTTGGATTCCGTCAAAATCCCGACGTCATGCAGCCGGGCGGCCAGTCGAAGGGTAACGAGACTCTGTTCCGAGAGCCCCAGCCGCCGGCCGGTCTCTATCGCGATCGCGCTGACGCGCTCACTGTGTTCTCTAGCGCCGGGCATGACGCGGTCGAGGACCCGGACGATCGCATCAACAATCTCTTCGAGCATTTCCTGGGACTGATGGTAGTAGGCCAGCTCCTGGCGGGCCAGCGGCAGGGCCAGCGCGCACGCGGCCGTCAGCACGACGCCGACGGCTTCACCCGGGACACTGGCCGAGGCGGCGGCGAGAACGACGGCCAGAGGAGTCGCGATGAACTGGTTGGCTGGATTCCGCACCAGATGGTGGAGCCAATCGGGGAGGAAAGGACGGCGGGGCTGCAGCGACAGATACCATACCGAGAGGCCGCTGTGCCCCACCCCAAAGATACCGATCGCAATGAGCGCGGCGGTAACGAGTGGTATCACCACCTCTCCGGCAGACCCATGGGAGACCACCGGCCCGACCACTACCGCAGCCGCGGCGGCCGGCAGGCTGCTCAACGCGCCATTGAGCGTCGCCTGCCAGATCTCGTTCTTTCTGAACAGCACGAGCCCTAGGAACGTCCCAATACCGGCCCCAAGAAGGACCTCCTGCGGTGTCCAGAGCACCGCTGCGATGAGGCTCAGCGGCACGTTCGGAACCATGATGCCTTCGACATATCTCGGGACGGGCTGTACGATGGCGGCGCTCGCAAATATGGCCATGAGCGCGACGACGACCTCGGGACGGCCCGGCGCCAAAGCCCGGGCGGAAAGGATGTAGGCCGCCCCGAGGACGATCAGATACCATTGGATCGGCTGCGAAAGACTGTGGAAGGCCGGATACGCTGGCGGCGGTTGCCCCCTAGCATTCGGCTTCGGGATCACGCCTCTGCCCCCAGGAATTGCCTCAGCGGTTCAGGTGTAAACTGCTCAACTCGATTTTCTGGGTTCCCTACTCTTTTCCCACATGGCGTTATAGGCGTCGGTGAGTACCCTGTACAACCCAGGGTAATCGCGCTTGCCAAACCGAAGACTCGGACGGGCCTTCGAGGGGTGATAGGGAATGGGAATCTCGATCCGAGCCCACCCCGTCTCGTCCCGGGGGTCCGCGAGGATCAGGGAGAACATCGGCCCATCGAACCAGCGGACGCTGATATGCGCATAGTCGGCGGATCTGGTCACATCTCGTATGCCTTCGGCAAACTTGATGGCCGTCGCGTCATAGGCAGCGGCGAACGCGGGTAGAAAGCAACTCTGGGGATCGAGGAGCAGCATGCGATCGATCGGAACTTCCATCAGCCTCGACCTCGCGGCCTCCTCGATCATGGCGGGCCATGCCACCCACGCATTCCTGACACTCTTCAACTGCGCGAGGAGCACCGGGAGGGTTTCGCGGCCCGGGTAAAAGGTCACCTTGGCGCACCCTCGGTCCCATGGCTGCCCGACTAACTCGCGCCATTTCGTCAGAGACATCGCCGGCTGCCCTCCATTCAGAGCGCGCTCGCCTGCGAATCTTCCATCCAGCGGTCGTTGTGTGAGGTCCCACTGGTCAGTGTAGGGTCGACCCATGCAAAGGACAACGGGAGTGGCGTTTGCACGGTCGTTTCAAAAGCGTATCGGTACGGTCTCCAGACAGATCGCGCCGCGTGAGTCTCCCCCGTGTTCGAACACGAACGGCCCTTCGCGCCCCAACGTCTGTTCGCGGCGCGTCCGCGGTGCGCTCGACATGCACGCGCAATGTGTGGCAGGCAAGCAGGACTTCGGCCGCGCGGACAAAAGACCACCCACGCGGTCTTTGGGAGACTCATCGTGGACGACGCGGTTTGGATCAAAGGCACCAGGCTTCGAGAAGCCCGGGAAGCCGCGCACCTCCGCCTCGCCGATGTGGCAAGCGGTATCATGAGCCCCGCGAATTTATCGAGGATCGAGCGGCACGAACGGTACCGGCTCCCTCTTTCCGCCGTGGCGTCTCTCGGCCGGCGTTTAGGGCTCGTGTTGGGGGACGATTTCGACTCGCACGTGTGGGCCCGGGCTGCTGGACAGACCGCGATCGAGCTCCTCTCGCAGTGGCGGTTCTCCGAGGCGCTCCGCGTGCTGCGCCTGCGGGATGCCGTGGTCGCGTCCGAGGATCCCGTCACGGAGTTGCAGGCGCACATCCTCGGCGCGTGGGCGCGGATGCAATGCGGGCACGCCGCGCGCCCGGATGTCTTGCACGACCTGGGTCTGCAGGCAAAAGAACGCGGGGCCCCGAGACAGGCGGTCTGGGCGAGAGTCCTGGAAGCGGAAATGCATGATCAGGCGGGCGACGGGAACTGGGCCCACACCGTATTCTCAGACACCATCAAGGAAGCCGATCGCGTCGGGACAGCGGTCGACATCTTGTGCGCCCGCGCCGCCTGGGCGCGTCACTACTTAAAGACAGAAGAGTTCGCGCGCGGGTTGGCGTTGCTCCAAGATATCGCGGGGAAACCGGATTCCAGCCCGAGGTACGGACAGGCACGGGTCCTGCATGCCCGCGGCCTGCTGTCTGCGGGAGCAGGCTTGCTGCACGACGCGGTGGAGGCGCTGCGTGGAGCGGCGACGGCGGCCGCGGCGATTCCAAACTATCGAATGGCCGGAACCGTTGAGCGCGATCTCGCCGGTGTCTACGACAGGCTCGGGGAGACAGAGAAAGCGGACGCTACGCTGGTCCGCGCGGCATCGCTGTTTACCCAGGCGGGAGATAGCCACGATGCCGCGGCAACGATCTCCAACGCGCTACTCCGCCACATCGCGCCCCGGCTGGGGCAGGGGAAGCTCGGCCGAGAGTCAAGCGGCTAAGACACCCGCACCGTGGGGTTCTTCAGGGTCCCGATTTCGTCCGCCCCGATCTCGATCACGTCGCCTTCTTCGCAGGCGAACTCATCGGGCGGGACGATCCCCGTGCCGGTGAGGAGGACTGTCATCGGTGGGATGTCGTTGGCGCGGCGGAGGCAGGCGACCAGGTCGGAGATCGGCCGGTGGAGCCGGGCCGTGCTGACCTGCCCCCGGAACACCTCGCGACCCCGGCGCACGATGCGGCAGGTGATGGTGAGCCGCCCCGCCGTCGCCCCGTCGGTAAGGAGGATCGTCGGGCCGAGGCTGCAGCAGGCCCGGTAGATCTTTGTCTGGGGAAGGTACAGGGGGTTCTCCCCCTCGATGTCGCGGGCGCTCATGTCGTTGCCGAGGGTGTAGCCGAGCACCTCCCCCTCAGCGCCGAGCACGACCGCCAGTTCCGGCTCGGGCACGGTCCAGCGGGAGTCCGCGCGGATGCCGACGGGCGCGTTCGGCCCCACGCACCGCGACGACGTGGCCTTGAAGAATACCTCCGGCCGCTCGGCGTCGTAGACCTTGTCGTAGATTCCGACGGTCGTCGTCTCCGCGAGGCGCGCTTCCCGGCTGCGCTCGTAGGTGACCCCGGCCGCCCAGACTTCAGGAGGGATGACCGGGAGGAGCAAGTGGGGGACGCTGGGATTCGGGGCGCGGTCCAGGTCCTGGTAGGAGTAGGCGGGCCCCGATCCCCGGAGGTCCTGCACACACCGCTGCAGATCACGGCGGCTGCGACGGGCAAGCTCCACGAGCGCTTCGAAGGACTCGAGCGGCGGCGCATCCGGGGACGCCACCGCCCGCACCGTACCACCTTCGCACAGGCCGAGACGAGCCCCCTGCCCGGGGATCCAGAACCGGGCGATGCGCATGCGCTCCTCCCTGATTGGCCTGCGAGGTGGGTCTTAGCGCAGCCCCTGCAGCATCGGCTCGAGATCGACTTTCTCGAGCTCGGTGGTCGACATCGGCAGGCGCTTGGCCGGAGCCTTCGTCCGGGGATGGCGGTAGATCACGCCGGTGGGCAGCTTGTCGCGCCGCTCGAAATCGCGGATCAGGTCCCACGCCGCGTCCTCGCCGGCGGGGTCGTGGCTGGCCGGCACCGGCTCGCAGTGGGCGCGGAACCAGTCGTAGGTGTTGAACTTATTGTACGTCACGCAAGGCGAGAAGTCGTTCACCAGCGCAAACCCCTTGTGCCGCACCGCCTCGACGAGCATCTCGGTCGTGTGCTTGGGATCCCCCGAGAACGACTGCGCCACGAACGTCGCGCCGCAGGTGAGGGCGAGTTTCACCGGGTCGAGCATGGGCGGGTGCTCCTCGACGGACACCCCCACCGGCTTGCCCAGCCCGGCGGAGGGGGAATCCTGCCCCTTGGTCAGCCCGTAGACGCCGTTGTCCATGATGAGCAGGGTGATGTCCGGATCGCGGCGCGAGATATGGACGAAGTTCTCCACGCCGATGGCGAGGGTGTCCCCGTCGCCCGCGAGCGCGATCACGGTCAGCTCGGGGTTGGCCATCTTGGCCCCGAGCGCGTAGGCGAGCGCGCCCCCGTGCGTGCCGTAGAACGAGTTCCCGTTGAGGTAGTTCCGGATCTGGCCCGAGCATCCGATCCCGCCGACCAGGAGGACCTCCGACGGCGTCAGTTCGAGCGTGGTGAGGGCCGCCTTCAGCGCGTTCAGGACCGCGAAGTCACCGCATCCGGGGCACCATTGGATCCGGTGCCGCGGGGTGGCGTTCTGCTCCCAGATCGACTTCACGGCGTCAGGCATCCGAGCTCACCTCGACCATGACGGGTTCCTTTCCGCCCAACCGGACCGCCGTGGCGCCGTTGCGGGCGACTTCGTGCACGGCCCTGACGACTTCCGACGGATAGAATGGGCGCCCGTTGTACTTGAGCACGCGGCGGGTGGGGATGAGGCAGTGCGCCTGAATGATCTCCGCGAGCTGCCCCATGTAGTTGTGCTCGCACACGATCACCCGTTCCCCGGCCACCAAGAGCGGCTTGACGAGATGCGTCGGGAAGGGCCAGAGGTGGGTGAAGTGGACCACCGTCACCGACAGGCCCTCCGCCTTGAGACGCTGCTGCGCTTCGAGCAGGGCGGGCTTGGTCGACCCCCAGCCGACGAGCACGAGCCCTTTCCCCACCGTCCCGTAGACCTGCGGCGGGCGGGCGTCCCGTTGCAGGTAGGTGGCCATCTTCCGCATCCGCTTGTCCATCATGGCCACGCGCTTGGCGGGGTCGGTAGTGACGAAACCAAACTCGTCGTGCTCGGTGCTGTTCATCTTGCTTACCCCGCCCCGCGTCCCGGGGATCAGGCGGGGGGAGATGCCGGTGTCGGTGACCCGGTAGCGGAGGTAGCGCTCCTCGCGCACCTGGTCCTCCGTCGCCACCTGGCGCTTGACCGGCGGCCGGCCGGCCCGCAGGAGCGACTCCGGCACCGTGATGCGCCCCTCGCTCAAGTTGAGGTCCGTCAGAAAGAACACCGGGCACTGGTAGATCTCGGCCAACCGCACCGCCTCGTGGATCAGCGAGTAGCACTCTTCGATCGTCGACGGCGCGAGCACGATCCTGGGGATCTCGCCGTGGCCGCCCCCCGTCACCAGGAAGAGATCGCCCTGCTCGGATTTGGTGGGCATGCCGGTCGAGGGGCCCGCCCGCATCGCGTCGACGATGACCAGCGGGGTCTCGGTCACGCCCGAGACGCCGAACTCCTCCACCTTGAGCGAGAGCCCCGGCCCGCTCGTCCCGATCATGCTGACCGCCCCCGCGGCGCTGGCGCCGAGGGCGGCGCGGATCGATTCGCGTTCGTTGGAGCCCTGGAGGGCGCGCCCGCCGTACCGCGGGACGTGCCGCTCCATGAACTCGAGGATCGATGACGCCGGGGTGATGGGATATCCCGCGTAGAACCGGACGCCCGCCTCGATCGCGCCGATGACGAGCGCCTCGTTGCCGGCGATGTACACCGCCGGAGCGGGCTGTGGAACCGGGGTGAGCCGGTAGCCGATCCCCGGCCAGCCGCGTTCGGTCAGGACGCTCTCGACCGCGGCGCGCCCCCGGCGGGCCGCCTCGAGGTTGAGGTTCACCAGCTCCGGTCCCTTGCGCCCGAACCGCTCTTCCAGCAGCCGCCGGAGCCACCGTTCATCGCTGTCGAACTCGAGGAGGCGGAAGAGCGCTCCGGTCATGACGACGTTCTTGACCACTTCTTTCTTGAGGTCGCGCTGCGCGATCTGGCGGGCGGGAATGGGGAAGACGCGCACCCCGCGCGCCTCGAGCTTCTCGACGGGGACCGGCCCCGTGGAGCTGTCGTAGAGAAGCACGCCCCCGTCGACGAGGTTCCGGCCGTGGCGCAGGATCGTGTCCCGGTTCGGCTGTTCGGGCACATCCGGGTTGACGTCGTAGTCGAGCCCCACCAAGATGTCGATGGCCTCGTCCCCCCAGGAGAGGGCCGGGCCATCGGTGATCACGAGCGGGTCGTACTGGTGGGCGCCGTAGATCGTCGAGGCGAACCCGCGCTCGAGCCCCATCACCTGGAGTCCGGCGCGACTGAGGATGCGGCCGAAGAGATCGGTGATCGTCGACACACCGTCCCTAAGCTGCACCCCGCCGACGAGCAGCTTCATGCGGTTCACTTTCATAGACTGGTGCTGCCTCCTGGGAGCCGCGGGGCAGAAACGTGCCGGGGCAGAGCAAGGCACATCGCGCCCGAGCGTCGCGGCTCGAGCCTTCCGACTCATTATACTAGCACTTTTTCCGTCGTTCCTCCACTTGAGCCCGGCCGCACCTATGTTCGGGCAGGGAAACCAAGCGGTCCGGCGAAGCCTGACCCCCTAGCAACGGCACTTATTTGCTCCTGGACCGGATGGAGCACCCGCTCCAGACACCCGGTCTCGAAGAGACAGCGGGAAGGGGTGACAAATGTCTGTACAGGCGAAGGCCGTACCGCGCCCGGGCTCCGGACAGCTCAGCCTCATGCAGGTCATCCTCGCCTCGTCGGCGGGAACCGTCATCGAGTGGTATGACTTCTATATTTACGCCAGCCTCGCGGTCTTCTTCGGGGCTCTGTTCTTCCCCAAGGAGAGCCCCACGGCGCAGCTCCTCTCGACGCTGGCCGTGTGGGGCACCGGCTTTTTGGTCCGTCCGTTCGGCGCGGTCGTCTTCGGACGGATCGGGGACCTGGTCGGCCGCAAGTACGCGTTCATCGTCACCCTCACCACGATGGGCATCGCCACGACGCTGACCGGCATCATCCCGACCTACGCGTCCATCGGCATTCTGGCGCCGGCGCTGCTCGTGCTGTTCCGGCTGATCCAGGGGCTGGCGCTCGGCGGCGAGTATGGCGGCGCGGCCACGTACATCGCCGAGCACGCGCCGGATTCGCGGCGCGGCTATTACACGGCGTGGATCCAGACGACGGCCACGGTCGGGCTGATGGTCTCGCTGCTCGTCGTGTTGCTGTGCCGTGTGGGGCTCGGCGACGCCACGTTTCGCGCCTGGGGCTGGCGACTGCCGTTCCTATTCTCGTCGCTGCTGCTGCTGCTGGCGATCTACATCCGCCTGCGCCTCTCGGAAGCGCCGTTATTTGCGAAGCTGAAGGATATGGGGAAATCGTCGAAGTCTCCGCTCCGCGAGAGCCTCGGCACCGGCAAGAACTGGAGGATGATCCTCCTCGCCCTGCTCGGCGCCACCTCCGGCCAGGCCACGGTGTGGTACACCGGCCAGTTCTACGCTCTGTTGTTCTTGCAGACGCAGGTGTTTCCGAAGACAGACTTTATCTCGCCGCCGATCATCGTCGCGATTGCGCTGGCCCTTGCGACACCGTTGTTCCTCGTGTTCGGCGGGCTGTCGGACAGAATCGGCCGGAAGAAGGTGATCATGGCCGGGTTGCTCCTGGCGGCGCTCACCTATTTCCCGGTCTACCACGCGATGAAGGCGAATCCCGGCAACTGGCCGGTGCTCATTCTGCTCGTCTTCATCCAGGTGGTCTGGGTGACGATGGTCTACGGACCGATCGCGGCGTTCCTGGTTGAGTATTTCCCGGCGCGGATCCGCTACACGTCGATGTCCGTGCCGTACCATATGGGCAACGGCTGGTTCGGCGGACTCACGCCGCTCATCGCGGCGTCGCTGGCAGCGTCGACGCACAACATCTATGCGGGGCTATGGTGGCCCATCGGCACCGCGCTGCTCTCCTTTGTCGTGGGCGGGCTGTTCCTGCCCGAAACCAACAAGACGCGGATCTGGGACGAGGTCGGCGGGGAGCAGCTTGCGGGTGCGCTGGCGGGAGGCGGCGGAGACTAAGTCCGCGTCGTTATCGAGTTACCGATACGCTGCTGGTACCCGGGCCGGCGCCCTGCGGCGCCGGCCCGGCTCGTTCGCCATCCGATCAACGGTTCTTGACGGGAGCCCGGAGCCGGCCCCGCCTCCCGGAGACTTTGAGAAGACAACGGGTCCCCGGCGCTGGGACGCCGCGGACCCGGCCCGGCGTGTGGGACGGACGACTACTTCACTGCAGCCTTGAGCTCCTTCGAAGCCGTGAACCGGGGAACGGTGCGTGCCGGCACCTTCACCGGCTCACCTGTCTGCGGGTTGCGGGCAATGCGGGCCTTTCGCTTGGAGACTTTGAACGTGCCGAACCCCGGGAAGCGCACCCGATCACCCTTCTTTAGGGTGCTCGTCAACAACCCGGTCACCTCGTCGACGATCCGGCCGCCTTCAGCCTTGCTCACCTTGAGCTTCTCGGCGAGCTTCGCCGCATACTGTGCCTTCGTCATACATCCCTCCCGGTTCGTATCAACTGGTCATCGGGATTAGTTTGTTCGCGGGAGGCGTGCTGTTTCCTTCTGGGAGCCGCATATTATTTGGCCCCGGCGAGCCCCCCGGCCTTGCCGATCAAGCCGGATAGGGCGCACGGGCGGTCGTATGTTTCCGGGCGGCGTGGAAACGCCTTCAGGAAGGCCCACTTCCGCGGATCGCCGCAACGGGAGAATCCCCGGGCGGCGCGAATCTTTCATCAGAGGAGGCCGGCGGGCCACCGGAGGCAGGAGTCCACCCACGGGCGGTCCGGCGCCGGCAGCCTACCATGGCGAGGAGGCGAGTCATCAATGAAAAGTGCGGCGGCGGCGATCATAGTCGTGGTCCTGGCGGCGGTTTCCCTCCCGGCGCTTGCGGCCGAAGTGGAAGTGCCCGCAGGCACGTCGGTGCCTCTCAAGTTTCTGGCCCCGATGGATTCCGCGACCATCAAGGAAGGGACCTCCGTTCAGTTTGAGGTGGCCGCCGACGTCGTGGTCGGCCGGGCCGTGATCTTCCGCAAAGGGACCCCCGTGGAGGGGACCGTGACCGACGTCTCGCAGCCGGGCATCTTCGGGCAGAGCGCGCGGGTGCACATTGGGTTCATCAAGGCCACAGCCGCCGACGGACGGCCGGTGGGGCTCTCCCCGCTTGACGTGACCCCTGAATCGATCAAACAAGTCAAGGACGTGGGAACCGCGGCCGGCTCGAGCGTCGCCGGAGCCATCCTGCTCGGACCGATCGGGATCGCCGCGGGGGCGTTCATCCACGGTGGTCAGGTGAGCCTTCCCGCCGGGGCGGTCGGTATTGCCAAGGTGGGCGAGGCGTTCAAACTGGCTTTACCTTAACGTCGTCTCCCCAAAAAGTTACCGCCTAGGGGTCGGGGCGTGGGGCATTCTCGGCCGCGACCTCCCTACAGGCACACCGCGCCCTGCGCGGAGGACCCGACGAGGGCGGCGTATTTGGCAAGCGCCCCGGTGCGGTAGCGCGGCTCGGGCGCCCGCCAGGCGCGCAGCCGGGACTGCACTTCCTCCGCTGGGACTTCCAGGTCGAGCCGCCGGGTCGCGACGTCGATGGTGATCATGTCCCCGTCACGCACCACGGCAATCGGTCCGCCTCTGACGGACTCGGGGGCGACATGGCCGATCGAGATCCCGTGGGTCGCGCCCGAGAACCGCCCGTCGGTAATGAGGGCCACATCTTCCCCTAGCCCCTGACCGAACAGGGCGCCCGTCACGGACAGCATCTCCCGCATCCCCGGCCCGCCCTTCGGTCCTTCGTTCCGGATCACCATGACCTGCCCGGGAGTTACCCGGCGGTGAACCACGGCGTCAAAGGCATCCTCTTCCCGCTCGAACACCCGGGCCGGTCCGCGGAACGCGAGGCGCCGGACCCCGGCGGTCTTGATCACCGCGCCCTCAGGAGCCAATGACCCGCTCAGCACGGCGAGGGTGCCGGTCGGCGTGATCGGTTGGCTCACCGGGCGCACCACGTCCTGCTTCTCGGGGCGCCGCACGCCTTTGAGGTTCTCGGCCATCGTCCGCCCGGTCACGGTCAGCGCCTGCCCGTGCAGGAAGCCGCCGTCGAGCAGTTCCTTCAGGATGACCGGCGCGCCCCCGACCTTTTGGAGGTCCGCCATGGTGTAGCGGCCGCCCGGGCGCATGTCGGCGATATGCGGGGTCCGCCGGCTGATCCGGTCGAAGTCCGCGAGCGCGAGGGGCACGCCGGCTTCCCGGGCAATGGCCAGGAGGTGCAGCACGCCGTTGGTCGACCCCCCGATGGCCACGAGGGTGGTGATGGCGTTCTCGAACGCCTCCCGCATCAGGATATCCCGCGGCCGCACGCCATCGGCGAGCAGCCGCATCACCGCTTCGCCCGTCTGCCGGCACACCTGCGGACGGCCCGGATCCAGCGCGGGAATCGCGGCGCTGCCCGGCAGCGACATCCCGAGCGCCTCCACGCACGTGGCCATCGTGTTGGCCGTGAATAGCCCGCCGCACGACCCCGCGCCCGGACACGCGACGCACTCGAGCCGGTAGAGCTCCTCGTCGGTCATCCGGCCCTCCGCGTGCGCCCCGACGGCCTCGTACACGTCCCCAATGGTCACGTCCCGACCATCGAAGCGGCCGGGCATGATGGTCCCGCCGTACAGGAAGACCGCCGGGACATTCAGGCGGGCGATCGCCAGCATCATGCCCGGGAGGCTCTTGTCGCAGCCGGCGATGGCGACCAGCCCGTCGAAGGCCTCGGCCACCACCATGAGTTCGACGGAATCCGCGATGATCTCGCGGCTCACCAGCGACGCCTTCATCCCCTCATGGCCCATGGCGATCGCGTCGCTCACGGCGATCGTCGTGAACTGGATCGGCGTGCCCTTGGCCGCCCGGACCCCCTGCTTGACGTCCTTGGCGTCGACATCGAGGTGGAGGTTACAGGGGGTGACCTCGTTCCACGATGAGGCGACCCCGACGAGCGGCTTCCGGAGGTCGTCGTCCCCCAGCCCGGTCGCCCTGAGCATCGCCCGGTGCGGGG
>Ga0307479_10004203_pt1 | contig 13167 bp, 9 predicted proteins | sample atmos_gasesECM4C_FD_203743 | JGI IMG/M metagenome (GOLD analysis project Ga0307479, IMG submission 203743) | Hardwood forest soil microbial communities from Morgan-Monroe State Forest, Indiana, United States - atmos_gasesECM4C_515 | ecosystem: Environmental > Terrestrial > Soil > Temperate...
GCGTTATTCGTAACCTGCCTGCCTGGAATATGGACCTGACTGTCAGCAAAGACCTGACCTTCCGCGAGAGCTTCGGCCTCACGCTCATCTTTCAATCCACCAACGTGCTGAATCATGTCGTGCTTACCGTGCCGAACCTTTCTCTAGGAAATCCGCGCACTTTCGGTGTAATCACTTCCTCCGCATCTACCTACAATCCGCGGCAGATGGAGTTTGGCGTCCGCCTGCACTTCTAACTTCTTCCGCGTCCTCACGGGCGCGCGGGCAAAAAAGGGGAAAGCCTCATCGGCTTTCCCCTTTTTTGTCCCCGGAGCGTGCTTGACAAACGGGCCGCGCCGCGTTGGCAACCCCTCCACAAGCTTTGATGGATCGGTCGCCGTTTCTCAGGTTTCCACGCGGCGCGCAAGTTCCCCATCGGCGAACGCCTCACGCCTCAACCTGGAAGTCATTGCCGACGGCTTCAACATGCTCAGTCGCTTCAGCGTGAATGACGCCAGCCTGCAACCCGCGCTGGTCCCTAGAGTGCCGCCTGATTCATGACGGGCACACACTGTGAGCTTAACCCCTCTAGATTCAACACTTGTATAAGTGTATCAAAACAAAGGGCTTTAACCTCCTTAGAATCAACACTTACGAAAAACGTAGGGGGGCGGATCTCCCCCCGTTCCATTTCGGGAATTTTCAAGATTCGCCTGGCATCGCCCGAAGCAGCTTCTCCACTCTCGCCACGTCTTCCGGAACGTCTACGCTCACGGCGTCGTGCTCCACTTCGGCTACTCGAATTTTCCAGCCGTTTTCCAGCCAACGCAATTGCTCCAATTGTTCGATGCGCTCGAGTTCCCCTTGCGGCAAAGTGGGATACTCGAGCAGCGCTTCCCGCTGAAAGACGTACAGCCCGAGATGTTTCAGGTGCCGCACCTGCACCTTGCTGCTTGTGTCGCGCACCCACGGAATCGGCGCACGAGAGAAATACAGTGCATTGCCGTCGAAATCCAACACCGTTTTCACCACGTTCGGGTCCATGATGTCAGCAGGAGTCGTGATCGGAGTGGCCACCGTGCTAATCGCCGCCGCCGGCTCTTCGAGCAGGGAAGCAATCGCGGTATCCACGGCAACGGGATCCAGCAGCGGCTCGTCTCCCTGCACGTTCACAAAAACGTCGCCTTCCTCGCGCGCCGCCACTTCCGCGACGCGCTCCGTGCCGGTGCGATGATCGCTCCGCGTCATGCGAGCCTCGCCGCCAAACCCTTCGACGGCCTTGACAATGCGTTCATCATCCGTGGCGACAATGATGCGGCTGACGCGCGCAGCCTGTTTGGCGCGCTCGTAGACGCGCTGGATCATCGGCTTTCCCGCAAGAGGCACGAGGGGTTTTCCCGGCAGGCGTGTGGATGCATAGCGCGCCGGAATCACCGCCACGATTTTGACTGAGTTCATTTCCTTGCCAACTCCTCGTCTGGCGAATAAACCTTTCGGAGTCAAAGTTAATCTTAACTAGGGAGCAGCAATCGCCCGGATGCTATCACACGCTGAGCGATGAGACCTCTGTATCGAAATTTTGCGGGTAACCGATAGAAACGTCGCCTTTGTTTTCAGTGCGCCGAGTGATAGAATCCCTCATAGACCGAACCGCGCGGCCGTTCCAAAGCAGTTGGAACGCAGGGGGTGCCGTGAAACGCCATGTGCCGGTGACTCTCTTGCAGTCACGCCGTGAGACGGGTCGCGTTTTGTTTGTTTCCCTCCGTATTCTTCTCCTTGTTTGCTTTGTGTGCGTTTCCACTCTGTTCGCGGTGGCGCAGTCCCCGTCCGATGACGCCAAGCCCAAAGACGAAGCCAAGAAAGAAGATGCGAAGAAAGAAGACGCGAAACAAGAGGATACCAAAGTAGTTGACGACGTACGGAAGAACACCGCGGGAAGAAAATTCAAACCGGGCGATTCGCTGCGCATCGACGTGGACCTGGCGGTTGTGAACGTTACGGTCACCGATCCCTACAATCGCCTGGTGACCGGACTGGACCCCGACAATTTCCGCGTTTTCGAGGACAACGTCGAGCAGGAAATAGTCAACTTCTCCTCCGAGGACGTGCCGATTTCCATCGGGGTGATCTTCGATTTCAGCGGAAGCATGGCCAACAAAGTGGGCAAGGCCCGCGAAGCCGCGCTGCAATTCTTCAAGACCGCCAACCCGCAGGACGAGTTTTTCCTGGTGAGCTTCAACGAGCGCGCGGAACTGACCAGTTCATTTACCAACAGCGTGGAGGATTTGCAAAGCCGCCTGATGCTCACCTCGCCCAAGGGGCGCACGGCGCTGCTCGACGCCATTTACCTGGGGCTTAGCCAGATGCGAGGTGCACACAACGCCAAACGCGCCTTGCTCATCTTATCGGATGGCGGCGATAATCACAGCAGGTACAATGAAAGCGATATCAAGAGGTTGGTGAAGGAAGCCGACACCCAGCTTTACGCCATCGGCATCTTCGATCCGCTGGGGTATCGCAACCGGACGCCGGAAGAACTGAACGGGCCCTCGCTGCTCGGCGAAATAACGGAAATGACCGGGGGCCGCGTGTTTGCCGTCGAGAAACTGGATGAGCTTCCGGACATCGCCACGAAAATCGGGATGGAGCTGCGAAACCAATATGTGCTCGGCTATCGACCAAGCAACAAGGCTCACGACGCGCGATGGCGAAAAGTCAAAATCAAGCTGCGCGCCCCCCGAGGGCTTCCACCTCTCACGGTTTTTGCCAAGACGGGGTATTACGCTCCCAGCCATTAATTTTCCTCGGCGCCCTCCCCGCGCTTTGGCGTTGCTTGCGGCGTTGTTGTGGGCCGCTACGCTGGGTGTATCTCCGGCGTGCGCGCAGGTTCCGGTAGCCAATCCAGGGCCTCCTCCTCCGCCGGGCCAAGATGTCAACTCCGGCAAGCAGGGCGCCAACATCAAGATCAACGTCAACCTGGTGGTCCTGCACACCACGGTTCTGGACGACCGGCAGCGCTTTGCCGACGGTTTGAAGCCGGAGAACTTCCGCGTTTTCGAAGATAAAGTCGAGCAGAAGCTGTCCCTTTTCAAGCGTGAAGACGTGCCGGTCAGCATGGGGCTGGTGATCGACAACAGCGGGAGCATGCGCGACAAGCGCCCGCGCGTCAACGAAGCGGCCATCACCCTGGTGCAAGCCAGCAATCCGCAGGATGAAGCTTTCGTGGTGAATTTCAACGACGACTTTTACCTGGACCTGGACAAGGATTTCAGCAACAACATTCCGGAGCTGAAAGAGGCGCTCGAGCGCATCGATTCACGCGGCAGCACCGCGCTCTACGATGCCATCGTCGGCTCGCTCGATCATTTGAAGAAAGCCAGCAAGGACAAGCACGTGTTGCTGATCGTGACCGATGGCGAAGACAATTCGAGCCACTACTCACTCGAGAGGACGGTCCGCGAAATTCAGAAGACGGAAACCGTGATTTACACGATTGGGTTGCTCAGCCAGGAGAGCAAGAAGAGCGCCAAGAAAGCCAAGCGCGCGCTGGAAGATATCGCCAAGGCCTCCGGCGGAGTCGCCTATTTTCCGGAAAACGTCTCGGACGTGCACAACATTTGCGAGCAAGTAGCGCACGACATCCGCAACCAGTACACGCTGGCCTACTATCCGAGCAATTCCAAGCGCGACGGCACCTTCCGCACCGTCAGCGTGGAGGTCGTCCCGCCGCGCGGCCGCGGCAAATTGGTCGCGCGCACCCGCAACGGTTACTACGCCCCCTCGGACACTACCGCCTCCGGCAACTGACTCGTCAAGACTAATTCAGTGGGACCGTGCCCCACGTGCCGAGACATCTCCCGCTTCAAAACTCGTAGCGCAGAGCGAACTGCATCACGCGCGGCTGGGTGAGCAGGCTCGTGTAAGCGCCGAAACTGCTTGGCGCTTGCGTGAGCGACGTGAGCAAGGAAGCGCCCACGCCTTGCGCGTTGAAGCGCGTCAGGTTCGGCACGTTGAACACTTCCCAGCGGAATTGCAGGCTGTGTGACTCGCGGTAAGGCATCTGCCAGCGCTTCGCCAGGCTCGCGTCTAAACTGGCATAGCCGTCGCCGCGCAGGACGTTGCGCGACCCGACTCCGCCCGGGAGCGGCAAGGTGAAGTCATTCTGTGCAGCGGCAGGATTGGCAAACGGGCTGACAAAAGCATCGGGCTTCCCTGTGACGGGATCGGGAACGCTGAGGTGGTAGATGCCTGTCTGCGGCCTACTGGTCATTTGCGTGATGGCCGTCAGGAACCAATCCGTGGGCCAACGCTGGCCGCCGTCCACGCTGAAGGGGAATCCGCTGGTCCAGCGCGCCAAGCCGGAAAGCTGCCATCCGCCAATGACGGCATCCACGAAGCCATGAGCGTCGTGCGCCAGTGCCCGGCCCTTGCCGACCGGGATGTCGGCAATCCAGTTGAGGTTCATCTGATGGGTGAGGTCGAAATCGGAGACGGCGCGGGCCAGGTTCGGAGAAAAAGCATTCGCCAGGCGCGTTCCTACCAGGCCGATGTTCTGGTAGCCGTAGACGGAAAAGCCGACGCGCGACGCCGCGGAGGTGATGTCCATAGACTTCGAGAACGTATAGTTGAAGTCGAATTGGACTCCGTGGCTGAACTGCTTGCGCAGGCTGGCTTGCAGCGCATGGTAGTTCGAGTTGCCGACGGAACTCCAGCCGTACATGGAGAAGGCTTGGTTATTGAGGAATTGACCGGAAGCGCCGTTGAAGTAATAGGGTACGCCGGAACCGCTGTTGTCACCCAACCCGCCGTAGGAGTCGATATCCGCCAAGCCGACAATTTCGTCGCCAACCACCGAAAGAGCGGGATTGTAGTACAGATCAAAGACGGCCCGAAGCAGGCTGTCCGTTGAATTCGATGCGGGGAACGAAGCTGGGCCTGTTGGTAATAGCAGATCCGAATAGGCCGTGGCACCGGAACGGAGCTTCGGCAGCATATCCACCCAGTATTGTGAGGTTGGACCCAGCATAGACGCGGTAATGCTGGAAATCTGGGCTTGGGTGATACAAGCGGTATAAAAGTTGGGGGTTCCACATGAGTTTGGCTGAGGCAGATTCAGATTCGCTGTAGCGAATTGCCTTGCGAGAGTGGAGAGAGCTGCTGCCGCTTTGTAGTAGTCGATTCCTGTCTTGGGGTCCACGATGTCAAGCGGCTGGTTCAAATCGCGCTGCGTAAGCAAATCGTGGCCGAAGCGACCTACATAAGAGACTTGCAGCGAAAATCGGCCGGGAAGCTCGCGGCCAATCGAAAAATCAACGGCATAGGCATGAGGGGTTTTCAGGGTGTTGTCGACGCCCCATAAGTTGGCCTGAGCCGCAATGGGTGGCGTTTGCGGGAAACCTCCTGAAGGCGGCAGCTGCAGGAAGCGGGCGCATGGTGAGGGTGAGACGGACTGGCAGGTTTGGCCAGCCGGCAGTGACGGGGGATTATTAAAGATGGGGATATTGTTGATGGCCGTTCCGGGCATTCCGGGGAGGTCGGCGATGCGCGGCAGATCTTCAGCACCGGTTTGACCAGCCGTGCAGCAGGGATTCTGCAAGGTTGTGGTCAGACCGGCGGAGCCAATTTGGTCGAAACTGTTGAGAAGTGCGAAGCCCGCGCGGTCGTAAACGCGGCTGAAGCCGGCGCGGATGACGGTCTTGTCGTTATCCCCGAAAATGTTCTTCAAGAGGCCGCTACCGAAACGAGGCGAATAGGCAATCGAGAGTCTAGGAGACCAATCCGTCTTCTCAAACGGATAAAAGCCGGGGCCGTTGTTCACGGGACCGCCTAGGTTGAAGGAGATCGGCGGCTCCGATGTATAGCCTAAACCCTGCTCCATGTTCTTGAAGTTAATCCCAAATTGCGTTCCGAGAGGAAAAGTTGGAGCGGTCTGCAAGCCATTGACTTCCCAGGGGGGAGGGAAGAACGACCAGCGAAGGCCGTACGTCAGTGTGAGGTTCGGTTTGATGCGCCAGGTGTCCTGCCCGTAGAACTCGTAGGAGTTGAGCCCATAGTCGCGGTTCACGGGCGTGCCGGGATTCTGCGGGTTGCCGTTGCGGTCGAGGTTGTAGTTGGCGACCACGTCCGAAATCATGCCGTACAAGGCGAGCAGCGGGCGGTCATAAGCGGTGGAGAAGGCCGGCTCCGGTATGACCCCAGTACCCCCGTTGAGCTGTGGATGGGCGGCCATGTTTGTTGGATCGAGCGTGCTCGAGGTGTAAGAGAAGCCGATGGGAGACGTCCAGTTGGTTGTTCCGAGGCCCAGATTGCTGGAGTGCAGAAAACTTGTCCGGGGGTCGCGGGCGAGACCGATAGCCGCCCCGAACTGAAAGGCATGAGACTTCTTGGTCCAGGATAGATCGTCCTTGAGGTTATGCTGGTCTACGATGAAACTGTGGCTGTATACGATGCCTTGATCGAGCCCAAGGAACGTGTTCCACGGCTGGTCTGTATTGCCGATCACGCCAAAACTCTGCCGCGTAAATCCCCACAGAAAAGAATTGGTGAGACTGGGACCGAGCACAGCCGTGTATCCAACGGCAGACCCCTTGCTATGGTCGACGTTGGTTTGCTCCGGAGCATCGCCGGGCAGAAAAGGAGTGCCGGGATTGCGAATATCCTGGAGAGCGCCGCGCCAGAACAGGAGGTGCTTGCCGTCGGCGGTGAGACGGTAATCCACACGCGAGATGAAGACGTCGTTGTCCAAGCTGGTAGGGGCGCGAAAAACGAAGCCTGCATAGTTGTAGCCATCGCCGGCGGCAAAATCATTGGTCACCGTCTTACCGGTGCAAAACGTTTTGCCGAGATAGCCGCCTGGCTGGCTGGGATTGCTGAGGTCCAGCATGGCAGGATCGATTCCGAAGCCACGGGGGTCGAGGTCCTTAAGATCCATGTGGTTCAGGGGATCGGTGGGAGTAAGCGTAACTAGGTTATTGTTCAAATCAAGGTAGCGGAAGATGCCCTGGCACATGGAAGGAGTGGGGATGACACGTTCAGCGCGCTGTTCCTCGCGCTCGCGCGTTCCTTCGTAGTTGGTGAAGAAAAAGAGGCGGTCTTTGCGAAGCGGCCCGCCGACAGAAGCACCGAAAATATTGCGGTTCAATTTGAGCGGCTTATTGGGCGCGCCAATGTTCTCCTCTGACTGCTTCACAAGGTAGTCGTTGGCGCTGGTAATGGTGTTGCGAATGTATTCATACGCCGAGCCATGGAAAGAATTCGTGCCGCTCTTGGTGACCAGCGCGACCTGAGCGCCGGAGCCTTGCCCCTGGTCGGCGCCGTAGTTGGTGGTGGTGACGCGAAATTCCTCGACGGAGTCCTGTGTAACCGGGAGAACGGAGGTGAACGCATAGCCATTGGATTGGTCATTGACGTCCGCGCCATCCAGCGTGACGTTGCTTTGATCACTGCGCGCGCCGTTCACCGAGCCGTTGCGCGTGTCCTGGTCCTTGTCGCCGATGCGGTTGCCGGTGTAAGCCACGCCGCCCTGCAAACTGAGCAAGTCGGGAACATTGCGGCCTTCCAGAGGAAGCTGACTAACCTGCGTTTCGTCGAAGGAGTTGCCGATCGAGGCGTCTACCATGTTAATGGCAGGAGCTTCGGACGTGACGGTCACGACCTGCGTTGTGGCGCCAACCTTGAGCTGCACATTCACAGTGGCGGGCGTGTTTACCAGCAATTGCAGCGCGGTCTCCTCGTAGCGCTGGAATCCCTGAGCGCTGATGGTGAGCTTGTAGGTGCCCGGGAGCAGAAGCGAGAATTGATAGCTTCCGTCCGATGCCGTGGTTGCGGAGCGTTCGATGCGCGACTCGGCGTTGGTGATAGTGACAGTTGCGCTGCCGACCGCACCGCCGGAGCTATCGGTGATGGTGCCGCGCAAGGAGGTGGTCGCCTGTCCCCACGCGGCCGGTGCTCCCGCGAACAGCATGGCAACGGAAGCCACAACAAGGAACCCAATTCGGACACACTGGAACATGCCGCCTACAGATCGAGCAAGTGCGTTCATAGGATTTCCTCCGGAACATCCCCGGGAAACACTACTAGAATTCGGTAAAGTTAAGAATTGGCGAGGCCAAAGTCAAGACAAAAGTTTTCCTTAGCGCCGTTCCGCACGGTCGCCCCCGGAAATCGTTCCCGCCGCGCTGCCGAGGAAAATTGGTCGTGCGCACCGGCAACGACTACTACGCTCCCTACGGACACTTCGGCGTCGGGGAATTGACCTAGCTCGATGTTCGGACTGGCAGTAACCAAACACGCCGCTTACGAATCCAAGCGAGAGCCGTCAGAATAACGACAGTGTGATGAGGAAATATCATTTGGAAAGCAGTTTGCGGGCGCGCAGGATGTGCGGTAGACTTCAATCGATGCAGGTAACAAACCATCTCGGCCAGAACGGCGCCGTCTGTTGTTGTCGGTGTTGCGTAGAGGTGTCTTCTGGCGCGGGGAGGCTAGCGGTCTAAGAGTAAGCATCTAGCCCAATTGTAGTTCAGCCCACCGCCAGAGCACCTGGCCGGTGGGTTTTGTGTTTTCTGGGAACATTGTTTTCGGGAAAGGGAAGAAGACATGCCGGAAGTAACGTTGACCCCGTTTTCCGAAGCGTCGCCTCCGCAGGCGGCAACGCTGGCGCAGCGCGATCCGAGATCATCGGTGGCGGCTCCGCCCGAGCCTCGGCTTGCCCATCTGGCAAGGCTGGAAGCCGAAAGCATCTACATCCTGCGCGAGGCGGCCGCGGAATTCTCCCACCCCGTAATGCTGTACTCCATCGGCAAAGACTCTTCGGTCATGCTGCGACTGGCGCAGAAGGCGTTTTATCCGGGGAAGATTCCGTTTCCGCTGCTGCACATCGACACGAGCTACAAGTTTCCCGAAATGATCGCGTTTCGCGACTCATACATGCGCGAAATCGGCGCGGAGCTCATCGTGCATCAGAACCACGACGCGCTTGCGAATGGCGCGAATCCGTTTTCACTCGGCACGCAGAGGTGCTGCGGCCTGTTGAAAACGAAAGCGCTGCTCGACGCGCTTTCCTCAGGAGGCTTTAACGCGGCATTCGGAGGGGCCCGGCGTGATGAGGAAAAATCGCGCGCCAAAGAGCGCATTTACTCTTTTCGGGACGCGCACGGCCAGTGGGACCCCAAGAACCAGCGTCCTGAGCTCTGGAACCTGTTCAATTCGCGCATCGAAAAATCGGAAAGCATCCGCGTTTTCCCGTTGTCCAACTGGACGGAACTTGACGTGTGGCTGTATATCCACGCGGAAAATATTCCCATCGTGCCGCTGTATTACGCACGCGAGCGGCAAGCAGTGGTGCGCAACGGCTCCATCGTGCTTATTTATTCTTCCGACGAGCTATTGCCCGGCGAAAAGATCCAGACGATCAAGTGCCGGATGCGCTCGCTTGGCTGCATTCCCTGCACGGGCGCGATTCGTTCCGATGCCGACACTGTTCCCAAAATCATTCAAGAGATGATTTCTTTTCGCCGCTCGGAACGCGAAAACCGGGCCATCGATCACGACGAAGAAGGATCGATGGAGTTGAAAAAACGCGAGGGGTACTTCTGATGTGGGCGCTTACTGAGTCGCATGCTCCGGGCAACCTTGCGGCGTTTCTTGAGGCCGACTTGCGGAAGGACCTGTTGCGTTTTACGACGGCCGGCAGCGTGGACGACGGGAAGTCTACGCTGATCGGCCGGCTGCTGCACGATGCCAAAGGCGTCTACGAAGACCAAGTCGCCTCCGTGCAGAAAAGCAAAATCAACCGTTCCGGCGGGGCCTTCGATTTTTCGCTGCTCACGGACGGCCTGCGCGCCGAACGCGAGCAGGGCATCACCATCGATGTGGCTTATCGCTACTTCAGCACCGCGCGGCGGAAGTTCATCATCGCGGATACGCCAGGGCACGAACAATACACGCGCAACATGGCCACCGGGGCGTCGACGGCTGATCTTGCCGTAATTCTCGTGGACGCCACCAAAGGCCTGCTCACACAAACGCGTAGGCACGCCTACATTGCCGCTCTTCTGGGGATTCGCTCCGTCGTCGCGGCCATCAACAAGATGGACCTTGTCGATTACCGCGAAGAAGTCTTCGTGCGCTTGCGGGAGGATTTTCTTTTGCTCGCATCGCAGCTGGGCATCCCTTTTGTGCAGTGCATTCCTATCAGCGCGCTTGCGGGTGACAACGTGGTCAGCCCCAGCGCCGCCATGCCGTGGTATTCGGGGCCCACTCTCTTGGAACATTTGGAGACTGTCGAGCTCGATCGGGAGGGCGCGCTGGACGCGGTGCGTTTCCCGGTCCAATACGTGATTCGGCCGGATTCTCGTTTTCGGGGATTTGCCGGGCAACTGGCCAGCGGGTCGCTGCACGCGGGCGATGCGGTGGTGGCCCTCCCTTCGGGCCAAGCGACTCGCGTGAAGGCCATTGCCGGCTATGGCGGAGACGCGCAGCAGGGCGTGTCCCTGCAATCACTCACCTTGCAGCTCGAAAATGAAATCGACCTCAGCCGCGGCGACATGCTGGTTTCTCCAGACCATCTTCCCATCGTCTCAAAGAATTTCACGGCCACGCTGGTGTGGCTCCATGCGGAGGCGCTTGTTCCAAAAAGACCGCTGTTGTTGAAACAGACGACGCGGCTGGTAAGGGCGCACGTCCGCCGCATTTTGCACCGCGTTGACGTCAATACGCTCGAGCAGGAACCAGCAGAACGGTTGGAGCTGAACGGCATTGCCGAGGTCGAAGTTGAAACGAGCCAGCCGCTTTTTCTCGATCCCTACGCACTGAGCCGCGCGACTGGCAGCTTCATCCTTATTGATCCGCTCTCCAACGCCACCGTGGGCGCGGGCATGGTCCGCGAGCCGCAGCTTGCGTCCGAGTCTGGAACAGAGAACGGCAATCTGTCAGCGGCAGATGCTTCGCCTAAAGAAAGTGGGCTCCAGGAAAGATACCGGCGCCACGGGCACAAACCCGGAATTTTTCTGCTTGGCAATCGCCGCGTCTTGGCCGGGTCCATCGAGCGACAGCTCTTTGAAGAGGGTTTCGAAGTGATGGTGCTCGATGCCTCTGACATTTCTTCCGACACGCTGATGGCTTTGCTGGCCTCGCTGCATGCGGCGGGTTTGCTGGTGCTTTGCACGAATGCTTCGCTTGAACTGCAAGACCTCGACACCGTACGTTTCGCGGGCGTGTTTCGGGCGGACGCTGCGAATCACCCTGATGACCGCCAACTAACCCAGGAAGTTCTGGCCTTCGCGCAAAGCCTGCGACTTCCGCGCGATCCCGAGCCTCAAGAAAGGAAATCGTGAAATGAGCCTGCCTGCCATTCCCCAGGAAGTCGAAATGCTTGACGTGGAACAGTTGTTGGAGGCTGTTCTCGACGAGGCACAAACTTCTGCCAACGCTTGTCTCACGTGCAGTTTCCAGGCTGAGGACCTCATTGTGCTCGATTTCCTGCGCCAGCGATTGCCGCGGCTTCCGGTTCTTTTTCTGGAAACGGGCTACCACTTCGCCGCCACCTACGAGTTTCGCGACCGTCTGGCTCAAGAATGGCGCCTGAATCTGGTGAATGTTCTCCCGGAAAAGAGCGTCGCACGGCAGGAAGCGGAGCACGGTTTGCTGTATCAATCGGACCCGACTGCTTGCTGCCAGCTTCGTAAGGTCGCTCCGCTGATGAAAGCGCTCGAGCCTTTCGATCTCTGGTTCACCGGTTTGCGCCGTGAGCAATCGCCCACGCGCGCGAATCTCCGGAAGATCGAGCAGCACCGTTTGCCCAGCGGGAAGACATTGCTCAAGGTCAGCCCGCTTGCGGACTGGACCTGGGCGCAGGTCTGGGAACGCACCGGCGCGCGCAGCCTGCCGTACTTGCCGCTGTACGACGCAGGCTATCCCAGCATCGGATGCGAGCCCTGCACCGCTCTTCCCTCGGACCCAGGCAATGCGCGGTCGGGCCGCTGGGGCGGGCGCAAACTGGAATGCGGAATTCACACCTTTTCTGAGCGTGCCGAATGATGCGCCCATTGATCGGATTTGCCATCGCTCTGGCTATGGGCCTCACCGGCATCGGCGGCGGCAGTTTCACCGTGCCCGCGCTGCTGCTCTTCGCCGGACTTTCCGCGGGCGAAGCGGTGGGCACCGCTTTCGTTTTTGCCGGCGTTGTCCGGCTGTTTGCCGCGCCCTTCTATATTTTTAGCCGCCAGATTCACTCGCGGTATTTCTGGCTACTGCTGCGCGGGGCGGTTCCGGGCCTCTTGGCGGGAACTCTCGTGCTGCGCATGATGACCGCCCGCGGCGGAAACCCAACAGTAGTTATTCTTCTGGGGGCGGTGCTGGCCTTGTCTTCTGCTGTCAGCTTCGCGCCACGCGCCCACAACCACGAATTCGCGTTCAAGAATTCCCGCTGGCTGCCGTGGCTGGCGTTCCCCATTGGTGTTGAGTCCGGATTTTCTTCCGCAGGCGCAGGGGCCCTGGGAACGATGCTGCTGCTCAATTTTTCAGAAATGACTCCTGCGCAGGTGGTCGGTACGGATGTGCTTTTCGGGCTAGTGCTCGCGGTAATTGGCGGCGTGTTTCACTGGGCCGTGGGCTCGATAAGTGGGTCCGTGCTCTTCCCGCTGATTCTCGGCGGGATTCCCGGCGTGTTCCTCGGTTGCCTGCTCTCGCGCTACATCCCGGCCCAGAAGCTGCGCGCCGTCATTGCGATTCTGGCTATTGCCGTAGGACTCCAGTTGATGATCTCCGGAGTGAGTGCGCGATGGCATACTGCACCTCCACCGGCCGCAGCGGGTACCGCGCTACTCGGCACAACCGCCTCCTCACACAGATGATGCGCGGAGATAAAAAGAGCTAGCGGGCGGATTCGGCGATTCTGCCGGTCAATTCGCGAAGGAAGCTTTTTCCGTGGGGGATGTTGCCGCCAAAATTTTCCGCGACGGTCTGGCCCATATCGGCCAGCGTTTCGCGCGTGCCGAGATTCATTCCTGGGCCGCCGCCGGGCGAGTACGCCAGAATCGGAACATATTCGCGCGAATGGTCCGTGGTGGGCCAGCGGGGATCGGGGTCGCACCCGTGATCGGCGGTGATCAGGAGCAAGTCCGACAAACTGAGGAGCGGCATAAAATGTTCGTAATTGCGTTGTTTATGTTATTTGTTTTTGTTTTT
>Ga0307479_10004204_pt1 | contig 13166 bp, 11 predicted proteins | sample atmos_gasesECM4C_FD_203743 | JGI IMG/M metagenome (GOLD analysis project Ga0307479, IMG submission 203743) | Hardwood forest soil microbial communities from Morgan-Monroe State Forest, Indiana, United States - atmos_gasesECM4C_515 | ecosystem: Environmental > Terrestrial > Soil > Temperate...
GCGTCGCCTACGGGCTTGGCGCCTGTGAACAGCGCGCGCTCCACCTCTTCGGGCGAATCCGCACCGCGGGCGTACAACAGGGCCGCCACTCCGGCCACGTGCGGCGTGGCCATGCTGGTGCCCTGGAACCAGAGGTATGCAGGCTTTCCCTCGGAGTCGATGGTCTGTTGCAGGACTCCCGCCTCTTCGCCCTGCGACTTGTCGCCGCCCGGCGCGGCCAGCGCCACCTGCGCGCCGTACGAGCTGTACGGCGCGAGGCGTCCCTGCGGTCCGACCGCGCTCACCGCCAGCGCGCCGGCGTACGCCGCCGGAAACGACACGCCGCGCCCGCCGCCGTTGCCCGCCGCGCAGACCACCAGCGCGCCCTTGCGCCGCGCGTAGTCGACCGCCGACTCCATGGCCAGCGACCGCCCTCCGCCGCCGAGCGAGAGATTGAGCACGCGCGCGCCGTGGTCGACCGCGAAGCGAATCCCCTCGGCGATGTCGAACGAGGTCCCGGCTCCGGAGGCGGAGAGCACCTTCACCGGCATCAGCCGGGCCAGCGGGGCCATGCCCGCCACGCCCTTCCCGTTCCCGGTGCTCTGCGCGACGGTGCCGGCGACGTGCGTGCCGTGGCCGTGATCGTCGCGCGCGTCGGCGTCGCGGCCGACGAAGTTGTAGCCGGCGACGAGCCGCGCCGGGTCGAGATCGTCGACCGGGTAGATGCCGGTATCGATGACCGCCACGGTGACGCCCTCGCCGCGCGCGCTGTCCCACGCCTGCGGAGCGCCGGCCGCCTTGAGGTGCCACTGCTTGGCGAAGTCGGGATCGTCGGGAAGCCAGAGCGCCTCGACCTTGACCACCGGCTCGGCGAAGACCACGTCCTTGCGCGCGCGCAGCTCGGCCAGCACCTGCTCTTCGGCGGCGGGGTCGACTTGCAGCTCGACGTCCAGCTCCTGCGAGAGCGGTCCGCCGTAGAGGTCGTCATCGACGCGCTCCTGATCGAGCACCTTGCCGGGCAGCGCTGAGGGCTCGCGCAGCTCGACGTCGATGAGCCCCGGCACGGCGTCCTCGGTGATCGACATCACCGGCGCCGGCCGCCCCGAGCAGCCGGCGAGGCCGAGGATCAGCACGGCTGCAACAGCGAGCAGCGCGATGGCGAAACGTTCGGAGAGCCGCGGACGTGGCATCAAACGAAACATAGCCTCCACCCCTGACATACGCGAACGCATCGGGGGCTATTTCGGATCTGTGTCCAGCTCCAGCTCCTCGTCGGCCGGCCCCTCGGGCAGGTCCAGCTCGACGTGTTCGGGCGCGGGCTCTTCGGGCTGGTCGGGCGGCGCGACGAGCTCGGGCCGGTCGCCACGCAGCCAGCGCGCGACGATCTTTCCCAGCTCGGTGAGGCCGCGGCCGAAGAAGTGGTCGGCGTGCGGAATCACTTCCAGCCGCGCGCCCTCGGGGAGCTGTAGCGCGCTGCGATCGCAATACGAATCGTGGTGCGCGCAGACGACCAAGAGCGGCTTGCGCACCGCCGCCAGCGCGGAGAAGTCGGCCAGCCGGTTGGGCGGCGCGATCAGCGCCAGGTGCGAGACGCGCGCGTCGTCCGCCGTCTGGAGCGCGACCTTGGCGCCGAAGCTGTAGCCCACCGCGCAGGCCGCGGAAGAGCGCGTAGTGGCCAGCAGTTGATCGAATATCAAGTATAAATCCTGCACCTCGTCGGAAACCTCGCCGATCGAAAGGCTCCCCGCCGGGTGCCGCGACTCGCCCCGCGACGCGCCCACGCCGCGATAGTCGAAGCGCATGGTCGCGTGCCCCGCCCGCGTCAGCGCCCAGGCCAGTTCCGCGATCACCGGCGAGATCATGCTCCCGCCCAGCGCCGGGTGCGGCGAGGCGATGGCGCAGGGCGGTTCCCGCCGGCCGCGGTGGTAGAGCGCGTCGAGGTCGCCCACCACCACGCTGCGCTCGAGATACTGTCCGGCCAGGACCAGGGCTCACTCCTTGCGGAAGACGAAGAACTTCAAATAGCGGCCCTCGGGAAATGCAAGCAAGACTGGATGGTCGGGCGGCTGGCGGCGCTCCTCGAGCAGCGTCAGGTCGGAGTGCGTCTTGGCGGCCGCCTCCCAGACGGCGCCGATGAACTCTTCGGGGCCGACGCGCGCTGAGCAGGAGGCGGTGGCGAGGATTCCGCCCGGCGCCAGGATCTGGAGCGCCGCGCGGTGGAGAGAGGCGTAGCCGTCGAGCGCGGCCGGCACCGCCTTCTGCGACTTGGCGAACGCGGGAGGGTCGAGGACGATGAGGTCGAATTTCTTCTCCTGCGCGCGGAGGAACTCGAGCACCTCCCCGGTGATGAAACCGTGGTCGCCGGCGTCGAATCCGTTGAGCGCGAAGTTGCGGCGCGCCAGCGCGATGGCGCCCGCGTCGCGATCGACGGAGATCACCTCCCGCGCTCCGCCCAGCGCCGCGGAGACGGAGAATCCGCCCGAATAGGAAAAGCAGTTCAGCGCGCGCGTGCGGCCGCGCGCGTAGCGGCGGAGGGCGAAGCGGTTGTCGCGCTGGTCGAGGAAATAGCCGGTCTTCTGTCCCCCGCGCAGATCGACCGCCACCTGCATTCCATTCTCGCGCACCACCAGCTCGGCGGGCGGCTCCTGGCCCCAGAGCAGGTGGCCTTTGGCGGGCGGGCCGTCGCGGTCTTCTAGTTCCTCTTCTTCTGACGGCGCCGCGGCCAGCTCCTCGTCGCGGCCGTAGATGCCTTCCAGCGCCACCTCGCCGCGCAGCGCATCGACGATGGCCGCGCGGTGCAGTGTCAGACCCCCGGAGTAGAGCTTGAGGACAGCATGCTTGCCATAGAGATCGACCACCAGTCCGGGCAGCCCATCGCCCTCGCCGTGCACCAGCCGCGCGCAGTCCGTCTGCTCGTTCAGGACGTACGCGCGCCGGAGCGCCGCCGCGCGCGCGATCTGCCGCCGCCAGAAGAGGGGACCTATGGCCTCGGCCGGATCGCGGGTGAGGATGCGCACGCGCACGGCTGAGATCGGATCGAAATAGCCGCGGGCCACGAACTTCCCGCCGGCGGTCACGTCGACGATGGCACCCGGTGCAAGCCCCGGAGGCGGCCGCTCGAGCGCACGCTTGTAGACCCAGGGATGGCCGGCGCGCAGGTGCCTGGCCAGGTCCTTCTGCAGCTCCAGCTTCACCGGCTGCACGGTCGCTCCCTCGGCGTACCGGGCGGGCCATTCTTTTTTCGCATTCCTACTCTGTGTATCACCGCACGCCACTGTGCTGCGGATTTGGCGTGGGCGTTCCCCCGCCACAGGAGGAAGGTCATGAAGAAACTTCTCGTGGCTCTCGCTGGCGTGGCGCTCGTTGCGCCGGCGGCCTTGGCAGACAGCGAATTCTCCGTCGTGCTGCAGGGAGGCGCGACGCACTACACCAACGCGCTCTCCAGCGGCTCGGACACCGGCGCGGCGTACGGCGCGCGGCTGGGCATGCTCCCGACTCCAATGCTGGGCATCGAGCTCGGCTATCTGGGGACGCAGAACAACATCAACGAGGACCTCAGCCGGAGCCGGTTCGCCAGCACGCTCAAGACCAACGAGGGTTATGGCGACGTGCGCGTGAACATCCTTCCGGGCGGAGTCACCCCGTACGTGTTCGGCGGCTACGGCCTCACCTGGGTGAACGGCTCGGCCGCGTCGGGAATCCCCAACAGCTCGACCAGCACGCTGCCCTTCGGCGGCGGCCTCGACGCCAACATCGGCGACAACTTCAAGCTGGGCGGGCGCTTCCAGTACAACTACCTGTTCAACAAGATCTACACCGGCAGCACGGCGGGCGTGACCTCGGCGGTGAGCGTCGACAAGGGCGGCAACACCGACTTCTGGGGCGTGACCGTCGACCTGGGCGCCAGCTTCCGCTGAGCTGCGCTCTCGCGCGAACCGACCATCCGGTGATCCGACTCCGGGTCACCGGATTTGTTTTTTCAGAATGCCAAGCGGACGAAGCCGGCCGGATAGATCCTGCGCTGCGAGACGCTGACCATGGTGACCGGATCGACGTGCTGGGTATCGAAGAACGGCAGCGTGAGCTGCAGGCCGGCCAGCACGCGCACTCCGTGCAACCGGAAGAACTCGGCTCCTCCCTCGAGCACCGCGCCCATCCCTGCCGCCGACCCGGCGCCCATGTAGCCCAGCCCGCCGCCCACGTAGGGCGAGACCTCTCCCTCGAGAGGAATCCAGGCGCCCTCGAGCACGATGTACGCTACGCCGTCGTCGCCGCGGTTGTACCCGCCGGTGCTGGCCGAGATGCGGAAGTTCTCCGCCTCGTAGCCGTACCCGAGCGTGAAGCCGAAGGGAGTGCCCTGCCCGGCGTTGTAGAGCGCGATGGGCAGGCCGATGAACCAGTAGCGCTCGCCCGGCTTCTTGGCGAAGGGCTTGCTCTCGCCGGCGGTGACCGTGTTCATCTCGGCCGTGCTCTCGATGCTGCGGCGGGCGACGACCGCGTCGACCAGGCGCGCGGTCACCACGTCGCACTCCTCCAGGCCCAAGGCGGTGAGCGAGGCGGAGTAGACCGTCGCCAGGGTGGCAGGCTGAAGCTCGTCGAGGCTGAGCGGGATCTTCTCTCCCAGCCGGCCCCCGACGCGCAGCGCGAAGACGCGGCGCGCACCGACCTCGGTGGCGAGCGCGCTCAGCGAGGCGTCGAGAGGCCGCACGCCTTCGGTGCGCCGGTCCTCGGCCAGCGAGATGCCATGCTTGCGCAGCTCGCTCGCGGTGAGGTTGCGGATGGCGTGGACCGCGGGCGCGTCGAGCGCTCCGTCGTCGGCGAGGACCAGCACCGCGTCGGCCGGCTGCTGCGCCAGCGCGGGTGCGGCGGCGAGCAGCAGGGCAGTGCGGAGCACGAAGAGGCGGCGGAGCATGGAACGGATCATGCCACGCCGGTGAGCAAGGATGATGCCGAATCCGCGCGAGCCGCGATTTCGCGGGGATGAGCCGCGCCCGCGGCCGCCGCGTGACGGCTGTCGCGACCCTGGTGTCAGACTGCGGCGGCGCGCCGCTCGCGAAGGCCGCGCGCGAAGTTCCCCAGCACGAGGCCCTTGCGGGCGCGCTTCAGCCGGCGCAGCAGCTCCGCAATGCCGATGCGCGGCCCGCCGGCGCTGTGCCTCTCGGCCACCGCGAAGTACTGGTCGGGATCGATGGCCAGGCTTCGCGTCTGCACCTGGTCGACGCGGGCGCGGGAGACCAGCGCGCACAGCTTCTCCGCCTCGCCCTCCTGATCGGTGACACCGGGGAAGGTGAGCAGGTTGAGCGCCGTGTAGAGGCCGCGCTTCTTGGCCAGCCGGACCGACTCTTCCACCTCTTCCCAGCCGTAGCCGATGGGCTGGTAGTACGCCTCGTAGAGCGGCTTGTGCGCGCTGTTCAGACTGATGCGGCAGGCGTCCAGACCGACGTCGATCAACTCCTCCAGCGCCCGCGGCAAGGAGCCATTGGTGTTGATGTTGATCGACCCGCGCCGGGTCCGGCCGCGCATCTCGCGGATCGCCTGCGCGATCTCTCGCGCGCGCGTGAGCGGCTCGCCTTCGCAGCCCTGGCCGAAGGAAACCATGGTCCGTCCGGGCGCTCGAGAGAGATGCTCGCTGCCGATGCGCGCCATCTCCGGCGCGCCGGGCGCGCGACGCAGCCGCTGGTGCGAGGCTGGCGGGCCGTCGTCGGGCTGCTCGGAGATGCAGCCCACGCAGCGCGCGTTGCAGCCGGAGCTGGCCGGAATCGCCCCCTCGTCGCGCCGGTAGAAGGTGTTCTGCGCGGTGAAGCAGCGGTAGTCGAGCGCGCAGCGCGCCAGCTGCCGCAAGAGCGGGTTGTCGTCGGCGGCGAGCCGCTCGCGCACCAGCCCGGGCAGCTCGGGCGTGGAGTGCGCGGCCGGATCCCAGTGGCCTCGGCGATCGCTGTGGAGCCCCCAAACGACGTGGCAACCCTGCCGCTCGTCCCAGGCGGCGGCCGCGTACGCCCACTGCGGCAAGACCGGCGCCACCGCGAGCTTGCGAAACGCCGGCAGCTCGGTCCGCGTCCAGCCCGGCGGCAGCACGGCCGCTACCGCCTCGACCCCTCGCAACTCGACCGTAGCTCCCGTCGACGGATCGATTCCCAGCGGCCTTCGTCCCGGCAACGCCGCGAGCGTGGCGTGCTCCGGCAGCGGCGACGGCGCCGAGAGCGCCGCTCCGCCGCGCACCAGCGCGAGCAGCTCGGGGTGCTCGTAGACCTTCCCGCTCTCGTCGGCGAAGAGGAGTTTCAGCATGTTCGACACGTCGGCCCCTCGCCTGCTATCTTCCGCCGCCATTTTTCGCAAGCCAAAGGACGCAAGAAATGATCGTCGGCTGCCCCAAGGAGATCAAAACTCGCGAGTATCGCGTGGGGTTGGTGCCAGGCGGAGTCGCGGCGCTGCTGGCGCGGGGCCACTCGGTGCTGATGGAGAAAGGCGCCGGCCTGGGAAGCGGCCTCTCGGACTCGGCCTACGAGTCGGTGGGCGCCGAGATCGTCGACACCGCGGCGGAGGTCTGGTCGCGCGCGGAGATGATCGTCAAGGTGAAGGAGCCGGTCGCCTCCGAGTACCCGCTGATGAAGCCGGGCCAGACGATTTATACTTACTTTCATCTTGCCGCCGACCGGCCGTTGACCAAGGCGCTCCTGGAGAAGCGCATCGCCGCCGTCGCCTACGAGACCATCCAGACCGACGACGGCCAGCTCCCGCTGCTCAAGCCCATGAGCGAGGTCGCCGGCCGCATGGCGGTGCAGGTCGGCGCGGTGCAGCTGGAGAAGGAGCACGGCGGCAAGGGCATCCTCCTCTCCGGCGTGCCCGGCGTGCGGCGAGGCAAGGTGGTCATCCTCGGCGGCGGCGTGGTGGGCACCAACGCCGCCAAGCTGGCCACCGGCATGGGCGCCGACACCGTGATCCTCGACGTGAGCCTCAACCGGCTGGCGTACCTCGACGACGTCTTCGGCTCGCGGCTGACGCCGGTGTTCTCCGACCCGGCGCAGATCCAGCGCTACGTGCGCGACGCGGATCTGGTGATCGGCGGCGTGCTCATCCCCGGAGCGAAGGCGCCCAAGCTGGTGAGCGAGAAGCTGATCTCGGAGATGCAGGAAGGGTCGGTGGTGGTCGACGTCGCGGTCGATCAAGGCGGCTGCATCGAGACCTGCCATCCCACCACGCACGATCACCCGACCTACGTGGTCCACGGCGTGATCCACTACTGTGTCGCCAACATGCCGGGAGCAGTGGCCCAGACCAGCACCTTCGCGTTGACCAACGCCACCATCTCCTACGCGCTCAAGCTCGCCGGCATGGGCGTGGTCGAGGCGGTCAAGCGCGACCGCGCGCTGGCGCTGGGAGTCAACACCTTCGCCGGCTACTGCACGTACCAGGCGGTGGCCGAAGCGCACGGCTTGGAGTACGTGCCGCTGGAGAAGGCACTCCAATGAGATCACTTGATTTTTTACCGATGGGTGCCGGAGCGGCGAGCAGCCGCCCGCCGCTCCGGAATGCATCAGCCGCAGCAGAGGTTTCCAGAGCGCCGACAGACGGCTAGATTCTTCCTGGGGCCCGATGCTCGACTTCAAGCACACCGACCGGACGCGGCGCGAGTTCGAGAGCCTCTCCCTCGATCATCTCGACGCGCTCTACTCCGCCGGCCTGCGCCTGACCAAGAACGAGCGCGACGCCGAGGACCTGGTGCAGGACACCTTCCTGCGCGCCTTCCGCTTCTTCGACAAGTTCGAGCGGGGCACCAACATGAAGGCCTGGCTTTTCAAGATCCTGACCAACACCTTCATCAACAAGTACCGCCGCCGGGTGAAGGAGCGCACGGTGGTCGAGGGCGCGGCGCGCGAGGCCGGCAACGAGCGCTTCGTCACCCACGAGCCAACCGAGAGCAGCGCCGACCCGGAGCAGTACTTCTTCGACAAGCTCCTCTCCGACGACGTGATCCGCAGCATCGACCAGCTGCCCATCGACTTCCGGCTGGTGGTGATCCTCGCCGACCTGCAAGAGTTCTCCTACAAGGAGATCGCCGAGATCCTCGACTGCCCGGTGGGCACGGTGATGTCGCGGCTCTACCGCGGGCGCAAGCTCTTGCAGAAGAACCTGCTCGGATTTGCCGTCGAGTCGGGCGTGGTGCAGGGCAAGCAGGCGCTGGAGCTCTCGGCGCAGACCGACGTCGAGGCCGAAGTGCTCGAGTTCAAGAGGCGCGCCTAGTGGCCCGCGCGTGCCGCCAGCTCGAGGAGACCTTCCTCCACGCTTACGTCGACGGGGAGTTCTCTCCCAAGGAGAGCGCCGAAGTGAAGGCGCACCTCGACGGGTGCGCGGACTGCGCGCAAGAGGCGCGGCTGCACCAGAGCTACAAGGCGGCGATGCTGCGGACGCAGGCTTCCGCGCCGAATGCGCTGAACGCACTGGTCCGGGAGCAGCTCGCCGAGGAAGCCGCGCAAGGCCGCTGGGCGAGGGCGCTGCGCGATCCCCGCGGCATCGCGGTGGCGGCGGCGGCGGTGGGAGCGGCGGCGTGGTTCCTGGCGGGCGGTCTCTCGCACCCGTTGATCGGACGCGGCCACTCGCTGGTCGAGGACGGTGTCGCGCTGCACGCGCGGGCGCTGCCGCTCGACTACACCGCCTCGGACGCGACCTCGGCGCAGCAGTGGCTCTCGGGCCGGCTGGACTTCGGCGTCCACCTGCCGCGATTCGCGCGCGGCCCCGAAGGCGCTGGACCGCGAGGGCCAAGGCTCGAAGGCGTGCGGCTCTCCAACCTGCACGAGCGGCCCGCGGCCATGGTGACCTACACCATCCCTTCCGCGGACGGCCGGCGCGTCTCGCTGCTCATCGTCGACGACCCCGAGCAGCGGCTGCCGGGGGCGGCCCGGCGCATCGCCGATCGCGACGTGTGGATGTCGCGGGCGCGGGGATTCAACGTCGCCTCCTGGCGCAACGACGAGGTCGTCTACTCGCTCATCTCCGACCTCGACGAAGAGGACGTGCTGGCGCTGGTCGAGTCGGCGGAGATGCGGTAGCCGCCCGTCTCACATCGGGAAAATCCCTTTGAGTTTCGTTGACACTTCTCGTGTCGCGCCCGTAAGCTCCGGCTGAATCGCACCTTCTCCCGGGTCCTTCGTGTCCAAGAGAATTCTTCTCATCGATTCGGACGAAGCTTTCGCGCAGGGGCTCTCCAGCGCCATCCACGCGCGGGGCTTCACCGCGACCATGGCCACCAACAGCGAGCAGGGGATGTCGCTCGCCAAGCAGGAGAACCCGGACCTGATCGTGGTGTGCGTCGAGGCGCAGCCGACCAACGGCTACATGCTCTGCACGCGCCTGAAGAAGGACGAGCAGCTCAAAGGCATTCCCGTCATCCTCACTTCCGCCAACGCCACGCCCGACAGCTTCGAGAAGCACAAGAAGCTCAAGACGCGCGCCGAGGAATACCTCATCAAGCCCTTCGAGCCGCAGCTGATGTTGGAGAAGGCCTCGGCGCTGATGGGCGTTTCGCTGCCGCCGGAGCAGGAGGACGAGATCGTCGCGGTGGAGGACGAGCCGCTCGGCCTGGGCGATCTGGTGGAAGGCGAGGACGAGCCCATCTCGCTCTCCGAGGCCGACGCGCAGCAGGCGCACAGCGGGCAGCCGGACGAAGCGGTGGTGGTGGAGGAGGTCGAGGAGGTGGAGGTGCAGGAGGAGCACCCGCACGGCGGCGACGACGAGCTGGCCATGTTCGACAAGGCCTTCGACTCGCTGGGCGGGCCGGCGGTCCAGCCGGCGCAGGAACAGACCGCGCGGTTCGGCCTCACGCAGGAGCCGGCCCACGCCGAGGAAGAGCACAAGCAGCCCACCGAGCTGAGCGCGCCCGACGACGCCGCGGTGCTCGACACGCTGCAGGACACGGACCACGCGGCGCACTCCGAGGACGACCTCCGCTCGCAGCTGGAAGCGCGGGTGGCCGAGCTGGAGCAGAAGCTGGCCGAGCGCGACGCCGAGCTGGAGCAGGCCAAGAAGGGCGAGGGCTCGTCCGGCAGCGTGCTCAAGCTCAAGGAAGCCAAGACCAGGTCCGACAAGGAAGTGCTGCGGCTCAAGGATGAGCTCAACGGCAAGGAGAAGGAGCTGGTCGAGCTCCAGGAACAGCAGACCAGCCTGGAGTCGCAGGCGCAGCAACTCAAGGACGACGCGGTCAAGCGCGAGGCGGCGGCCAAGGCGCTGCAGCAGCGCGCCGATGCGCTGGCGGCCGCGGCCAAGAAATTCGAGCGCGAGCTGACGGCGGCGCGCGAGGAAGCGAAGAAGGCCGGCTCCTCCAAGGAGAAGGTGGCCGACCTGGAGAAGAAGCACGACGAGGCGCGAGCAGAAGCGCAGAAGCACAAGGACCGCGCCGGCGAGCTGGAGACCGAGCTCACCGGCGCGCGCGAGGCGCACTCCGAGGAGCTGGAGAAGCTGAAGGAAGACCTCCGAGTGCTCACCGGCGAGAAGGACCTGGCCGCGGAGGAGCGCGACGAGCTGAAGAAGCAACTCGAGGAGGCGCAGGTCACCGCGGTGCAGAACGAGGACCGCGCGGTGAAGGCCTACGCCAAGATCAAGGGCGGCGAGAAGCTGCGCGAGAAGGCGCGCAAGGCGTTGCAGATCGCGCTGCAGCTTCTGGAAGAGAACGCCACCGACGACGAGGCCGACGAGTCCGCGTCGGAGAAGAAGTCAGCCTAGCTAATCTCCGTCGTCGAGGCGGATCGACGTCCCGCTGCGCACGCAGAGGCGGTGGTAGGTCACGCTGCCGTTGGCGGTGTCCTGCGTCTGGGTCTCGACCGCGGGGTGCGAAGTGGCCTGCAGCACCGCCCGCCCGCCGTCGACGATGCGGCCTTGGATTTCGATGCCGGTGACGGTCCCTCCGTGGCCGCGGTTGGGACCGGCCGTGTTCAGGAAGGTGCAGCTCCTCGAGCTGCTGACGATCCCCTCATCCAGCCGGTAGGTGCCGTCGCACTCGAAGTCGCTGTCGCTGAGAGGAATGCTTCCCGGGCCGGCGTTGATGTTGAGGCTGCTGGAATGCCCGCGCTGGTGCGTGTGGCCCTTGCCGTCGAACTCGGTCACGCCGTCGTCGACGGCGCTGATGCGGAAGAACTGTCCTTCCGGTGGGAGGCTGACCGCGCCGTTCTGGTCGAAGTCGCCGGTGGTGTAGAGGCAGTCCCGCTGGCCCGAAAATGCGTACCGGCCGTGCAGCTTCCCGCTCGCGCCGCGGTCGTCGGCGCCGCCGAACTGCGCCAGGGCCAGCGCGATCGCCAACAGTCGTGTGATGGTCATGGGCATTCCCCCCGGAATGGATGGCTACCGAAAGGATATGCAAAATTGAATTACCAGTCCAGGCCGGGTGATCAGTCCGACCCGCCCTTCTTCTCCACCAGCCGCTTCGCCGCGGAGGCCAGGCCCTGGGGGACGTTCTTGTCCTTGGCCAGGTTCTTCACCTCCGCCATGCGCAGCGTGCTGAGGTACCGCATGGTCACGCCCGTCGGCACCTTCGGATTCCTGATGATGTTCAGCTTGATCTGGTAGTTCTTCATCAGCTGCCGATTATTGTAAATATATGACAGCACCTCGTTGGGCGAGGTGCGGCTCTGCGCCACCTTCGAGATCTCGCCCTCGGTGATGCGCGGGCTCTGGATCACCGCCAGCTGCACCAGCTTGTTGGGGTCGCGCAAGAGCAGCGTGCGCACCTCCTTGTTGCCCTTCTTGTTGGCCCACTCGATCTTCTTGGCCACGCCCAGCTTCATGATCTGCTGGGTGATGGAGAGCTTCTTCTTCTCCTGCTCCTTCTCCTCGGCGCTGCCTGCCGGGATCGGCTGCTCCTCGCCCGTATCGGGGCTGGTGGCGCCCATCTCCTCCAGCGCGGCTTCCGCCTGCTGCTCGGCGATCTCCTGCTCGGCGGCGACCTTCTTGGCCAGCTCGTCGTCCTCGGCCGCGCCGCCGTGGATGCGCCGGCGCGCCGCGCGATACTGCGGCAGGTCCTCGAGCGCGAGCCCCGAGCGCACGCAGAAGTCGCAGACGTTGTCCACCGTGCTCGGCCGCGCCGCGGCGTTGTTGCAGAGGGCGCGCACGATGTCGTGGTGGCGCAGCATGCGCAGCTGGTTCTGGGCCACGATCTCGATGATCTTGTCGTCGGCCGCGACGGTGATGCGCTGCACGGTCGCGTCCGGCGTGCTGGCGTTGAGCACCAGCATCTCCAGGTACTCGTCCTTGGTCTTGAGGATGTCCGCGTAGTAGTCGAGCACCGGCGGGTCGACAGTCTCATCGCGCAGCGCCACCGAGAGGAGGCGGTCGGGCAGCCCCGCGGCGCTCTTGACCGCCGTCTCCCGCACGGCCGGGTCCGGGTCGAAGGTGAGCATGAAGAGCGCGGTGGCCATCTCCTTGGGCCCCATCCCCACCAGGGCCTTGGCGCCCATCATGCGCAGCGGCACCGGCGCCTTGGGGTCGACGTGCTTCTGGAAGTTGGTCGGCAGCGCCGTCAGCGGAACCGGACAGGCCGGCGCCGCCGCCGCTTGCGTGGCTTCACTCATGACGGCGGCATTCTAACCGAAATCGGAGCCCCAAAACGGGATCCCCGTCCCAAATCGAGACCCCTGAAAAAAAATAATTATTTTTTTTCAGGGGGTCCGGCTGAGCGGGTCCATGCGGTAGCGCTTGAGGTACTTCCAGGTCAACATCCCGATCCAGCGGTTGAGGAAGAAGCTGCGCGGCAGGAAAGGAATCGCCGGCCGGCGCCGCAGGCCCAGCGCCACGAACTCCTGCCCCACGCGCGGATCTTCCGGCGCCAGCTCCATCGCCTTGCGCAGCGCGCGCACCGCCTGCTCCTTGTTGCGCGTCACGACCAGAGCCTTGGCCAGGTTGACCAGCGCCTCGGTGGTGCGCAGGCCGCGGCGCAGCGCTTCCTCGCAGAAGCGGATGCCCCGCTGCCGGTCGCCCTCCACCAGCACCAGCGTCAGGCCGAAGTTGGAGAGCACGCGCGGGTCGTTGAGGTTGCGGCGCCAGGCGCGCGAGAAGATCTCGTGGGCCGCTTTCACGTCGGTGTCGAGCAGCGCGCGCCCCTCGTCGACGATGCGGTCGATCTCGGCGCGGTTCATCATCGCCTGCGCCGCCGGCGGCGGCCGCGCGCTGGCCTTGGGCAGCGGCGCCACCGGCTGCCCACG
>Ga0307479_10004206_pt1 | contig 13160 bp, 16 predicted proteins | sample atmos_gasesECM4C_FD_203743 | JGI IMG/M metagenome (GOLD analysis project Ga0307479, IMG submission 203743) | Hardwood forest soil microbial communities from Morgan-Monroe State Forest, Indiana, United States - atmos_gasesECM4C_515 | ecosystem: Environmental > Terrestrial > Soil > Temperate...
TGATCCGGTTGCTCGGCGCTCATCCCGAAGTCGCTGTGATCGGCGAGGCTCAGGATGGCCTCGAGGCGATTGAGAAGATCGAAGAGCTCCGGCCTGACCTTTTGTTTCTCGACATAGAAATGCCCGGGCTCAAGGGCTTCGAGGTACTGCGGTCGATTCCGTCCGCCATCGAGATCCCGCTCGTCATCTTCACCACGGGGTACGACCAGCACGCCCTCGCGGCCTTCGAGGCCAACGCGCTTGCCTATCTCCTCAAGCCCATCGAACCGGAGCGGCTGTCGGTTGCGATAGAACGCTCGAGCAAGCTTTGCTCTCTTTCCGCGGAAAAAGAAAAGGAGCGCGAGAGCATTCTGCGCGCGACAGGCGAGGCGCCGAAGACGCTCCGCAAAATCGTCTGCCGGAAAGACGGACGCGCCCTGCTTGTGCCTGCGGAACAAATCCTCTGGTTCCAGGTGCAAGATGGCATCGTGCATGCGACGACAGCGAAAGACTCGTTCTGGGTGAACTACCAGCTGTCCGAACTTGAAGCCGCCTTGCCGCCGGAGGAGTTCTTCCGGGCGCGCCGCGAGGTGCTGGTCAATATGTCGCGGATCAAAGAGATCAAGCCTTACTTCAAGAGCAGCTTTCTGCTTGTTATGTCCGACGCTGCATCCACTGAGATCGCCGTGAGCGAACGGCAGGCCCGGCCGCTGCGCCAGCGCCTGCCGGGTCTCTAGTGCGCTTTAGGAAATACTGTGAGGTCGCTGAGCTTGGTGGGGCCGGCGCTTCTTGGGGTCGCCGGCTTGACTTCATAGACTCGCCCCTTCACCATTTCCTGAAGCGCTGTGACGTTCGTCCGGCACAGAGCCGCTCTCCGTTGGCCGCTGAGAGTTCGCGCTCCTAATGCTCTCTAACCGGAAGTTGGCAAAAGACGAGGTTACCTTTCTTCAGAGCAACAATTGAATCTTGTCAAACTGCTGAGCCCAACCAATCTTTGTAAAGGCGTATGCGATGAGGGGAATGCCTACTTCTGTAACAGTGACTCTGGCCTTCCCCTCAGATTCACTGAATTCAACGATAACGGTGATCTCGTCAGGCCACTGCCCAGGAACCGATACTTGCGAGCCGGGAATTATTTTCCCGTTCTCGTTAGAGAAAGCCATCGTTGACACGATTTTCTTGTTTGCGACGACTTCCCTGTAGGTTCCGGTGTTCCAAAACATCCTTCCTTGCTCAGATTTCATCGCCCAAAGATAGCTGCCACCCTCTCGCACGTCGTTCCGGACGACGAGTGCGGTGTAGCTCTTGGGCCCCCACCACTTCTTAATAGAGTCCGCATCGTTCCAAACCCTCCATACGTCCGCTACGGAGGCGTTGAAGGTACGTTCCATGCAGACGGTCGTGTGGGACTTCCATGCACCGAGGACCAACAGGGCCAAGATCAATGCGATGCTGCCCGATATTTTGTAAATCATGCTGAATCTCCCTGTATTTTTGGCCTTGACATTCCTCCCTAGCGGGAAAGGGCTAGAGCATTCCTGCCAGCCGAACGTAGCTTGCTTCCATTCCACGTTCCATACCTGTGGCAAGCATCGCCGCGCGCGTCTTACCATCGGGCAGCGTCATTCGCATGGTCATCAGCGTTCCAGCGCCGTCGGCCTCAAATCGCGTTTCAATATGGTTGTCTGGCGTGGGATCCGGCAGGTGCATGCGCTCGACATGTACGGTCCTGTTATAAGGCTCCAACTCCAAGTACTCGCCGGTGATGTGAAATCCACCGCCTTTGCCATTCGTCCATTCGTAACGGACCTTGCCGCCGGCCTTCGCCTCGTTGATGCAGACCGGCATCGTCCAACCTTCCGGACCAAGCAACCACTTCTGGATTAATTTCGGATCGGTATGGGCGCGGTACACGGCTTCTGGAGGCGCAGCGAAGCGCCTGGTCACAATTATGTGGGTATCTCCTTCGGTCTTCAGCGTCATCTTGCTCATCGCTTTTCTCGTTTCTTGTGCTTTTCCATCCCCGCCAGAACTTCGTCCAGCCGGTCGTAGTTCGTCTCAAGCGCTTTTCGCAGCATTGCGAGCCATTGGTCCATCGCTTCAATACTCGCTTTTGCGAGCCGACGAGGGCGCTTCGTACCCTCGACTCGGCGAACGATCAGCCCCGCATCTTCGAGCACCTTCAGGTGCTGGGAGATTGCCGGTTGCGTCATCTCGAACGGCTCTGCCAATTCATTGACTGTGGCCTCCCCCTTGGCAAGGCGCGCAAGAATCGCCCGACGCGTCGGGTCGGCCAAAGCAGAGAAAGCAGCATCGAGATTATGCATAACGTGATACTTATATAAGTGACTATTTATTGTCAAGCAAAATTTCGTTCCCACGAGAGCACCAGAAATGAGCGCCCACTTGACATTTACACGCGAGAAGACACTCGTTGAGACGCACGGCCCAACCGATCTTCAGGCGAATAGCTTCAGCTCGCGCCCGATGCTATCTGATGGGGCAGTCAGCATAAACCCCATGCTTTGAGTGTTACTCAAAGCATGGGGTTACGAACACTCTGGAGGCACAATGATTGACCATATCTATCTTCTCGGGACCGACCTGAAGCGCTCGGAAGCCTTCTACGGCGCCATGCTCGGCCCGCTCGGTAAGTCCGAGCGCTGGCACTTCAAGGCGCAGGCCGGCTATTCCGATCTTACGGGCTTTGGCGAGCCGGGCATTCCGGGCTTCTGGTTGAAGGCCTCAAAGACCACCTGCGCCGAGCTTTACGTCGCGTTCGCCGCGAAGAACGAGGCGGCGGTGAACAAGGCCTACGACGCAGCGCTTGCCAATGGCGGCAAGGATAATGGCGCGCCAGGGCTGCGGCCGCAGTGGGATCCCCGCTATTACGCGGCCAATGTGCTCGATCCCGACGGCTACAATGTGGAGATCTGCTACAAGCCCTGGCTTTACGAATAAATGTCTGCGCTGCGCACGCTCCGAGTCGGCGCGCCGACCCGCCGGATTGGTGTATCCCCCGTCTCGGATCTCGCGCGGCGTCGCACCGGAGGGAAGTATGAAGTCAGCTGCTGATCTAGTTCAAGAACATCTGCTTTATATGACGACAGACCTCACAAAATGGCGCGCGCTGTTTGACGAAAACGCAATATGGGACTTTGCCTTCGCCCCATCCGCCGGCCTTGTCGGGGTAGCTCGAGGCATCGTAGAAATCGCACAGCGCGTTGAAGGTTTCGTCAACAGAGTCGAAGGATTGAGCTTCAGCAATCTTAAGATCTACCAAATCGACGGTGAGGATGCCGTGTTCGCTGAATTCGAGGGGCAGGCGATAGTGGCCGGGAACGGCCGCCACTATCACCAGAACTATGTTGTCTATCTACGTGCCGATAAAGGAAAGATAGTTTTTGCTCGAGAGTACTTCGATGCAACAAGGGTAGTCGCGGCATTTTTCTAGGGCGTTGCGACATGCTCGCGAACCCAAAGCGCAGCGCGCCGTCTCGGATCTTGCGCGGCGTCGCGCTCCACTGCCGACGGATGCCGGTTGTGTTGCTCAACTCCCGAATTGTCGGCGATCCCGAAGTTGGCCAGAAACGGGCTCGTGGGAAGTGAAGGGAATGTTCCCTGTCCGACTGGGCATTGTGGGACAACTCCGTGTGCCATTTGTGTGCAGGAGTTCATCCGTCGGACGAGGCAACTGATTCAGAACCGGTGTTTCGATTTAGAAAAAGCATCGCGAAACCGAATCCTTAGGCGACTTTTTCTGCAAGTGAAATTGTCAGGTTCTGAATTCTGCAGCAGCCGTCGAAAACGACGGATGGGCCCCCTCATCGATCAACGAGAGCCATTCTATTTCAGCCCTTCGAATCCTTCGCGACACGATTCGGCGAAACTCCGCAAAGGATCGATTGCATTGGCAATGATCATTGGACGGAGGTCGGCAAATGTCTTATTTGTTTCTGGGTATGATCGTACGATCAGTTGCGCGACTTTTTCGGCTTCTACGATTATCTTTGGCGACGATAACGAGCGCATCCGACTGACCAAACAAGTTTCTGGCGCTGGTTCGCGCAGCGACACGAGGGGTCAATTGCAGCGGGTGCTCCCACATGCACTATCTGCGCAAGCCGTATCCACTCGGCCCGTCGAAACTGAACGATTCAGTCAAACACGATGTTGCTGACGGTGAAATTACCGAAACTCTAGCCAGCTAGGAAGGGCGGGAAAGTTCGCAGCTATCACCGGTGGAGAGGATAAGGAGGTGTCATCGTGTTCGCGAAGATAAAGCAGGCCGCATTGATCGGGTGCCTGTTTGTGTTTCTATTTATCGTGATTGGGGGCGGACTGCACCTCAACCCTGGTGGCGCATTTCTCGCAGCTGCGGCGGGCACACCACTCCTAATTCATTTTTTCAATCGGCAATGGTCATCAAGGGCAATCGAACGCGATCCGTTGCCGTCATCAAGAAATCCTGGCCTTGTGCGGAACATTGCCGAAGGCGAAGCACTGCATCGTAGTGCATCTGAGATGGAGGCCGCCCTCCGACAGTGAGCAATTCAGATGTGTGTCCCGCGGGCAAAAGAGGCGACGGCGCAACCTTGTGAACTTCCGATCAGCCGCTGGGTCTCTCTCGTTCCATCCCTGTCCGATCTGGCTTTCCTGATGCCGATGCTTGTGTTGTTCTGGTGCACTACGGGCGTGGGCTGGCTGCTCACTGATTCGGATACAGGTGGGCATATTCGCGCCGGCGAGTGGATGTTGAAGAACGGGCGAGTCCCCTCAGCAGACCTCTTCTCATTCACTAAGGCTGGCCAGCCCTGGTTTGCCTGGGAGTGGCTGTCTGATGTTTTGATGGCAGCAACGCACAGCCGCTTCGGTCTAGGCGGCATCGTGGTCGCGAGCCTGGTGCTCCTCGGGGTTACGTCGGTCTGTATTTACAGGAGCACGGTCGAAGAATCCGAATATCGCCTGATCGCTATCGTTCTGACCGCACTCGCTATGGCGGCGAGCACAATACATTGGCTCGCACGACCACACCTCGTGACACCACTTTTCACCGGCATGTTCTGTTGCTTGCTCAACCGGGTGGAGAAGCGAGGCAATGACTGGCGTCTTCTCTTATTGCTACCTGCATTCACGGTGCTGTGGGTGAATCTGCATGGCGGATTCTTCGTCGGAATCGTCTTGCTAATCTCCTACGCGATGGGGGCTGCGGGCGAAGAGTTGGCTCATGGGACGAGACGCTGTGCTTGGATTCGAGCGCAAAAGTATTTATTGACCGCTGGGGCCTGTGGTGTCGCGAGCCTCGTGAATCCATACGGATATCGCCTGCATGTCCACGTTGCCCAGTATCTCGGGGCTTCGTTTTATTTCGAGCGCATCAGCGAGTTTCAGTCAGTCGACTTTCATTCGTTTACGGCCGCGTATTTCGAGAGCTTGCTTGTGCTCGCGATCGCGGCGGCAGCCTGGCACTTGGGTACAGGAAGGCTGATTCAGTTGCTGTTGCTGCTGAGTTGGTCGCACTTGGCACTATTCTCCGTGCGGAACATTCCCATCTTTGCTGTTGTCTCGACGCCCGGAATCGGTCTGGCAATGCGCGATTGGTGGCGACTTGTGGACTCACGTTGGCCTCTCGATTGGCGAGGAAAACTCTCCGCAGGTCTCGCTGAAGTGGAGACGGGACTGGGGGTAATTGCCGGCGATCGGAACCGAAGCCGCTGGCATCTGGCGCCCTGCGTGGCTGTGCTGGCGCTGGGATGGTTTGTTTCTCATCCGGGTCGATTGAGAGCCTTGCATGCCGACTTTGACCGGAGCCGTTTCCCCACTGAAGCGATGACCGTTCTTTCTGACAACAGGCCTTTGCCCCATGTTCGGTTGTACGCAAGCTGGCACTGGGGCGGATATCTGATCTACCGCCTTTGGCCTTCGGTTCGCGTGTTCGACGATGGTCGGACGGATTTCTACGGTCCCCCATTCGTTCTGGAAGGACTGCGTATCTGGGAGGTCCGGCCAGATTGGGCCGAGATCCTGGCACGATATCGAGTGAACGCTGCACTCGTTCCGGTTGATTCTGCGTTGGGCACGGTGTTGCGCGAAAGAGCGGACTGGAAGCTCGTTTATGCGGATCGGGTTGCTCTGATGTTTGTGAAAATCGAAAACCAGAGATGAGGGCTGTGCGATCCTGCGAGGTGATCCTGCACAAAGCTGGTTGACGAGGTCCTTATGCCGGAAACGAAGGAAATTGTGAGTGTTGATGGACGCCCAGACGGTTCTTCGAGTCCAAGCGGCGAAGACAGTAACAACGGGTCGCAAGAGCCAAAGGCCCAAGCAGTCAGGCGACGACTGCCGGACGAGCGCCGCAGCCTGACGCACCACTTTTCGATCGGTGGTCAGGAGGGATACGTGACCGTTGGTCTCTACGAAGACGGGCTGCCGGGTGAGGTCTTCATCCGAATGGCCAAAAAGGGCTCGACCGTTTCCGGCCTCACGGACTCGTTCGCAACTGCGTTGTCGCTTGCTCTGCAATACGGAGTGCCGTTGCAAATCCTGTGTGACAAGTTCAGCCACACACGATTTGAGCCAAGCGGTTGGTCGGGAAATCCGAAGATTGGCTATGCCAAGTCACTCATCGATTATCTATTCCGGTGGCTCGAACTGCGCTTCCTCAAGGGCGAGCAAGGAATCCTGTTCGAGCGACAGAGTTCAGGCGAACTGCAGCATGAGCGAAGCAGCATTAAGGCAGTTGGCCAGGTCGTCGAGTTAGGAGATGCACCGACCTGCCAGTTTTGCGGCTCGTTGATGGTGAGAAACGGTTCCTGCTATCGCTGCCTCGAATGTGGCAGCACGAGCGGATGCTCGTAGAGCAAAGCAATGGGAGGACGACATGGCGAAAAGCGTGAACAAGGTCATTTTGGTCGGCAACGTGGGCCAGGACCCAGAGGTGAAGTACACGCCGAGCGGCGTTCCCGTCGCACGGGTTAGTCTCGCCACGAACGAACGCTTCAAGGACGGGAACGATCAATGGCAAGACAGAACCGAATGGCACAGCATTGTGGCGTGGCAGCGGTTGGCGGAGATTGTAGGCGAGTACGTCCGGAAAGGAACGAAGCTCTACATTGAAGGCAAGCTGCAGACCACGAGTTGGCAAGACCGGCAGAGCGGAGAAAAGAAATATCGCACCGAGATTGTCGTTCGCGATCTTGTCCTGCTCGGGTCCCGCGAGAACGGGCAGAACGCCGCAGCGCAGGCTGCCGGCCACGGATAGGGACAGGCGCACTCCGCGTCCTACTCACCCCCATCCCCACGCGGTGCGCGCCTGTCCCGGCGCTCTCGGAATTTTCAATTCGCGATTTCATTGCACCTGGAACATCAAGGAGGAAAACGTGTTCGTTGAACTCATGCCTTTGCTCAAAGGCCGAACGCTCTTGCTTACGATCGCCCGAGTTGGCGAGAAAGTGAAGGTGAACGTCATTCCTGCCAAAGCAAGAGAAGGTGAAGACCGAGCTCTAACGACTCCCCTAAGCTACACGGCCGCACCGGAGGAATTGGATGCGGAACTTGGCAAACACCTTGCCAGCTATGTTGACACGCATGTTGCGCTCGGCAGCACCTTGGCCGAAGCAAAGGCTGAGATGGACGCGGCGGCGAAGGCCGCACGGCAAAGAGCCAAAACGACACAGGCTCCGAAGACCGATGCCGCCATCGCCAAGAAGGCGGAAACCCCAACGTCACCAAGCACGACAGAGGCAACGCCAAGTCTGTTTTCGGCGCCGCATTCGACAGAGTCTCCCGCGTCTTCGTCCGGAGGAGAAAGGAAAGAATCATGATCGATGCAAAAGTATTGGCTCGCAATTTCAACTACAACGGTGTGAAGCTTCCCGACCCTGATCCGAAGATGGCGCCCGAAGAGGTCAAAGCCGCCTACAGCCATCAATATCCCGAACTGGCCACAGCCGCCATCACGGGGCCGGAAGCGAGTGGAGAACACTTGGTTTACAGCTTCGTCAGAGCGATCGGAACGAAAGGGTAAACTGAAAGATCGATAACTGTATTGACCGTGTGCGCACAGCATTGTATACTCAATGTGCGTACAACTGGGAGGCACCGATGCGTGGAGCAGCAACCAAGCCCTACAAAACCCGCGGCGAGAACATCAATCTACGGGTAAGCCGTGGACAAAAATCACTGATCGATCGCGCGGCACATGCTCTGGGCCGCAACCGATCGGATTTTATGCTGGAGACCGCGTGCCGGGAGGCCGAAAGCATTCTGCTAGACCGCCGCTACTTTATCTTGCCTGAGGAGCAATTCACGCGTTTTACAGCCATGCTCGATAAACCTCCGGCCAGCAACCCGCGGTTGGCCCGCCTACTCAAGACCAGAGCGCCATGGGACAAATGAGTGCCGGTAAGGGTCTAATCAGTTCACCAGAAAAGCTATCCTCCGAGCATGATTTGTCGCAATTCCAGTGCGGGGAACCGACGCTCGATGACTGGCTGAGGAGGCGGGCCCTCCAAAACGAGGAGAGTGGTGCCTCCCGGACATACGTGGCTTGCATAGAAAAGCGAGTTGTGGGCTACTACGCCCTCGCCGTCGGTGCCGTAGCTCACGCGGAGTCTCCAGGGCGAATCCGACGCAATATGCCGGACCCGGTACCGGTGATGGTGATCGGGCGCCTTGCAGTCGACCAGACAACTCAGGGGAAGGCGCTCGGCCCGGCCCTACTGCGCGACGCCGTACTACGGACAGTACAGGCCGCCGAGATTGCAGGCATTCGCGCCATTTTAGTGCATGCCATTTCAGAACGTGCCAAGCGCTTCTATGAGAAGTGGGGTTTCATTGCTTCTCCAGTTGAGCCGATGACTCTAATGATTACCGTGGCCGAGGCCAGAAAGGCTCTGGATGACAAATCCGGCTAGACAGTGACTGTACTTCACTCATCCTGGCGACGACGTCGAAGCACCAGACCCGGGAATCACGGGCATCCGTGCAGCGAAAGTCGTCACGCTTGCAGCCGCGGCCCTGCCCCCTCGAACCGGTAAACCTACGACACGCGGGCTGATCGCCAATCGAAGCGTGCTCGAACCACACGGTCAATCTCGTCGTAGAGTTCCGTGATTTTCTCCGAGCGAGCGTGGTACTCAGTCAGCGCCGAATCGCTCAGACGGCCTTCCTGTCGAAGGATTTCGATCTGCAATTCGACCAACTGAAACACTTGACGTTTGATAGCGGTGGCTGGATCCGTCATCATAAAAATTCCTCAACGAAATTGTAGCCGCCAGTCGACGGTCGTGCCAGCTCGCAAAACGCCTCTTTAAGGGCAATCTGTGGAAATTATGGGTGCAAAGGGTAAGAAGTCGCGCGCTCCCAATACTCCGCGCGACGAAGTCAAGAGAGCAGTTGTGCGTGCCCTGCACGCGTTGAAGCAGGAGCGAAAATCCCGTCTCGAAACCGTACTTGGGAGATTTCTCGAATGTCAGGAATTGCAAATGTCCTCGGCGCTGGTGGCGAGGGCCGTCGAGCAATGCTCACGATGGCGAGCAGGGAGACGCCTCTTGCCGCCCGGAGGATCTCTGCCGCCGACAAGTTGATGGGAGCGCCCTGCGGCATAGTCTTGCCCTGCTTATCGGGGGTACCGACTGAACAACGTTTCTCTGCTGATGACAAAGAGGTCGTTGCGTTGGCCGAGATTCTGGTGAACTCCGATATCGCAGTACCGGACGATTGGGAGAGAAGCGGTCGAGACGCGACGAAGTATCTTTTGCTGACTCTCGAACGATGGATTCGGATGCATTGCGGCCCAGCAATTGACCGCCGCTTCGATCTGGATCTCACACTGAGCGATCGATTGGTGGATTATTCGGACGAGCGAGGGCCGGAAGGCACCCTCTACCTCATCCTCGATCCCGAGAGTGCAGCGTTTGTGCTCCTGACTCCGACCATCGACCTTCTTGAGAAAGCACATCCGCGCCTGCCGGCAACCTTCTACCGCCATTTTGCTGGAGCACTCAACCGATGGGTCCGCGTGTACGACTATCACGACGCCGAAGAGCGCGTCGGGATGCTGCACGAGTGGTACGAAGGCGAGGAGAATGCGGGCCAGTACGAGATACCGGATGTGGAGGGGTGTACGCCGAAGTCCCTGAAGGAAACGCCTCTGAATCTGTGCGAACTGAAGAATCTTAACGAAGAGGTTCGGGACCCCCAAGTGAAAGCTCTGATCACAGGTCTGCTGGAATTGTGTCGGATTTCGAAACAGGCCACACGGCCAGAGTTCACCGAGGACATGGGAGAACAACTCATGGACTCGAACCCTGCATTGCCCTGTTTGCTTGCAGCATTTTCATCGGGCGACGCAGTGGTTGGGTGCTTTGACGATGAGGCGCAGACGGCGATGGAGGTGACGCCTCAACCGAACGTCATTATCCCTCTGAAAATTGGCGATCCGCTCTGCGTACGGCAGGGCTTCCGAACCGTTGCGGTTCTGTGCGAAGCGCTCGCTGCGGTGACCCGATTGATTGACCTGATGCCAGGGAATGAAGAGGGCGTGATTTGCCGCGAAGGATAGATATGGATGTCCACGTGCGAATCGGCGATAACGATTTTTCGTCCTAAAACAAGCCGTGCTGATCTATCAGGAGGGCAATCGAGCATTCGCCACGTTGCACGAGGTGAAGAGCCGGCCTGACGGACCATCGTATTTGTGTGCCGGCCAGTCGGTCACGACAGGGTTTCTCGAAACGCTCGCGAAAGGCCTCGGCGCAAGCATGGCAGCCGAGGTTCTGCCGGAGAATGTTTTGGCCAGAACGCCCGGACTGATCGCCTGGTGGAGCCGGGCACAAGCGCGGCTGATGTTCTTCGGTGATGGTGATTCGAAGACCAGACACCTGAATGGAAAGAATTACCCCCATCCCGCGCTCGTGTTCATGATCCGTGGCCGGGAGTTGTTCGTCCGCGCACTCAGCGAGAATCGCCGGCCGAAATCTGATACGCGCCTCATGAATGCGCCCTACTGGAACACCGACGCGCAGGGCCGAGTGTGTCTCGGCAGTATGCGTGTTCCGGAGGAGGTGAGCGCCTCGTCCCTGCGAGGCTGGGAAAATGCTTATTTCGCCAGCGAATTCACCCACCCAAGTGGTGCGGTGCGATTGACAACTCATTCCGGCGGCTTCGCTGGGCTTTGGTCGTCTCTGGCCGGGCAAAAGCGTCCGTTCCCGGTGAAGTTCCTCACGGACAGCAGGCAAACGCTTCAAGATTTTGTCCAGGGACAGCGAGACAGGTGACCGTATGATCTTGATTGCCGGTTGCGTGGATCATGGCTCTCGCTTCCCTGGAAGGTGCTTTTGCGGACCCTGATTCAGGAATGAGCCTCACTGTCCGGATCGCCGACAAACCTTCCCAACGCCGTTCTTCGCCAATAGCACCACGACGACGCTTCACCGGCCCGGTTCGCAACATTCACCCCAGATACCTCAGTCCGTGCGCAGCGCTTTCATTGGGTTCGTCGAAGCAGCTCGATGCGCCGGGAGAATACTGGCGACCGCGGCGCAAGCACCGAGCGCAAGAATTGAAAACCCAAACACATGCGGATCCCAGCTGCGTATTTCGAATAGCTGCGCGGCCATGAGACGTCCCGCACCGATGGCTAGAGGAATTCCAATGAATAACCCGATAGCCACCAGCAGAAATGCTCCCCGCAGGACAAATCGCACAATGTTCAGGCGATCGGCTCCCAGAGCCATGCGCACTCCAATCTCGCTGGTTCGGCAGGCAACTGTATAGGTCGTTAGCCCATAGAGGCCGATGGCTGCCAGCAACATGGCGATGAGGCCGAATATGCCCGCCAACTGCGCGACCATGCGCTGCTGGTCAAAATTTGAGGCCACCTGCTCGTTCATGCTTTGCACCGTGATAATCGTAAGGTTGGGATCGATATCGGCGAGAGCTTTACGAAGCTGCGGCTCGAGGTTGAGCGCATTGCCGCGTACCAGCAGCTGGATACTGCGTACGAAATGCGAATGTATTTCGCCACGCTCCATCAGATCGTCGGGATAACGGACACTCTGCTCCAGCGGCACAAAAAACATGGGCTTTGCAGGCTGGTCTGGATCGTTGTACTTGGCGTCACGCGCTACGCCGACGATCTCATACGTGCCCGCATATCGGGAGTTGTCCAGGCCAAAGTGCTTTCCGATGGGATCTTCGCTGGGGAAGTATTTCCTGACTAGCGATTCATTCACAATTGCCACTGGTCGCGAGATGGCGGAATCACTCTCCGCGAAATCGCGCCCGCGCACGATGCGCTGGCCGATCGTCGAAAAATACTGACGGCTCACTCGGTCCCACGATACACCTTCCGCCAAGTTAGCCTTTGGATCCCCTCTGCCTTCTACCGCTATCATTTCACCCCAATTATTGCCGCTAAGCGGACTCCAGGCCGCCAGGCTTGCGCTCTGCACATTGGGCAACCGCAGCAGCCCATCTTCGATTGCACGGTATAGCGCGTCGAGGTGTTCGGGTGTGTAATTGTCCAGAGGCGGATTGATCTCTACACTCATGCGATTTTCGACGTCAAAACCAAAATCCTGACGCTCAAGGTTCCGCAAGCTCATCGTCAGCAATCCCGCGCAGGCCAGCAGAACCAGGGAAAGCGCCGCCTGGCTGACCACCAATATTTTTTGCGGCATGGACGCCCCGGGACGAGTGCCGCGGCCTGCTCCGTGCAGGGCCTTTGCCGGATCGGAACGCGAAGTCAGCCATGCCGGCACCACGCCAAACAGCACACCGGTGAGGAGCGAAAGTGAAAACGCAAATCCCAGAACCGGCAGTGAAGGTGCCGCACTGATGGGCGTAAAGGTGGCGCTGCGAAACGCCAGGGCCAGCATCAGACGCGCTCCGGCGTAGGAAACGCCTAATCCTGCGATGCCGCCTAGTACCGACAGCAGTACCGCTTCGGTCAACTGCTGGCGAATCAGTCTCGTTCGCGCAGCTCCCAGGGCCAGGCGTACTGCCGTCTCGGCGCGGCGAGCGGCTCCGCGCGCCAGCAGAAGATTGGCGAGGTTGGCGCACGCGATGAGAAGTAATGTTCCACAAACCATCAGGAGAATACGCAGACTGTCGCCATAGTTCTCCCTTAAGGATGTGACACCCGCTCCGGCCGGAGCGAGCCGGATGTATTTTTGAGG
>Ga0307479_10004207_pt1 | contig 13160 bp, 6 predicted proteins | sample atmos_gasesECM4C_FD_203743 | JGI IMG/M metagenome (GOLD analysis project Ga0307479, IMG submission 203743) | Hardwood forest soil microbial communities from Morgan-Monroe State Forest, Indiana, United States - atmos_gasesECM4C_515 | ecosystem: Environmental > Terrestrial > Soil > Temperate...
ACTGTCGAGATCGACCATGTTCCCGGCTTCGCGCGCGGCTTGGGTGCCCGTGTTCATCGCGACGCCGACGTCCGCTTGCGCGAGCGCGGGCGCGTCGTTCGTTCCGTCGCCCGTCATTGCGATGAGGCGGCCTTCCGCCTGCTCCGCGCGAATGCGCTTGAGTTTGTCCTCCGGTGTCGCTTGCGCCATGAAATCGTCCACGCCCGATTCGGCGGCGATCGCGCCAGCAGTGAGCGGATTGTCGCCTGTAATCATGACGGTCCGTATGCCCATCTTGCGCAGTTGGGCGAAGCGTTCCTTGATTCCGCCTTTGACGATGTCCTTGAGCTCGATAACGCCGAGCGCTTGTCGATCTTCGGCAACGACAAGCGGTGTTGCGCCGCGCCGCGAAATCTCATCGACGGTCTTGGCGACAGCCTGCGGAAACGCGCCGCCATTTGATTCCACAAAACTCTGAATCGATTGCGCCGCGCCTTTGCGAATGCTGATCGTCGCTTGCGTTCCGTTGGCGTGCAGGTCGATCCCGCTCATTCGCGTTTGCGCCGTGAATGGAACGAACGTCGCCTCCAGCTCGTGCATCTCTCGCGCGCGCAGACCGAATTTTTCTTTCGCGAGCACAACGATACTCCGTCCTTCCGGCGTTTCGTCGGCCAGAGAGCTGAGTTGCGACGCGCCCGCGAGATAACCCTCTTCAACACCGGGCGCGACGTGGAACGCGACCGCCATCCGATTGCCCATCGTGATTGTGCCGGTTTTATCGAGCAGCAGAACGTCGATATCGCCGGCCGCTTCGACTGCGCGACCGCTGGTGGCGAGAACGTTTTGCCTCACGAGCCGATCGATTCCGCTGATACCGATAGCGCTGAGCAGTCCGCCGATCGTTGTCGGAATCAAACAAACGAGCAGCGAAACCAAAACGGGAACGCTGACGTTGACCGCATTTTGCTGACCGGCTGCATTTTCGCTGTAATGCGCGAAAGCCGGGAGCGTGAAGACGGCGAGAATGAAAAGCGCGGTCAAGCTGACCAGCAGAATGCTGAGCGCGATTTCGTTCGGTGTTTTCTGCCGGCGCGCGCCTTCGACCAGCGCGATCATACGATCGATAAAAGTGTTTCCTTGCTCACTGGTGATACGGATCACGATGCGGTCGCTCAGGACGCGCGTTCCGCCGGTCACGGCGCTGCGGTCGCCGCCGCTCTCGCGAATGACCGGAGCCGATTCGCCGGTGATAGCAGATTCATCGACGCTGGCGATTCCCTCAATGACCTCGCCGTCCCCGGGAATGAGATCGTTAGCTTCGCAAACGACAACGTCACCTTTCTTTAATGCGCTGGCGGGAATTTTCTCCTCGCGGCCATTTTGCAACCGACGCGCCATGGTGGTCGTGCGCATTCGACGCAACGCTTCGGCTTGCGCTTTGCCCCGGCCTTCGGCCATCGCTTCCGCAAAATTCGCAAAGAGCAATGTGAACCAGAGCCAAAGGGTGATTTGAAAATTAAAACTGCTGAAATGAAAGATTGTGATCGCAGACGTCCAAATCGCGCCGACCAGCACGACGAACATGACCGGACTGCGCCATTGCACCCGCGGATCCAGTTTTTTGAACGAATCTCCGATCGCCGGACGAATCAGTGCCGGATCGAAAATGGAAGATGTCGATCTCGCGCTCATTATTAGAAGGTGCGTCCGGCTTGCATGAGGAAATGCTCGACGACCGGACCGAGCGAAAGGACCGGGAAAAATGTAAGCGCACCGACGATCAAGACGATCGAGATCAGAAGAATGGTGAAGACTGCGCCGTTGGTCGGAAAAGTCCCGCTCGACGGCGGTGCCGTTTTCTTTTGGGCAAGGCTGCCGGCGATGGCGAGCACCGGCACGATGATGGCGAAGCGGCCAACGAACATGTTGATCGCCAACATGTAGTTGTACCAATCCGTGTTCGCGTTGATGCCGGCGAAGGCGCTGCCATTATTTGCCGCCGCTGAAGTGAACGCGTAAACAACTTCGCTCAGTCCGTGCGGACCGCCGTTGTTCAGACTCTTGAGCGCCTCGGGATACAACATGGTCAACGCGCTTCCGCAGAGAATCACTACGGGGGACGCGAGAACGGCTACGACCGCCCAGGTCACTTCTCGCGCTTCGATTTTTTTTCCGAGATATTCCGGCGTGCGACCGACCATCAATCCGGCGATGAAGACCGTTAGCAAAACGAACATCAGCATTCCGTAAAATCCCGCGCCGACTCCGCCGAAGATCACTTCGCCAAGCATCATGTTGATGAACGGAACCAAACCGCCGAGCGGAGTGAGACTGTCGTGCATCATATTGACTGCGCCGCAGGACGCATCGGTCGTAACGGTGGCGAAGAGGGCGGAGTTAAATTGCCCGAAGCGGACTTCCTTTCCTTCCAATGATGGCGTTGCCAGGCCAAGCGCATGGTTTGGTTGCAGCTCGGCCCACCAAAGGGTCGCGAACCCTGCGAGAAACAAAATGAACATCGCGGCCCAGATCGCCCACCCCTGGCGGCGATCTTTCGCCATCAGGCCAAACATGTAAACAAGCGCAGAGCCGAGCCAAAAGATGACAAAGACTTCAATGAAGTTGCTCAGCGCTGTTGGATTTTCGAACGGGTGCGCGCTGTTCTGCCCAAAAAATCCGCCGCCATTTGTCCCGAGCTGTTTGATTGCGATCTGCGACGCGACCGGCCCAAGCGGAATTTGTTGGGACGCGCCTTCGAGGGTCGTGGCGGTCGGATAGCCATCGAAGGTTTGCACGACGCCTTGTTGCGCGAGCACAACCGCGATCAAGATCGACAACGGTAACAAAATGTAGAGCGTGCAACGCGTGAGATCGGCCCAAAAATTTCCGATCCCGTTCGCTTGTTTGCGCACCAGTCCACGTACCAGCGCCACCGCGACGGCGATACCCGTCGCCGCGCTCACGAAATTGTGCACCGCGAGCCCGGCCATTTGAGTGAAGTAACTCATCGTGTTCTCGCCGGAATAGGCCTGCCAGTTGGTGTTCGTCATGAAGCTCACAGCAGTGTTGAACGCGAGAGCGAACGGAACATTGGGTAGATGCTGCGGATTAAACGGAAGCCATTGCTGCGTCAGTTCCATCACCAGCAACACAGCGCCACCGGCGATGTTAAATATCAGCATCGCAATCGCGTACGCCTTCCAGGACATTTCCTTCGCTGGATCGACATCGGACAATTTGTAGATCCAGCGCTCGATTGGTCCCAACAAGTGCGAAAGAAAATGATGCTCGCCTTCAAACACCCGCACCATGAAGCGGCCGAGCGGCGACGTAATCGCAAGCAAGCCGCCGATGAACAAGGCCAACTGGCCGAAATCGCGCGCGTTCACATAATCAGTCTGGCCGCAGGCGACGGGTCGCGTTAATTAAACTGAGGGTTTAACCTGTTAAAAATTCGTTAAAAGCCGGCGCTAAGAAAGCACTTGTCATCCGCGGAGTGCCCAATGAACAGTCACCGCACGCCCAATGGCTGATTTGATCATCACTGAGAGCGGCGCGGTGCATCGGCCGCGCAATGTCGATTGGAAACGCGCTGCCGCTTTGCTTTACGGCGACTGGGGCACGAGCAAAGCTTACGTGATCGGCCTGGCGTTCTTGGCCGCCGGATTTTCGTCGCTGCCGATCATTCTCGCTGTTTGCGCGCTGACCGGTTTGGTCGGGATCAATTACATCGTGATTTGCCGCCATTTTCCCGACGGCGGCGGAGTTTACTCCGCGGCGCGGTCGCAGGGACGATTGCTCGCCGTTGTCGGCGCGCTTCTTTTGTTGGCTGATCTGACGGTGACCGCAGCGCTCAGCGGCTGGTCGGCTTTGACCTACATTACTTCCGGCGCGGAGCACATCGCCTGGATCAAATTTCTCCGCGATCACATCGCGCTTACCACCATTGCGATTCTCTTGATCATGGGCGTGATCAATTACTTTGGTCCGAAACATTCCGGCAGTCTTGCAGTCGCGCTCGCGGTGCCAACGTTGATCGTGGTCGTTATTTTAATCGGCATCAGTGCGCCGCATCTGACCACACATTTCCTGCAGCCGCGCCAGGAAAGTCTGGGGACACTTTGGGTCCAATTCGTTGGCGTGATTCTCGCGCTCTCCGGAGCCGAGTCGATCGCCAACGTCACCGGTGTAATGAAGCTCGATCGCGGCTCGACCATGGATAAGCCAAGCGTCGCGCACGAATCGCTTAAGGCGATCGTTCCCGTAGCAATCGAAGTTGTCGTCGGCACAGCATTACTGGGCTGGGCGATGCTCTCGCTGCCATCGGTCCTCGGAAAGACTCTGCACCTCACGGACCTGTCATCGATCTCTTCCGTCATCCAATTACGGAGCGAGGACATGCTCCGCTTCATCGGTGAACAATTCGCCGCCGCAACGTTTTCACCGGCCATCGGCAATTTGTTCGGTTGGATCGTTGGAATCGTTTTTTTCCTACTTCTCCTCAGCGCCGCCAATACCGCCATCGTCGCCATGATCGGATTGCTTTACATGATGTCGCGCGATCGCGAGATGCCGCGGCAATTCCGACGATTAAATCGCCATGGCGTTCCGATTTACCCGCTATTGATCGCTCTCGGATTGCCAACAGTCGTTCTGCTTTTCGTCGCGAGCTTCACCGCACTGGCAGGCCTATACGCGATCGGTGTCGTCGGTGCGATCACGGTCAACGTTGGCTCGTGCGCGTTTAACCGCAGCGTCGGTTTCACCTGGTACGATCGCGTTCTTTTCGGCGTTACGTTTTGCATTCTGTTCGTGGTCGAGCTGACCTTGGCGCACACGAAACAGGACGCGCTCTTTTTCGTGGTGGTGGTTCTGGGTGTTGGACTGGCTTTGCGCGCGTACACCCAGAAGAGGCAAGGTCTGACCACGCTGACTGTCACGCGCGAAGTGGCGAAAATGGTTACGCCAGACCTCGAGGCTCGCGTGCAACCACGTTTGCAAGAAGGGCAGAAAATATTGGTGGCCGCGCGCGGCATCACACCCGTGCTCGGATTTGCGCTCGATGAAGCGCAGTTGCGCAAAGCGACTCTTTGCGTGCTCTACGTCAAAGAGGTTGCCGTTTATTTCTCCGGTGGACCGGCTTCACTTGGCCGCGCGAAATGGCAGGACGATCCCGAAGCAAACGCGATCATGTCCTTGATGATGAAGCTCGGAGCTGAGCGCGATGTATGCGTCATTCCGGTTTATGCGGTTAGCCAGGACGCCGCCGCAACGATTGTCGATCTTTCCGCGACCATGGGCGTCGATTATTTGGTGATTGGTTCGACCCAACGAACCGCCCTGACCAACCTTCTTCGGGGCAGTGTGGTGACAAACGTCGCTCAGCACTTGCCCGACACGATTCAGCTTCTCATCTTCGGCTAGCGTGACTTCGAAACCGGTTCGCATCGCGATGTGGTCGGGTCCGAGGAATATTTCGACAGCAATGATGCGCGCCTGGGGTAATCGCCCGGACACCGCTGTCATCGACGAGCCGTTTTATGCGTACTATTTAGAGAGGACCGGCAAAAACCATCCCGCCGCAGCCGAAGTGATCGCGCGAGGCGAAACCGATTGGCGAAAAATCGTCCCCGGTCTGACAAAAGGGCCGGTTCCATCCGGCAAGCGCATCTTCTTTCAAAAACAGATGACGCATCATTTGCTGCCCGAGATCGACCGGGAATGGATTGTCGATCTCGTAAATTGTTTTCTCATCCGCGATCCGCGCGAAGTCATTCTTTCCTATATCAAAAAGAACCCCGAGCCGGCGCTGGGAGATCTTGGCTTCGTTCAGCAATCCGAGATTTTCAATTTCGTGCGTGAGCGAACCAATTCGATTCCACCAGTTGTCGATGCACGCGATGTTCTGCAGAACCCTGGGCGAATCCTACGACTTCTTTGCGAGGCAATTGGCGTTCCCTTCGATGCGGCGATGCTCTTGTGGCCGCCCGGATTACGCGAAACCGACGGGATTTGGGCAGAATATTGGTACGATGAGGTGGCAAGATCGACATCGTTCCAGCCCTACAAACCGCGCCAGGGCGACGTGCCTGATTCACTAAACGATATCTACCAGCGTTGCCGCGATTGTTATGACAAACTCTACCAGCACAGACTTCACTGAACCACGGATAGCACGGATAAATCGGACGGGATTTTTTCTCTCTTGGTATCAGTGAAATCCGTGTAATCCGTGGTTTAAATGCTCCTAAAATTTAACCCGAAGAACCGCGACTTGATCGTGAACATCAACGGTCAGCTCGTACACCGCGACAAAGCAGGGATCAGTCCGTTCGATTCGGCGGTGCAAGGCGGCGACGCTGTTTGGGAAGGACTTCGGCTTTACAACGGTCGGATCTTCAAATTGCACGAGCACCTCGACCGCCTCGAGCGCTCCGCGCACGCATTATCGATTGTCGATCTTCCGCCACGCGAAAAAATCATCGAAGAACTCAAACGCACACTCGCGGCCAATAAAATGCGCGACAGCGTCCACATTCGTCTCACCCTCAGTCGCGGAGTCAAAATAACTTCCGGGATGGATCCGCGACTGAATCAAAACGGAGCGACGCTGATCATTCTCGCCGAGCACAAGGCGCCGGTTTATTCCAAGGATGGTCTCAAACTGATCACCGCATCGATCCGGCGGCCGCCACCGGAAGTTCTGGACGCGCGGATTCATCACGCCAATCTGCTCAATTCCATCTTGGCCAAGATCGAAGCGAACAACGCCGGCGCAGACGACGCGCTCATGCTCGACATCAACGGATTCATTGCCGAGACCAACGCGACCAATGTTTTCATCGTGCGCAAAGGCGACCTCGCCACGAGCAAGGCGGTCGCGTGTCCGGAAGGAATCACGCGCGCGACCGTGATCGAAATCGCCGCCGCCGAAAAAATCCGCTGTGTCGAAGCCGATTTGTCGCCGGTCGACGTTTACGGCGCGGAGGAAATGTTTTGCACCGGCACGATGGGCGAACTCGCCGGCGTGATTAAGATCGACAATCGCACCATCGGTGACGGCAAACCCGGCCCGATGACAAAGCGCTTAAGCGACCTTTACGCGAAGCGCACGGCGGCCGAAGGCGTGCAGATGCTTGATTGATTATTCGGCGCGCAGCGCTTCCACCGGATTGACCATCGTCGCGCGGCGTGCGGGAATGAGACAGGCGACTAGCGATACCACGCTCATGATCGCGGCGGTCCCGAAGAGGATTGCTAAGTGGAGTGGCGGCACATCAAACAAGACAGTTTGCATAGCTTTTCCGGCAAGCCATGCTCCCAACAAGCCGAGGAGAGTTCCCGCGATAAGAAGCCGCAGGCCTAGCGAGAGAAATTGCGCTCCGATCTGCTCGCGTTGCGCACCGAGCGCCATGCGAATGCCGATCTCACGCGTGCTTTGCGCGACCGCGTAGCTCAACACGCCATACGTTCCAATCGCCGCAAGCAATAATGCGACGCACGCGAAAATTCCTGCGAGTAATGCTGGCGAGCGTCGCGTGATCAAGCTGTCCGCGATGCGCGTGTCCATCGAGCGGATGTTATCGACTGCGAGTAGAGGATGCGTTGCGCGCACCAGCTTGCGCAGCGTCTCGGCGAACGCTTCCGGGCGCTGGCTTGTACGGGTGACGATGAAAATACTGTAGGTGTCGCGATAACGGTAAGGCAGGTAAACCGCGCCTTGCCCCTGCGTTTCGGTGAGCGCGGCTTGCTTCACCGCGCCGACGACGCCGACAACTGTAAACAGATGCGCGTCATCTTTTTCGTCGCCGAGCGCGATCCTTTGGCCGAGCGCGCCGCCCTTAGGCCAGTAACGCCGGGCCAAATCTTCGTCCACCACACAAACGCGTTCCGCGCGGTGAGAATCTGCCGAGGTGAGGAAGCGTCCTTCGCGCAGGTCAATACCGAGGGCCGAGAAGTACTCGCCGTGAACGGCATAGGAATAATGGCCGTGCACCGATTGACCCGGCGGCGGCACATAGCCCTTAGGTGTGACTGGGGTTTTGCCGCTGTCGCCGCTCAGCGGAATGTTCGTGATCGTTCCGGTGGCGGCGATTCCCGGTTGCTGGCGGATGGATTCGAGCAAGCGATCGACGATGCCGACTCGCTCCCGCTGCAGATCCCATGAGACGGTGCACTCGCCGGTAAGAACGTGATCTGAGCGAAATCCTGGCGAAACCGCCATCGCTTTTTTCAAGCTCAGACCGAGCAGCGCCGCGCCCGCGAGCAAGACAAATGCGAGCGCAATCTGCGCGACGATAAATCCATGGCGAACGCGCTGAGCGGCGCGGCTAATCGTGCCGGAGCGTGATTCCGATTGAAGCGCATTCGGCAGATTGCTGCTCAGGTTGAACCACGCGATAGGCACCGCGATGACGATTCCGAGAGCTACCGCGCCCGCGAGACCAATCAACGCGAGCCAGCCATCAAACGCGATCTGGGCGCCGAGCGGCAAGCGATCGGCCCCGAGAACTTCGAGTAGCCGAATTCCCCACGCTCCGATGATCAATCCGAGCGCCCCACCGACCGATGTGAGCAACAGCGTCTCGATCGTCACCTGTTTCACAACGTGCCATCGGCTCGCGCCCATCGATCGACGGATCGCCATTTCTTTCGCGCGTCCGCTCGCACGGATCAGGAAAAGATTGATCAGATTCACCGCCCCAATGAGCAGGAGGAAAAACACACCGGCTTGCATCAGCAAAAGGGTTGGACGAATTGAGCGGACGTGTTCTGCGTGCAATGGCCTAACGAGTGATCGAAAGCCGGCTTCGGCCATCATTTTCGCTTCAGGATTATCTTCCTCGACGGTGGCGTTGTGTGCATCGATCTGGGCTTGCGCTTCCGTGATCGTCGCGCCCGGCTTCAACCGCGCGATCATGTGCGTGACGCCGCCGCCAGAGTGGCGCGCTTTCGGCCCACGCTCTTCCATACCGGATTTTATCGGAAGAAAAACGCGCGCCTCGGACGAGAGAAAACGAAAACCAGGAGGCAAAACGCCAACGATCTTTCTTGGAATACCGTTTATGCGGGTATCTCGACCCAGAATGTTTGGATCGGAATTGAAATTCTGCCGCCAGAATTCGTCCGTCAGGATAATCACGTTCGTTTCGGGGTCCGTTTCTTCATCGGTGAAGTTGCGGCCGATTGCTGGGCTTACACCAAGGGTCGTGAAAAATTCCGGCGAGATGCGCACGATTTCCTCCTGTTGCATGGAGCCCGGATCACCGACGGTTTCGGCTCTCTCCATATACATAGAAAGGCTCTCGAAGGCCGGGATGTTGCCGCGCCGCTCGTAGTAATTAGTAATCGACGCGCCGTCATTCTCAACGCCCGCTTTCGGATAGGTGTTGTAAATCGTCACCAGCCGATCGGATTGCGGAAACGGAAGCGGCCGGAGCAGAATGGAATTGATGACCGCGAAAATCGCGAGGTTTGCTCCCAGGCAGATCGCAACGGTGGCGAGCGCCGTAACCGTGAACGCCGGCGAGTTGCGGAGCTGGCGCAGAGCGAACTTCAGATCGTTCACGTCACTCGTAGCGTAGCGCAACCATCGGATCGACCGCCATTGCGCGGCGCGCCGGAAAATAAGTGGCGATCAAGGCCGCGGCACTCAAAATGATTGTGACAATGGCATAGATCGAGACATCGTGCGAGCTCACGCCATAGAGCAAACTAGACATCAAGCGCGTGATGGCAAGCGCGCCGAGAATTCCAGCAAGCAAACCGATTCCAATAACTGTAAGGCTTTGGCGCATGACCATCGTGAGCATGTCGATCTTTTGCGCGCCGAGCGCCATACGAATCCCGATTTCTCTGGTGCGCTGGACAACGGTGTAGGCGATTACACCGTAAATGCCGATCGCCGCTAAAATGATCGCGACGCCGGCAAACGCGCCGAGCAACATCATATTGAATCGGGGCTGGGCCAGGGTGATGCCAATGCGTTTCTCCAAGGGCTCGAGAGTTGGAATAAACAGAGTCTTGTCGAATTCGTGGACAATGTTGCGCAGTGGGCTTTGTAGTCCTGCTGGATCGATTGCGGCGGTACGAATGACAACATCCATCCGTCGCGACGGATCCTGTGAAGCCGGAATGTAAAATTCCGGCAAAGGTTGGATGGCCAGCGATTCGTGACGTGAACCCCCAACGATGCCGACAATTTCTTTCGGTGGCGAAGGCTGATTGGAAGTTTGGCTGTTGTCGCCGTGAATCAAAACGATTTGCTGGCCGATCGCGTTGCCGCCAGGAAAGAAACGTTGAGCGAGCAGATCGTTCACGATGATGACCGGTGGCGAATCCTTCGTGTCTCTGGAATTGAACCCGCGGCCGCGGAGCACCGGCGTCCCCATCGCCCGAAAATAGTCCGGCGTAACTATCAGATGTGACGCCAACAATTCTTGTCCCGGAGGTCGCGGAGGTTGACCGATAATGGAAAATGTCGATCCCCAATCATTATTGGAAAACGGCATCGGAAACGCCGCGCCGACAGCTTCCACTCCGGGTAAGGCGGCTAACTTGGGCAGAATCTGTTCGAAAAATTGCCGATGGTTTTCCGGCTCCGGATATTTCGCCTTTGGTAAAATGAGCTCACCGACAAGCGCGTGCTGTGGATCGAAGCCCGGTTTAATCGCGCGGAGATTGGCGAAGCTTTTGATCAACAAACCCGCGCCCGCGAGGAGCAAGAGCGATAATGCGACCTGGGCGATGACGAGCAAACGGCGAAGATGGTGCGACTCGGGTCCGACTGCGCCGCGGCTTCCTTCCTGCAACGACTCGTTCACATTCGGCCGCGTTACTTGGAGCGCCGGGATCAACGCGAATAGAAGCGTGCTAAAAATTGCGGCAACAAACGTGAACGCAAAAACCGGCGCGTTGATCGCTACTTCGCCGAGCCGCGGAACATCCTGCGGACCAAAAACGCGAAGGAGATCGATTCCCCACCAGGCGATGAGCAATCCGCTGACCGCTCCAAAGATCGACAATAAAAAACCTTCGCCGAGAAGCTGCAGAACAAGTCGGATACGATTCGCCCCGAGCGCGGTCCGAATCGCGATCTCACGCTGTCGGGCGGTTGCGCGAGCGAGCAAAAGATTGGCGACATTTGCGCATGCGATCAGCAGCACAAAGGCAACCGCGGCGAGGATCGTGATCAACGCCGGACGCACGTCGCCCACGATGTCGTCATGCATCGAGCACACACGCCCAGAACGGCCCGTGTTCGATTTTGGGTATTGCTTCTCCAATCGCGACGCGATCGTTTTCATTTCCGCGTCGCATTGCCGGATCGTCACGCCCGGTTTTAGTCGGCCAACCATAAGGGCCCAATGTGAGTCCCGATTGTTGACCGCCTCAGGTAGGAGCGGATGCATTGGAATCAAATACTCCGCGCGCTCGCCTTCGACCGGAAATTGAAAGCCGGGCGGCATGATTCCGAGCACGGTGTAGGAACGCCATGACAAGCTGACCTGCTTTCCAACAATCTCGGGGTCGCTGTTGAAATACGTTTTCCAAGCGTAATCGGTCAGCACGACAACTCGCGCATCGATGCTGTCGTCTTCACGCGTATAAACACGCCCGCGCGCGGGCGGAACGCCGAGCACCGGAAAAATGTCCGAGGTGGCGGCGACGCCGTGAATCTGGCGCGATTCCTCCGTTCTGTTAAGCACGGCGCCCGTCCGGGCGAAAGCGGCGAACGCGGACAGAGTCTGCGATTGATCGCGAAGGTCGACATAATCGGGAATCGACTCGGTTTCTTTTTCCAGGTTGCGATTCGCAACGCGCGACCAAACAGCGACGAGCTGGCTCGGTTTTGGAAAAGGCAGCGGGCGCAGTAGGACAGCGTCGACCACACTAAAAATCGCGCTGTTGGCTCCAATGCCGAGAGCGAGCGTTAAAATGGCGATGGCGGTGAAACCAGGCGCTTTGGCCAGCATTCGCAACGCGTATTTGAGATCAGTAAACATAAATTAGTTATTCCGCGCGCAAGGCTTGCACCGGATCGACCATTGCGGCGCGCCGGGCGGGCAAGAGACACGCGATCAATGCGGTTGCGGCCAGCAATAATGTTGCAGCGGCAAGAAGCGCCGGATTGTGCGCCGAAACCTGATAGAGTTGCGCCGCGATCAATCGGCCAAGCGCAAAAGCGGCAGCGATTCCAACCGCGAGACCAATGATGACCGGCCGCATTCCTTGATTCACAACCAGGCGGAGGACATCCCGGGTTTGCGCGCCGAGCGCCATCCGCACACCGATTTCTCCAGTCCTTTGTTCAACCGTGTAAGCGACGGCGCCATAAATTCCAATGCTCGCCAGTAACAATGCGACGCCCGCAAAAATTCCGAGCAACCACATCATCAATCGTGTTTGTCCGACCGCTTGGGCGACAATTGCGTCCATCGATTGCGGAATAGCGATTGCCAATCCAGGATCTACGGTCGCAAGCGCCGACTGCACCAACTTGGTCACTGCATCCGGTTTGAGCTGGCTCCGCACGAGAATGCATGGGAACGGAAAATTTTGCTGCGCCCAAGGCCGATAGATTTCAATCGTGTCCGGCTCAGAAACTTTGCGCGATCGCACATCGCCAGCAATACCGACGATCTCACAAGGGACGCTCGCGCTGCCGACGAGTAATGTCTTGCCAATCGGATCCTCATCCCCGAAAGCCTTCTTCGCGCCGGCCTCGCTAATAATGATCACGTTCTGCCGGTCGGCCGTATCGTGCTCGTCGAAATCGCGCCCGGCCAACATTGAGATGCCCCAGGTTTTGAAGTAATCCGCGGCGATATTGTGAAGCACCGCCGCCGCACGTTTGTCGATGGGCAAGACTTCGCGATCCGGGCGCGCATATAGCACGTTAGAAACGGCCGCGGCGAGGAGCGGAATGTCGGCGCTAATCGTCGTGCTTTCGAAAGCCGGAACGGTATGGAGCGCAACGAGCGTTTTTTCGACGAAATGCTGACGGGCATTGAGATCGGGATATTGCGCCTCAGGCAAGGTGATGAAGCCGATCCAACGATTTTCGGGATGAAATCCAATATTTTGCTTACTCAGCCGGACGAAACTGGTGATCAACAACGCCGCGCCTGCGAGCAGCGTAACGGAGAGCGCAACTTGCGCACCGGCTAGAACTTTGCGGA
>Ga0307479_10004208_pt1 | contig 13157 bp, 11 predicted proteins | sample atmos_gasesECM4C_FD_203743 | JGI IMG/M metagenome (GOLD analysis project Ga0307479, IMG submission 203743) | Hardwood forest soil microbial communities from Morgan-Monroe State Forest, Indiana, United States - atmos_gasesECM4C_515 | ecosystem: Environmental > Terrestrial > Soil > Temperate...
AGACGACTTCTTCATCTCTAGTGGTTGTCCGCGGCGTATTTCTTTCACAGGATTACCATCCATAACGAGGGTCGCGGTTGGTCCAGGTTCCTCTAGGCTGACTCTGATTTTCTTGTCTGCTGGTACTACTATCGACTTGACTGGTTGGAGAGGGGCGATGAGTGTGAGAGCAAAGACATCGAGGGATGTTTCTAGAACAGGTCCCCCTGCCGAGAACGAGTGGGCGGTGGAGCCTGTTGGGGTGGCGACCATGAATCCGTCAGCTCTCGCCTTGATGATCCGTCTTCCGCTCTGAGAAACATCAAAGTTCAGCATCTTGTCGGGAACTGTTGGCAAGAGGAGAGCCTCGTTCAAGCAGTTTCCGATGAGGCGATTAGTCTGGGAGACAGAAACGCACCATTGTGCTTCCATCTGAAAATCGTGCTTGAGCCACCTTCCGAATGATTTTTCGAGATCTTCCGGTTCTATTTCTGTGAGATACCCTCTTCGGCCGAGGTTTACCGCTAGTATTGGGGTCTGAGGGTTCGGCATTTCTTGAATGGCCTTCAACACTGTGCCGTCGCCGCCCAGAGTGATCAAAAGATCGACTTTCATTCGGTTGAGGGGTCTCCCACCGGCTAGCTTCGCGGTCCGGGAAAGTTCCGCTTCAGGGACCGGTGTCATTCCTGAATCCGTGATGACTCGGAAAGTACTTCGAGCCGTAGCCAAGGCTTCCTTCGACTGTGTCTTGGCCAGGATCCCGACTAGCTTTGTCATTACGGTCCCGTCTGTCTCAGCCTCAGGTGATCTAATCGCTTGAAAAGAATTCCCCTAGCTCTCTTTTTCGCGGGAAGTCTTTTAGATGGACTCTTAGGCGATTAGTTTTCGAGCCAGCATTTCATGAGCAAGCCTGTCTATGTCGGCGAACTAAAGATCGGGCAATATGTGATCATTGACGGTGAGCCCTGCCGCATTGTCGACTTTGAAAAGTCGAAGCCAGGCAAGCACGGATCGGCCAAGGCTCGGATCACTGCAATCAGCATCTTCACTGGTCAGAAAAAGACGCTTCTGAGTCCGGTGGATGGCAGAACAGAAGTTCCGATGATCGACAAGAGAACTGCTCAGATTATTTCCATCTCTGGGAATACCGTACAGATGATGGACATGGAGAACTATGCCACTTTCGAGAGTCCAACGCCTGAAGATGCCGAACTCACAGCGTCTCTGTCGGCAGGCGTCGAGGTCGAGTACTGGGACGTCCTCGGGCGCAAGATGATCGTTCGTAGAAAGGGCTGACACCCCTTCTCCGCGAGAACACCCGCGACCGTTAAGCATCTCAAACTGCGTCCAGGGATGACCCTGGATGCTCTAGCCCGCGAGATGAAAGCAACTCATGTGCTCGGAGCAGGGCGAATCGGCGAGGCCGTTGATGTCGTTACAGAGATGTTTCGTGATCGCTCTTTCACAAATTTTCTCACAATTGCAGGTCCCATGGTGCCCGCGGGTTTCCGACTGCTATTCGGGGACTTGATTGATCGAGGCTTCTTAGATGCGATAGTAACGACGGGAGCAAATTTGACTCACGATGTGATCGAGAGTCTTGGACTGCATCATTACCAAGGCAGCTTCCAAGTTGACGATAGAAAACTGATCCGCCGTGGTTATAGCCGGATTGCAGATATCTTCGTCAAGGAGTCATCTTTCGAGAGACTCGACATAACCGTAAGGAAATTGTTGCGCAAGATTCCGGTCGAAGAACGCCGTAACATCGCTTTCTCTGAACTTTTGTTCAAACTTGGTCGGATGATCAAAGATCAAGACTCAATCCTTCACAAGGCAGCTCTCAGAAACGTGAAAGTATTCTCACCTGGACTGCTGGACTCTATACTTGGACTAAGTCTCTGGAGCTTTGCCCAGACCGAGACGTTACAACTGAACCCTTTCAGTGATCTAACGAAGATGGTGAACATGGCGATGGACGCTGACAAGATTGGCGTCCTAATTCTAGGCGGCGGCGTTCCGAAACATCACACTCTGCTCGCGAGCGTTCTCCGTGAAGGAGTAGACAGGGCCGTTCAGATCACATCTGACCGTCCCGAACCTGGCGGGTTGAGCGGAGCGCCCTTGGCGGAATCGATAAGCTGGCGGAAAATAAGGAAGGGCGGAAAGTTCGTGGACATTTACGGTGACGCGACCATCTGTTTACCGTTGATTGTTGGGGTCGTTCTGGACAGGGTTAAGAAGCGCGATCGCCGTCTAGTAGAATAGGATGGAAGCCGTAGGGCGATCCCTCACCGATGCAGTCCGGAAAATGCTCCGGATGCCCAATGTTGACGAGCGGGCAATCAAGGAGCTGGTGAAGGATCTCCAGAGAACACTGCTACAAGCAGATGTTAACGTCGAACTAGTCCTCCAACTGTCCAGGGCCGTAGAGGAGCGTTCGATCAAAGAGAAGCTTCCACCAGGGATCAATCGTCGAGAGCACGTTGTCAAAGTGCTCTATGAGGAAATGGCCAAGTTTGTCGGGCAGGACCCGGCCAAAGTCGAGATTCAGCCGGGCGCGTTTCGAAAGCTCATGCTGGTCGGTATCCAAGGCACCGGCAAGACAACCAGCTCGGTAAAACTGGCACGATTTTTCGCTAAGAGAGGTCTCCGGGTGGGAATCGTTTGCGCTGACACCTACAGACCTGGGGCGTATGATCAACTCTTACAACTGGCGACCAAAGCAGAGATTCCAGTCTACGGGGAGCCGGGAAAGAAGAAGCCCGAGGACATCGCGAAGCATGGCCTCGAGCATTTCAAGAAGGAAAATTCTGATCTTGTAATTATCGACACAGCGGGACGCCACCGGAACGAGAAAGACCTCATGGACGAGATGAAGCGCATCGCGTCCGCAGTCAAGCCGGACGAAATAGTACTAGCGATCGACGCAACCATCGGTCAACAAGCCATCCACCAAGCCAAGGCATTCCATGAAGCCACCCCAATCGGTTCCGTCTTACTGACGAAAATGGATGGCTCCGCGAAGGGAGGAGGCGCCCTGTCCGCTGTCGTCGCGACTGGCTCGAAAGTGAAGTTCATTGGATCCGGAGAGCGAGTCGAGGACTTGGAACTCTTCGTCCCGACAGACTTCGCGGGTCGACTATTGGGCATGGGGGATCTGAATGCTCTCTTAGAGAAGGTGAAGGAGGCTGAGGTCAAGGTTCCTGAGGCTAAAGTTCGTCAGTTCATGGAGGGGCGGTTCAGTCTCAAGGACATGTTTGATCAGATGGAGAATCTACGTAAGATGGGTCCTCTTCGGAAGGTGTTGCAGATGATTCCTGGAGCCGGAAACCTACCTGAGGAACAGCTTGGCGTTGCAGAAGAGAAGATGGCCGCATGGCGAGTCATCATCCAGTCCATGACACCGAAGGAAGTGGACGAGCCACGACTGGTGGATAGTTCGAGAGCGAAAAGAATCGCCCACGGGTCAGGCAGATCCGAAAGGGAAGTCCGAGAGTTGGTAAATCAGTATTTCTCGATGCGGAAGATGATGAAGCAGATGAAAGGGCGTGGGCGTGGATCCATGATGAAGGGAATGCCGTTCATGAAGAAATGAATAGTAGATCCTCTAGCAGGAATGAGTCTTCGAATTCTCTTCCACGCGTTCTAGTTTGTCCTTGACTCTCTCTTCTTCTTTCTCAAGATAGCGCACTCCTTCCTTGAGGATGGACCCGAATAATGGGCCGAAGGTGAACGTGATTGCTGATATCGCGGCTCCGATTGAGAAGAAGGCCATGATCCCTGCAAATATCTTCCCTGCCTCTGTTGCTGGCGTTGCTGCTGGCCCCTCCGCAGTGGCGAGCAGTGCCATGAAATAGAACGAATCGACCACTCCCCAGTGTTCGATAATCATCAGACCCACCATGCCTATCGCCATAACGGCAGCAAGGACTAGAACCGCGTAGAATGCTCTCTTCTTGAATGGAGAGAGTGGATGATGGACGATCGTAGAGAGTCTGCTAGGCAATTTTTCCTTTTCTCGCAAAGGAAGAATTTAGAGGCTCAGCGGATTATCTCTTTTGATACTAGTTGATTTGAACGGCTCAGAAGGGGGCCTCTATGTTGGAACCGGGTCGGGTTGTTTTGGGTTTTCCACAATTCGCTTCGTGAATCTCACATATCGTCCCGCTCTCACCGGTCCATTTCGTAGACACCTGTAATCACTTGTCATCGTACTGTATTCGTTTGCAAACGTGCGGCTTATCTTTTTTCGATGTGGTAGGAGGTTTGGAATCGCAGATGGCTCAACGAAGTGACATCCTGCAGTCGCTTGAAGTGATGCGCGAAAACCTCCGGGAGACTCTGAAAGAGACTTCCGTCCTTCGGCATGTGTCGATCGAGGAGGAAGTTCTTGAAGGCATGGAAAACATCGACAAGACTTGTAGCAGCGCTCTCAGATCTCTGAAACAGATCCAAACGCTCCTCAGATACGACCGTTCTAGGAACATCCCACACAGGCGCAACTAAGACCGCTAGGTCACAAATCCTCCTCCCCGGCTCACTCTGGGCCCTTCGCGGGGCTTCTCTAGGATTGAGGCTGAATCAGGAAAAGGTTAACCTATCGCCTGATTGACGGCCAAATGAACATAATGGGGTTACCGAAGCAGACCGTCCAGCAGCTCCTGAGCGAGAATCGGGATCATGCGTGTGCGGAAGCGCCTGAGATCTGTGTCAAGGTCATGGCCATCGCCGAGCTTCCTGACATGTTTGGTGAGTTTCAGGTGGTGGCGTTCTGGAACAATTTCGATCGCAAAGAGCATGCTGCGCTGATTCATGGGGACATTTTCGAGAAAGAGGAGGTCCCGGTTAGATTGCATTCTGAGTGTTTGACCGGTGATACTCTCGGGTCTCTCAGGTGTGATTGTCGTGATCAGCTCCAGGAGTCGATGCGGCAGATTTCGAAGATGGATCGAGGAATAGTATTGTACATGAGGCAGGAGGGTCGGGGAATCGGTTTCATCAACAAGATCAAAGCCTACCAGCTACAGGATGAGGGATACGACACGTTCAAGGCCAATGAACTGCTCGGGTTCAAACGCGACGAGCGCGACTATGACCTCGCTGCTCACATGCTACGGTCCCTACACGTCAAGTCCATCAAACTGATGACCAACAACCCAGCAAAGATCAAAGACCTTCAGCTGCACGGGATTAGAATAACAGGGCGGATTCCGGTCGTCGTTCCTCCGAACAAGTATGACAAGTTCTATCTGGAGACGAAGAAGAGAGCCGGTCATCTTCTAGACAAGACTCAGCCTGAAGAGTTTCTTGAACAGTCAGACGAATTGACGGACAATCATCACTGGGAACAAGCCGAGTAGTCCGCGTATCCCAGCCAGATTGCTGGATTCTTCTTTACGCTTTGAAAGTGAGGATTCCAAGGATGGCAGCCTTGATTGGGATTTGCCTAGACCGTAGCGGAGTACAGGTGCCAGCGTTCTTTGACGCCCTTCAATGTGTGGGTTCCTTTGTCTTCAAACCGGATGCCTGAGCCTGACACTAGATCTTTGACTGTGCTCGACACTAAGACCTCGTTGCCCTTGGCTGTCCCGGCCACCCTGGAGGCTATGTGAACCGCGACGCCTGCGATATCATTCCCGACAAGCTCGCACTCTCCGGTGTGGAGGCCGGCCCTTACGGAGATGCCGAGCTTCTCGACTTCTCCCACTATCTCGTGGGCACACCGGACCGCTCTGCCGGGACCGTCGAAGATGGCGACGAAACCATCGCCGGTCGTCTTGATCTCACGGCCGCGGTATCTGGATAGCTCCTTTCGAATTGTATCCTGGTGAGCGAGCAGGAGACTCTTCCATCGGCTGTCTCCTAACTGGTTTGCTTTCGCGGTCGAGTCAACTATGTCTGTGAAGAGTATCGTCGACAGAATGCGGTCGACATGACCTGTTGGTCGAACGCCCGTGATGAACTCTTCGACCTCGTCCACCATCGCATCGGTGTCACCTGACATCCAAGCGTGATCGTCGCCAGCCAACTCGACAAACTTTGCTCCAGGAATGTTCGTTGCAAGATAGATGCCATTCCCTATGCTGACGTCCCTGTCACCTCTCCTGTGCATCACTAGTGTTGCGACGTGAATGGAAGGCAGAATGTTTCTGATGTCGATGTATGTGTTCATCTTCGCCAGGGCTACAGCCGCTGCAGGGCTGACGCTGAGCCTCCCATACGCCGTGAACCACTTCTTGAACGCAGCATCACTCGCCCTTGACGGAGCGAGATTGTCCAGCTCGACGTCACCACCCCATCCCCGTTCCAGGGAAGCAATCCAGTCCTCTCTCGACTTTAGGGTCGGTGCCCAAGGATAGTCTTCGGCCCATATCCTGCGAGCGAAGGCGCCGAACAGTATGAGATGCGAGACCTTCTCCGGATAGGTTGCTGCGAACAGAGCACTCATAGATCCGCCTTCACTGACGCCGAGAATCGCCGTGCGTCCGATGCCGACAGCGTCCATTACTGCGCGCACATCATCCATCCGTTGCTCGAGGGTTGGCATCCCGACATCTCGGTCTGACAAGCCTGTTCCTCTCTTGTCGAACCAGGTCACTCTAGAAAATGACCCGAGTCTGGTCAAGAACTGTGCGTAGACCGGGTCCTCCCAGGCGTATTCTAAGTGCGACGCCCAGCCCGGGACGATGACAAGATCCGAATCTCCCTGCCCGAAGACCTGGTAGGCGATGTGCACATCACCGCTCTTCGCATAACGGGTTTCCGGAGGAGACAACCAGCAGACACTCCCCCATCGTCCGTTACGAGGTTAGCTAAAACCCCAAGGCCCAAAAACAACCAGCGGAACAATGCCTAGCTGAATGGCAAATCTCACCCAGATTCTTCGCCTCCGACTTCTCAACTCGCGCTTAAAACCGGATTGCAAGGCGGCAATCCTAGGGAGCGTCTCTGTCGGAGCCAAAGCCTACTGTTCCACGGCCTCGGATTCAGGGATTGTCAGATCTTATCTTCGGCTTAGCCCTCTCCATCGGAGCGGCTCAGCAACTGGTCAATCCTCCCCAGAATAGCATGGACATTCTCAACGCTCTGATCGTGTTCGGGTTCAGCTTCTTCATCCTCATCAACGTCTGGTTACGATACACGAGCATAACGTCGGTCGTCCCGATCGAAACCACGTCGATGGTCAGGCTCAACGTTCTACTACTATTCCTAGTCGCGATAGAACCTTACCTATTCAACGTCCTGGCAAAAGCCGGTCTCTCCGGTAGCCTGGGACACGACGCGAGCGCTTACTATGGACTGGATATTGCTGGAATGAACTTCGTCCTTGCATACTTCATCCACCTGACAACCATGAAGGGCAAGAAACTGATCCCGGACGATCTCGTCGACAGATTCAAACGCATACGAAGCTACAACGTGGTCGTCGGCCTGGTCTTCGCATTCTCAGCGATACCAAACTTCGCGGATGTTTTCATCGGCGGGACAAGCCTCAGAATCGTTCTCTGGATCACAACGCTACCGTTGATCTGGATCTCAAGAGCTTTGGGTAGAATCGGGCGAGCGAAAAAAAATCTCGGGACCTAGGCGTTCTCTTCAGAGCAGAGATCTTGGCGAGACGACCACCAGGACAATGGAGCTGCGCAAGCTTTCCGGCGTGAACTCTGCCACGGTAAGCCTGAACAGGAAAGTGCTGTTCGCCAACAAGTTCATCCACTCACTCGTAAGGGAGAAAATCCTCGCGTTACAGAAGGCCCGGACTTCGCATTCCACCGCCGAACGCTGTGAGATTCCCCAAGAAATGGGAGCAAATAAGCCCGGATCAGCGGTCTGGGAGGCTGTTCCATATCGTGCCGAGTTTGCGAACGGTCGATGCCGTCTTTCACGCATGTAGAAGCACATTGAAAATTTTCTATCTCGCCTGTTCTGCGCGACAAGTCAAGAATCTGTTCCAGAAAAGGTTCAGACAGCGGGTGAACCCGTTTCCAAGGTTTACAAAACAAATTTTCCAGCGATAGAAAACTCGCGTTTGGCAGGGAACTAAGAAACAGTAACCTTCCGTCGGGTTCGTAGGAAGAACCCGCGAACTGTTCCGTGTCATTTCAGACTGGCACAGAACAAGCCATGATCCTGAATCAGTTGGGGTCGAGCAGTTTTTCCGCGGTTTCCTTGCTAGAAACCTGCGCTTCCTAATACCCGAGCTCACCTATTCTCCGCCTAGAATTCTTGGACTCGCCCAGAAAACACGTTACCTGGGAAATCATTATCGAGAAATCTCAGTGCAGTTGACGGCTGCGACGTGAAATTGCAGTTTCGCGGTAATTAACGAACGGTAAGTCATTCCATCTGCCTTCGACATAGCCGGGGGCAGAACAAACCATGATCCGTAATCGGAAAGGTCGATTTTGAATCTGCCGGATTCTCACGTTGAATCATGCCGATATTTTGCGCCCACTAAATTGACTGACTGTTCCATTATCCGCCCTAAAAGGGAAAACTCGCTTCAGAACCGCTTCAGTCTGGGGACCCTCTTTGAAAATTCTCAAAAGTAGTTGCTCCTCGCGACACAAAACACCTCTACGGGAGCGATTTCTAGACGAATCGCGGAATCCTTCGGCTAACGTGCTAGGTCAAGCCGCATTTCCCATGTACGCTTGAACCCTAGCTTGCTGTAGACTTTTCGGCCCATCTCGCTCGCGTGAAGCATCAATCGTTCATACTTGTTTCTCCGGGACCATTTGATCGCCTCGTTGACAACCATCGAGGCGACGCCCCTCCTCCGAAAATCCGGCTCGGTGTACATTGACAAGAGGTACGGCTGGACTGTCGAGGCTCGGTGTGGCCTCGGCTGGACCGTCTGAAGCCAGACACAGCCTCCACCCGCAACTCTGCCATCAGAGCTCTTCACAATCCACGCGATGAGTTCGTGATTCTTTAGACGTGCTCGCGCCCACCGCTTGTAGACCCGGTCTCCTTTCTCGTGCTGGTCATTGTTTCTGACTCCGAGCGCCTCCCACATAGCTCGACGTTGATGGACTAGAGCATCGAGGTCCCGGAGTCCGGCCTTGTGTACTGACAGTTTTGATCTGTTAGTTCGACGACGGTTGGTTGCCATGGCTCGAGGACGCAGAAGGTCGCTCGTCAGTCGCGAGTAGAGAGCTCTTACATCAGCTTCTTCGAATCGAACTTGTTCCCATACTTGTCGATGGAAGCGAGTTCTGTGAGCGGCATGCGTTTCTTCTTCCCGACGATCTTCTTGACCGGATAGCCGAACCCGACAACGACCACTGGCTTCAGCGAACTGGGAATTGCGAAATCCTTCCTCATCTTCTCATCCTTGATCCCGGTATAGATTCCGGAGATGACTCCTTGGTCCCATGCGGCCAGTTCCATGTTCTGGACAGCTCGGCCCGCGTCGATTCCGTGAAATCCGAGTGTCGGATCAGAGAGAACAATCACTGCGAAGTCCGCGCCCGCAACCCATCCTCCGGAAGTACTGTCTTCGGCCAGCTTCTTGATCATCTCCTTTTCTTGGACTAGAATGAACCTCCACTCTTGCATGTTCCGTCCCGTCCCGGACGCCCGGGCAGCCTCAAGCACCTTCAACTTGACCTCCGCGGGGACCTTCTTCGAATCATACTGTCGAATATCTAGCTTTGTCAGAATCGTCTTGTAGGTTTCCATCCTCTTCGTTCCTAGTTCTACTGCGGAATCAGTACTAATCTTAAAGAATTCCCTCGACTCGAACCGAGTTGACAATTAGGAGAGAGTGAAGGCTTGGATCAGGTAACTGTCAATCAGGTTATTGTTCAAGAGTCAAAGCTGAAAGAGTTCTGTAACAGAGTTTGGACGAAACTCGGCGTCCCCGAAAAGGATGCACAAGTAACAACCGACGTTCTAGTTCTTGCAGACCTTCGAGGAATCGACTCTCACGGAGTCGCGAGACTACCACGATACTACACTGATCTGAAGAACGGCTGGACAAAGCCGACAGATCAGAGCAAGATCGTTAAGGAGACGAAAGCAACCGCCCTCATTGACGGCGGGCAGAGCCTCGGCCAAGTCGTCGGACGGAAAGGAATGGAACTAGCGATCAAAAAGGCGAAGGAGACTGCGATCGGGATCGTCTCGGTGCGAAATTCGCACCACTACGGTATTGCTGGATACTACAGTCTCATGGCGCTCGAGCATGATCTTATCGGTGTGAGCATGACTAACGCCGCACCGCTGGTCGTCCCGACGTTCGGCCGGACTGCTATTCTCGGAACAAACCCGATCAGTCTAACAGCCCCGGCTGGCAAAGAGAAGCCGTTCGTTTTAGACATGGCAACCTCGGTCGTTCCGCGGGGGAAGGTGGAGGTCTATGATCGCTTGAAGAAGAAAATGCCTCTCGGCTGGACTGTCGACGCAACAGGAAAAGGAACATCAGATCCGCACTCGGTCTTGGAGGCTCTCTCGAAGAGACTCGGAGGAGGAATACTCCCATTAGGCGGGGAAGGGGAGGAACATTCTGGTCACAAGGGCTACGGGCTGGCTCTAATGGTGGATGTGTTGTGCGGGGTTCTTGGGGGCTCAGCGACCGGGCTTGGAGTAGATGTCGACAAGGCGAAGCCGAACGTTGGCCATTTCTTCATGGCTATAGATCCCGCCGCGTTTCGTCCGTTGGAAGATTTCAAGCGAGACATGGACCGGCTATCGCAGGAGTTGAAGAATTCGCCGAAGGCTGAGGGACAGAGCCGGATCTACGTCCACGGCGAGAAGAGCTATGCGCGGATGGAGAGGTACCGGAGAGATGGCATTCCACTAGTAGTCACGGTGGTCGAGTCATTGAAGAAAATAGGAACAGAGCTTGGCGTGCCCGCCTCGTTCTAGGATCTGTCTGATCCACTAGTCACAAGAAGAACAATGGAGAGCAAGCCGAGAAGCCATCCATCCGGAATCCCGAAATGGCTACACTATCTGTAGAGAGGAACTAGATCTTCATGGAGCCTTGGGACGTAGTGATCATCGGCGGAGGAATTCTAGGAACATCTCTCTCATACTGGCTGGGCAATCAGTACGAGGGACGAATCGCAGTACTCGAACGAGAACAAGACGTGGCTATGCACACGTCTCGACGAAACACTGGGGTTGTTCATCGTCCCTTCTATCTTGACCCGGTCAAGCGACGGATTTTCGCCCGATGCTCACAAGCCGCCTATGGAATGTGGAAGTCCTACGCGCGCGAACGCGGCCTACCGTGGAGCCCGGTCACAACTCTCGAAGTGGCTACTCGTCCCGAGGACGTGAAGCGGGTCGAAAAATACTACAAGTGGGGAATTCAGAACGGAATGGGAGAAGACGAACTTCAGGTTCTCAACGCTGAAGAGGTTCGAAAGCTCGAGCCGCACGTCCGCGGCCACGGAGCCATATGGTCGAAGACCGACACCTCGGTAGACTATCATGCGTTCACTAAATCCCTTCGGGCAGACGCTGAAGGTGAAGGCGTCAAGTTCCTCACGGGAGTCGAAGTCAGATCCATCAAAGTCGCGGGAGACCTGCTAGAGATCACATCGAGTGGAAGCAGTGAGCCGATTCGAGCTCGATTTCTCATAAACTGCGCGGGAGGCAGCTCACTCCGCATCGCCCACATGTTAGGGCTAGGAAGAGAGTACTGTGACCTGAACTTCAGGGGCGAGTATTGGGAAATAGGAAACGAATGGATCGCCTTAGCGACGAGAAACATCTACACCGTCGCACAGCACCCCGAGCTACCATTCCTAGATCCGCATTGGATTGTGCGAGCTGACGGTAGGAGAGAGATCGGCCCGAACGCCGTGCCAGTCGCAGGCCCTTACACCTATAGGGGATTCTTCAGGAACCCGGGAGAGGTGATAAGGAAGGTTTTCGAGCAGCCAATCGCCAACAAGATCGCGCTGCTCTACAACCGAGACTTCCTTGAACTTGCCGGCCAAGAGTGGCTCTCTTCTATATCAAAAGGCGAGATGGCGCGGCGCGCTCAAGAGTTCATCCCCGAACTGAAGGTGGAGTACCTCGCGAGACGCGGAATCGCCGGCGTGCGAGCGCAAGTAATAGACCGGCAAGGCAATTTCATCAAGGAAGCAATCGAACTTGAGGGCCCACATTCATATCACATCACAAACTACAATTCTCCCGGGGCAACCGGGTCTCCGGCTTTCGCCGCCTGGCTAGTCAAGAAGCTGGGCGAGAGCGGTCACTTTAGCAACCTAACGCATACCGGTGCTGAGAATGGTTTTTGGGATTTTAGAATGATAAGCGAACAGATCGATTCAAAAGCAAATTGAGCGCATGTCTTGCTCGAACTACGGCCGCTTTTCTGGGTTAGCCGTTCGTTTATTCGGCCGTTTCTTCTGGCCTCGCGTCGTTACTCGTTCTCTGACTTGTTCGAGAGAGGCGAACAGCCTTGGACCAACAAATACGGCCATTGGGCCGATAACGAGAATTGCCGCCAAAGTTCCCCATAGTACGAGTCTAGAAACAAGGTTGCTAGCACGGCTCTGGACTAGAGAATTCCAATCTAGGTATTGGAGCCTCGCGCCGTAGACCGGGTCAACACCGCCCGCCAAGGCAGTTGCTTCTGGTAGGCTCTTTCCGCCCGATAACAGCCTAGCAAATGCAACCGTCGAAGTGTCTGTGTGTATTATGCTGACGGAGCTGTCCCAGCCTACGAAAAAGTTCGCGCCCTTGTCGAGGAACGCCGAAGCAATCTCTTGCGTGCCCTCTAGTGCAGAGCAACCCATGACTATAATCGTCGACTCGGAGAACCTCCCATTCATACCTTGGCTTACAAACTTTGGAGTTATCGCGAAATATATCGGTCCTCCGTCAACCTGTGCAGGCACAAGCCTCCCCGCAAGTTGATCCGCAACATACTCAGATTGTAAATAGGGTTGAGCAGTGATGATTGACTGGCTAGATCCAGTATGTGCTCGTATGATAATCAGATCATATCCCAGTTCTGGAAGTTGTCGAAAAGAGTCAACAGCCGTTGAGCTGGGTCCAGAATAGATTACTGTATAACCCGCCGAGTTTAGTGTTTCCGTAATGTTGGTAGTAAACGATGGGTCAGGGTAGTTGAGTGAGAGTTGATCCATTACGAGGGCTCTAAGGTGCTGGTTGTGCGATGCTGGGAGTCTCCAGAGATAGTTATTCGT
>Ga0307479_10004209_pt1 | contig 13154 bp, 7 predicted proteins | sample atmos_gasesECM4C_FD_203743 | JGI IMG/M metagenome (GOLD analysis project Ga0307479, IMG submission 203743) | Hardwood forest soil microbial communities from Morgan-Monroe State Forest, Indiana, United States - atmos_gasesECM4C_515 | ecosystem: Environmental > Terrestrial > Soil > Temperate...
CCATCATCAGTGCGCAATTCCACCCGCACGACCTTGCGTTCGACGCGTGACACACCCCGTGCCTGAGCATACCCACGCAGATACTCCGCATACAAACTCGCATCGAAATGGAACGCGTACGCAAAAACCGACGCCAGAGGCTCCTCGGCACCGCTGCCGTGCAAGACTCGACCGAGCCTGGCCGCGACTGTGTTCAGTGAGTACTCTTCGAAGCTCCCCGCAGCGCCAGATTCACGCGCAGCGAGCCAATCCTGGTGAATCGTGACTTGCTGGAGGCTGGTGCCGTGGACTCCAAACGGATGAAAATACGCGTGACCCTGCCTGGACCAGTCCTTGAACTCGATACCCAGCTTGATCGTCCCCTGGGTTCTGCTCAGAAACTCGTTTTCATCGATTCCCAGCGCGGTATTGAACAGGCGAATCGGGGGGATGGTTGCCTCGCCCACGCCGACGGTGCCAATCTCCGGCGACTCGATGACGCTGATCGATCCGAACCGTGTTCCTAGCCGGCGCGCGAGGATCGCTGCGGCCATCCACCCTGCGGTACCACCGCCGACGATGACCACTCCGTGGAGCCGATTGGTCGGCATCACGGCGATGTCTCACCATGATCAGACCTCGCCAGGCCGGCCCTGGACAGACCCGTCTTGGATGGACAATAGCGCTCTATGTATTGTCTCAGCGTCGGCATGGTGTTGACACCATCCCGAATCATTGAGCGCATTCGCGACAGCGCCTCCCGTGCTTCCTCGACATTGAGGACGTCGGCGAGCGGATCATAGTCGCGCGGATCGATGCCCTGGCCCAGAAGGACGGCAAGCCAACTGTCCTCGCCGAAGTGCTCTTCATCTAACATGGCGAAACGTCCGCAGCTTTGAAAGAGCTCGATTTTGGCATTCAGCGTGTCGGGGACCCGCATGTGCCGGCAGTACTCCCAGAATGGCGAATCATCGCGCGTGGTCGCCTTGTAGTGAAGAATGAGGAAATCCCGGATGCGCTCACACTCGAGCGTCGTCAACCGGTTGTATTCGTCGATATCGTCAGGGCTGAACAGGCGAACCGGGAACAGCGTCACCAGCCGCGTAACCCCGGTCTGTACGAGGTGCAGACCGGTTGACTCCAGCGGATCCAGGCCGCAACCGGCCAGCGAGAGGCAATTGCGGTCCCAGAATTTCGCCGGCCGCCCGGGCGACCATTGGCGACGGCGCGGTTCCTCGAGCGCTGTTGCCGGCAGGTCTGCAAGCAACCTCGTCGTGGCAGCATCGTCACTCGTAAAGCGGCTGGAATATACCTGCCCGTTGTCCGAATAATGTTGTAGCGGAGTCCGCCAGCTCCAACCGGAACGCTGTGCCGCCGCTTGCGAATAAGGCGCCAGCTCGCGGGCGCCCGCACAAAGAACACTGACAGCGCGATCGCACGGAAGCCACTGAGACCAGTCCTCATAGCCACTGCTGAGTACGCGTTGGAAGAGCAATCCGTCCGGCCCCGCGCAATCGACGTACAGGTCCGCGAAAATGTGCGAGCCGTCATTCAATTGCAGACTATCGACAAAGCCGTCCTGTGCGCGCAGGTGCACTTCGACCACGTTGCCTTCGATCCGGGTCACACCGTGCTCTCCCGCGTACTCCCGCAAATACCCGGTGAGCAATCCCGCGTGGAAATGGTACCCGTATGAGTATGACGACAGGAAGGAAGTGCGCTCAGAAGTTGGCGGCGCGAAGCGGCCCCGTCGGGCTGCAGCCGAAGCGGTCGAATAATCCTCAATGGCGGAGTCGTTCCACGGACGCAACTTCAGCCAATAGTGATGGAAGGGCACGGCATCGAGCTTCGTTCCAATCGAGCCGAACGTGTGGAAATACCGATCCCCGACACGCCCCCAGTCGGCAAACTGTGTGCCCAAGTTGAATACGCCGCAGGTCCTTCGCAGCAGGTCGCTCTCGTTGATGCCGAGCAGGCTGTTCAAGCGATGAAACGACGGCAGTGCGATCGCACTGCATGCGCCACCCGTCTCCAGCGGCGACTCAATCAAACTCACGCTGCAAAACGTCGGTTTCAACAGACGCGCAAGTGTGGCCGCAGCAAGCCAACCCGCCACGCCGCCGCCAACTATCACGATGCTTCGGACGCGTTCGATGCTAAGCCCCCTACGCCCCCCAACGACGGAACGCCGGCCCGGCAAGCATGCCACAGCCCGCTCCCGTGGGCACCGCTAGCGCTACCATCTTATTTATCGTATAATATCGTCCGCGGTTTAAGGGACACAGATTCCAAGCGCTCGGCATCGATCGGAGGGGGACCGTGAGATCGAAATCAAAACTGCCTGTCTGCGGCACAGGCGCGTGGGCCGTCATTACAACCATCAGTGGAAGCGCCTACGCAGCCACCGCTGCTGCACCTGACGACAGTACTTTGTCGGAAGTGGTCGTAACCGGAGTGCGGCAGGCGCTGCGCGACTCCATCACCACGAAACAGAATTCCAACCTGATCGGCGACAATATCTCGACGAAGGATATCGGCCAGCTCCCGGATGTGACCATTGCCGAAGAGCTCAACCGTCTTCCAGGCGTCAACACGACACGCGATCGGGGTAATGCCAGCCAGGCATCAATCCGCGGATTGGGGCCGCGCCTCGTCCTGGGACTCGTGAATGGACGGGAAGTGGCCTCGTCCGAGCCCTCGCAGGATCTGCGTTGGGAAATCTACCCTTCAGAGGTGCTATCGGGCGCTGAGGTCTACAAGACCCAGGACGCGTCTCTCGTCCCCGGGGGTATCGCGGCAACTGTGGACATCCGTACGATCTCGCCGCTCGATTACAAAGGCCCGGAATACAGCTTTCGCGCGGGACCTACGTACAACGACGAATCGAAGGGCATGCCGAATTACAGCGGGGTCGGCTTCCGGGGCAGCGGCGGCATCATCAAGCACATCAACGATGATTTTGCAGTCTCGCTCGCCGGAAGCGTGCAACGGGAGAAGAACGGATTCCCCGACTTCCGCACATTTGGCTGGAATACGCCGGACAACGCCGGAATCACAACGTTACCGACCGGCGCCAAGATACCCAACACCGGCGACCTGAACGGCGACGGGGTTCCGGACAACACCACGTGGGGCCTGAATACCGAAGTCAAAGAAGTGACCCAGGATCGCTACGCGGTGGCAGGCGGCGCCGGCTGGCAAGTCAGCGACGATGTGCAGATCAAGGCGGATGCCCTGTGGTCGCAATATCACATCAAGGAAAACCAGTTCCAGACCTGGTACGGGAACAACATTACCGGCAACTGGCAGAATAGCAACGCGGGGCTCTACAACGCGCCGGGCAATTCCTACCAGATCGTCAACGGGTCGGTGGTGGCGGCCAACCTCAATGGGGCCTACCCCAACGTCCAGAATGAGATTGCCCGCTACAACGAGAAACACACCCTGATCATGACGGGGCTCAACGCCGAGTGGAAACCCGGCGAATGGGACAATCAGGCGGATCTGTCCTACTCGGATGCCTGGCGTCAGAATCAGTGGCAGGCCATTTATCTCACGGACGTGTTCGCACCGAACCTGGCGTTCAACGTCACCGACGGTCAAGTGCCTTACGGCGCGACACCGGGTTTCGATCCGGCCAATCCGGCCATTCAGTCGGTGGGCACCCGCTACAGCAACAACGGATCGGACGTCAGCGGCACCGGCCAGGCAGGGCCGGAATACACACGGGATCTGTTGACTGCACTGGCCCTGAGCTTCGGACGCACCCTTAATAATCCGATCCTATCCGGGGTGAAATTCGGTGCCCGCGTGTCGGACCGCGAGAAGACCCACCACCAGAGTCAATGGGGATTGTGTCCAGGGACCGGCTCCACTTCGTTCCTCACTCCCAGCAATATAAACACGCAGGTATGCCCGGCCGGCACCGCAGGCCAGGCAGGCGTACCGAACATATCCCTGGCAAACGCCGGGCTGTCGGAGTTCAACTCGCCGAGCTTTACCGCGCCGCCCCTGGTCTATGGCAATTTCGACACGCTCTACCCGTTGGTCTATCCGAATGCGGGGGCTCCGGCCGGCTCTGACGAGCTGCTGCTGCGGACCAAGGTGACCGAAAGGTCATACGAGGGCTGGTTCCGGCTGGATTTCAAATCCGCGCTCGGTGACATGCCGCTGAATGGCGATGTGGGTCTCAGGGTGGCCCACGTGAAGACCGAAAGCTCGGGGTTCCGGACTTTCGATGGCGACAACTTCCTACCCATATCCATCAGCAATGACTATACAAACGTGCTTCCCAGCCTCAACGCGGTGTTGCACCTGACTGACACTCAGCAGCTGCGCTTGGGTGCCTCCATCGGCATCGCGCGGCCGCCGCTTGACTCATTGACCACGGGCTTCAGCCTCAGCAGGACCGGCAACCCCCGCACCGGCGGCGGCGGCAATCCCAAGCTCGATCCGTACAAGGCTGACCAGTTCGACCTGTCGTATGAGTGGTACTTCCACGAGGAATCGTTGCTGGCAGTGGCCCCCTTCTACAAGGATGTCAAGACTTACATCGGCGCCAGCCAGTCCACGCAGATCGTCGACGGCCAGACCTACCTCATCACCTCGGAGAACAACACCAAAGGTGGCGAGATCGCAGGCGTCGAACTGACTTTCGAGACGCGCTTCTTCTTCCTGCCCGGCTTCCTGCAGGATTTCGGCATCTATGCCAACCACGCCGCCGTCGAATCGAATATCCACGAGGTGGCTCCCAAGTCCAATCCCTACCCGATGGTTGGACTTGCCAAGGGAACTTCCGAAGCCGATCTGTTCTACAACAAGGGCGGCTTCGAATCACGGCTTGCGGTGAAGCACCATACGGCCTTCACCGTCGCCCCCACGTGGGTAGGTACCACACTGAAACAGTTGGCGCCTGAAACTACGCTGGACGCCAGTGTCTCCTACACCTTTGCGACCATGTGGACCGTCCGCGTGCAGGGACACAACCTGACCAACGAAAGAGCCCGGTTCTCGGCGGACAACAATCCGCAGGACCTGGCCAACGATGGGGGCTACCAGGTGTACGGCCGCTCGTACCTGTTCGATGTCGGAGTGAGATTCTAAACGAATTCCGCGACTTAGGACCGCTTGGCCGGTCCCCGCGCTGCACACGAGGCCGCTCAGGAACGATTCAACCTTTTCAGCAACGCCGCTTTGATGTGTGCAGCCAGCGCGGGCGTCATGGGCCCGAGTGCGCCGCGGCTCTGTGGAGGCAAATGCGCGACCGGATCATCCGCGTCGGGTTGGAACACGAAGTACTCGAATACCGCACGCCATGCCGCGCGTTGATTGGCCGGCAGATGCCGCAGCGTGAGAAAGGCGTGCAGCAGGCAATCATACGGCGAACCGAAACAGACGTTTGCGTTATCCCACCAGTAGTTGATGAGAACGTTGAAGCCCTCCAGGGAGACGACGTGATGCCACCAGAAATACGGTATGTACACGGCGTCGCCGGGCTGAAGATCGGCCACCTGGGCGGTGGCAAGCGCCTCCTCGAAACGCGGATAGCGGACGAAATCCGGCTCGTCCAGGGAAACCATGCTGACGGGCTGCCCCGCGAGCGTGAAGTGAATCGGCCCGACATACAGATTGGCAATCTGCTCGGGCGGAAAGAATGTGAAGCGTCTTCGGCCGCCCACGACGCAGGCGATGTTGTCGGAAATATCGTAGTGGGTGGTAACGGTAATGGCGTTTCCAACCCAGATTCTCGGGATGGCGGCAGGATCCGGCAGATCGAGCGCATTCTCGGCGCAGAAGTCCGGCAGACAATCAGGAACAGCTGCCGCTTGTATGAAGATCGCCGGCGGCTGCGCGTTGCCGATATGCTTCAGCAGAAGCTCCAGCAGGTCCGAAATATTCGCAGGCTTGCGCTCGAAATTGCGACGGGTCAGATCATCGCTGTAGAAAAAGCGGCCCCGGATGGCGGGAGCCCCGAACAGGGTTTCCACCGGATGGCCGCGATCGAAGCGCCGGATATAGTCGCAAAGCGCGCGCGGCGATCGCAATCCCGCCCGTACGGCCGGCCAGTCTCTCGCCACCCCTTTGAGAACGGCGGGCTGGTTCAGTGGGACAATCTCGTTCCGAAACGTTCCGGAATCGACGTGGTGCCACTCGCGGACCTGGGGCAGCGCGCGTGTCATGAGTGGCGGATCCTTGCCTTGGGCCACTGTTGAGTTGGGCCCGGTTCATATGACTGATGCGATATTATGGCAGCGTGTGCCGGCCAGTACAAATTCCCGGCCCGCCCTGCGAGGCTTGCTGAGATCGGCTGTGCGCCTGGTGTTGGCTGTCGCGTGGTCGCTCGCGCTCCCGGTGCAGATTGTGCCGGCCGCGGCGCACGGCAGCGAGCTTCCGCGATCGAACGAGCGCGCACGGTCTGCAGCCCGGCCTGGCGAGGCGGCGGTTCGCGCGGCCTACCTGGACAAGGCGGGTGTCGTGCGCTGGCGCGACTCCAACGGCGAGGTGGCGCTGTTTGGAGCTAACTACTGCATCATGTCGGGTTCTGATTACCGCATGGCCGGACTCGTCTCGCACGATCGCAAGGCGATGATTGATGAGGACCTGGCGCAGTTCGCGCGCATGGGTTGGACCGGCCTGCGGCTGTGCTCGTGGGGCGATTGGGAAAATGCCGACCGGGCGGGGAATCTCATCGTCAACGAGCACGTCGATCTGCTCGATTATGTCATTGCGAAAGCCCGTGAGCGCGGCATCTACATTCTTCTGACGCCCATTCACACCTACGACCCGGCATTTGCCGACCAGCTCAACCGGCCGTCGCAGAATATCGGCTTCTCGCGGTACTTCGACCGGCGGGAGATGGGCACGAACCCGGCCTCGATCGCCGCACAGGTCAACTACATCGGCCAGCTGTTGAATCATGTCAATCCCTACACCGGTGTCGCGCTCAAGAACGAGCCGGCCATCCTGTTCATCGAGATGATCAATGAACCGGTGCACCATCCCGAGAATCTGCAGGGTTCGATCGACTACATCAATGCGCTCGTCGGCGCCGTGCGCGCCACGGGCTGTGACAAGATTACGTTCTTCAACGTCTCGCAGGATTTTGCGATCGCGCCTGCGATCCGCCAATCCCATGCCGACGGAGTCAGCTTCGGCTGGTATCCAACGAGCCTGGGCGCGGGGCGCACGCTCGAGGGCAACTTCCTGCAAGCCGTCGACGCCTATCCCGACATGTTGCGCCCGGATTTGGCGGGCAAGCCGCGCATCGTCTACGAGTTCGATCAAGCCGACCTCCTTTCCGGCTACCTCTATCCGGCGATGGCGCGCACCTTTCGCTCGGTTGGCGCGCAATTCGCCACCATGTTCGCCTATGACATGCTGCAGACGGCGCCCTTCAACCTTGGCTGGCAGACGCACTTCCTCAACCTGGTGCACACACCCAGGAAGGCCCTGAGCGCGGTCATCGCCGCGGAGGCGATGCGACGGCTGCCCAGGATGCAATCCTTCGGGCGCTATCCCGACGATCTGACGTTCGGGGATTTTCGCGTCAGCTATGCAAACGACCTCGGCGAGTTGAACGCCGACGACGCGTTCATGAACGCAGGCGCGACGACGACCCAGCCACGTAATGCCAGGAAGCTCGAGCGGATCGCGGGTTTTGGCTCGTCGCCCGCCGTCGAATACGAAGGTACGGGAGCGTATTTTCTGGACAAGGTTCGAGCGGGCGTGTGGCGTCTCGAGCTCTATCCGGATGAGGTCCTGGTGCACGACCCATTCGAGCAGCCACAGCCAGGGAAGGTCGTCTCACGGCTGCTGCATCGCTCCTGGCCCATGACACTTCACCTGCCGGATCTCGGCAGCAGTTTTTTCTTTACCTCCATCAATGTCGCGGCGGCGGCGGCGCCTCCCATCGCGGGCCAGGCCAGTAATGCGCAGTTCCCGGTGCAACCGGGTGTCTGGCTCCTCAGCGCCCGCGAGCATATCAACCGCTCCACCCTGCCGACGCGCATCGCTCGTGTCGGTTTTGCCGAATATCATCTGAATGAGCGCGTTTCGTATCCGGATTTGATTCTGCCGCTGTCCCCGGCTGAGTATCCCGCAGGCAGGCCGGTAGAGATACGGGCGCGAGTTGCAAACGACGTACTGCCGGATGAAGTCAGTTTGTGGGTGCGCGCCGCGGGCATGCGCTCTTTTGGGAAGGCCACTCCCATGCACCGGTCGCAGGGTAACGATTACGTCGCGGTGCTGGCATCTGATGTTGTTTCGCCGGGACTTCACGAGTACGTCGTGAGCGCCAGGACAGGCACGCGCGTGCTGACATTTCCCGGCGCCGTGCCGAAACAACCTGGAGACTGGCCGTTTCACACCGACACGTTCTGGTCATTCCGTGTCATCCCGGCGGGCACCGCGATGCGCCTGCTCAATCCCAACAAGGACTACGCGCGCCTGTCCTTCGTGCGACCCGGCGAGCAATTTCGCGTACCGTTTTTTCAAATCGTGCCCGGGGAGAGTGCCGATGAAGCCGCGCTCAGCCTGTCGCTGCCGGATCTGGGTGCGGATACGCCTGAACGTTACGCCGGAGCGCTCTACGTCGGCGATGTCATTGCCGCACGCGAAAGCGACGCGGCGCGAGCGGATTCCCTCGAAATCAAGTTGCGCAGCCTGGGTGGCGCACACAAGACCCTCCAAGTCACCCTGGTTGAGCAGGACGGTTCGGCTTGGAGCACGCCGGTTGTCGCCGGCGCAACCTGGTCAACCGTGGCCGTGCCACTGGGCAACTTGCACATTTCGCGCAGCATCCACATTCCGAGCCCTTACCCGGGTCTGTGGAACTATTGGCGCGCGAGCCCGGCGAATCGCGGCCGCGCCGGCGATCATATTCACGTTGAAGACGTCGAAAGGCTGCAACTCGCAGTGACGGCCAATGCAGGTGAAACGGCCGGCGACGACGCGAAGAGCGTTGCGGTGGAGTCGATCCAACTGCGGTTCACAAACAGCAACCAGCCCGCGAAGTCGGACTAGGCTACGCGGCTCCGACGCCGGATCATTTCGTTGACTTGAGGATGCACGGAAGCGCCTGCAACGCCGCCGCGGCGCAGTCCAGGGATTCGTACGGGTTAGAATTTCCCTGCAACGGAATGAAAGCGACGCCCCCTTCCGGCGGATCCGCGCACCGATACTCGACGACGTAGCGCTTGAGGTGATCTTCCTGTCCGATCAGACGTACCTGGTCGATCTTGCAGGACACGCCATTTTGGGCCAGGGCACCTTTGAACGTGTCGGAAGTCACGGGACCCTCGGACTGCGCGGCAGGCGTGGCCTCGGTCAACCGGCATTTGAGTCCCTGCCTGGCGGCATCGTCACAGCTCATGACAGCGTTTTCAGCGCCCGAGCCCGGCAGCGCCGTACGCAACAGGAATCCTTTACCATCCGTGCAGGCAACCTCCGAATAGTCCGAATGAGTGGACTCGCTTCGGCCAAAATATTGCAACCGCTGCACCGAGCATTGCGCGCCGGTGACCGCGGTGATGAGCGAAGTCAACAACCCATAGATATCCTTGTTCTGCGCAAGCCTGCAGTAGAATCCCGGCTGCTTGCCCTTCGCGACATCGGAGGCGCGCGATTCCTCCGCGGCCACGCAGGAAATGGCCATTGGCGTCGCGGTTCCCTGGGCCTCCAGGAGGTACCCCATCTTTCCGCCGCAGGCGACCTCATAGACGCGCGTGTCGACTTCGCGGCCGCCGGATTCGGGCCGGCGCGTGCCGGACACGACCAGTAGCGCATCGCTGATGTCGCAGGAGAGCCGCAGGGTGGCCAGCAGCTTGCCGGCCTGCTCTTTGGCCTTGGCGCGCGCCGCCGCCGTGTTGCGGGTATCTGCGCTCGAATCCTGCGCGTGCTCGCCGTAGAGTCTTTCCAGGTCGGCATGCGATATCGAGCCGTTGAGGCCGCCGTTGTCCTGGCCGCCGCCGGGCTTGATCTGGGCGTCGAGCGGAGCGCTGGCAGCGCCGCAGAGCGCGAGGGCGGTGATGAGAATCGCCCAGTTGAGTTGGGCCCAATTGAGTTGGAATAGCGCAGCAGACGTCATGTCGAATCCTCCGCATGTCAATCAGTCATCCGTGAAATGATCCCGCGAACCTGCAGCCAGTCCAGAAAACGCCGCGGCCATGCGGCAACCGGGCCCGAGTTGCTGGAACGCAATCCAAACCCGTGACCCACGCCGTCGTATAGGTGCAACTCCGCTGGAACGCCCGCCTTGCGGAATTCGACGTACAGCGATGCCAACCCCTGAGAAATCGCTGGCCGGTCGTCGGCCCCGCCGAGAAGGAAGGCTGGCGGGGTCTGTTTCGACAGACGCATTTCCTTCGGGATGGCCGGATAGAGCAACGCTTGAAAATTCGGCCGCGAGCTCTGGCGCTCGACAGGATCGGCCGCGTCCGGCACTCCTTCGTCATAACGCGTGGCAGCGAGCGCGGCCAATTCTCCGCCCGCGGAAAAACCCATGACACCCACACGACCCGAGTCGACGTGCCACTGCAACGCCTGGCTGTGTACCAGGCGGATGGCTCGCTTGATATCCGCAAGCGAATCGCCTTCGACCGTGTAAGTCGAACCCGGCGCGCGCGCCAACCGATATTTCAGAACGAACGCGGCAATGCCGTGGTCGGCGAGGTACGCGGCCACGTCATAACCTTCATGATCCATCCACAGCTCCACGTGGCCTCCGCCGGGGATCACGATAACGGCCGCGCCGGTCGCTTTGTCAGGCTTCGGCAGAATCACCGAGATGGAGGGAGCATGAACATTGGAGACGATGTGTTCGCCCTGCGCGCTGAGGCGAACCGACTCCGCACCAAGTTTACCTTCGGAACCGGGTGCGCCGTTCGGCCACAGCGGCATGGTTTGCGGTTGGCCGGCGATGGCTCCCGCAACCGGCGTGGCCAACAGCAGCCCGAGCGCCGCGCCGATACCGGCGCTCGCACCCGTCACCCAGCTGGCGCGGATTTCCGACCCCTTCACGCAGCCTTCCAATTCATGCCGGAAATTAATCTGATTAATAGTATGAAAAACAATCAACAGGTTCAAGACAGGTGCCGGCAATGCTTGGGCAGGATACGGACTCTCGTGTATATTGATCGTATAAATAGGGCACGTACATCCACCGCCCTGAGTCGGAGCTCCGGTGATGAATGCTCCCTTACGGGGCCAGAACCTCACCTACACCATCGCGCACAACCTCGGTTTGGCGATCGTTACCGGCGTCTATTCGACGGACAACCCGGTCCCCTTCGAGTCGGAGCTTTGCCGGCAATACAGCGCCAGCCGGATGGTGCTGCGCGAGGCTGTCAAGATGCTGACGGCAAAAGGATTGCTCGGATCCCGGCCGCGGCTGGGAACCTGGGTGCAGCCCGAGTCCAACTGGAACCTGCTCGACCCGGATGTCCTCGGCTGGCTCCTCGAACGGAAGTTTTCGCCGGCGCTCCTCATCGAGTTCACTCAGATGCGGCTGGCCCTGGAGCCCGGCGCGGCCAGGCTCGCGGCGCACAAGGCCGGGCCGGCCGAGAAATCGGCGCTTCGCAGCGCGATCGAGCGGATGCAGGCCGCCGACACCGGCGGCGACGACCCGCTCGAGTCCGACATCACCTTTCACGTGGCGGTGCTCAGAGCGAGCCGCAACCGTTTCTATGCACAACTCGCGGGATTCACGGCGACTGCCCTGCGCTTCAGCATCCGCACCACGAATCGTTACAAGGGCGTGCAACTGGCAAGCGTCGCCGATCACAGGAAAGTTGCCGATGCCATCATTGCCGGCAGGGCCGCTGCCGCGGGCGAAGCCATGCGCAAGCTCATCCAGGAGGCGCTGGACCTGATGAACAAACGGGAAGGCATGCCCCCCGCGCGCCGACCTTCGGCAATCGCCTAGCCGGCTTCAGATCCCATACCTATCACGTTGTCTTGAAAAGCCCGGCAATGGTGTTGACGGCGAGTTCCGCCTCTGCACGGTTGGGCGTGGTCGTATCGTCATCGAAACCATAGTAATCGTCTTCGCCGAGCATTTGAAATACAAGGCCGTCACGACGCGGGACAAAGGCAGCGCGCTTGTAGAACAGGCCGTAATTTATGTCCGGCTGCGGAATCATTCGCGCCAATTGGCCTCGCACCGGTGTGATGGATTGGTCGTTGAACAGTGCGCGCGAGCCGTAGCCAGTTGCATTGATCAAAGTCTTTTGGCGCAACTGGGCGAAATCGGCCGGCGAGTGAAATTCCTTGATCTCGATCTGACCGCCGTTGGAGAGAAAATCGGCCGTCAGCATCCGGGCATATGCGCTGAGATTGAACATCATCAGCGTATTGCGCCGTAGATAGCGGGCGCCGAGAGAATGGCCGCCCGGTTCGAGTTCCGCGCCTCGCGGGATCAGGTCGCTGATCAGCTCGCGTTGCAAGTCCGCGAACAACGGCCGGCCATCTTGGGGCGCGGTGCGGCGACGTTGAGTGATCGGCTCATCCGATACGAAGTAGTTATCGATGAATTCGACCGGATTACCCGGCAGACCGAGCAGAGTCTGATAGGTCTGGAAGGATTGACGAGCCATGCCCTCCCACAATTGTTTGAAGGCAGGCGTGGCGTAATCCTCGAGACAAATCCTCGAATCCGGCGTCCACAGACCGGTGGCCAGCGACGAGCGGACGTTGGGTGGCAGTTCCTTGGCATAGATGGTGACATGGCCACCGGCACGCTGTAACAGCAGGCCGGAGGTCAGCCCCAAAGCACCACAGCCGATCACCGCGATATCACGTTCACCCGTGGCCACAGCTTTTTGCACTGCGATGCCGCTCGATCCCCAGGACAGGGACCATCCGCTTCCGCCGTGACCGTAATTGTGAATGACAGTCTTTTGTCCGACCTTCTCAACGTCGAGGCGCGGACCCTGCGCACGAAAGGGTCGGGTGCAGACGGTTATGGCCGTGATGCGGTCGGGGCTGGCATGAAGCGACGGCAGTCGCAAGGCTGGTGTGGGCGGCGTTCCCCTTTTGGTGCCCACGGTGTTGATGCTGCAGCTTTCGAGGGCGCCAACAAATAACGCGGCACCTGCTCCGGCCAACACTCCGCGACGTCCGATCGAACTTCCCATGCAATGCGTCCCGCTGCTGTAGGAAATTTCATTGTACCTGGAGTG
>Ga0307479_10004210_pt1 | contig 13153 bp, 13 predicted proteins | sample atmos_gasesECM4C_FD_203743 | JGI IMG/M metagenome (GOLD analysis project Ga0307479, IMG submission 203743) | Hardwood forest soil microbial communities from Morgan-Monroe State Forest, Indiana, United States - atmos_gasesECM4C_515 | ecosystem: Environmental > Terrestrial > Soil > Temperate...
TGATGACCTACGACTTCTACGGAACCTGGTCGGGGGCGACGGGGATGGTGTCGCCGTTATTGCAGGACCCCGCTGACCCGTCCCAGGCCGGCAGCGTGAAGACTTCGATGGACCTGTACGCCAGTCAGTACGGCGTGCCGGTAGCGAAACTCAACATCGGCACCCCCTTCTACGGCTACGAGTGGGATGGCACCGACATACTTTGGGCGCAGTGCAGCACCTGTGCGAGTTCCTCGCAGAATTACGCGCCTTACATCAAAAACCTGGTCAACCGGCAGGGCTGGACTCGCAACTTCGACAATGTCGCCGTGGCTCCCTATCTGACCAACCCGGACGTTCAAAGCTTGAACGTCCCCGGGTTCATCACGTACGACGATGAAGCGACGACCGCGCGTAAGACCCATTATGTGATGAAGAAACGCGGCTTTGGTGGAATGTTTATGTGGGAACTCAGCGCCGACTATGACGGGCACTGCCAGAGTCTGCTGGAGGCGTTGTACAACGCGTGGAAGTAGGGGTTAGCAAACGTTGGGGTCTGGTGCTAAATGACAGGTTTCGGAGCATCACTTGTCTCTGCTGAGCGCCATCAAGTCAGCTCTCGGGTCGCGACCAACGGAAGCCCCTCTGCTTTCTGTCGTTCTTCATTTCCGCCAACCGAGGTCTTTGACTGACGATGTGATTCACGGAGCCATTGCCCGGGCATGGGGACGAGACGTCCGTGAGGACCTTAACGAACACGTGGGTAAAGAAGCCGCCCGTTTGCTTTGTAAAGTTCGACAGAATGGTGCTCCTCCTCACAAACCCGGCTAAACCCCATTTGTCCTGTGGAATACCTTGAGCAGGCGCTGGCGCCGTTCCCCGATGGGCGGCAAAAAAGAGTCGCTCGCGAGCACAAAGCGTTTCTCACCATCGACCTCATGAGCCCTAAGGATCCAACGAAGGCGATGAAAGACAAGTACTACCGGCGCATGGCTCTCTTCGCGTCTGAGTTCGCCGATAGTAACCGTCTCGGAATCTATATTCCTGAAACCGGTCACATGCGTCCGTACGACGACCATGTCATCGAGGCACCTCGGAGTGACCGTCCATTGCGGGAACTAGAGAAATGGTGATGGCATCGCACACACGGTGTCAGGGTGGCACACCTTCCAACTAGTGTCATCCTGAGCGCAGCAGGGAGCTGGCGAAGCACGCTTCCTGCGGAGTCGAAGGATCCCTAACCTTCCGTTGGAAGCTAAAAGGCTGCGCGGAGTATCTGCCCTGCAGCGAGTGTAGAGCAACGTGTGAATCCCTCGACAAGACTGAAATGGTGTTGCTCTGCAAGGGATCCTTCGACTCCGCAAGTTGATTCGCGTTCGCGAATCGACCTGCTGCGCTCAGGATGACAACTCAAAAAGACAACATCAAAGTCCGACTTGCTTGGCTACCCACGTTCCCGCTTCCCGCGTTCCCAACTGGCCGCCGACATCCTGCGTGGTTTTTTTCTGGTGGACCGCTGCCAGCACGGCGGCTTCGATCTTGTCCGCTTCTGTTGTGAAACCCAAATGCCGGAGCATCATGGCCGCGGTCAGGATCGCGCCGAAGGGATTTGCGATATTCTTGCCCGCGATTGGAGGAGCCGAGCCGTGCACCGGCTCGAACATTGAAGTCTTCCCTGGGTGGATGTTCCCGCTGGCGGCCATGCCCAGGCCGCCCTGCAGACCCGCGGCCAGGTCGGTGATGATGTCTCCGAACATATTGTTGGTGACGATGACATCGAACTGGCCCGGATCGCGCACCATCTGCATGCAGAGCGCATCGACGTACATGTGCTGTGCGCTGATCTGCGGATACTCGCCGCTGACTTCCTTGAAGACGCGCTGCCAGAGGCTGCCGGCGTGGGTCATGGCGTTGGATTTGTCGCCCATCAGCACTTTGTTGCGCGGCGAGCCGTCGAGCTTGGTATGGCGACGGCAATACTCAAAGGCATAACGGATAATTCGCTCGACTCCTTTCCGAGTGTTGATGTCTTCTTGCGTGGCGATTTCATCGGGGGTGCCCTGCTTGAATACGCCCCCAGAGTCGGTGTAGACGCCTTCGGTATTCTCACGCACGACGACGAAGTCGACGTCTTTCGGCTCGACTCCTTTCAGCGGGCAGAGCGCCGCATCCAGCAGGCGGACCGGGCGCACGTTGGCGTACAGGTCCATTTTGAAGCGCATGCCGAGCAGAATCTCTTTGGCGTGGATGTTGGTCTTGACCCGGGGATCGCCGAAGGCGCCGACCAGGATCGCGTCGAAATTGCGTCCGAGCATGGCGAAGCCTTCGGGCGGGACAGTAATCCCATCGCGCAGATAGCGGTCAGCGCCCCAGTCGAAGTAGGTCGTCTCAATGGCGGCGCGCGAAGCCTGGAGGACCTTGACTGCGTGCGGAATGACTTCCTGGCCGATGCCGTCGCCGGGCAGGACGGCGATGCGCTTGGTTGCTGGGTTCTGCGGGGCGTTAGGGTCCACGGCAGGAAAGTTAACACAATCGTTATAATCGAAGTATCGATATGGGGCTCACAGCACTCCAGGCTCAGGGTGAAGGATTGGGCGCGGCCAACGTCAGCGAGTATCGCGGCGCGACGACGGCTGCCCGCTTCGGCGATCCTCAGGCCGAGCTTGCGGCCTTGCGGACTGGCTGTGGCGTCTATGATCTGGGATTCCGCGCCAAAATCTCGCTCACCGGCGGCGATCGCGTGCGCTGGCTGAACGGGATGGTTACCAATAATATCCGCGACCTGGCCGTGGGACGCGGTGTCTACGCGTTTCTGCTCAGTCCGCAGGGGCACATCCTGGGCGATCTCTACGCCTACAACCGTGGCGAGTCGATCGTGGTGGACACAGATAGCAGTCAGATTGAGAAGATTCTGGCGACGTTCGATCATTACATCATCATGGACGATGTGGAAGTCGCGAACCTGAGCGAGCAAGTGACAGGCGTGGGGATCGCGGGACCGAAATCGCGCGCGGTGCTGGAGGCGACCGGGATCGCGATTCCCGAGACGCAACCGCTCGAGGTTTTTACTCCCCGGTGCGATTGCCAGTGCAGTTGTCTGGAGTGCACCGTCGTCCGCGGCGAGGACGCGCAGCATGAATCGTACGAGATTTGGATCGCGTCCAAAGACGTGCGCAAGCTGTGGCAAGCCCTGGTAGAAGCCGGTGCCGCGCCCGTGGGTTTCGAGGCCCTGGAGTTGCACCGGATTGTTTCGGGAGTTCCGCGATATGGTGCAGACATCCGCGAGCGCGATTTGCCGCAAGAAACGGAACAGGTGCGCGCCTTGAACTTCAACAAGGGGTGCTACGTCGGGCAGGAAATCGTCGAGCGGATTCGTTCTCGGGGCGCGGTGCACAGGAAATTCGCGGGCTTTGCTGCTGAAGGAAATGTGGACATTGCACCTGGGACAAAGATTCTCGCCGCGGACAAGGAAATCGGTGAGATTACGAGCGCAGCTTCCCTGCAGGTGGCAGGTGGCGCGAAGACGATAGCTCTGGGTTACATCCGGCGAGAAGCAGGAGTTCCGGGCCGCGAGGTGACGATTGGCACAAGCAAGGCTACCGTAATTCAGTTACCCATCGAGGAAGCTCGATTGTCGCGGGACCTAATTCCGCTCGAGCGTCAGCGGGCTTGAACAGGAAGCCTGAACCTTGAGGCCCCGGGGTGGACAGCAACAAACAATTACTCCTTTTGAGAAAAGACTATGGCTGAGAAGAAACACGAACAATCAGGATTCAAGGTAACGGATCGGCGGCTGTTCACTTCCGATGGCGAGTTGCGCACGGAGGTCGCCGAGCAAGTGGAGCCTCCGAAAGTTGAGGCTCCGCAACCAGTGCCACGAGCGGCAGCCAATGACGCTTCGGCTGAGGCGAGGATGCCCACGCCTCAAGCCACAGAAGCCGGCGACGGTCAGGATCGTGAAATGCCCACCCCTCCGACCAACGCGGAGCAGGAGGCGCAGGCCGCGGCCTACAGGCAGTCTGCCAAGGATCTCGACTCACAAGTCGAGCTCAGCGGACATTCGGCCAAAGACTTTGAGATTACCTTTGAGCGCTTCCTGGCGCAGCTCTATATGACCGCCATGTTGCAACTCGGTCTGATGCGCGAGCAGGGCGGGCAACCTCGCATCGATATCATCGGCGCGCGGGGGACAATTGACACGCTGACCCTCATCGCGGAGAAGACCAAAGGGAATCTCACGGCCGCGGAAGAAAATTTTCTGCAAAACAGTCTCTACGAACTGCGCATGGCGTACGTTGAAGTCACCAATGCTCTGGCGCGTCCTCCACAGGCGGGGCCTGCCACGGGAACCAGCGGAAGATGAAGGCAATCCTGACCGTGCTGGGCAGCGGTACCTCGATGGGCGTGCCGACGCTAGGGTGTGACTGCGCGGTTTGCCACTCGACAGATCCGCGCGACCGCCGCACCCGGCCGTCGATCATGCTCAAATACGGCGGGAAGGTCGTGCTCATCGACACGACGCCGGACTTCTACACCCAAGCCATTCGCGAGAACATCACCCAGGTGGATGCGGTTTTCTATACCCACACCCACGCCGACCACATTCTTGGCATCGATGATCTGCGGCCCCTGAGCTATCGCCACAAGCCGGATAAGTTGCCGCTTTATGCGCGCCCTGATGCAGCAGCTTTTCTGCGCAAGATGTTCACCTACATTTTCGATGCCGACTACAAGTTCGGTGGCTTGCCGCTCCTCGAACTCCGACCCATTGACGGCCCGGTCGAGGTATTTGAGGTGCAATTCGAGCCGATCATTTTGATTCACGGAGAAACCCAAATCTATGGCTACCGGTTTGGCTCGGCAGCTTACCTGACCGATCACAGCGAGATTCCCGAGTCGTCATTTCACCAACTGGAAGGCCTGGATATTCTCTTTCTGGATGCGCTACGGCACAAGCCGCATCCCACGCACTCGACGGTGAAGAATTCGCTGTCGATCGTCGACCGGCTCAAACCGAAGCGCGCCTTCTTCACACACATTTGCCACGATCTCGCGCACGAGGCCACAAACGCCACCTTGCCGCGGCACGTGCGGCTGGCGTTTGACGGAATGAAGCTGGAGTTCGAGATCTGACTACAAGCGCAAAAAAAATCTATCGCAAAGGTCGTCGAGAGATTCCCGGGGACGAAATCAGACAAGTGTTGGAGTTTCTCCTCAGCGCGCTCAGCGTTCTCGGCGGTTGAAGCTTTTTTATGAAGGTGTTCCACAAACTCGAAGACGTTCCCGCGGACTTCGGGCCCACTCTGGTCAGCGTGGGCAATTTTGACGGCGTCCACCGAGCCCATGCATACGTGTTACGTGAGATTGTTGCGCGCGCACGGCAAAGCGGCGCCAAGGCCGTTGCGGTGACCTTTGAGCCACACCCCGCACGGATTCTACGGCCGGAGTCGGGATTGAGGCTGCTGACTCCAACTCCGGAGAAATTGCGCTTGCTCGAAGATACCGGGATTGACGCGGTGCTGCTGCTGCCCTTCGGCCGCGATCTTTCGCTCATGACGCCGCGGCAATTTGCGGAACGCATCCTGAAGAAAAAGCTGCACGCGAGAGAGATCTACGAAGGCTACAACTTCCGCTTTGGACACAAGGCCGCGGGCGATATGAACCTGCTCGCCGAACTGGGCCGCGAGATGGGATTTGAAGTCAAGGTCTATCCCGAGATGACTTCGCGGGGCGAACACGTCTCCAGCACCCAAATCCGCAAACTCTTGCACGAGGGGAGGGTGAGCCGGGCGCGGCATTTGCTGGCGCGGCCGTTCTGCATTTTGGGCACTCCGGGACGCGGGCGTGGCTATGGTTCAAAATACACCGTGCCGACGATCAATCTCGCTCGCTACGAGGAACTTGTGCCGAAGCACGGCGTTTACATCACATGCACGCGCGTCGGCGAGGAGCAATTTGATTCCGTCACGAATGTGGGGAATCGTCCAACCTTTGGGGCGGAACTATTTGCCATCGAGACCCATCTGCTGAATTTCCACCCCCTTGAACTGACCCCGGAGACCGAAGTGGAGATCTGCTTTCTCGATCGACTGCGGGATGAGATCAAGTTTCCGTCGGTGGACGCGTTGCGCGAGCAGATCGCGAGAGATGTGAAGAAGGCGCGCCGGTATTTCCATCTGATGCACCAACTCGGCGGAACCATTTGATGGCACTGGCTAGGCAAATTGCACGATTGCTGTATCCCAGAGCGATCCGTCATCCCGAGCGCTGCGAGGGATCTGGGTTTTTCCTGGCAGCGTGACACTGGTGGTGTAGGGACCTGGATCCCTCGCTTTGCTCGGGACCACAATGTGGTTAGACCACGCCATCCCCGAACATAGACTAGTGAGGCAAGTAGCCAAATTCCATTGGTAGTTTACCGTCGACATGCACCACGTTGACGGTGTTGTCCACGGAGTGAACCTCGATGAAGCCAATCGCTCCTGGCTCCCCCTGGACCGTCCTGAGAACGTCCGCGTCGGTGTCAACGAAAACGATTGAATCTCTGTGTGCCACCAGGAAACCTTTCCACTCGGCGGCGGACATTTTGTTCAGCCGTTCGAGGGTTTCGCTTTCGCCGGAGGATTCTTTGTGGAGCACCAGAACGATGTTTTTGCCGTTGGGCCATTTCTTGATTTCCCCGCGAATCACTTTTGCCAGGTGAGCGGAGGTGACATTCTCGACTGCGTTTTCTTTGTTCACGACGACGGCCGTATGATGGGCGAAACATGGAGTCAGACTGGCCAGCACAAACGCCGCCAGGTGAAAGGAGCGGATTTTCATAACGCTGACCTCGAGGCCTTCTACTCTCAATAAGGAAAGCCTAGCCAAGAATCGTCCTTTGCGATGTAAAAACCCTGTCATGATGAACACCGAGGTAACAACGGAGTAACTCCCCGATCGAGACTCTTTAGGGGAAACCTTACGGCCGCAAAGAGTTTCAGAATCTTCCTCTCTCGCTTTACAATCCGCCAGACTTCTCCTTGAACCTCATGGCCATCGGTCCCCTACAACTGATTCGGCAGGCAGCTCCCGGGCAGCGCCGCACGCTGCTGGCAGCCGCGCTGGGATGGGCCCTCGACGCCTTTGACGCGATGCTCTACTCGTTGGTGCTGGCGCTGCTGATGCGTGACCTGGGCATGAGCAAGACCATAGCCGGCTCGCTTGGAACGCTGACTCTGCTAGCTTCGGGAATCGGCGGCGTCCTGTTCGGCTTTCTCGCCGACCGCATCGGGCGCAAACACGCGTTGATGGCGAGCATTCTGACGTATTCCGTGTGCTCCTTTGCCTCTGGCTTGGCGACCAGCATTGCGATGCTGGCGGTGGCGCGATTCGTGCTTGGGCTGGGCATGGGAGGGGAGTGGAATACGGGTGCGACCCTGGTCGCCGAGAGCTGGCCGACCGAGCTGCGGGCGAAGGCCATCTCGATCGTGCAGAGTTCCTGGGCGCTGGGGTTCGCGGCGGCTGCGCTGGTCGCTGGGCCGGTGGCGCGGTTTTACGGTTGGAGAGCGGTGTTCTTTGTGGGGATCCTGCCGGCCGTCATCACCTTGTGGATTCAGAGAAGCGTGCCGGAATCGGAGATGTGGCAAGAGCGGCAGGAACCTGCTCGGCGCGAAGACCGCGCCGGGGGAAGCAGAGACGTAACAAGTTACGTCTCTACGAGCTTTTCCGTGATCTTCCGGGCTCCTTATGTGAAGCACACGTTTGCTTTGCTCCTGTTTAACTTCTTTGGGATGTTTGCGTGGTGGGGGCTTTTTACCTGGCTTCCACCGTACCTGTCCCTGCCGGTGGAGCAGGGCGGGCGCGGCTTCGGCGTGATGGGAATGACCACGCTGATGGTCGTTTTGAATCTGTGCGGGATGTTTCCCGGTTATGCCAGCTTTGGCTGGGTAGCGGATCATCTTGGGAGGCGCCGGGCATTCCTTGTCTACACTCTCGTGGCAGCGGCCTTGATTCCGTTTTATGCGGCAGCGCGATCGCAGGGAGTATTGCTGGTGCTGGGCACTGTGGTCGCATTCTTCGGGACGGGTATTTTCTCCGGTTCCGGCATCATGGGCAGCGAAATCTTCCCGACGGCGGTGCGCGCGCGGGCCTTGGGCTTCACTTACAACGGAGCACGAACATTGAGTTCAGTCGCTCCCCTTGTGATTGGACGAGTCGGACAGAGCAAGGGATTAAGCTGGGCGTTCTACTTGTGCGCCGTCGGATACCTGCTGGCCGCTTTGATGACGACGCAGTTGCCAGAGACCAAGGGAAAAAAATTGGAATAGGACTGGCAGTCCCCTATTCGATGGGATCGACTACAACCGCGTCCTGCTCTGTCCTTACTCCACGGCCGGGCAGCTGCACGATCACGATGGCCGACAGCACTAGCGCAATTCCCAGCGCCTGGATCGGGCGCAGCCCTTCCCCGAGCAACGCAGCCGCAAGCAGAATCGAGAATACGGGTTCCAGACAGCTGGCGATGATGGCTCGCGTCGGCTCGAGGTACTGCAAGCCGAGGAAGTAGAGCGAGAATGATCCCAGCACCGAAATCATGGAGAACACGAAGAGAAATCCCCATTGGGCTGGCGTGTAATGTGAAGCCGCTACCCTCCACGGAGGATTGACCACGAGCCAGAAAGCGGCGGCGGACAGCAGCGTCCAGAAAAGCACGCGCCAGCGATCGAAGCGGGCCAGAATGCGGTGTCCGCCGACGTTGTAGAAGGCGAAGGAAAACGACGCCAGCAGTGCGGCCAGCAGACCGTAGGAGTCGAGGTGAAGCGGCGACGAGGACTTTGCTCCTACAATGCCGATCGTTAGAGCTATGCCGCCGATCGCCGCTCCGACGGCGGCAATTTTTTGGAGCGACGGTTTCTGCTGACCGCGGACGACCACGTAGAGCAGCACCCAGACCGGCGCCGTGTATTGCACGATGATGGCGATGGCCACGCTGGTTTTCTGAATCGCCACATAATAGAAGTAGTTCGAGGCGGCCACCCCCAGCATGCCAAGCACCAGGCACTGGACCAGATCGGCCGTGGGAAGCTTGATGCGTTGCCATCCGCCACGGCCCACGAGGATTGGCAGCAGCACGAGCAGCGAGAACGAAGTTCGGGTTTGCGACAGGATCAGCGGATGGATGGGATGCGCCGCCTCGCCGCTAAGCGCGAGTTTACCGGTGAAGACGGCGCGGCCGAGTACGGCAGAAACACCCCAGAGAAATGCCGCGGACGCGATGAAAGCGTAACCTCGCAACGGATGAGGCCTACTCAGTCCAGGATTGTTGGGGGGGCCGGTCACCGCATCCGATCATGGGGCCGAACTGAGGAACTGGTCAAGAAGCTCGGGATCAAAGCCGATAATGACTTCCTCTGCGTCGCCAACGACGAGGACCAGAGTGGGGGTTTCGTTGCTGCCGTGCTGCTCCATCATGACGTTGCGGGCGTCGAGGTCGACGCTGATGTCGCGCTCTTCGAACGCGATCTCCTTGGCCTCGAGAAAGACTTTCATCAGCTCGCAGGAGAGGCAGCCGGGTTGAGTGAAAAGGACCGCTTTAGCTGGCATCATTTTGATCCTTCGTCATATTCAATGTCGAAGGTGATCTTCGCCGTCTTTTCGAGCATCGCTGAGACGGAGCAATACTTTTCTTTCGAAAGGTGCACGGCGTCTTCCACCGCTTTGCGAGACACTTTGCCACCAATGCGATAGGTAAGCCGGATTTCTGTATAGATGGCCGGGTAGCCGGAAGCCCTCTCGCCCTCAGCCCGGACCTCCAGATGTGTGAAGGGTTCGCGCTTCTTGCGCAGAATGCCGACTACGTCGGAGGCCGTGCATCCGCAAAGTGCAATCAGCACGAGTTCCATGGGGGTGTTGGCGGTTTTGTCGGTCGCGGTGTCCATCACGACGGCGTGGCGTGAGTTGGCTTCCCCGGTGTAACGCTCGTTGTCGGTCCAGATTACTTTCGCGGCGATCATCTTCCCTTCTACCTCCGGTTGTCTGTTTCCCTTCTACCTCCGGTTGTCTGTGCTGGGCTCAGGATGGATCAGCACGCGAAACAACTCCGGCGCGTCCTGCTTGAAGCGGATTTCGAGTTCGGTCTGAACATCGTGAACTCGGGTAAGCGAGAGATCATCAGAAAGCGTGCAGTGGCAGGAAACGAAGAGGCGTCCACGAACGCGCTTGAAAACGAACTCGTGTACGTCGAGTATCTCGGGAAACTGAGCGGCCACGGCCCTCAGGCGGTGCTCAAGTTCGGAGTCGCTGACCAATTCTTCCGGCGTTTCAATCGTGGCGGGCTCGCTTTCGATGTGCGTCAGTATGCCGGAAATTTCCGGGAGATCGCGACGCATGTCGGCTTCGAGCTCGGTTACCTGATCATGGGCCTCTTTTAGAGTCATGCGTTCGTCGAGTTCGATGTGCTGCTCGACTTGCAATTGGCCGGCAATATCCTGGACGCTGATGTCATGGACGTTCAGATTTCTGTCCGTAGCCACAGCGCGGACGCGGTCGAAGATGTTCTCGGAATGTTGCGCGCGCGGCTGCGGCTGCACGGTGACGTCGGCATCGGGCAAGACGTGACGGACTGCCTCCGTCACGGCGGCCGCCAACTGGCGCGAACGCTGGAAGGTGACGGTGCGCGCCAGTCCCACAGTAAGATCGGCGAAATAGCGGTTGCCGGCGCGGCGGATGCGCACCCGATCCACTTCGAGAACGCCGTCGACGCGGGAGACCGCGTCCTGAATCTTGGCGCGAACGCCGGGCGGCGCGGCATCGAGCAGGGCGTCAACCGTGCGCCGGGCCAGCCGCCAGCTTACAGAAACGACCACGCCGGCGACGAAGAGTGCCGCAATGGGGTCGGAGTCACGAAGCCAGTCGACGTGGTAGGTGCGGCCGACCATCACCAGGACGAGGCCGAGAATGACCACGCCGGCCGACCAGATGTCGGTGGAGAAGTGCAGGGCGTCGGCTTCCAGCGCTTGACTGTCGTACTTGTTGGCGATGCGCCCGAGGGCACGCGAGCGCCACCAGTCGACGCCCATCGAAAAAACCATCACGGCGAAAGCCGCCAGCGAAGGCTCGATTTCGATGTGGCGGAAAAAGAGGCGCAGCCCCGCTTCGTAAATGATCCAGCCGCAAGTCAGGAGTAGCAGGCCGGTTTCGACAAACGCGGAGAAATTTTCCACCTTGCCGTGACCGTACTGGTGGTCGGCGTCGGCGGGCTTGTCGGAGACTCCGACCGAGAAGAAGGTAATGAGGGCGGCTATGAGATCGAGCCCGGAGTGGGCCGCTTCCGAAAGAATGCCGAGGCTGCCGGTGGTGAAGCCAACCAAGATTTTGAGTCCCGTGATAACGACGGCGGCAATAACGGAATTCCCTGCTGCGGTGCGCTTTTCCGCGCGCATTGACTCCAGCGAAGAAATCCCGGGGCTTCCCGACATGGTGAAATTATCGCTGGAGGGAGCGGAAAGCGCCAAGCAAATCGCTCCGGCATCTGCCACGATTCTTTTCCGACCGGGAAAAGGCAGCGGGCGTAGCATAGCTGGAGCGACTGAAAGAGATTCGTATCTAGACATCGCTTAAAAGCGATGTCCTGATACGAAACTTCTCCCGTTTTCGGGCATCGAGAGTCGGGCAAAAGGGGTCGCTTGTGCTAGGATTTTGTCTTTGGCACTTTTTTCACCTTTCCGGTGGACCAATCCTGGAGGATGAGATTTATGCGTAAGAGTTGGCTGTTGTGTGTTTTGTTGGGTGCGGTGGCTTGGGGCCAAGCTGCTCCTCCCCCGCCTCAGGCTCAGGCTCCGGCGCCCCAGGGGCCCGCTGACACTTCCGTGGCGGTTGCGGACGATGCTGCCGTCATCACGGTGAACGGCGTTTGCCCCGATAAACCCAAGGCAGCTGCGGCCACCGGGACCGCGGCGAAGCCCGCGACACCGGCCCAGACCCCCGCCGCCGATTGCAAGACGGTCATCACGAGGGCCGAATTCGAGAGACTCGCCAGTGCGGTCGCTCCGAACGTGACCCCGCAACTCAAGAAGCAGTTGGCCGGGATCTTGCCGCGATTCATCGCTATGTCGGATGCGGCGAAGAAACAAGGTCTGGACAAGAGCTCGCAATACGCAGAAACGCTGAAGTTTGCAAAAATGCAGATCTTGACCAACGAATTGCAGCGCAAGATTCAGGATGACGCGGCAAAAGTTCCGGCGACGGAGATAGAGGCTTACTACAGGAAAAATCCGGAGGCGTTCGAGGAATTCAACTTGGATCGGTTGTTTGTTCCTCGTACCAAGCAGGTGGAAGCCGACGCCAAGGAGGATGAGGACAAAGACGAAAAGTTGACTGAGGAGCAGCAGAAGGCCAAGGAGGCAGCGGAGAAGGCCAAGGCCGAAGAAGGCGAGCAGGCCATGACGAAACTGGCCGAAAGCCTGCGAGGGCGCGCTGCCGCTGGCGAGGACTTCGTCAAGTTGCAGAAGGAAGCGTTCGAGGCTGGAGGGATGAAAATTGAGTCGCCGACGGTTACGCTGCCCAAGGTGCGGCGCACCGGACTTCCGCCAGCGCACGCGGCAGTCTTCGAGCTCAAGGCGGGCGAAGTCTCGCAGGTCATCAGCGATTCGGGCGGTCACTACATTTACAAGGTGACCGGCAAGGATCAGCTGACACTCGATGAGGCGAAAGATGAGATTCAGAAGAATCTGCAGAACCAGCGCTCGCGTGACATGATGGACAAGATCAACAACTCTTTCAAAGTTGAAACCAACGAGGCATATTTTGGTCCAGCGGCGGGTCCTGGAATGATGCCGCCGCGGGTTCCGAATCCGCGGATGGGTCCCGGGAATACGCCCCCACCGGCTCAGCAGCAGAATCCGCCGCAGGCACAGCCTCCGGCTGCAAAACCGAACTGATGGCAAAACCTGTCGTTGTTGTGACCGGTATTTCGGGCAACCTTGGCTCCAGGCTCTTGCCCCTGCTGGGACGTTACTCGGTGATCGGGGTGGATGTGAGTCCGCCCCGCACGGACCTCGAGTTGCAATTTGAGCGTCTGGACCTGGGCGAGGAATCGTCCACCCGTACGCTGTACGAACTCCTGCGCGACACCCACACCTACGCCGTCATTCACCTGGCATTCATCATCGATCCTGTGCGCACGGGAGTGCTC
>Ga0307479_10004211_pt1 | contig 13150 bp, 2 predicted proteins | sample atmos_gasesECM4C_FD_203743 | JGI IMG/M metagenome (GOLD analysis project Ga0307479, IMG submission 203743) | Hardwood forest soil microbial communities from Morgan-Monroe State Forest, Indiana, United States - atmos_gasesECM4C_515 | ecosystem: Environmental > Terrestrial > Soil > Temperate...
GACGGGGGTCCAGGAGAGCTGGTGGAGGCTGCCGCGGCTGGGGCTGGCGAGCTGGGCAGCGGTGACCGGCCGGACAGCCAGCGCGGCGATGGTCACGGCAGGGGTGCCGTCAGGGGCGGCAGCGTGCAGGGCGATCGTGGCGTCCGGGCCGGCGGTGAGCCTGGCCCGGAGCGTGGTGACCGGTGTAGTGCCGGGGTAGGTGTCCAGGCCGGTGAAGGAGAACGGGACCCGTGCCGGGGCGTCAGCGAGGGTGTCCAGCGCGGTGGCGTGCAGGGCGGCGTCCAGCAGGGCGGGGTGCACCGGGTACCGGTCGGGGTCGGTGCCGTCGGGGAGGGTGACTTCGGCGTAGAGGCGGCCGTTGTGCCGCCAGGCGGCGGTCAGGCCGCGGAAGGCAGGCCCGTAGTCAAGTCCGGTGGCGGCCAGCTGGTCATACAAGCCGTCCGTGTCCACGGGCTCCGCGCCGGGCGGCGGCCAGCTGCCAGCAGCCCAGTCCCAGCTGCTGCCCTGGGCGTCGTCCGGGGCCGGGGTGGCGGTGCCGGCGGCGTGGCAGGTCCAGCCCAGGTCCGGTCCGCTGCCTGAGGTGGCGGGCTGGGTGTGGATGGCCAGGGGCCGGTGCCCGTCCTGGCCGGGCGGGCCGGCGGTGACCTGCAGGCGCAGGGCGCTGCTGTCGGAGGGCAGGACCAGAGGCGCCTGGAGGGTCAGTTCGGCCAGGTGCGGGGTGCCGGCCTGGGCAGCGGCGTGGGCGACGAGCCCAGCCAGGGCAGTGCCGGGCACGATCACCGTGCCCAGCACGGTATGGTCGGCCAGCCAGGCGGCGGTGACGGCCGAGATCCGGCCGGTCAGCAGGACCGTGCCGTCGGGCAAGGTAGCGGCGGCAGCCAGCAGCGGGTGACCTGCCTCGGCGAGCCCGGCAGCAGGCAGGTCACCAGGTGCGGCGGGAGCGCGCAGCCAGTAAGACTGGCGCTGGAACGGGTAAGTCGGCAGCGGCACAGCCGGGGTTCCGGCGGGATAGTACGCGGCCCAGTCGGGGGTGGTGCCGTAGGCGTGCGCGGCGGCCAGGGCGGCGGCGAGAGCGGCGGGTTCGTCGCCAGTCTCACGCGAGGCCGCGATCACCGCGGGAGCACCGGGGAGGATGCTGGCGGTGAGGGCGGTCAGGGCGGGGCCGGGGCCGACCTCGAGATAAGTGGTGACATGGCCGGCATCCAGGGTGGTGATGGCGTCGGCGAACCGAACGGCGGCACGGGCCTGCCGGGCCCAGTAGGCGGGGTCAGCCAGGTCGGCGGGATCGGCCAGCTGGCCGGTGACGGCGGAGATGACCGGGACCTGCGAGGAATGGTAGGTCAGCGTGGCCGCCACGGCAGTGAACGGTTCGAGGATGGGATCGATCCGGGGAGAGTGGAAAGCGTGCGAGACGGCTAGTTCGCGGGTCCTGATCCCACGGGCCGCCCAGCGGGCGGCGGCAGCGCGGACAGGTTCCTCATCGCCGGAGATGACGGTAGCGGCGGGACCGTTGATGGCGGCGATCGCGGCACCAGGCGGAAGATCAGCGGCGACGTCATGTTCAGGGGCGGCGATCGCGATCATGGCACCGCCAGGCGGCAGGGCGGCCATGAGCGTGGCGCGGGCGGTGACCAGGGTGCAGGCATCAGGCAGGGACAGGACCCCGGCAGCGTGGGCGGCGCTGATCTCCCCGACCGAATGGCCCGCCACCCAGTCCGGGTGCACGCCGAGACTGCCCAGCAACGCGAACAGGGCGCTCTCATAAGCGAACAAGGCAGGCTGCGTGTAACGGGTCTGGTCCAGCAGCGCCGCGTCCGGGGTCCCGGCCGGAGCGAACATGACCGCGCGCAGCGGCCGGTCCAGGCCCGGGTCCAGGTACTGGCAGACCTGATCCAGCACCTGGGCGAAAACCGGGAACACCGCGTACAGCCCGGCACCCATGCCGGGCCGCTGCGCGCCCTGCCCGGTGAACAAGAACGCGGTCCGGGACACCCCCGCCACGGCCCCGGACACGACCGCCGGATGCGGCCGGCCGGCAGCGAAAGCGGCCAGCCCGGCCCGGACCTGCTCCACGGTCCCAGCCAGGACAGCACGGTGCTCGAACTGGGTCCGGGTCGTAGCCAGCGAATAGCCGATGGCGGCGGCATCTGTGCCGGGGCAGTGATCCAGCCACCAGTCCAGACGGCCAGCAGCATCCCGCACCGCCTCCGGGGTACGACCCGACAGCGGCCACACCACCAGGCCATCACCAGGCAGGCCCGGGGCCTCTCCGCCGCTGGGAGCGAGGGCGGTGTGGGGTGGCTCTTCGAGGATGAGGTGGGCGTTAGTGCCGGAGATGCCGAACGCGGACACCCCGGCACGGCGCGGCCGGCCGGTCTCCGGCCACGGCCGGGGTTCGGACAGCAGGGCGACCTGGCCGGCGTCCCAGTCCACATGCGGGGTCGGGGCATCCACGTGCAGGGTGCGCGGCAGTTGCCCGTGCTGCATGGCGGTGATCATCTTGATCACCCCGGCCACGCCGGCGGCGGCCTGGGTGTGGCCGATGTTGGACTTGACCGACCCCAGCCACAGCGGATTCACCCGGGCCGGGTCAGCGCCGTACGTGCTGAGCAGCGCCTGCGCCTCGATCGGGTCGCCGAGCGTCGTCCCGGTGCCGTGGGCTTCGACCGCATCGACATCACTCGGGGTTAGCCCGGCCACGGCCAGCGCCGCCCGGATCAACCGTTCCTGGGAAGGGCCATTCGGCGCGGTCAGCCCGTTACTGGCGCCGTCCTGGTTGACCGCGCTGCCGCGGATGACCGCTAGCACCGGATGCCCCTTGGCCAGAGCATCAGGCAACCGCTCCAGCAGCACGATTCCGGCGCCCTCAGCCCAGCCGGTGCCGTCGGCGGCTGCCGCGAACGCCTTGCACCGCCCATCCGGCGCGAGTCCCCGCTGGCGGCTGAACTCGATGAACAATCCCGGTGTCGCCATCACCGTCACCCCGCCGGACAAGGCCAGATCACACTCGCCGGCGCGAAGAGCCTGGGCAGCGATGTGCATCGCTACCAGCGAAGACGAGCATGCCGTATCGATGGTGACAGCGGGTCCCTCTAGGCCGAGGGTGTAGGCGATCCGCCCCGACGCCACACTGACATGCGTGCCCGTAATCAGGTAACCCTCGGCATTATCCAATCCTTGACTACCGAGGGATGCATACTCCTGGCCGATCACCCCAGCGAAGACACCTGTCCGGCTCCCCCGCAAGTCAGCAGGGTTGATACGAGCGTTCTCGACAGCTTCCCACGAGACTTCCAATAGAAGTCGCTGTTGTGGCTCGATCGTCACCGCTTCGCGTGGGGCGATACGAAAGAAATCCGCATCGAAATCGCCAGCGTCGTGCAGGAATCCGCCCTCGCGTGCGTAGCTCTTGCCCGGCTTGCCGGGATCAGGATCATAGAGATTTCCCGTATCCCAGCCACGGTCGCCCGGCAGATCCCCGACAGCATCCACGCCATCGTTGACAATATCCCAGAACTTCTCCGGTGTAGTAGCGCCACCCGGGAAACGACAGGCCATCCCCACAATCGCGATCGGCTCCTGGTTGCGGGACTCCGCCTCGCGGAGCCGTTGCCGAGTTTGATGGAGATCGGCCGTCAGACGCCGTAGATAACCCTGGAGCTGATCATTGGTTGTCATATTGTTCAGCGCTCTTCGGCTTCGAAGTCAATGAGCTCGGTGCTCTCTTCGCTGCCGTATCGCATCAGCTCCTCAGGGATCGATGAGTCCATAGTGTTGGTGTCTCCTCGCATCTCGTACAACTCGAAAGTGAATTCCTGAAGCAGCTCGGTCAGCTGGACGAGAGTGCCGTTATCATGCGGCCTGCCGAGTACGGCCTGCCTGAGCCTCTGCAGGTCCGCGAGCACTGAGGAAGGTGCTGCCGCACTGTTTACAGGTGCCAGCTCACTCCGGAGGCGCTCGGCTACCGACTCGAAGGTGGGGTGGTCAAAGACCAACGTCGCGGGCAGGCGCAGACCAGTTGACGTGTTCAGCCTGTTACGAAGGCGAATAGCGGACAGCGAATCAAATCCGGCTTCCCGGAACGTCTGATCTTCCCTTATTCCTGCTGAGTCGGCATGTCCGAGGATAGCGGCCGCTTCGGCGCTCACGAGATCAACGAGCAGCTGCCGCTGTCGCGCTTCCGGCAGATCGTCGAGGCGCTTCCGCCAGTCAACCGCCGGAGATGTCTCGGCGGGGACCGGTGAGCTGACTTCGGTCTGGGGAGACGGGCTTAGCAACCCGCGCAGCGATGCCGGGACCGCGGAATCTCCCGCTTGCTCGCGCAACTTACCGAGATCCCAGCGGGTCGGTATGACCACGGGCAAGTCCACCGCACGTGCCGTGTCGAAGAGCGCGAGACCATAATCCGGATCTATCGGCATCAGGCCCGAACTATGAAAATGGGCATGGGTGATATCGCCTAGGCGATCGGCCATTCCGCCACTTCCTTGCCAGGGTCCCCAAGCCATGGAGATGGCAGGCCTTCCGTGGCGGCGGCGGTGATATGCGAGCGCGTCCAGGAATGAATTTGCGGCACTATAATTGCTCTGACCAGCGCTGCCCAAGCTACCGGTAACTGAAGAGAACATTATAAATTCGCTGAGATCAATTTCTTTGGTGAGCTCATGCAGGTTCCAGCCCGCGTCAACTTTTGATCGCAGCACAGAAGCGAGGCGTTCGGGAGTCAATGAAGAAACGGTGGCATCATCGAGGGTGCCAGCGGCGTGGATCACCGCGGTGAGGGGCCGGTCGGCGGGTATGGAGTCCAGGGCGCGCGCGAGGTCGTCGCGGTCGGCGGCATCGCAGCTGGCGATGGTGACCTCGGTCCCCAATGACGTCAGCTCGGCTTCAAGGTCTGCGGCCTGGTCGGACTGACCACCACGGCGGCTTATCAGCAGTAGGTGCCGAGCACCGCCTCCGGCTGCGAGATGCCGCGCGATCAAGCCGCCGAGCGCCCCGGTGCCGCCGGTGATGAGCACGGTTCCCTCGGCTGGTACCGGGTGCGGCATCGTGAACACGCACTTGCCTGAAGAGCGTCCTCGGGCGAGGGCGAGGACTGCCGGAGCCTGGCCGATATCCCAGGTGGTGGCGGGGAGCGGACGCAGTTCTCCGGTCTCGAAGGAGGCAAGCAGGAATGCGAGCGTCCGTTCAACCCAGTCGGGCTCCTGCCCGAAGAGATCGATGTCGTGGTGGACGTTGATGCTCGCGTCCACTGCCTGGCCACCCGTGGCGCGCAGGACATGACGCTCGAAGTCAGCGGTGCAAGAACTGGCGGCAGTGGCGAAAACCTCTGCTCCGTGGCGGCGGGCAAGCTGAACGGCAGCCATACCCACGCTATCCGCGGCGTCGTGGACCAGTAGCTTCTGGCCGGCCTGGAGATCGGCGAGATCCATGACGCAGTGGTAAGCGGTCAGGAAGGCGACAGGAACGGTAGCAGCCTCGGCGAAGGACCAGCCATCAGGAATGCGGGTGACCAGCCGATGATCAACGACGGCGATAGGGCTGAGGGCATGAGGCAGCAATCCCATGACCCGATCGCCGACGGCAATTTTCGTCACGTCCGAGGCTATTTCGATGATAATCCCAGCTCCATCGAAAGAACTAGCGCCGGCTGCGCGGATAGATATGCGGACTTCGCCGCCTTCAAGCGGGCGTCCCGCAATGGAATTTTTGATAAAAGCTGGAGTTCGTGAGATTCCCTCGCCGACCATATCCAGGCGCCAGTCCGGGCCCTCTGGCACAGCGAATGACGCCGGTGACGTGACATATCTCAGCCGTGGCAGGTAAAGATCATCGTTGCGGATGGCGACCTGAGCTTCATGTGCCGCCAGCGCGGCAGGCAGAAGGTTGCCGATCGGGCCGCCCGGATCGAGATCGACCAAGATGATCTGGCCGGGGTTCTCGGCTTGGGCCGAGCGGATCAGCCCGCAGACTGCCGCCGCGCCAGGGTCAGAAATGTCATCCCCGTCGAGTACCACGCTTGAGCCACGGGTCAGCACGACCAGAGTGGAGGCAGAAAGCAGGCCGTCGGACTGGAAGTCCTGTATCAGCTTGAGCGCGTACCGGGTAACCGCGTGCGCGCGATCGGCCGGAGTGCCGGCGACGCCTGAACCCTGATAGAGGGGAGCGAGTATGAATTCAGGTACGGAATGCCTTGTCGTCATCTCGTAGCGCAGAGAAGCGAGATCTGAGTGGCACGTGGCCTCAATACCGGCCACACGGACAGCAGAAGTGAGTTCTGATTCAGTGTCGATAATTGCCCATGTGCGAGCAGCCGCGGCTGAAGGCGGCGCGGCGGGAGTACGGACCCAGGTCATCTGGAACAGGTCCTTGGCGTGCAGCGGCAGAATGTCCGCGCGCGTGCGTGCGAACCCCGGCCCCAGGGACAGCGAGTCGATGGTGACCACGCCAACCCTGGGACTGGCGATCGTGAGTGACAGCTGTCCTGGTCCGGTGGGGACCAGCGCGAGCCGGATGATGCCGGTATCGATATGCCCGGCCGTGGCGTGCGGCGGCGGAGGTGGGGCATCACGGAGGATGGCCAGCAGAGCCGGGTCGAGGAGAGCAGGCGGAAGCTGGATGCCGGAGCCTTGCGGGTGCTGCGTTCTGGGAACAGACGCCTCCGCGTAGATGGCATCATCGAGCAGCCAGGCTCGCTCGATGGCGGGGAAACCTGGCCCGTAGTCCAGATCGGCGGCGGCGAGCTGGTCGCACAGGCCATCGACGTTGACGGGAGTGGCACCGGGCGGGGGCCAGGAAGCGGCCCACTCCAGCGCTAGATCCGCCTGATCCCGCCCGGGGGTGGCGGCGCCGGTCGCGTGGCAGGTCCACGCCGCATCCGCGCTGGCACCAGCGCCGATGATGGGCTGAGTGTGGATGGCGACGTAGCGGTGCCCGGCGGGGCCGGGCGGCCCGGCGCTAACCTGCAGCCGCAGCGCGGTGCCGACCGGAAGGGCCAGGGGAGTGTGCACAGTCAGTTCGGCCAGCTGCTGGACTCCCGCCGCCATGGCGACATGTATCGCGAGGCCGGCCAGGGTGGTGCCGGGCAGGATCACGGTATCCGGCATCGCGTGATCTGGCAGCCTGGGCGCGGCGGCGCCGGTGAGACGGCCGGTGAGCAGGAGGGTCCCATCCGGGAGGGTGGTGGCGGCGGCCAGCAGGGGGTGGCCGGCGTCGTCCAGTCCGGCGGCGGGCAGGTCGCTGGTCGCGGCGGGAGTTTGCAACCAGTAAGACTGGTGCTGGAAGGGATAAGTCGGCAGCGGCACCACCGGTGTCCCCGCCGGGTAGAACGCGGCCCAGTCAGGGGATCCGCCGTGCGCGTGCGCGGTGGCGAGGGCGGCCACGAGGGCGGCGGGTTCGTCGCCGGTCTCGCGCGAGGCCGCGATCACGGCGGGTTCGGCGTGGGAAAGGCAGTCAGCGGCCAGGCCAGTCAGGACCGGGCCGGGGCCGACCTCGATGTAGGTGGTGACATGGTCGGTGGCCAGGGCGGCCATGGCGTCGGCGAACCGGACGGTTGCGCGGGCCTGGTGTGCCCAGTAGCCCGGATCGGTCAGCGCGGCCGGATCAGCCAGCTGGCCGGTGACCGCGGAGATGACTGGGATCTGCGGGGGATGGTAGTCCAGCGTTGCCACTGCGGCGGCAAACGGCTCGAGGACTGGGTCGATGCGGGAAGAGTGGAAGGCGTGGCTGACCGGCAGCACCCGGGTCTTGATCCCTCGGGCAGCCCAGTACTGCGCCGCAGCCCGCACCGGGCCGTCATCACCCGAGATCACGGTAGCGGCCGGACCGTTGACCGCGGCGATCCCCGCCCCCTCCGGCAGCATGGCGCCGACGTCCTGCTCGGGGGCGGCGATCGCGATCATGGTCCCGCCGGGCGGGAGGGCCGCCATCAGCTGGGCGCGGGCGGCGACCAGGACGCAGGCATCAGCGAGCGACAGGACCCCGGCGGCATGGGCGGCGGTGATCTCGCCGACCGAATGGCCGGCCAGCCGGTCTGGACGCAGGCCGAGGCTGCGCAGCAGCGTGTACAGAGCGCTCTCAAACGCGAACAGGGCAGGCTGGGTGTACCGGGTCTGGTCCAGCAGTTCGCCCTGGGCGGTGCCCGCCGCCGCGAACATGATCTCGCGCAGTGAGCAACCCAGTAGCGGGTCGAGGTGACCGCAGGCCTGGTCCAGGGCCTGGGCGAAGACGGGGAACGCGGCGTACAGGCCGGCGCCCATGCCGGGCCGCTGCGCGCCTTGGCCGGTGAACAAGAACGCGGTCCGGCCCGCGCCCGCCGTGGTGCCGGTCACGATGGCAGGGTGGGGCTGCCCGGCGGCCAGCGCGGCGAGCCCGGCCCGGACTTGGTCCGGGGGGCCGGCCAGGATGGCGCGGTGCTCGAACTGGGTTCGGGTGGTTGCCAGCGAGTACCCGATGGCGGCGGGGTCCGCGCCGGGGCGGTCATCCAGCCACCGGGCCAGCCGGCCCGCTGCATCGCGGACAGCTTCTGGCGTGCGGCCCGACAGCGGCCACAGCTGGAGGCCATCAGCGGGTCCATTGTCCTGACTGGCGGTCTGCCGTGGCTGAGGTGGTTGTTCGAGGATGAGATGGGCGTTGGTGCCGGAGATGCCGAACGATGACACCGCGGCGCGGCGGGGCCGGCCGGTGTCGGGCCAGGGCTGGGGCTCGGTGAGCAAGGTGACCTGCCCGGCGTCCCAGTCGACGTGCGGCGTGGGTGCATCGACGTGCAGGGTGCGGGGGAGCTGCCCGTGCTGCATGGCGGTGATCATCTTGATGACGCCAGCGACGCCGGCGGCGGCCTGGGTGTGGCCGATGTTGGACTTGACCGAGCCCAGCCACAGCGGGTGCACCCGGGCCGGATCGGCCCCGTACGTGTTGATCAGTGCCTGCGCCTCGATCGGGTCGCCGAGGGTGGTCCCCGTGCCGTGCGCCTCAACGGCGTCGACGTCGGCGGCGGATAGCCGCGCGGCGGCCAGCGCCGCGCGGATCATCCGCTCCTGAGCGGGGCCGTTCGGCGCCGTCAGCCCGTTACTAGCCCCGTCCTGATTCACCGCGCTGCCGCGGATCACCGCCAGGACGGGATGCTCCTTCGCCCGGGCGTCGGAGAGTCGTTCCAGCAGCACCGTTGCGGCGCCCTCGCCCCAGCCGGTGCCGTCGGCACCCGCCGCGAACGCCTTGCACCGCCCATCGGGCGCCAGCCCCCGCAATCGGCTGAACTCAACGAACATACCGGGGGTGGCCATCACGGTGGCGCCGCCGGCCAGGGCGAGGTCGCACTCGCCAGCGCGGAGAGCCTGGGCGGCCAGGTGCACCGCCACCAGCGAGGACGAGCAGGCGGTGTCGATCGTCAGCGCCGGCCCCTCCAGGCCGAACGAATAGGCGATCCGCCCGGATGCCACACTTGGCGTGCTGCCGGTGTAGACGTGCCCTTCGAGGTTCTCCGGCGCCTCGTGCATGCGCGGACCGTAGTCTTGCGCGATGGCTCCGATGAAAACACCGGTGCGGCTGCCGGCCATGGCCGTCCTTGTGAGGCCGGCCCGTTCGAATGCTTCCCACGAAATCTCGAGGAGAATCCGCTGCTGCGGATCCAGCAGCATGGCCTCATGGGGGCTGATGCCGAAGAAATCTGCGTCGAATTGCCCAGCCTCATCAAGGAATGCGGCTTCCTTCTGGTAGAAGCGGCCCGGGCGATCGGGATCTGGGTCGTAGAGTCCGTACACATCCCAGCCCCGATCAGCCGGGAAAGACGAGACCGCGTCGCCCCCCGAGACTGTGAATGCCCACAAATCTTCTGGCGACCGCACGCCGCCGGGAAAACGGCAGCTAGCGGCGACGACGGCAATCGGCTCGTCAGACCCGGGCGCGTTCGCCGCCGGCCCGATTTCATCGAGCCGGCTCCCATAGGCGAGATAGCGGGCTAGCTTGGCTGGACTCGGGTAGTCGAATACCAGCGTTGCGGGAAGCGGCTTGCCCGTGGCTGCCTTGACGCGGTCCCGGAACTCCAGGGCAGTTGCTGAGTCAAATCCCAGATCCCAGAACGACAGGCTGGCGTCCGTCGCCGCTGCCCCGGTAATGGCCGCCACCTCGGCAAGTATCGTTTCCAGCAAGGCGTCGGCTGCCTCCGATGCCAATCCATCTACCGGCTGGCGATGCCGCTCAGGAGTAGCGGCTGAGTCTGGACGCGGACGGAAAGCACGACTCGGCAACCTCACCCGCTTCACCGCTAGGCCGTCGAAGGCGGGCCGCCAGTCAACCGGGATGCCGTGGACGTTGGCCTTGGCCAGTGAGCTCAGAAACCGCCCGGCGCCCCCTTCATCGCGTTGCAGAGAGCCGACAGCGAGTGTGTCGCTGTATCCTCTGCTCTCCGCAGTTTCCTGGATGGCCATGGTCAGGTTTGGATGCGGGCTGATTTCGATAAAGGCATGGTGGCCGCTGCCGAGGAGCGCGCGTGTCGCTCCCTCGAATTCCACCGTCTGTCGCAGGGTACGGCACCAATAGGTGGCGTCCAGCTGAGCTGGGTCCTGCCAGTCGGCGGTTTGGGTCGACATGAACGGAATGGTTGAAGGCCGTGGTTTGATCGGCGACAACTCACTGATCAGTTGCTCAAGTATCGCGTCGATATGTGGTGAGTGCACTGCGAGGTCGATCGGGACCAAGCGTGCGCGGATCCCGGAGTCGCGGACGGATGCAAGGAATTCCCGTACTGCGTCACTATCGCCGGATACCACTACTGACGCCGGTCCGTGGATGCCGCCGATGCCGATCCGGTCTTTCCACGGTGCCAAGCGTGCGGCGACCTGATCGACCGGCAGCCGCACCGCGACCATCTCCCCCCGGCCTGCCAGCGTCGCCTGCAGCTGACTCCACCGCGCGGCCACGCGGGCGCTGTCGCCGAGCGACAACGCCCCCGACACGTAGGCCGCGGCCACCTCGCCGATGCACGAGCCGACGACGGCGGCCGGCTCGACCCCGTGTGAACGCCACAACGCGGCCAGCGACACCATCAGCGTGAACAACGCCGGTTGTACGACGTCGGCACCGGCCAGCGCAGGGGCGTCAGGGGAGCCGTTCAGCACGTCAGTAACGGACCAGTCAAGGTACGGAGCAAACGCTTCGGCACAGGCATCGGCCTGCTGGCGGAAGACATCGCAAGACGCCAGCAGCGGTGCACCCATGCCGTCCCACTGGGGTCCCTGCCCGGGAAATACGAAGACAACGCGGCCGGGCTCGATGGCCGTTCCCCGAGACAGCATCGCCGAAGGCTGGTCCCTGGCCAAGGCATCGAGGCCGTGCAGCAGGTCTTCCCTGGTAGCTCCGAGAACGACGGCTCGGTGTTCCAGGGTGGCCCGGCCGCCGGCAAGGGTCCATCCCACGTCGGCGGGTGTCAGATCCGGCTTCCGGCCAAGGTGGTCGCGCAGCCGCTGTGCGTGAATTCGCAGCCCGTCCGCCGACTGTGCCGATAGCAACCACGGGACTGAACGATCTTCCGGAATAAACATTCGCGGCTAATGTCCTCCAGTTCCGGTGGCAAAGAAACTGAGCGGTCATCCGTCCGATTCGCGCCTGAATTTAGTTACGAAAACTATCTCTTGTCGGCCTTAAGAGACGCTAACTTCGATCTTCGTAACGTGGCGCGCTGCGTGTATTGTTGATTCCGTGAATCGTCGGGGAGTCATCTACGACACCGGGATCGTCTGGACCGGACCTGGGTACAAGGTGCCCACACGCCCGAAGCTTGATCTGAGCACAGCCCACCGCGAGCTGCAGATCATCCGCGACGATCTCCACTGCAATGCCGTTCGCATTGCTGGCGACAATCATGAGCGGGTGGCCGCCGTCGCCGCTGATGCACTTGAACTGGGCCTTGAGGTATGGCTCTCAGGCGGGATTAACAACAGGCCGCCCGACGAGACCATGCGATCAGTCACAGCGATCGCTGAACTCGCCGAGCAGCTGAGCCATGCTCATCGGGGCCGTGTCGTCCTGATCGTGGGCTCCGAACTGATGCTTCTCATGCAGGGAATCGTCCCCGGCGACGATATCGGTCAGCGAGTCGCGACGGCTTACGGCCTGCTGAAGGCGGGGGATCACAGCGCGAACGACCGGCTCAACGACTTCCTCGCCCGGGCCGTCCAGAGTGTGCGGGCCATCTTCCACGGGCCTGTCACCTATGCCGCGCTCATGCAGCTGGAGCATGTGGACTGGGGTCCTTTCGACATCATCGGCGTTGACCATTACCGCGACGCCCGGATCAAGGACCGCTACGTTGACATGCTCGGGCCACTGCTGACGCAGGGCAAGCCGGTCGTGGTCACCGAGTTCGGGATGCGAACCTACCGGGGAGCCGAAAGCGAGGGCGGGGAGCTCGGCTTCGGCGTCGCCGACATCAAGCGAGTTTATCTCCACCAGCTTCCCGTCATCGGGCACCTCTTTCGCGAACGCCTGAAGGGCGTCTACGTGCGGGACGAGCCGATGCAAGCTCGTGAACTTGCCGAGACCCTTGCGATGCTTGACACCGCTGGTGTTGACGGAGCCTTCGTCAACGAGTTCGTCTCCGCGACATTCCCGGTCGGCGACAACCCCCGCTACGACCTGGACATGAACGCCTTCGGCCTCGTCAAGACGTACCGGCACGGCCATGGGAAGACCTACCCGGACATGACCTGGGAGCCCAAGCAGTCCTTCGCGGCCGTCGCCGCCTGCTACGCCTCCCATCAGGACACTCGTAATCCTGGGCCTATGCCCCCGGGTCCCGCTGGAACAACGTGATCTGATCGAGATGGCGTTCACGGGTGCGCTCGTCACGGACCCCGAGGCCCTCCTTCGGGGCCAGGCAGAGCACGCCTACCTTGCCGAGGTGGGCGTTGGCGCGGACCGCGCTGGCGGCGTCGGCGACCTGGTCCAGCGGGTAGACGCGCGACAGGACAGGATGGATCCGGCCGCGGATGACCAAGTCGTTGGCCCGCCAGGCTTCGTCATAGTTCGCCGAATGCGAGCCGATGATGCGCTTGACGTGCATCCAGAGATGCCGGTTGTCGTAGACGTGCTCGTAGCCGCTGGTGGAGGCGCAGGTCACGATCGTGCCGGCCCGGGCGGCGGTGAGCACGCTGAC
>Ga0307479_10004213_pt1 | contig 13149 bp, 10 predicted proteins | sample atmos_gasesECM4C_FD_203743 | JGI IMG/M metagenome (GOLD analysis project Ga0307479, IMG submission 203743) | Hardwood forest soil microbial communities from Morgan-Monroe State Forest, Indiana, United States - atmos_gasesECM4C_515 | ecosystem: Environmental > Terrestrial > Soil > Temperate...
TCACCGCCCATGGCAGTAGCGAGGCGGTTTCGAAAGCGCGCCGGCAACGCCGGAAGAATCCAGGCGATATCCAGATAGGTCACGTGGTTGGAGATCACCAGGACCGGACCGTGAAGTCCGCGCAGATTCTCGCGCCCCCGGATACGAGGGGCCGCTAGAAGATAGGTAAACGGCCAAGCCAACAAGTAGTAGACGCCGAGACGGATGATGGTGGTAAGCCAATTCTGCGGCCAGTGTGGATAGGTGTGCTCAACGGACGGACGGTGAGTCTCGGTGAGAAGTTTTTCCAACTGACCGATGCTTCCCAATTCGCCGAATCGCACCCCGCTGAGGTCGGTCTGATAACGGTCTTCGAGAGCGCTCATCAACTCGACGCGATCGAGTGAAGTCATTTTCAAGTCGGCCTCCAGGCCGGCGTTTCGTGAGCCGGACACGACGGGGCGTCCCGTGATTCTCGTAATCAAAGCGGCCAGAGCGCTATTTTCGTCGGAGGATGGCGCGGCACCGCTTTTGGCATTCACGACTTCACGGATGCGCGGGAGCAGCGGCTTCAGAGTTGGCGTTCGCGGGAAATCCGGATCAGGCCACAGGAACCATTGGCGAATCTGTTGATATTCCGCGAGCGAGCGATTGGCGTTCTGCACCGCTAATTCGGGATTCGAACCTGCGCCATCCATCAGAAGCACGGCACACGGTTCGGCGTTGCCGTCTCGTTCGAGTCCGATTACTACGCAATCTCTGATGCCTGACTGCCGGCGGAGCGCTTTTTCCAGATCTTCGGGATATACGTTCATGCCGGCGGGAGTTACCATCACGTTTTTTTTGCGTCCCTTGAAATACAGGCGGCCATTCTCGCCGGTTTCGGCCAAGTCTCCGGTGCGGAACCACCCATCGGATTCCGCGACCGGTTGTGCTCGATCCTCGTGGCGATAGGCTTTGGCAACGTTTTCACCGCGGACCAGGATTTCGCCGTGCTCGTCGACTCGCACCTCCATCCCAGGAAAGACTTTGCCGATGGAGCCCTTCGCGGGATGAAAGGGATGATTCAGGCTGATGAGCGAAGTAGTTTCCGTCATGCCGTACCCTTGAATCGCGGCATAGCCAAGCCGGGTCCAGAACGCTTCGACCCGTTCGGGCAGGGCAGCCCCTCCAGAAATGAAGGCCCAGAACTTCCAGCCAAGGAGCGAGTGAATACGGCGGAAACGCCACCAGCGCCGAAGAAAATGCTCCTTTTCCGCACAGGCGAAATCTTCATTGAATTGCAGGGCGCGGCCGTCACGTTCCAATTGGCGTTCGATCTCGCGTTGCAAAGATTCGATAAATCGAGGAACGGCAACAACCACGGAGACGCGCTCGTCGCGAATCACGTCGATCATCTCGGAAGGCTTCAGGGAGTCGATAAAAACTACGGTGGCTGCCAACAAGGGTGGAATGAAAATGCCCAGCATTTGGCCGAACACGTGACTCAGGGGAAGTAGGTTCAGGAAACGCAAAGGATGAAAGAGGCGCTCGTAGCGAAGATACTTCTGAATTTCGCGCTCGATTGGCTCGATGTTGGCGAGCACGTTGCCGTGAGAGATCACCACGCCACGAGGTTCGGATGTCGTGCCGGAAGTAAAGATGATTTCCAGCGTGTCGTCACGCGAGAGCGGTGGCGCAGGGTACGGCGTAGCGTCCCAGTGTGCTGTTAACTCCGAGACCGATTCCAGAACGACGGGTTGAATCGACAGTTTAGGGTCCGGGAGAGTACGAGTGCGAAAGAGCAGCTTGGCCTTGACCTCGCGTGCAATGCGCGATACGAACTCAATTGTAGAGCCATGATCCAGAGGCACAATCACGGCGCCGCGCAGAAGGGAGCCAAAAAACGCAATGATCCATTCGGGTGAGTTTTCGCCCCACAGCAGAACGGCGTCGCCTTTGCCTATGCCGCGAAATTCCAGTTCGCGGGCCAGGCGATTGGCTCCCTGACCGATTTGCGCGTAACTCCAGGTTTCCATGCGATAGCCGCGGCGGCGCCGAACAGCAGGCTCCTTCCCGTTTCCCACATACTTCGCAAGCAAATCGACTAGCGATTGCACGGCCGTCCTTGAAACGAAATTGTCAGAAATTTAGGCGTCGCCAACCAGCGCCTTCCTGCGAGACTCGCGATCGCGTCCATTTGATAAAATTACATGCTGTGGGGGACATACGCAAAGCGGTGGTGATCGGCGCCGGGATCACCGGATTGGCTTGCGCATTTCGGCTGCAACAGTTGGGAATACGCGCGCTGGTTCTGGAGGCCTCCGAAAAAGCAGGCGGGGTAATCTCGACGGTCAGAAGGAATGGGTTCTTGTTCGAGGCAGGTCCACAATGTCCCCGATTTCCCAAATCTGTCTGGACACTGGTCCGCGAGCTACGGCTCGACGATGACTTCGTGGCGGGAGATTCCAGGGCGAAGCGCTACATCCTGCGAAACGGCCAGCTGCACCGCGCGCCGTTCTCCGCGAGTGGATTGCTGACGACGGGTCTGGTTGGCCTCAAGTCCAAATATCTTCTGCTGAGTGAAGTATTCCGGTATGCATACCCGCCTACAAGAGAAGAGTCCCTGGCGGAATTTGTTCGTCGAAAATTCGACGACGAGGTGTTGGATTATCTGGTCGACCCGTTCATCTCAACGATCTTCTTTGGCGATCCGCGAAAAATGGGCATGCACAGCGCGTTTCCGGCGCTCGTCGAATGGGAGCGAAGCCGAGGCAGCGTGGTACGTGGCGCGATTCACGCATATAAACGGAAGCGGGCGGCCAATGGCAAGGCTTCCGTTGCGGGGCGTGCATCAAACGGTTCGGCTGTGGCGCATAGGGAGTTACACGTCACTGACGCTCTGCCCTCTCTAGGTTCATTCAAACAGGGCATGGGCGCGCTCGTTGAATGCCTGGCGAGAAAGCTGGGAGAGGATCTTCGGTTCGGGGCTAAAGTCGAATCCGTTGCGTACAACACTGGTGACGGAGCAAACCCAGGCTGGCGGATACGTATGTCTGGCGGCGATGAGATCAGTGCCGACGCCCTCGTCGTGGCTATCCCGGCAGATGCCGCGGCAATATTGCTGGGTCAGAGCGTGCCTAGGTTGTGCTCGCTACTCGGGGCGATCGAGCATTCTCCCATCAGCGTAATTTCGTCGGCCTTCAATCGGAGTCAAATTCGCCACCCACTCGACGGCTTTGGATTCATGGTTCCTCGCCGTGAGGGGCTGCACACAATTTGCACGTTCTGGAATTCATCCTTATTCCCCACACAAGCGCGGGAAGGCACGGCATTGATCACCAGCTTTGTTGCAGGAGAGAACGACGGCGATTCGAGGGGGCCCTCGGATTACGATCTCTCGCAAACAGTGCACGCGGAAAACGCCTCGATTCTGGGCATCGATGGTGCGCCCATCGATCAGATGGTTTGGAAACATATACGTGCGCTGCCTCAGTACAACGTAGGCCATGCGCAGAGGATCAAAGAAATTCGCGAAGCTTTGAATGGGTTGCCGGGCCTGTTCCTTGCAGGGAACTACTTGGTGGGTCGGTCGATCGGCGATTGCGCGGAAACCGGCTTACAGGCGGCCGAGTTGCTGCATATCCGCTCTCAAAGTTGACGCATCCAATATCTGCTGGTCCGCTGGAGAAACGCGAACTTGATCCACGCACTCATCTGGATTTTTGGATTGTTACTGGTAGCTGTGCTCGGCGGCATGGCCTACCAAAGGCTTGGGCAGACGAGGGACCGTAAACTGCATCCGCCGCCGGGCAGGTTCGTCGATTTGGGAACTCATCGTCTACACTTGCGGGTTGAGGGGCAAGGAAGCCCAACGATTGTTCTCGAAGCTGGGTTGATGTCGACATTGCTGAGTTGGAGTGATATCCAGCGCCAATTGGCTGGGTCGTATCGCGTCGTCTCCTACGACCGTGCTGGGCTAGGCTGGAGCGACGCGGGTCCCATGCCGCGAACGGCCGAGCGAATCGTTGAGGAACTTCATTCTTTGTTAAACGGGGCGGCCATTCCTCCGCCCTATGTTCTGGTTGGACATTCGTTCGGTGGACTCACGATGCCTATGTTTGCAGCGCGCTATCCGGCGGAAACCGCGGGAATGGTACTGGTCGATCCCGTGGTCCCGGCCGAATGGGCTCCTCCTTCGGAACAGGACCGGAGGCAGGCCGAGATCGGTTCCAAAGTATGCCGGCGCGCCGCTGTACTGAGTCGCGCGGGTGTTATTCGGTTTGTTGCGTTCCTGTTATCTTCTGGGGCAAGGAAAGTTGCGAGTCGACTGGTTCGGCTGATCAGTCGAGGAACACCGGTCGAGTCTGGGTCGGTGTCCAGTCCCTGGTTTTGGAATCTGCCCGCCAACGAAAGAAAGATGGCGGGAGTTTTTTGGGTCCAAGAGAAGTTTTGCCGCGCTGTTGCGAGCCAATTGGAAAACCTTGACGTGTCTGCCGCGCAGGTAGCCGGGCAGGCGAATTTTTGTGACAAGCCCGTGGTTATCCTATCCGCGATGTCCACACCAGCAAAAAGACGCGCAGAGCACGTCACCATGGCGCGACGCTTGTCACGAGGCCGTCATGTGCTGGCGGAGATGAGCACCCACTGGATCATGCAAGATCAACCGGATCTCGTGATCAGCGCGATTCACGCGGTCGCTCAATCTTTTACGGAGGATGAACCTGTGGGGTCGCATAGCGGTTCTCCTTCGGCGAGTGGCCAAATCGCTTGTTGATCGCGCCCAAGTCGGCCGTGAAAAACAGGAGCGCCCCGGGGCCAGGAGCTCGGAGACGCTTTCTTTACGTTGCTAAATGGCTCTATTTCCTGGAGCCACCCGTCGCCGTCTTTGACTTGTCGTTCCGGATGTTCGCACTTTCATTTTCATCCGTTTCGCTATTGTCCTTATTTGACTGGAGCTCGGTTGTTTTAACTCCTGTGACCGGGTTTTTCTCGGTGTTCAGGTTCTTGTCATTGCCCAGGTTGCTTTTTTGCTTCCCATCCTTGTCCATGGAAGCACCTCCGGGCAAGTAGTCGCACCGATCCTTACTGCGGGAAAAGGGGGTTTCGCGCAGTGCGCAGCGTGTAATCGCGCAGGGAACCTTACTCAATCGGTTGACGGCGGGCGGTGGGACCGCACTCGACCTAGCACTCCGTGATTGACGCAGGGAAACCTTGTACAGCGCTGAAGTTGGTGAACTGCTCCCGTAGTCATCGGTGAGCGGGCTCCTGGCCCAGCCGTCCATCTCAGAGCACCACGTAGGTAAACGCGGGTGTCTCGGCAGAGACTCCACAGAGCGAAAGCATCCATGGCTCGTGCCGGATCCTTTCCCAACCATCAGGTCGACGAACCGCCCTCGTCGGCGAGCGACAATGCTACTTCGAGCCCACGAATTGCAGTGTGTAGGCAGTGGCGGGGTCGAATGGCTTGTCGATCACTTTCAGGTCGACGAGTTGCTGATACATGGTGGTCCAGCGGTCGGCGGTCATCTGACCCAATTGAGAGCCGGAAGGATCGTCGCCCGCGACGAAATGGCCATCGAGCAAGCCCTGCCAACTGAATTTCATCCATTCCGGACTGAGGGCGGGGTTTAGTTTCGCAATGATCTGGTTCGCCGGAGCGGGGTCTTTCAGGTACTCACGCCAACCTTTTATCGATGCGCGTACGAACTTGGCGACAACATCTGGATGCTGTTGCAGAAAATCGCGAGCGGTGAACATGACGCGATACGGGTTGTAACCCGCGTCACGGGTGAGCAGCACGCGGGTCTCGATTCCAGCTTGCCGAGCAAAGAAGGGTTCGGAAGTGGCGAAGGCCTGCTGAATGTAATTGGGGTCGGCGACGAAGTTGGCCACGCTCATGGTGGCGGGGATCTCTTTCACGTCGCTCAGTTTGAAACGCTTGACCAGGTACTGAAACCACGTCGATCCAGGCTTCACCGCAATGGAATGGCCGTGGAGGTCGCCGAACCCGTGGATAGGGGAGTCTTTGCGCACCATGATGCCTTGCGGATCACTTTGCATTGTCGCAGCAACGGCAATCAGGGGATGCCCATCGGCGACGGACTCCAGGGTGCGGTCCGAGGAGCCCATCCCGAACTGTGCCGCGCCAACGGCCACTTGTTGGTCGGGAATCGTGTATTGACTGCCGGGTTGGATGGTCAGGTCCAGGCCTTCCTCTTTGTAGTACCCCTTAACGAGAGCGGTATAGAAACCGCCGTGCTCAGGTTGGGGATACCAGTCGGCTTGCAATGTGACTTTTGTGAGGACGTTGGCAGAAGGTGGGTCTTTGCAGCCGAAGACAAAGGCGCTGAGCGCGGTTATCGCAACGACTTTGCGCATCACAGGAAACATGTTGTTCACCCTTCGGCTCCTAGTTCATAGCCGCTCTACTTCGGCGCGAGGGGAGACCAGCCCGGTCAGGAGTGCGGTTCCTCCGGCGGGGAACTATGTGCGCCCGGCATCGCGGCATTCTAACCGCTTGCGCTGCATCGCACATGCGGCGTGTTTGATTTGACCAATCCAATTTTCAACTTGTAAGGGCCTCACAGCGTTGTGTTACATTGCGCCATGCGAGCCACGGCCGCCCGCCGGAAAGGTGTGACCACGCTTGACGAAGAGCGCATGCGTGAGATTTTTCACTTCACGTCGCGCACCCTGACTTCCCCCCGCCCATCACCCTTCGGGGCACTGATCGTCCGTACCAAGACGGGTGAGCGGTTGATTTGCGCGACCAACGCGGTATTGCGCGAAAACGATCCCAGTTCTCATGCGGAGTTGCGTACAGTCCGGTTGGCCTGCAAGAGACTGAAAGCCACGTCGCTGGCCGGATACACGATGTATTCCACATGCGAACCTTGTCCCATGTGCATGGCGAATGCGCTTTGGGCCAAGCTCGATCGTGTCGTATATGGCGCGACGATCGCCGATGCCAACCGGCATTGCCTGCAGATCCAAATTCCCGCCAAAGAAGTCGCTCGCCGATCGGACATGAAATGCATCGTCGAAGGCTCGGTGTTGCGCGAACTCTGCGTCACGCTGTTCACGCATCCGGCCATGCTCAAGGCTTTTCGCACTTGGAGTTCGCGAAAGGAGTCTCAGGGCAAGCTGTAAGCCGCAAAGCGAAATCTCGCCATGGACATGACTCACGCCTACGCACTCGCTTCAGCGCTCGGCGATTCCGCGCGGGTGCATACCCAGCGGGAAATGGTGGAGCAGCTTTCGCGTGACTTCTATTGGTATTCGCCGGTACTGCGGAAATTATTGGACGGCAAATCCGCAGAAATTGCCGTGCAGCCGCGAACGGCCGCGGAAATTCAGAATGTGCTCCGCTACTGTTACGCGCACGATCTCGCGGTGACGGCACGCGGCTCGGGAACGGGAAATTATGGGCAAGCGGTTCCCCTGCGAGGCGGCGTGATTTTGGATCTTTCGTGCATGGATCGGATCGAGGCGATCCAGCCGGATGGCGTGGTGGTGTGCCAACCCGGCGTGCGGTTGGGTGCTCTGGAGAACGAGGCGCGCAAGTCAGGGTATGAGTTGCGTTGTTACCCATCGACGATCGTGAAAGCGTCGTTGGGTGGATTCCTTGGCGGCGGCTCCGGAGGAGTTGGCTCTGTAGCCCACGGAAATTTGCGCGATTTTGATACTGTACGGGCGCTGGAAGTGGTCACTATGGAAGCGGAACCCCGGGTGTTGAAACACGATGGCGATGCCGTCCACGAAATTCTGCACGCTTGGGGAACGAACGGCATAATTTCGCGGATCTGGCTGGCCCTCGTGCCGGCCGTGGAATGGTCGCAGTGCGCCGTGGCTTTTGGAACCTTCGAGGCGGCGCTCGACTTTAGCGAACGCATTGCGAATGACATCACGTGGACCAAGCGGTTGGTAACCACATTCGAGTGGCCGATACCCTCTTTCTTCACGCCAATTAAGCAGTGCGCACCGGAAGGGAAGGCGTTAATCTTTTTTCTCATCGCCTCTTCGCAGCTTACGGCACTGGAAACGGCTGCTCACCAAGCCGCCGGAGAAGTGAGCTATTCCGCTCCGTACTCAGGATTGCGAACTCGGCCGCTGTTATCCGACTACACGTGGAATCACACGACGCTGTGGGCCATGAGCGCCGACGACGCGTATACCTATTTGCAGTGCGGCTTCGATCCGGATCGCGTGCGCGAGCAATTGCGAAAATTGAGAGAGCGCTTCGGAACCGAAATTCTGTTTCACATGGAATTCTGGAAGGGCGGCGACGGCCGCGTCATTCCCGGAGCGATTCCCGTGGTGCGCTACTCGACCGAAGAGCGCTTGAACGAAATGATTGACTATTGCCGGGAGATCGGCGTGTTCGTGGCAAATCCACACGTCAATCACGTCGAAGGTGGCGGTCGTTACCGGGCGGACAACGTGCAATTGCTAGCAAAACAGAGATACGATCCGAAAGGCCTGCTGAATCCTGGGAAAATGACCACATTTCAAGCAGCAATTCCGGCATCCGCGCCATGAAGACCTGGATTCCCGACGCGCGCAATTTCGCGTATCTGAACTGGAAGCAAGTGGACGCGCTACCGCGCGAATCCACACTTCTGATTTTGCCGACCGCCGCCATCGAGCAGCATGGACATCATTTGCCGTTGGCCACGGATACCCTGATTAACAATTTCTTGCTGGGGCACGCATTGGGCAAACTGCCTGCGGAGTTACCCGTCTACGCGTTGCCGCCTGTGCATTACGGCAAAAGCAACGAGCACATTGGGTTTCCTGGGACGCTTTCAGTAAGCGCGGCAACTTTCATGGCCGTGGTGCGCGACCTCGGGGCGAGTCTTTCGAGCGCAAGATTTCAAAAACTCGTATTGTACAACACCCATGGCGGCAATACCTCGCTCATCGATGTGATGGCGCGCGATCTTCGCGCCGAATTCGGATTGCGCACGTTTGCTTTGCACGGGTCAGGTGGGATTGCGTTTGAGGGCTTGAGCGAACAGGAACGCGCGCACGGTTTTCACGCCGGCGAAGTGGAGACGGCCTTGCTCTTGGCAGCCGCGCCGGAGCTCGTCGATCGTTCGGCGTACACCGTGAACTACATCGCGAATGTTGCGAAACCGGACTTGCTCAAGCCAGAGAATGCTCCCGCGACCTTCGCGTGGCTTACGCGCGATATCGCGGCAAGTGGCGTGATGGGCGACCCTCGCCCGGCCACAGCGGAAAATGGCAAGCGCTGGCTGGACCAGGCCGCAACGCGATTGGCCGCCGCGCTCCAAGCAATGGCGTGCTACTCGAATCCATCCAAATGACGAGCGGCACGCAGTGGGTCGATTGCGGGAATTGCGTTCGGCTCGAACGCGGCGTGCGTTGCCGCATGTCGGATGGCGTCGAGCTTGTTTCGGACCATTACTATCCGCCTCAAAGTGGGCCAACGGAGAGTCCCCTTCCTACCTTATTTATGAGGCAGCCTTACGGGCGCGACATCGCGTCGACCGTGGTGCACGCGCATCCGGTTTGGTTCGCGCGGCGCGGATACAACGTCGTGATCCAGGATGTCCGCGGGCGGGGGGATTCGGAGGGCGAGTTTTATCCGTTCCGAAACGAGGCGCGCGACGGGGCGGAAAGTATTGCCTGGCTGCGGGAGCGTCCCGAATCGAACGGTCGCGTGGGCATGTATGGCTTTTCTTATCAAGGACTGACGCAGCTGCTGGCCGCCGCCGAGCAGCCGGAAGGATTGGTGTGCATCGCGCCGGGAATGTGCGCGAGCGATTTGTATCACGGCTGGTTTTACCACAATGGGGCTTTGCGTTTTGCTTCGACTCTTGGCTGGGGCTTGCAAATGTTGAAGGCGGACGCGCGGCGACTGGGACTGCGCGAGGCCAGCGATCGGCTTGAGCAGGCTTCGTCGAATCTTGGGTCGCAGACTGGTGTGCTCCCATTTCACAATCATCATGCGCTGAACGGTGCGGGCTTGCCGCAGTACGTGCTCGATTGGTTCGATCACGACCGATCGGACGAATATTGGACGGCGATGGACGTCAGTCAAAAGCTGGGATCTATCAAGGTTCCCGCGCTGCATGTGTCCGGATGGTACGACACGTATCTTTCGGGCAGCATTCAGGGATTCCTTTACCTTTGCAATTACGCAGGCAGCGACTTTGCGCGCCAGCATCAGTATCTCGTGGCAGGTCCTTGGCAACACATTCCCTGGGGCGACCGCGCTGGAAACATGGATTTCGGTCCGGAATCGCTGATCGACACCGATTCCATTCTGCTCCGCTGGTTCAATCATTGGTTGAAGGATTCCGGTAAATTCGCTACCGAGCCGCGTATCCGCTATTTCGTGCTTGGGGAGAATCAGTGGCGCTTCGCGGACGCCTGGCCGGACCCACTTGCCCATCAGCACGAGATTCTTTACTTGCACAGCGCAGGCAAGGCGAACTCACGAAAGGGGGACGGAACGCTCTCAAGCCAGAAACAAGAGACTGATGAGCCCTGCGACGTTTTTGTATACGACCCGGAAGTTCCCGTTCTCGGGCCGGGGGGAGCCGCGGCGTCGAGCGGGTCGTTCGATCAGGCGACATTGGAACTGGGGAACAGCGTCTTGGTCTACACGACGACGCCTCTGACGAAGTCACTGCTGGTGTTTGGGCATCCCTACGTCGTGTTGTATTGCTCTTCGTCTTCGGCGCATACCGATTTCATTGCCAAGCTTGTGCGCGTGCGGCCGAACGGCGTAGCGGAATTTATATGCATCGGCATCGCAAGATCGAGTTGGCTGTTTCGCCAGAGCGGATACGCGGCAGACCAGGTGAATCTTTGGCATTTTGGGCTTGAGCCCACATCCAGCCGCTTCGATGTTGGCGACTGCATTCGGCTGGAAATTGCGAGTAGCGCATTTCCGTTGTACGACCGCAACCCTGGAACCGGCGTGCCTTCTTGCCGGGCTACCTCGTGGGACTGGAAACGCTCCACGCAGATGGTCTATCACGACGCATCGCGGCCGACTGCGCTGTATTTGCCCTTCAGCAAGGCCGAAGCATGATCGCAGCACCGATGATCGAGATTCAGGCGGTCAGCAAGCGATACGGCAAAGGTCCCGCGGTGCTCGAAACGATCGATTTGTATGTGTCGAAAGAGGAATTCGTCACGCTGATCGGACCCTCCGGCTGCGGCAAATCGACCGTCCTGAAGTTGATCTCGGGGCTGACGGCGCCGAGCACAGGCACTCTGCGCGTCGATGGCATGACTGCGGCAAATGCGCGCGAGATCGTCTCCTACATTTTCCAGGACGCGACGTTGCTGCCATGGCGTACGATCCGGCAAAATGTCGGGCTCGGTTTGGAACTGGCGGGTGCATCGAAGAAGCGGCGCTCGGAACGCACGGATGCGCTGCTGGAATTGGTCGGGCTGCGGCACGTTGCGGACGCTTACCCGCGCGAACTCTCCGGCGGCATGAAGATGAGGGCATCGATCGCGCGGGCGATGGCGACGAATCCACGATTGCTGTTGATGGACGAGCCGTTCGCGGCGCTGGACGAGATGTCCCGCGATCGGTTGAACGAAGAACTACTGCGCTTGCGGGCCGAGCAGAAGTGGACCGGGGTTTTTGTAACGCACTCGGTTGCGGAGGCAGTGTTTCTTTCCACGCGAATCATTGTACTGGCGCCGAATCCTGGACGTATCCACGCGACGTTTGCAGTGGACTTGCCATTTCCGCGCACGGCAGCGCTGCGAGCGACGCCTGCGTTCGAACAAATGGTGGCGCATGTTTCGCTGAGGTTGCGGAGTGCGTTGCCACAATGAGACGCCACGTGGTGACTGTCGCCAATGCACTCGCGGTGTTCGCCGCGCTTCTGCTCCTCTGGCAACTCATCCTGTGGATCTTCCGCGTCCCGCAGTTCATGCTCCCTTCGCCGTGGGCAGTAGCCAAAGCGCTCGTCGCGCGATTCCCATCACTGCTGCAGTCGTTCGCCATCACGGCGGAGGAGGCCGTCGGCGGCATCCTCCTCAGCATTGTCGTGGGCGTCGGCGTGGCTCTTATTTTTGCTCAATCGCGTTGGGTGCGGCGCATGCTCTATCCATGGACGCTTTTGTTGCAAACCGTGCCGATCGTGGCCATCGCGCCGCTGATCTTGATGTGGGTGGGCGCGGGCACATTCTCGGTAAGCTTGATTGCATTCATCATTTCGCTGGCGCCCATCATCGCAAACACCACGCAGGGGCTGATCAGCGTGGACGAAAACCTGGTCCACCTTTTTCTCATGCATAACGCCACGTCCGCGCAGCTTCTTTTCAAGCTGCGGCTTCCTCATGCTGTGCCGTCGCTCTTTGTGGGAATTCGCATCGCGAGCGGGATTGCGGTGATTGGCGCAATCACGGGTGAACTTTACGCCGGGTCGAGCAGCGTGGGGCGAGGTGGACTGGGGTATGCGATTTCGTATGCATATTCGCAATTGCAGACGGACTATCTGTTCGCGTTGGTGCTGGCGGCGACTGTGCTGGGATTTGGCTTTCTATTTTTGGTGATGTTCCTCGAGTGGTATTTTTTGCATCACTGGCACGAATCGGCGCGGCCGCCGGATGTGGAATAGCGAAAGAAGATCCACCACAGAGGGCAGGGAATTCGCGGAGTAGTAATGAGGAGTTGGGAATGTTGCGACTGGAGTCGGAGACAGGATGGTGGCTCGTCACTCACCCCGATCACGCGCGCTTGGCAGCAGCTTTCGCCGAGCGCTGGGGCAACCAGCGCTTCCTGCCACCGGAACCTCGCACGAACGTGCTGAAGGGCATCGCGCGGCATGATGATGGTTGGCTGGCGCGCGATGCCAAGCCCCAAATCACCCGGCAAGGCAGGCCCAGTGCGTTCTCCACCGAACTCGTCGGAAAGTATTCAGCGTTCGAAGAAATCGATCTCGCCGATTATCTGGCCGTACGCGATCGTGCGGTGCGTCTGATCGCTTCGGACGATTCTTACGCCGCTATGCTGATTTCCATGCACACCTACAGCCTGCTGAATGATCACGCCGACCGCTCCACGATCGACGCGAAGGATTTGCCGCTGCTCGACGAATTCCTGGCGCAACAGAGACTCTTTCAGTCATCCCTACAGCAGCAAATCGCCGCGGACCCCCGTTTCACCCCCATCCAGGCCAGCGGATCCGTAATTCT
>Ga0307479_10004216_pt1 | contig 13146 bp, 10 predicted proteins | sample atmos_gasesECM4C_FD_203743 | JGI IMG/M metagenome (GOLD analysis project Ga0307479, IMG submission 203743) | Hardwood forest soil microbial communities from Morgan-Monroe State Forest, Indiana, United States - atmos_gasesECM4C_515 | ecosystem: Environmental > Terrestrial > Soil > Temperate...
CGGGCTGATCGCGCCGGTGCTGTGGTCGGGGCTGCTGTACTCCATTATCGGCATTCTCAATCCTGTGCTCGGGAGTCACATCGACTGGGTCTGGTTTATGGCCTCGCAGTTTGCCTTCGGCATTGTCGCGGGACTTGTCGTTATCCGCCAGTCACGCGTGCGGACGCGGGAGAACCTGCCCTTTGCCATGCGCGCGGGAATTGAAGCTCCGGGGATCATGCCACCGCGAGGAAGCGGGGAGAAATAACCTTGAACCCTTTTCGATATCTATGTGCGTTCGTGGCGCTCGGCGCGGTGTTCTTCTCGGGTTGCGCTTCGCCGCACGGCCAGCCTCGAGCAGGTTCCGAGACCCTAGCGCCGAATGAGGTTTTGGAATTTAGCACTTTGTACGCGGAAAACTGCGCGGGTTGCCACGGCGCGGAAGGGCGGGGAGGAGCGGCCATCGCCCTGTCCGATCCGGTTTATCTGGCTATCGCGGACGATGCTGCGATTCGCAAAGTCATCGCCAACGGCTCGCGTGGAACTGCGATGCCAGCCTTCGCCGAGAGCGCGGGTGGGATGCTGACGGACAAACAAATTGATGTGCTCACGAGCGAAATCCGATCGCGTTGGAGCCGGCGCGGAGTTCTCGATGCAGCCAATCCGCCTTCCTACGCGGCGAAATCAACGGGCAACGCTCCGCGCGGCGAACTCGCGTACAAGACGTATTGCGAATCCTGCCACGGACCAGGCGGCCGCGGAGGCACCAAGGGTAGCTCGATCACAGATGATTCCTTTCTCGCGCTGGTCAGCGATCAGGGGCTGCGCACAATTGTCATCACCGGCCGCCCCGAATTGGGAGCGCCGGACTGGCGCGGAAACGTCTCCGGCAAGCCGATGTCGGACCAGGAAGTCACTGACGTAGTTGCCTGGCTCGCCTCGCGGCGCGCTAAGAACCCGGGCCAACCTTATTCCGTTTCGAATTACACAGCGCTAGGAGTCCGATGATGTCGAATGAAAATACGCTTTCCCGCCGCGGGCTATTTATGAAGATGGGGATTCTGTTCAATGGTTTGGTGGCGACCGCACTTGCGGTGCCGATCGTAGGATTTGTTCTGTCCTCCATTACCCGCGGGCGCGCGAACGCCTACCTTTCTTGGGTACCGCTCGGGTCCGTCAGCGAGTTTCCCGAAGGCGAGACTCGGCTGGCTAGTTTTCGGAATCCCTATGTCACTCCAACCGATGGCAAGACGGTGGACACGGCATGCTGGGTGCGGCGCGTCGCAGGCGATGAATTCCAGGTGTTTGCAGTGAACTGCGCGCACCTGGGTTGCCCGGTCCGCTGGTTTCCGCAATCCGGTTTGTTCATGTGCCCTTGTCACGGCGGAGCATACTATCGCGACGGCTCGCGTGCTTCGGGTCCGCCGGAGCGTGGGCTGTTCGAATATCCGAACAAAGTGCAGGACGGTCTTGTCACCATCCAAGCGGGTGAATTGCCAACGCCGGGATCCCCGACCGCCTCTCTCTTTGGGAAGAAGCCGCCGTGCGCCGCCTGATTACAATGGTCGGGGAATGGTTCGACCGGCGCTTGCAGCTCGCGGCTCCTATTCGCGAGGTTTCCGAGCATCCAGTTCCACGCAGCACCGCAAGTTGGTGGTACGTGTTCGGAAGCGCCGCGCTCGTCGTGTTTCTTCTGCAACTCGTCACCGGAATTCTGCTCGCGATGATCTATGTCCCGTCGGGCAGCGAAGCGTGGAACAGTCTGCAAGCTCTGAACCATGACGTGACTCTGGGCTGGTTCATCCGTGCATTGCATGGATGGGGCTCGAACTTCATGGTTGCGATTGTTCTCATTCACATGGTGCAAGTCTTCCTCTTCGGAGCCTACAAATTTCCGCGCGAGCTCACCTGGATCGTGGGCATTTTTCTTTTGCTAATGACGCTGGGTATGGCATTCAGCGGGCAAGTGCTGCGCTTCGATCAGGACGCGTATTGGGGGCTTGGGATCGGAGCCTCGATCGCAAGCCGGGTCCCGATTTTCGGACCTGCGATCGTGAAATTGATGCTGGGTGGACCCATCATTGCCGGTGCGACGCTGTCGCGATTCTTCGCGCTGCATGTCTTCGTGATTCCCGGCATGCTCATCGGGTTCGTGTGCCTTCACCTGCTGATGGTGCTAAAACTCGGGATCAACGAGTGGCCGATGCCGGGACGCGTCGTGAAGCGAGCGACCTACGCGAATGAGTATCATGACTTGACGAAGAAGGATGGCGCTCCGTTCGTTCCCTATGCGGTCTGGAAAGATCTGTTCTTCGCTGCATTCATCCTCTTGGCAGTCGCCGCATGCGCTCTGTACTTCGGTCCGTTCGGTCCGACGGGCCGCCCGGACCCAACCATCATCCAGACGGTGCCGAAACCCGATTACTTCTTCCTGTGGCTCTATGCCTTGCTCTCGCTCTTGCCTCCTTCGATGGAGACGCCCGCACTTCTTATCGGCCCCGTAATCGCGATCGCCGGTCTAGTGCTCCTTCCATTTCTATCCGGAGAAGGAGAAAAGAGCTGGCGCCGGCGGCCAATTGCGGTTTTGACAGTCCTGCTAATCGCGGTAACGCTGGGAACATTTACGCATCTCGCGGGATTCACTCCCTGGAGCCCGCACATGAACGCTTGGAGCGGTGATCCTGTGCCGCAGAGATTTCTGCACGGCACAACCGCGCTTCAGCGTCAAGGCGCGCTCGTTTTTCAGTCCAAGCAGTGCCGCAACTGCCACTCACTCGGCGACAGCGGCGGGCAGCGCGGTCCAGCTCTCGACAGCGTTGCCGTGCGTCTAACACAGGACCAACTCATCCGGCAGGTGATCCAGGGAGGCGGCAACATGCCGGCGTACGGGAAGAATTTGAGTCCGGCGGAGACAACGGCGCTCGTCGCATTTCTCGAGACGTTGCATCCGGCAGGGCAAGGTCCCGCGCGCGACGCGGCGCTGGCGCTTGCCGAAGCGCAAGAGAAAAGCGCTTCCGCGCAATAACGCTACCCATGCCACCTTCGGCTCAAAGCGCACTGGAATCGTGGAGCACTCCGGTTCCGCTTACCTTGGTCATAATTCTCGCGGCATTCCTATACTTGCGCGGATGGCTTCATCTTCGTTCGCCTTCTGTGAACGTCATTCCTTCTTGGCGAGCTGGCAGTTTTTTGTCCGGACTGTTCTTAATCTGGCTTGCGCTGGGCTCACCTCTTGCAGCATTCGACGAGGAATTGCTTACCGTCCACATGCTCCAGCATTTGCTCCTCATGACTATCGCTCCTCCATTGATCTTGCTTGGCGCGCCGATGATGCCGCTCTTGCATGGTTTGCCTCAGCAATTCGTGCAGGTCGCTCTGGGTCCTCTGTTCCGGTGGCCATCGCTGCAACGGATTGCGCGCGCAATCTCGCACCCTGCGTTTTGCTGGCTTGCGGCCGCAGCGGCATTGCTGGGATGGCATGTTCCGGCGGCGTTTACGCTCGGATTGCAATCGGAAGCGTGGCATGCGGTCGAGCACGCGTGTTTCCTCGCGTCCGGATTTCTTTTTTGGTGGCCCGTTGTCCAGCCCTGGCCGAGTGTCCCGACGCCGTCACGATGGTCAATTCTTCTGTACCTTTTTCTGGCTACGCTGCCGTGCGATATCCTTTCCGCATTCCTGGTGTTCTGCGACCGGGTTGTTTACCCCATTTACCTCTCCACACCACGGCTGTTCACTATTTCCGTTCTCGAAGACCAGGAGTGTGCCGGTGCATTGATGTGGACTTGCGTAACGATCGTCTACCTGGTAGCCGCGGCGATTCTCACCACAAGGCTGCTCGCGGGGCGCAGTTTCTGCGAAGATTTGCAGGAACCAGAATTGCATCGCATCGTCGCTTCACAAAGTGATCCGAGAAGTGTCGAGGGCGTCTAAGCATGGCAAGTGAACCCATTCTTGCCGCGTTCGATATCGCTGTAGTCGAGCGCGCTCACTCCCTAGGTTTCAAGCCCTTCTCGGATTACTGGGCCCTGACCAAGCCGGAAATAAATTTCTTAATTGCCATGGCAACTGGGGGCGCTTTTTTCCTGGGATGTCCTAAACCAGTCGCGCATTTTCCCTGGGTGCTCCTTGCACAGACGCTGCTCGGTACGGTCCTGGTTGCAAGCGGAGCCGGTACCCTGAATCAGGTGATCGAACGGCAGTTCGACGCGCGAATGCGGCGCACAGCGCGCAGACCGATCGCTGCTGGCCGAATCGCACCCGCGCATGCCGTGGTTTTCGGAGGGCTGTTGTCGCTTGCTGGCGCCCTCTATCTGGCTCTGGCAGTGCGCCCGGCTGCGAGCCTGATTGCCCTGCTGACGCTGGGTGCGTATTTGTTTCTCTATACTCCACTCAAACGCCGAACGCCAATGTGCACGTTGGTTGGCGCCTTCCCAGGTGCCATGCCCGTGCTGATCGGATACGTCGCTGCGGCTGGAAAGGTCAGCTTTCAAGGCTGGCTGCTTTACGCGATTCTCTTCCTCTGGCAATTTCCGCATTTCATGGCGATTGCGTGGATGTATCGCGAGGACTACGCGCGAGCGGGATACGAGATTCTGCCACGGGGAAGTGAGAAGGTCCGATTCATAGGATGGCAGAGCGTGCTCCCGGCAGTGGCGTTAGTGCCGATTACGACTGCCCCGATGGTTTTGCCGCACGTCAATCCGGCGCTCGCAGCGGGAATGCTGCTGCTCAGCCTTAGTTTCATTTACTTTGCTATAAAACTCGCGGTTGTCCGATCGAACGGCTCTGCTCGCCAGCTGCTTCTGGCCTCGGTGGTTTACCTCCCGTTGGTGTTCGTGCTTCAAGTGCTTGCAAGAGTTTGAGTAGGGAAGTCTCGACCGTCGTTCCTGGTATTGGCTGACCCTGCGGTCTAGTTAACCCTAGCTTCGTTCTCCGCGAGTTAGAGCTATCCACGAATGACGCACAGCTCCGAGGCAGGATTGCGCAGACGAGGAAGTACGTCGAGGAAGAGTTCTCCAAATCGACGAAGCCGTCGCCGCAGATATAAGCTGGCTCCTGGCCAACCCTCACTTGGGGAAAACTTTACGGAATAAACCAACCATTTCCGCGAATGCGAGGTCCGTCGCTTCAGGATCGAAACGCGGGCCTTCATCGCGCGTGAAGGCGTGCTCGGCCGGATACAGCAGCGTGTGATAGCGGGCACCGGAGTTTTGCAACGCTCGATCAATCGTTTCGCGCCCCGCGTCGGGAACGTGCGGGTCCTTGGTCCCGAAGATCATCAGGAGTTCACCGCGGATTTCTTTTGCGCGGGCCAACGATCCGGCATCTGCATCCTGACCGAGCTTGCCGTCATGGATGCCTGTGCCGTAGTAACAGACTGTTGCGCAGACGTCGGGCTGGAACGCAGCACGGAAAGCGAGGTGGCCGCCGATGCAGAAACCCACGACGCCGATTTTTCCTCGCGCGACCTTGGGATGCTTGGAAAGCCAGTCCAAACCAGCGCGGCAATCGGCATCGAAATGCGCGACCGGAGTCTTCGCGGCGTCCTGCTGGCCGCGGGTGCGTCCGGCGTCATCGAATGGGATCACCGTTCCCGGCGGTTCGACGCGGCGGTAAATTTCCGGGGCAGCGGCAACGAATCCATAGCCGGCCAGCCGTACGCAGGTGCGTAGCATTGGCGGGGTGAGCTGGAAAATGTCGGAATAGCACCAGATGCCGGGATATTGACCTTCGGCCTTGGGCGCAGCGACAAAGGTTCGCATCGAACCCGACAGAGAAATGTCCGCGTATTCGGTGTGGACGATCATTTGCTTGTACGCGGGAAAGTCTGGCGGAGAGGCAGGAGCGAGTCAACCTCCGATTCACCCGCTACCCGGGGCTGGTTTCTGTGTTCTCGGCGTCTTCCCTTTGAGATTTCGTGTCAACCGGCTGGCGAAAGCGCTGGACGGTTGGCAGAGCTGTTTCTTGCAGCTCAAATCAACGACACCCTGCTCCCGCATGTACCTGTCCGCTCAGCGACTTGCAGTCATGGCGCAACAGTTCCATTGGCAAGCCGGTTGCACTAATAGGTCGGTTTCATCCGCGCAGCGCGCAGCGACAGTCAATTCTCATTACCGCGCAGGTTGGGATAACGGTTAGGGTTCGCAAAGGTGTCATCCATTGTCAGCCAAACGATGAACGATAGACATATAGGCAGAGTGTTTCTCGCCTGCCTCATTGCCTTTTTGCGGTTATTATCGACAGAACCCGCGCAATGCGGGCAGACTCAGGAAGCCGGCGCGGCGGTTACAAGCGACGACTCGCCCCAATCCCCGGAACCTTCGCGGCGCGCCTTGCCCGCTCCCTTGGATGGGATTTTCCCTGGATCGGACTACCTGGGTCCAACTCCACTCATCGGAGTTCCAGACACGGACCCTGTCTATCCACTGACGAAAGCGGTCTGGGCTATCGCACCTGCCCTGAAGGACGCCAGGATCAAGGTCTACGGCTGGATAAACCCTGGCATCAGCGTTAGCACCTCGAACAAGTCCAATATCCCCGAGTCTTATGCGATTGTTCCCAATCGGCTCGAACTCGATCAGGGTGTCCTGCGCATCGAGCGCCTGCCGGACACCGTGCAAACTGATCACTTGGACTGGGGTTTTCGTCTCACCCCGATGTATGGCATCGATTACCGGTGGACGACCTCGCAAGGGTGGTTCAGCGGCCAGCTTTTGAACCACAACTATCTGTATGGGTTTGATCCAGTTGAGGCCTACGCTTTGTTGTACATCCCGCATGTCGCGAAGGGAATGGTCATCAAGGCCGGACGGTATATTTCGCCGCCAGACATCGAGGCACAGCTGGCGCCGGACAATTACTTGTACACGCACTCGCTGATGTTCACCGTGGATTGCTACACGCAAACGGGCATCAATGCGGACATAAAACTGAATGATCATTGGTCCGTACTTTTCGGAATCCATGCCGGGGACGACATCGCCCCCTGGAACGCCGCCGCACATCCCACGGGCATGGCGCTGGTTCGGTGGGTTTCGAAGAGCAACAACGACTCCATTTTTGGTGGCATCGATTCGATCAACAATGGGAAATTCAAGGCTGGGCACGACAACCTGCAGCAATTCAATGTCACATGGACGCACCGCTTCAATGAAACCGGGACTTTTCTGACGACAACCGAAGCGTATTACATTTATCAGTCGCGCACCTTGCTTGGAGGCACCGTGAATAACGGTCCGCCGCATGCGTGGTTTGAAGGCGTGGGTGCCGGAGCGCCAATCGCCGGAAATGCTCCCGCGATAGGAGTGGTTAACTACACAGAATGGAAGTTTTCAAAGAAAGACTTCCTGTCGCTTCGTCCATTGGACATTCTGGTCGACAAAAAAGGGGAACGAACCGGCTTTCCGACTACCTACGAGAGTTGGACCGTCGGAGTCACGCACCGGTTCAACGAATTGATCTCAGCCCGTCCCGAAGTGAGGTACGAATACGCATTCAGTGCGCGACCGTGGGATAACGGTACGCGCCGCGGCCAGCTCATGTTCGCGATCGACACCATCCTGCGATTCTAGATTTTGGCGGGTTATCGGACACTGAGGACGCAGCTCGACATGCGCGGCTCCTCCGCCATACGTCTTTTCGACGGCGCTCACTTAAGGTAAGTGCGAACAATTTGAACTATATCCTCCGCCGCTTCCTCGGCGGACTTCGAGTTCTTCGGCATATGGTTGATGATGTGGTCTTCCATGAGTTCACCCATCAAGCTGTTTATGCCTCCCCGCGCGGCCGCTAGGCGGCGAAGAACCTCCGCGCATTGCTCGTCCTCACCGAGCCCGCGAAGGACGGATTCGAGTTGCCCGATGATTTTCTTGGTGCGGTTGGTGAGGTCCAGTTTTTCTCGCGACGTATGAGACATTTTGCTTGACTATCCTATCCGGGTACGGTATCACAGTTTATGCCTACCCCAGCGGGGTAGGGTAGGAGCTGAGAACAGCAAGTATATATGGAAATACTCACACAAGAACTTGAACCTCCAGGCGGTAGAAATCTCCTGGAGTCCGCGCTAAGCGAGCGTAAGTAGAAGCAGCGCATCCCTCACTCGCTTTCCGCGGACTACATCATAGCCCGAGCGAGTGGAGTCTTTTGCAGCTCTTCGGATCGATCCCACCCGACAATTCACACAGGAATCGTCTTTCATCGACTCCCTGGCTTCCCCAACCGAGATGCCTGAAGTGTGCCCTGGGATGCGCTGAAAAAAGAAAAGAAGGGAATCAGAAAAATGCTTTGGCATCAATTTGCAATTCGCTTGGGACTGGCCCTGATCTTGGGGGCTTTCATCGGCGCCGAGCGGCAATGGCGGCAACGCATGGCCGGCCTGCGCACGAACGCCCTCGTCGCGGCAGGTGCAGCAATGTTTGTCATGCTTTCGGCGCTTGCCGCACGTCCGGACGACAGTTTTCGCATCGCAGGACAGGTTGTGTCGGGCATCGGCTTTTTGGGAGCGGGCGTAATACTGCGAAACGGGCTGAATATCACGGGACTGAATACCGCCGCGACGTTGTGGTGTTCGGCGGCGATCGGGACGCTGGCGGGTTATGGCATGTACGGATCCGCGATTACCGGCGCTGTTGCCGTCATCGCGGCGAATATTTGCCTGCGCCCGATCGGGAAAGTGCTCAACCGCGGAACGGGAACTGCCGACGCCGACATTACCTATCTCTTTCGGATCGTAGCCCGCACCGATCAAGAGGCCCACATGCGCGCGCTCCTGCTTCATTCCTTGGGAGGACAGCCTCTGCTTCTCAAGTCTCTGAAGAGCGACGACGTCGAGCAGACGGACAAGGTCGAGGTGCAAGCAATCCTGACGAGTACTGGCAGGCAGAACTTGCTGTTGGAGCAGATTGTCAGCCGATTGAGTCTGGAACCCGGCGTCAGCGGTGTTAGCTGGGAAATCGTTGCAGAACACGACTAGAAGGAGGGCGAAACAACTTGGAAGTGCATTTAAACCAGGACGAGTCGGGTCCTCGACGTTCAAGGGCGCTGGTCGTCCGCAAGCGCTGGCTGTTGGCAATTCGCAAATAAATCATCAAGGGAGAAGGTCATGCATGGTGCAAGAGAGAAATTTCTGTTCCTGCTCGTTCTGGCATTTGCTCTTGTTTCTGCCGCGCGCGCGGAAGTTGGAGGAAAGATTACGGGCGTAGTAAAGGACCAAACGGGCTCGGTCATTGCCGGAGCAGCGGTGGTCGTCACCAATACGCAAACGGGCGTCAAACTGACGACAATCACCGATCAGGACGGCGTGTTTACGTTTCCCGTTCTGTCCGTTGGCCAATACCAAATCGATGTGACTTCCGATGGGTTCAAGTCTTACAGGAAGACAGGCCTGGTCATCGACATCAACAGCGCGCTCGTGGTCGATGTGACGCTGCAAGTGCAGGAACAAGACCAGTCGATCATGGTCACAGAAGATGCCGCACAGGTCGAAACGACGGATACCCAACTTGGGCAAGTCATGGGAAGCAAGAAAGTCACGGAGATTCCCTTGAACGGCCGGACGTACACCGATCTTTTCGCCCTGCAAGTTGGCGTAACGCCTATCACCACCAGCGGCGCGGGGAACAGCACGTCCGGCGGCGGTTTTGGCACCGTTCCTGTCGCAGGGGCAACAAATACGGGTCAGTTTTCGATCAACGGACAGCGCGAAGATGCCAATGGGTTTTCCCTTAATGGAGCCAGTGTGCAAGAAGGCATCGGCCAGCAGGCGGGAATCATTCCGAACCTCGATGCCATCGGGGAGTTTCGCATCTTGACCACCAATGCCGACGCGGAATACGGAAACTATAGCGGGGGATTGATCGATGTTGTGACCAAGTCTGGCGGGAATGCCTTCCATGGCTCGCTGTTCGAGTTCCTGCGCAATACGGATCTTGACGCGAAAAGCTATTTCTCCAGCAAACGCTCGACGTTTCAGCAGAATCAATACGGGGGGACTGTCGGAGGCCCGGTCCAACGGAGTAAGCTCTTTTTCTTCGGCGATTATCAGGGGCAGCACACCAAACAGGGTCAGGACACAGGACAAGTGGCAGTGCCTTCACTGGCTAATCGAAGTGGGGACTTCTCCGATTTAATTACGGCAGCCAATCCAAATCCTCTACCGGGCACGGTCCAAGGTGGCTTCCTGGCTCAGACGCTAACCCAAGAACTGGGATACCAGGTCACCAAGAACGAAGCGTTCTTCACGCCCGGTTGTACGCAGAGCACGTGCGTCTTTCCGGGGGCCGTGATACCGCAAAGGGCATTCGCCGTTCCGGCGACAAAGCTGCTCCAATACATCCCATCACCCAATTTTGGGACGAATCGCTTCGAGTCTTCTGGCGAAGCGCTGACGATCCACGATGAAAAGGCCGCCGGGCGCATCGACTGGAACACCAATAAATCGGGAAACTTTTCTTTCTACTATTTCTACGACAAATACAATCTCGACAATCCGTATCCCTCCGGCTTCGGCGGAGCAACGGTCCCCAATCCAAACGGTGGGGCCTTTGACGCGACTTCCAATGGAGTGGATCAACTCTTCGTCATCAGCAATACGAAGACATTTAGCTCGACGCTTGTCAATGAAGCGCGGTTCAGCGCGACCCGCTTGAACAACAATCTGGGCGTCCCCAAGGGAGGCGTAGGCACAACGCTTGCCGACCAGGGCATCAACGCAGGCGGCCAGGGCATCATTCAAGGAGCGCCGAAATTCGCCGGCGTGGAAACGCTGTACTTCAACTCGTTTACGACCGGGACGGAGCCCTTCTTTGTCGCGCAAGTGAACAATACCTTCGAGATGAGCGACGCGGTCTCCAAAGTCATGGGCAAGCACACGATCAAGACTGGCTTTCTGTACACCTGGTACAAGATTAAGCAGAATCCTGATTTGGTCGCCAACGGAACGTTCTCTTTTTTTGGGAGCGGCAATCAGTCCACCGGCAACGGTTTTGCCGATTTCCTGCTGGGGCTCCCCGACTTTTATTCCCAGCAGTCCTCCCCATCTTTTTATGAAAGCGCCGCTGACGGCGGTGTGTTCGCGCAGGATAGCTGGCGGATCCGGCCCAACGTCACGATCAACTACGGGCTTCGCTGGGACTACATCACCCCATGGGCCGAAAAGCACAACCAAATCACGACCTTCGTGCAAGGTGTTGAATCGAAGACATTCCCAGGCGCTCCTCTCGGCTATCTGGTGCCAGGGGACCCTCTGCCAAGTGGCGACCGCGTTCGCCCGGCCATTGGACTCTCGCCGCTGAATAATTTCTCGCCTCGGCTAGGCATTGCTTACTCGCCGAACTTCGCCGGCGGATTCCTCGGCAAACTGACGGGCGGACCCGGAAAAACGAGCATCCGTGCCGGCGCTGGCCGTTTCTTCACGGCGGTCGAAGGTTTGACCATCGCTTATCCGACGGGCAATCCCCCGTATGGACTTACCTACACGAGTCCGGAATCTCCGGTGATGGCGACACCCTTTGTTGGTGCGCTGACCGGCGCGAACTTTATCCAGCAGTTTCCCGTAAACGTTCCGCCCTACAGTGTGTCGCCGGCGAATCCCGATTCCAAAATAGATTGGTCGCGCTACACACCGATCAGCGGCGCAGGAAGCGTGTTTCGCGGCAACAAGACCCCGTACACCATGTCGGCGAACTTGATCGTCGAGCGACAACTCAGCTCGAACATGTTGTTGAACGTCGGTTACACCGGCTCCCTCAGCCGCCACCTGCTGGCCGTTCACAGCGTCAGCCCCGGAAATCCGGCGCTTTGTCTCAGTCTTAGCCAGCCGCAAGACGTGGCGCCGGGAACTCTCAGTTGCGGTCCCTTCGGCGAGAATCTTGTGTACACGCGCGCTGACGGAACGATTGTCAACGGAACGCGGTCCCCGTACCCGAATACAATCGGGACGGATGCCGTTTACCAGAACATGGGGAATGCTAACTACGACAGCCTCCAAGCGTCCCTCAAGCGAACAGCGGGTCCTCTCACCTTATTGGCGAGCTACACCTACGGCAAGTCGCTGGACTGGGCCTCCAGCATTCAAGAGCAGGTTAATCCGTTTGATTTCTGCAAGGAATATGGCATTTCGGCCTTCGATCTCAAACACAACTTCGTCTTCAGCTACAACTACGAACTCCCGTTTGACAAGTTGTTCCGCGCATCCAACCGGCTGACACAGGGCTGGGCGATTTCCGGAGTCACCCGGTTTTCGACGGGATTGCCAGTGACCTTTCAGAGCTTCGGGGATAATGCCCTGGTCCAGGTACAGAACAACGGGGTCAACAGCGTCAGCATCGATCTGCCGGACTACAATCCAACTCTAGGTCCACTGAATATCAATCACGACCCTCGCAAAAATCCTTTGGTCTTCAACACCACGCTGTTCACTCCGAACGCACTGGGCACATTTGGGACTTCCTCGCGGCGTTTTTTCTATGGTCCGGGGATCAACAACTACGATATGGCTCTGCACAAGGTGACTCGACTCACGGAGTCGACATCGCTGGAGTTCCGTTTCGAGACCTTCAACACCTTCAACCATGCTCAGTTCGACGGCGCAGGTTCAGTTGATGGCAACCGCGACGATACGCAAACGTTTGGGCACATCCTAAAGTCACAGCCTGGGCGCGTCTCGCAAGTCGCCCTAAAGCTGGACTTCTGAGACAGAACAAACCAAGGCGGGCTCGCGGGGCTTCTGCGGAACCGAAAGCCCGCCCAGAGTGCGAGCACTCACAGAAGTCGCTTGGAATCTGGTGGACGAGAGGGGATTCGAACCCCCGGCCTCCTCGTTGCGTACAGTGGGGAAAATAAGCTAAGGCAAGGCGCCACAATCACTTAGCTGTTTTCACGGGCCCTTAATTGGCAAGTCTGGCAAGCCGGTTTTCTCTTACTCTTTTCAGTGCAGTTCGACGGTGAGAAGCCGAATAAAATCACGCGCGGTGCTTGAAACGACGACAAAGTCATTTTCGAGAAACCTCTGAATTGGACAACCCGGAGTTTTATTTTCGCGAAGCAGAGGGAATACGAACATGGGCGTCCCAATCCGGAGCCCAGTGGCGAACTATCGTGCGAGTGGCCTTAGGTGGCTAAGTTGGCAGAATCCAGCATGAAAATGGTCCGTTTTCGACTGTAGTTGGA
>Ga0307479_10004217_pt1 | contig 13145 bp, 12 predicted proteins | sample atmos_gasesECM4C_FD_203743 | JGI IMG/M metagenome (GOLD analysis project Ga0307479, IMG submission 203743) | Hardwood forest soil microbial communities from Morgan-Monroe State Forest, Indiana, United States - atmos_gasesECM4C_515 | ecosystem: Environmental > Terrestrial > Soil > Temperate...
CCTTTGTGCCTGGATGGCCGAACGCCTTCCGGGCTATTGACAGTCGCTGCTGGATGTCCTCGTGCAGGCCGGCAAGTAGCTGTGGCAGTGACCAAGTCATGTAACAACTCCTCCAGTCAGGTGAAACGCCAAGGCGTGCTCAGGAGCGTGCTCGCCATGAATCGCCGAACTCCACCGTCAGATCTTGTGCAAGGTGTGGCGATACGAATCGGCGTTCCCTCGCGGGTTGAGCTCAACATCATTCGCCTCTCGGCCACAGCGTAACCCCTACCCCTTACTGCCTGCAGTACGGAAAGGAGGTGTCGGATTCATGCGCTCGATGAGCTCGATGGCGCGATCGAAAGTCACGGGCTTGTCCGGGTATGCGTCGAGGACGAGGATCGGAAGCAGGCGTTGAGTGAGATCCGAAAAAGTAAAGCCGATGGGCCTGCGCTTTGTGGGGCCTGTCATCTCCACAACCCGGTCGATTTCCCTGGATGAGAATCCAGCTTCCTCCAAAGGAACCTCGATTACGGCTCGGCGCTGCGCGTCGTTCGGTCGCTCGAATTCGAAGATATCTGCGGCGCGGCGCTGCACGGCAGGGTCGATGGCTGTGAGCCGGTTGGTGCAAAGGATCACCGCGGCGGGAAGCCTCTTTTCCGCAAGGCGATCTACGCCACGGATGAACGCGTTCACGCCCGCGCGATCCTCGTGGTGCATGTGTCCGTCCTCGCGGCTTTGCGTGAGAGCGTCGGCCTCATCCACGAGCAGGATGACGCCTCCACCAGCCCTGTTTCCCGAGGGGCGCTTGAGCTTCTCTGCGGCGTCCAGAGTAGCGTCGAAAGCGGCGGATAACAGGCGTGTCATCTCTCCAACTTTGCCGCTTCCGCGTGTGGCAAGACTCATAGGATACAGCGTGACTGGGATGTGCTCTTGGCGCGCCACCGCATCACCGACGGTCTCCGCCAACTCCGTCTTGCCGGTGCCGACATCGCCGCCGAGAATCACGAGTGGTGGACGGCGTTCAACGTAGTCGAGCAGCGTGTCCGCGCCCTTGTGGTGCTTTGAAGCCCAAGCCCTCGGACCTGCCGGATTGATGAGGACGGCCATCAATTTCGTGACTCGCGTCTTCGCCTCGTCGATGCCAACAAGGCGAGAGAAACGCTTGCTCGCGGATAAATCAGGAAAGTCTAGCCGGCGATCAAAGAGGTCATCGAGCGAGAGCCGATCCATCTCCGTCACCGCCTCACCGTGCTGCGCCCGAGTCCACGACCGCCCGCCGAGTATTTGAGGTCGTCCGCCCAGTATCCAGCTTCAAGCGGCGGAGACGACCCGCTCGAGCGCTGGAATGGGCACGACTTCCTGATGGCCGCTCGCTCGGCAACGCTCAAGTTGTCCCACTTGCGGTTGTAGGAGAGAAATGAGCAGAAGGCCGCATTCGCCACATCGAGGCCTGGCCGGATCTTTCCCGGATCGTCGTCGGTCGACAAGGTGCCGCCAGCGAGCGCCTTGTAGCGCACCGCCACTTCGGTCCACCTGCCGTCGCGCTTGAAGCCGTAGACGATGTCGGCCACGACATCGTGCTTGAGCAGCTCAACGAGCTCCGCCTCGTAATCGTTGATATCCGAATCCGCGGGCACCCCGTCGTAGAAACGCTGGATTCGCTTCAGATCCGTTGCCACTTTCGATGCAATGTGGCGCGCGTGTATGATTGAGAACGTCTCGCTCGCCGTAATTGAGAAGCTTCCGCTCATTCTTTCAGTACCTCACGCGCTGAAAGTGGGCCCAAGAACCTTGCGCCAGTACCGGACCGTTTCGCCTTTTGTCACGGCCCGCAGTGCTGAATCGATCGCGTCACCCGCCTCGAGTGCAGCCTCGACGATCTTCGTCCTCTGGTTCGCCTTGTAGAGGACCGCGACGTTGTTCTCGCAGTTCACCGGATCCCAAATCCGGATCGGAGCGTCGGTGGCCTTGCACGAGTTAGGGTCGTAGTAGTCGTCGAACGCGATCGTCTTGCGGAACGCGTCCGAGGCGACGTAGTTGAAAAACGTCGCGAGCGCCTCAGCGTAGTTTTCGAGACGTGCACCGCCGTCGGCGAGATGCGCGAGCACCAACTCGACCATGAAAGACTTGAACCGGAACTCCGGATCCGACTGCTTCCGCAACTCGCCCCAGAACTTCACCAAGCGCACCACCTGGGCGTAGTGCTTTTCGTTCGCCTTCTTCCGCTTGCGGATGAACTCGAGGTGCATCGGCACGCTCGTCATCAGCTTTTCGCCGTTCTCCTGGGAGACCAGGTGGCCGCGCCAATCCGGGTCGCCCTCGTAGAGGATCGGAACGATGTCAACCTCGTTCCCGGTGGTGATGAAGTTCACTCCGACGGAATAGGTCTTGCGCTTGATTTGCTCGGGCTTGAACTTGGGGAAGGCTGTTTCGAGCTTCTTCGCGAGCCAGTCGACCAGCTCACCGATCTTGTCAGGTGCCGAGTCTGATGAAACGTAGCAGGCGACGTCGATGTCGCTAATGGACTTGAGCGCCGTACCTTTCGCCAAGCTGCCGGCGAGCAACATCTTCCGCAGTTCGAAATCCGGATGCTTCGCGAGGTAGCCCTCGAGCTTTTCCCGGAGGCGATTTGCCTGAGCCCGCAGCTCGGCTGCATCTTCGCGCTTCAGATTGACGCGCTCGTCAGCGAAGCGAGCGATGTCGGCCTGTGCGACATGCTGTAAAGCCATGGGACCTCCGCTACTTGGCTGCTCCCTTAGCGAGCAGGTTCGACATGTTTCTACACATAACACACTAAAATTGGCTATGCAAGGTATATTTGATGGCCGCCAAGGCTTGACTTTTTGTGGCTGAGGCGCTAACTGTCCCTCGGGACCTTGGAGGCCGCAGATGAACGCCAAGAAGACAATGACGTTGAATCTGACGGACGCCGAAATGCGCGTGCTCGAAGAGCTCTCGGCGCGCAAGGAGTTGACCAAGACCGCCGTCATCCGGCAGGCCCTGCGCCTTTACCAGATGATCTCGGCTCGGATCGAGAAGGGCGAGAAGCTTCTCTTCGAGAACGACGTCACCCGGGAGAAGGCCGAGCTGATGCTGATATGACGGTCGAGGCCTCGACCATTTACCTGCTCGATGTTCCGAGCGGGGAAGCGGTCGAGGCGGAACTGCGAGACGCCATCGAGGAGAAGCAACTCATCGACTGGCAGACGCAGTGGCAGCCGGCGTTGATCGCCGTTCTTCAACAACTCGCCCAGCGTCACGTGCCCATCGCCGACTGGCCGCAGAGCTGGCACTGGAACTGGCGAACGAAGATGGCGCAGGTCCATGGGCTGCTTGCCTTCCAGGGCTTCAGCGTGGTCTGCGCGGATGTGACTCAGGGTCTCATGCGCGTGGACCTCACGAAGTTCGCGCGGGTACCCGCCGAAGACGGCAAGCCGCTCGTCTTCGTTGACTACCTTGAGGTCGCACCTTGGAACCGGCCTGAACTTGGGCACGCGCCAAGGTACAGGGGCGTCGGCACAGCGTTGGTCACCGCGGCCGTTGCGCTCAGCGAGCAGGAAGGTTTCAAGGGACGCATTGGACTCCACTCGCTTCCACAAGCTGATGCCTTCTACCGCGACCGGTGCTGCATGACCGACCTCGGTCCGGATTCGTCCTGCCAGAACCTGAGATATTTCGAGATGACGCCCGAACAAGCCCGGAAGTTCCTCGAGGAGGAGAGTGAATCATGAGACTCGAGCGGAGCAAGCAGTGGTGGCTGGCGCGAGCAAAGAAGGAAGGCAACACCGCCGTTAGTGCGGGCCTACTTGCCCTGGACCCAATGCAGGACGAGCCCTCCGAAAGCGCCGTCCCAATCGCTGCCGAAGATGTCCGCATCGCGTTCGGCAAGTTCATCAACTTGATGCGGCGGCGGCGGGGGTTGTCAGTCGAGCAGCTCGCGGAAGAAGCGAGTCTCGAGGTCAGCGAACTCGTCGTGATTGAGGACGATGTGCACTACGTTCCTGAGCCGAGGACCGTCTACCAGCTAGCGCAGACATTCAAAGTTTCGCAGCAGCGACTCATGCAACTCGCCGGGCTCGCGCAAGTGAAAGACGCGAGCCTTCATCAAGAGGCGATTCGGTTTGCGGCACGTTCCGAGCCGGTGCAGAAGCTGACGCGCGAAGAAAACGCCGCGCTCGAAGCGTTCGTTGCCGTTCTGAGCGAGCAGAACGCCAAGTGAAGAACCTGCACCTCGGAGCGCGCACGGCCGCGGATATCGAGGTCCAGGTCGGCAAGGTGCTGCGGGGGCTGGGCCACCCCGAACCGCCGCTTGATCTCCAGCTTGTTCGCGAGCTGCTGAAGCTCGACCGGGCATACTACAGCACCACCGACGACGGCCTTCTTCGCGAGACTATTAGCCGGTTGAAGATCGCGGGCCTCCAGGTGCTAAAGAGGCCGACCCTCCTGAAGGATGCGGTCAAGAGCCTCAGCCTCAAGGCTCTGTACTTGCCCGACCAGAAGCGAATCCTGCTCGACAGCGATCTTCCTAAGCTCAAACACCGATGGAACGAAGCGCATGAGGTCGGCCACGACATCATCCCGTGGCACTCCGGCATGATGCTCGGGGACACCGAAGGAACGCTTACACCCGCTTGTCACGCGCAAATGGAAGCCGAAGCGAACTACGCGGCGGGCCGACTGCTGTTCCTGGCAGATCGGTTTGTGGACGAAGCGAACTCCGCGCCGCCCAGCCTCGAGGAGATCCGCCGGCTCAGCACGGTGTTCGACAACACGATGACCTCGACGCTTTGGCGGTACGTAGAACAGACGCACCGCGACACGCCAATTGTGGGGCTGGTCACGGGTCATCCCCATCCGTCGAGACGCAAGCCGGACTTCGATCCCGTCTCGCCCTGCCGCTACTGCGTGCAGTCCCCCTCATTCACGTCAAGGTTCGGGACACTGACGGAGATCGATCTCTTTGGTGTCGTCGCCAGCTACTCAGGTGCCCAGCGTGGCGGTCCGCTTGGCCGGCGCGAGGTCGTTCTCGCTGATGCGAATGGACAGGAGCACGTGTTCCACTTCGAGACTTTCTTCAACGGGCACGAGGCGCTCACTCTGGGCGCATGGCTCCGCGTCCGAGGAAACGCCGTTCCAGTCAGGTCGGCAGATTGAAGATACAAACCTCGTTGTGGCTCCGCCCTGACGTCGTCGAGCGCGAGTTGGCCCACGTAGGCCAGGCCGTCGTAGCCGCGTGTGCCCTTCCACCTCCCGAAGCGGACGCAGGCTCGGCAGGCTGTGCTAGAAGATGCATCCAAGCGATTCTCGGGAGGCGCCGTTGAGCTTGGAGCAAGACTTCGATGCGGCGTTCGCCACTCGTCTGGCTCTCCGTGAGAAGCAGATCCAGCAGAACTACAGGCCGATCATCGGTGTGCACAAGTGGTTCGCTCGGCGGCCGGGGACCGTGTTCCGGGCGTTGCTCCTCGCCGAATACAACGGCTCAGAACCGCTTGAGTCGGCGTTCTGGAAGGCGCATCAGCTACGCGGTGTAGTCGCCGACCCGTTCATGGGGGGTGGCACGCCTATCTACGAGGCGAACCGGCTTGGCTTCCATGTAGTCGGCACCGACGTGAATCCGATGGCGCACTGGGTGGTCAGGCAGTCGTTGGATCGGCTCGACATCGACGCCTTCAAGACGGCAGCCGCAGAGGCCATCGCCGTCGTCGAAAAACAGCTTGGGCCGCTCTACTCCACGAAGTGCTTGAAGTGCTCGCAGCCCGCGACGGCAAAGTACTTCCTGTGGGTCAAGACCGCGGACTGCCCGGCGTGCGGCACTCAAAACGATCTGTTTCCCGGATACCTCGTGGCAGAGGCCGAGCGGCATCCCAAGCACGTCGTCGTGTGCGGCAGTTGCGGCGCGCTCAACGAATATGAATCGCAGCCGCGGCGCGGGCACCCACAGCCCTGCAGTGACTGCAGCGCCCCCGTCACTGTTGACGGTAGGGTCCACCGGCAGCACGTTGAATGTCGGGCCTGCTCAACTTCGTTTCGCTTTTTGCCCAAGGATCCGCAGCAACCACTCGCCCACCGGATGTTTGGGATTGAGTACCACTGCGCCGGTTGCAAGCCGACCCATGAGGGCAGGTTCTTCAAAAAGCCCGACGCAGCGGACGCCGCTCACTTTCGCAGCGCCGAGCGCAAGCTCGCTGCCGCTCCCGACCTCCCGATCCCCGCCGATCCAATTCCTGCAGGCGACGAAAGCAACCGCCTCCATCGGTGGGGCTATCGGCAATATCGGCAGATGTTCAATGACCGCCAGCTTCTTGGCCTTGGGACGCTGCTTGCTCAGTTGCTCCGCGAACCGCGCGCGGAACTGCGCCACGCGCTGCTGACGGTCTTCTCGGACTTCTTGAGGTATCAGAACCTCCTCTGCCGCTACGACACTTACGCGCTCAAGTGTCAGGACATCTTCTCGGTGCACGGGTTTCCGGTCGGGCTTGTGCAGTGCGAGAACAACCTGCTCGGCGTCGAGAAGATCGGCTCTGGCTCCTACCGCCACTTCGTCGCGAAATACGCCCGAGCGAAGGAGTATTGCCGGGAGCCCTTCGAGACGATGCAGAGCGGGAAGCAGAAGAAGATTGTCCCCATCCACGGGGAAGAGATCAAAGCGACATTCGTGGATCAGTTTCCCAAGGGCAAGGAGCGCCAGGCGCGCTTGCTCGCCGCGCCTGCGGTGATGATGGACTTGCGGCCGAGTTCCTTGGACGGCGTCTTCACGGACCCCCCCTACTACGACAACGTGCAGTACGCCGAGTTGATGGATTTTTGTTTCGTCTGGCTGCGGCTGGGACTTCGTGATGAGTTCCCGGCATTCCGTCGAGGATCCACTCGCACGAACGACGAGTTGACGGGCAATGAAACCGAAGGTCGCGGCATGGACCACTTCACCGAGGGCTTGTCCGCGGTGTTCACGCACTTCGCCAAGGCTTTGAAGCCGGGCGCGCCGTTCGTGTTCACGTACCATCACAACGATCCGCTGGCGTACCTTCCTCTTGTCGTTGCCATTCTCGATGCGGGGTTGGACTGCACGGCAACGTTGCCCGCCGCTGCAGAAATGAGCGCGTCCCTGCACATCGCGGGCACTGGCTCCTCGGTTCTCGATTCCGTTTTCGTCTGCCGCCCCGTTCAGAAGAAGAAGGGGGGAACGCAGCCGAGTTTGCCAATGCACTTAGCGCGCGAGTGCGAGGCGGTTCTCAGGCGCGATGCGGTAGCGATGACGAGTGGCGGCCTGACTATCTCGCTTGGTGACCTGCGTTGCCTCACCGCCGGTCACGTTGCCCGCTACGCGATCAATCTCCTTGCACCGGGATGGAAGGGTGCCTCTCCGCTGGCCGAGCGAATGAGACTGGGAACTGCCGCCCTTGACCAGGTGGCGAAGAAGGTGGCGCCAGACGCCTTAGCGGACCGCGTGCTGGCGGCGTTCGAGCCGCTGGCGCGAACGGCTCGGGCAAGCCGATGACTCGACCGTTCGAGTTGGACGACGCCACGTTGTCGCGGCGCATGGACGAGATGGTTGATGCGACTTTTGCGGATCTCGGGTCGAAGTTTCTCGTCCTCCCCAAGGGTGACGGCTTCATTCCCTACCCCGACTTTCAGGGCGCCTATGAAGTCCTGAAGCGGCACACCGCGGCCTTTACGAAGTTCACCGAAGCGAAGGTCACAGCTGCCCTGAGTGAAGACTCGTTGGGGTTCGTGGTGCTGAGAACGATCCTCGGCATGTCACCGCCGGAGTGGGCCGAGCTTGCGAGGATTGAACGGGACAGCGACGTCACTCAGGGCGCCGCTCGCGGCCTCGACACAAAGGTGCGGTCAGACCGTCTCTATTTGAGCCACCTCGGCCGAGACTCCCTGACTTTCAAGAGGGCTGAGGCGTTGGTGTCGGTCGCCGTCGAGTTCATCACGAAGGGAGCACCGGCGGGCGCGGGCGATACGGTGCACCGGCTGGCGAAAGCAGACACCGCCGCGGGAATCACCTCGTTGCAGCAGGTCGCGTCAGTTCACGTCCCCTACTCAGTACTGCTTTATGAGCGGTATCTCGGAAGGCCCTTCGCGAGTCATCGAGATTCCGTCTCGGAGCTTGTCGGCGACGTTATGGAGGGCGCAGTTGAAGACCGCCTGGCGAGGTCGAAGATCACGTATCGCAAGACCAAGCGGGCCGAGCGCGTTGCGGGCTTCGCTCAGGCACCCGATTTCTTCGTCCCGGACGAGTTCTCACCGAAGGTCGTCATCGAAGCGAAGATCACGAGTGACGATGGAACTGCCCGCGACAAGGTGGCGCGCATCCTTCGGCTCGCGAACATGCGCGACGAGCTGCGACGCAAAGGGAAGCGACCATTTCAGCTTGTGGCGTGCATCGATGGCCGCGGCTTCGGCGTGCGACGCCAAGACATGAAAGACATGCTCTCCGCGACCGTGGGAAAGGTGTTCACGTTGGCGACGCTGGACTCGCTGATCGAACACACCAGCCTGAAGGACTTGCTGCCACTGGATTCCGAGGACTGATCGCGAGCCGACTTCGGGTTCGTCACCACACCCAGTAGAAGTTCGGCCTGCGGTGTCGCTCAGACCGGCGTTGGCGGGGATGACGCAGTCGCTCTCGCTCTCGATGGCGGCGCCACAGATGTGCCGCTCCTTCACGTCGCTTCCTCGGCAGCACCCACCGATCGACGGTGTTGCCCGAGTCGCTAGTTTGCAAGATCGACGCGATCTCTACTTCATTCTTGCTGACGAGCTTCATGGAAGCTGCCAGCCTATCGCTGCGGCCCGACAAAGGCGAGGTGGCGTCTCAGTGGAAGCAATCACGCCGAAGGGCGGCCCGGCAATCTCACGAAGCGCGGGCGGTTCGCCCATTCATCCCCTTGGAGCGACGGGGATGAACGTCGTCAGCAAGCGCGGACACCTGCGCATGACCCGCACGTCGACTGCAGGGCGCCGGGCTCGGTGGTGGTGCCTCCTGGCTCTGTTGTCGGCGCCCCCTCGGATGCCCTGGATGTCCGGTCCCGCTGTGGCGATGGGTCGTATGTGGAAGGTGTTGACGATTCCGGTATCAGAGGACTCGGACCTCAAACGGGCTAGTCTCGGGGGGCCGGGCAGGTCACTTGGACTCTCTGCGCTCGCTCTCTCTAACGACGAGTCGTGGCTTCGCTACCGCCCGCAAGTCCTCGAGGGTCCAGTGGCTCGCCGGCCAGCTCGATGGCGGCGCACAATGCCGACGCCTGTATCATCTGCCGCGTCGTCTTGCAGGCGGGTCGCAGCAGGGCTGGCGACGCGACGACGATCGCCACGCACCGAGCGCGCGAGGTCGCCACGTTGAGGCGGTTGAGGTTGTAGAGGAACTCCATCCCGCGCGGCGCGTCCTCGGGGGTAGACGTAGCCATAGAGTAGATGACCACCGGCGCCTCCTGCCCTTGGAACTTGTCCACGGTGCCGACGCGTGCTCCGGTCGCCAAACCCTGCACCAGCGCCCTGACGTGAGCGTTGTAGGGCGCGACGACGAGGATGTCGTCCAACGTCAGCGGCCGCTCCTGTCCCTTGTTGTCGACCCAGCGGCCCACGCCGAGGAGTTGCGTGAAGAGATCCTTGACTGCGGTCACCTCCTCCGGAGCCTCGTTCTGGTTGCCCGAGTGCTCGACCGGCCAGAAGCGAAGCCCAGCGCCTGCGAGTGGCGGAGGGCCGCGCAATTCCTGGCGCTCGTTGCCCGGCCGCGGCTGCAGCCGCCCTTCATAGAAGATCTCTGAGGTGAACTCGCAGAGGCTGGGGTTGAGTCGCCATGTGCGGTCGAGAAAGAGCCCGCGGTCGCGCGGCATCGTGGCGGCCCCTCCGAGCAGGTGTTCGAGCGCGGAGACCTCGGCCCCCGGCGGGTGCACCCCCTTGCGAGGCTGGTCGAGCTGCATCGGATCGCCGAGCAGCACGAGCACGCGCGCCGCGTGCGCCATGGAAACGACGTTGGCGAGCGACATCTGCGCCGCCTCGTCGACGAAGAGAACGTCCACGGTGTTCTTTGCCATTTCCGCCCACAGCCACGATGTCCCGGCCGCTATCCTTACGGCAGGGTTCAAGAGCTCGTTCTGCACGGCCAGATTCGTTCCGCAGATGGTTACGAACGCGTCGTTCAGCGCGGACTGCTCGGGGGCCCTCTGCGCGATCGCGAGCGTCGAACCGGCGGCACGAGCAAGCGAGCAGGTCTTCGCCAGCAGGTTGCCGATCACCTTATGGCTATTCGCCGTGACGCCCACGCGAAACCCGGCCCCCACGGAAGCGAGGATCATTTCCGCACCCGTGTGCGTCTTGCCCGCTCCCGGAGGTCCCTGGATGGGCAGCACGCCGCCCCGCTGCGAGCGCGCCAGCTCGAGCACCAGCCGTAGGGCCGCGTCCGACACCGCCTCGTTCGGAAGCATCAGACCGTCACGCGCCGGCGGCAGGCGGAGCAACAGATCGCGCGCCAAGCGGTACTCATCGCCCGCTGCAATCCCGTGTTCGGCCACCCACTCGGCGAGCTCGCGGAGCCTCTTGCGTTGGGCATTGGTCGGCACGATGTCGATTGGAATCAGCGCTTGAATGTCGAACGGAGGTTCTTTCGAGCCTCGCTTCACGTCGAACGTGCATGCGTCCTCGTCCACCGCGAGCACCGTGACGTCGAACCCTCCGTGCGGCTCGCGGCACTTGCTCTCCGCATCGATCTCGTGTTCCTGCGGCGGAAAGCGGTAGCGGTGCATGGTGGAGCGCTTCTCCGTACCGACCGGGCCCACGTATTGGATACCGGCGAGCGGAGTACGCTCCTCGACGAGCTCGTCGTCGCTCAACTCGCACAACCGATAGAAGTCCCACCAGGCCGACTTGTCCTCGCGCCAATGCCATTCGAGGAGCTGGGCGACCAGCCACTGCGCCTGCTGCTCTTCGGAGCGGCCCTCGAGCGGAAGGTTCGCCACGATCCTGGCTCTCAAGGCCTCCAGTTCGGCTCGCGCAGGCGACGCCTGTGTCTCCTCCGCCTCGGGGGCGCCAGGCCGGGGGACGTCTTCGCCGCGCAGCTGGCTGAGCTCGATGCGCCGGGCTTCCAGCCAGTCGCGCAAGTGCAGAACCGAGAGGCAGTCGTCGCGGTTGTAGAGGCGGACCCTCTCGCAGATCTCGTCGTGGCGGCCGAGCCGCTCGTTGGTTCCAGACTCGAGCCACAACTCCAGCGTCGCCCGGGCGTCGCCTGCCGCACGCAGATCCATCTCGCGCGAGAATCCGTAGAACGCCTCGAGCTTCTTGATCGAGTAGCTCTCCACCGAGGCGCGAATGCCCTGCCGGACCACGCGAAAGAGATCGACGAAGACGCGGGCGCGCAGCAAGTCGTCAACTTCCTCGACGCGCGACGCCAGCCGTGCCGCTAGCCGCTTGAGGGCCGCGGGCTCGTAGGGTGCGAAGTGATAGACGTGCATCGAAGAGTCTTCGGAGCGGCGGGCGGTGATGAGATCGACGAGTTCCTCGAACACCCGTCGCTCGGCCTGAGCGTCGAAGGACCAGCGCGCGTCGTATTCTCCTCGGGTCGTGACCAGGCCGAACAGGTATTCGAGGCCGGAATCGCCGACGAACGGATCTCCTTCGATGTCGAAGAACAAGTCTCCTGTCGAGGGCGGGGGCAGCGCTTCGAGCCCCATTCCAGGATCGACCGGCGTGATGAGCTCGGACACGGGTGCGCCGCGCTCGCGTCCCTCGCGTTGCACCCGCGCCTGCTCACGGATGCGCACGACCGACACTGGCGACGTATGTGGAAGCGGCGGCGAGATGGGCAATTGGAGCTTCGAAAGCGCCGCCAGCGTGTTCACTCCACGCTCGCGAAGGGCCTTGCGTTGGTTTCGGGTGATGCCGGCGACCAGCGCGAGATAGTCGTCTTCCCGCCACCGCTTCTCGCAGATGGGAGACCAATCGCAGATCTCGCAGTGCGCGACCGGATCGGGATACGGGTTCACGATGGGAAAGGTCGGTGTCCCCTGCGCGATATGGTCGGAAAATTGCCGGCGGACCAACCGGAAGTATGGCGCAATGGACGCGACCCGGAACTTTTCGACAGGCCTCCCGGACCCGCCCAGGACGACGTGGACCCATTCGGGCGGCACCTGCTGGACCTGCTCGATCATGTCCGCATACGCGCAGAGTTGCAGAAGCGCGCTCGCCCGCGGCTCGCGGGCGAGCTTGGTATCCCACGGCTCGTAGCTCCACGCACCGAGTGCGCTCGGTGTTTCGCAGCGGATGAGGAAGTCCGCGTGCCCGCGCCAGCGGCCATCGAAGAAGGTGGCCTGGTAGATGACCTGCGCACCGGAAAGCATTGCTTCGCGAGTCAGCCGCGCCGCCTCCATCAAGGCATCGCGGGTCTTGAGCTCGGCGGTGTCGATCTCGACCACCGTGCGACCCTGCGCGCGCAGATCTGCGAGGAATGCCCGCTCGTGCTCTCGCCCCCGCTCGACCAGCGCGTCGAGCGTCGAGTCTTGAAAGTACGGTTTCTCGACCAGCCCTGCCTCCCGAGCGCGCTCGAGTTCGGTGCGATGGACGCAGGCTGTGAAGCCGACAAGCGCAGATGGTGAGAGTGGGCGTGCACCCGGGGGCGGCATGAGGGCTCTCCTGACTGGACGGCACAGGGTCTTGGGAGCGGTGTCAAGCAAACGGCAGAGCCAGGAGTTGATGATCGAGCCAGGATGCTGTCCGATGGCGCAGAGGACACGAGGGGCTCAGCCCACCCCGGATCTGATCTCGATACGACGCCTCCGCGCCTCGGCGAGTCTGACCAATGGGACTGACACCCACCTAGCCATCGTGCGAGGCTCCCCGTCGAGGGAGCCCGCCGAGGAGCGCGCACCACTCTTTCAGAGCATCACTTGAGTCCCGCTACCGCGGAAGGCGCTTGAGCAGCGCACCGAGCTGACGCTCCAACTCGGCTCGATCTTCTACCGGAGCCATGTGGGCCAAGCTGGTGGTCGCCTCGTCCGCCCTGGTGTCGGCGCGAATCGCGCCGCGCAAGGCTTCCACTTTCGAGATGAGCAAGGCCCTCAAGGAAGCAAGATCGCTCCCACGATGCCCTTGCAACACGTCTGAGCGGAACTTGTGCAGTTCGTCCGCAGCGACGAGCACCGCTTGGGGGAGAACGT
>Ga0307479_10004218_pt1 | contig 13143 bp, 9 predicted proteins | sample atmos_gasesECM4C_FD_203743 | JGI IMG/M metagenome (GOLD analysis project Ga0307479, IMG submission 203743) | Hardwood forest soil microbial communities from Morgan-Monroe State Forest, Indiana, United States - atmos_gasesECM4C_515 | ecosystem: Environmental > Terrestrial > Soil > Temperate...
AAGCTCGTTGGCCAGCCGCATGCGCTCGATTTCCTGCGCTGTCTTGATCATGCGGACCTCGGCGAGGAGTGGCGCAGCGTCTACGACTTCGCGGCAGCTTGCGCGGAACGCTTCGTAATAGCCCTGCCAGTAAACCGTCGGCTCACCAACCATGCGGTCACAAATTTGTGAAGTTTGCGAAAGTTCTATGCCAACTCGGCCGTTGAGCTTTCGCTCGCGCAGGACTTCGACGCCCATTTCGACGGCGCGAATCATCGGCGGGCGCGGGTCTTTCGCATCGTAGAAGCGAAAGAAGCGCACATCTTTGTTCCATGCGGTGCGCTGCGCCTCGCGAAATTGCGGCTCGATGACCAGAAGCGTGGGATCGCCTTCGCGCGGGAGAATCACCAGGTCGTAGCCCTTCATGGTCCAATAATTCGTCAGGTACAGGATATTGTCCGGCGCGCGCGCCACCACGGCCTCCAGGTTATGGCTCTCCATCATCTGGCGGACGCGCCGCCATTTTTCCTGGTCGACGGGATAGCCGATGGCGTTGGCGCTCACTTCACGGCCTCTTGTTCCTTGTGTTCCTTGCCCGCGTAGGTCCAGGAAGCTTCCTTGGCCTTGATAAGCCGGTAAAGCGCGGTGTGCAGCGGCGCAGCAATGCCCGCGCGATGCGCTTCGCGGGCAATGGCGCCGCCAAGAAAATCCACCTCGGTTGTGAGTTTGTGGCGGACGTCGTAAAGCATCGACGGAGGATGATCGGTCTGTGCGCCGATTTTATTCATCTCCCAGGGATCCTCATAAAGTTTCACGCCGAGGCCATCCGCGACGTGCTTGCCCTCTTCGATGAGCGCGTGAAGCAAATGGCCGAGGTCGCCGAAGTGTTCTTCCTCCGCATAGTGGTGACTGTGCACCAGTTCCGTGAGCGCGGCGACCGAATTCACCGAGGAGTTGAAAATGAGCTTGGACCATTGCGCGGGCCGCGCGTCTTCCAGCGCAACGGCTTTGAGGCCGGAAGAATTGATTAAGTGGGCGGCCTCCTGCACCAGGCGAAATGGCGTACCTGTCGGCTCGAAGGGGCCCATCCAGGTGGCGGTATCCAGCTCGTAGCGCACGTGATTGTCGTCCACTCGTGTGCCGCTCATGAAAGTAGTTCCGCGCATCACGTAGGTCTTTGCGATCTCCGCGATGACTTCTTCGCTGCCAAGGCCATTTTGCGAAGAAAGGATTCCGCCGTGCTTAAACAGGTGCGCGACGGGCCGAAGAGCTTCCCGCGTTTGCGTGGCTTTGCAGGAGACGATGCCGAAGTCGAATTGCGGCAGCGCCGCAGGATCATTCGTCGCGCGGAGTTTCGCGTGGAAGTCATGCGTGCCGGAGACGCTCAAGCCGCGATCATTCAGCGCACGCGCGTGATCCGCGCGGCGCACAAAGGCCCACACTTCGGTTACCCGCGCCAAATGCGCCGCGTACAAGCTGCCGATGGATCCGCACCCGATGATGCAAACTCGCTTCATCCACATTCCCTATACATCAAGGCGACGACCGTCAGACACGCTACCGGGAGGCACGAAAGTGTTCGACGCGAACCATTCCCGCATATCCGCCGCTTTCCGCTTTCTGCACGGCGTGGAACAGCGAATCGCCGGTGTTATGCGAATCGTCGATAATCACGCCGCTCGGATACAGTGCGTCCTGAAGCGCTGCGCAAATGGTGTGCACCGGCGCCGCACCGCCTTCGCCCATACCTTTCGCGCCGTTGAGCGTAAACGGTGATGGCGATTCCGTGTGCGCGTAGAAAAGCTCCGGCATGTTCATGGCGGTGATGGGCGTGTAATCGCTGAATGTTGCGGCCAGGAGGTTGCCGTCGGAATCGTAAGCGCAATTCTCGAGCAAGGCAGCTCCGATTCCGTGCGCGGCGGCGCCATGCACCTGCCCTTCGACGATGCGTGGATTGACCGCTTTGCCGCAATCATCGATGCAGGCGTAGGCCAGGATTTTCGGCTGAAACGTCTCCCGGTCCACCTCGACGACCGCCGCATGCACTTGCGCCGCGTAGGTCAAGGTGAGATTGCCGTATTTGCGCTTCACGTCCGGGATCTGAAAGTCGGCGTGGAAGACGTGGCGGCAATTCAGCGTGATGTCCCAAAGCGACTCAGGCATTCCGGCATTGTTCACGTTGACCAGGTTCGCGAGGGCCCAGTAGTTAATCGATTTCTGCGTGCCCCGAACGCGCACCTCCGGCCCTTGCGCCCCGACGCCAAACTCCAGGTTCTTCTCCTTAGCACCAAGCTTCCAGGCGGCCAGCCTGCTCAATTCCTTGCGCAGCTTCATGGCCGCGCCGTGGATCGCGGTCAGTCCGGTCACGGCAAACTGGCTCGCATACGTTCCAGTGTGGCCGGTGTAGGCGTTGTGCGCGGTGTCGAAGCCCGGCTTGACGTTGACGAGGTCGGGCGTAATGCTGAGCGCGTCAGCGACGACTTGCGCGGCGGCGGTCTCGTGCCCCTGGCCCTGCGGCACCGAGCCCATGCTCACAACCACTTCGCCGTAAATATCGAGCTTCACGATGCCCACTTTCGATTGGCCGGAAAACGGCGCATCGGGGTTGATGATGCGGGCCTGCCCGAAATTGTTCGTGCCGGAATCCAGGGTCGAGCCGATGCCGAGGCCAATCCAGCGGCCTTCCTTGCGCGCGGCAGCTTGCCTCTTCTTCCAGTCGTCCCAGCCGAGGCGCTCTTTCACAATCGCCAGCATCTTCGCGTAGTCGCCGGAGTCGTACACGCAGCCGTTCGGCGTCTTGTAGGGCATTTCATTCTTGCGAATGTAATTGCGCACGCGCATCTCATCCGCCGGAATTCCAAGCGTCTGGCCGCAGATGTCGAGAACGCGCTCCATGAACCACAAGTGCTGCATCCGCGAATAGCCGCGGTTGGGGCCCACGGGACACTTGTTGGTTACCACCTGGTGCATATCGATGCGTATGTTCTTGAGGCGATAGGTGGCCGGCAGCACTTGGGCCCAAATCACGCAGCCCAGCGGCTCGTAGCGCGGGAACGCCCCGCAGTCGTCCACGTGTTTCGAGTCGATCGCCAGGATGACGCCGTTTTTGTCCAGCGCTACGCGCGTGTCCAGAAATGTGCGCTCGTTGCCGTGGGCACTTGCCTGCATGTGCTCGATGCGCGTCTCCGCCCACTTCACGGCGCGCCCGCCGGCCTTGCGCGAAGCCAGCGCGCAGACCGCCATGTACGGGTAGCTGGTGATCTTGATCCCGAAGCCGCCGCCGATGTCGAAACTCTTCATGTGAATCTGGTCGATGCGCACGCCGAGCGCGGGAGAGAGAAACTGCGAAGCAAACGAAGGGAAAGTATTGTTGCAATTGTATTCGATATCGCCGGAGCGCGGATCCCAGGTGGCGATAACGGCATTGCACTCGAGCGGCGTGCTGGAAAAGCGATGAAAATGCAGCCGGCCGATGTGCACCACGTGTGCCGCCTGCTTCATAGCCTTCTCGACGTCGCCGAACTCAAACACGCCGGCCCAGTTGCGGTTGGTACCCATGGCGGGATGGAGAATGCTTTCGTCCTTCAATGCGTCTTCCGCAGTGACAACGGCAGGCAGCGGCTCGTAATCCACTTCGACCAGCTCAGCGGCATCTTCCGCGGCCAGGCGTGTTTCGGCGACGACGGCGGCCACGGGCTCGCCTTGAAACAGAACTTTCTCGACCGCCATCGGATAGTCAGCGATCTTTTGGGCGCCCCCGGGTCCGATTTCGATGAACGGCTGCACTAGTTTTTTGATTTCTGCGCCCGTCAAGGTGCAAACAACGCCGGGAAATTTCTCAGCGTAGGAAACATCGATTCGTGTGATTTTCGCGTGCCCGTAAGACGAGCGCACGAACTTGATGTGCAGCATTCCGGGCATCTTTTCGTCGTCGACGAAAATGCCCTTCCCGCTGACCAGGCGGTTTTCTTCCTTGCGGCGCAGCGGCTGGCCTACCCATTTCACGCTTGCAGCCTGCGTTCCATTTCCTGACGAACTCCGTCCAATCTTCTTCTTGTTCTTCTTCGCCACGGATTTACCTGCCATCCCCGTCTCTTTCGTCTACGCCAGCGCCTTCTGCAATCCGTCAATCAGCTTCTGAACATTTTTCTTTCCCAGGGGCTCCAGCAGGCCCCCGGCAAGCGAAATCACCCGTCCCAAAACGCTCGATTCCCCCGACCAAATCACTTTGGTCTGCCCCCCGGGAGCATCTTCGAGCTGGAATTTCGCGCGAATGGTGGCCCACCCGCCAGGCACTTCCCCCTTGCCTTCGTACACGGCCTGTCTCGCAGGTTGCTCGTCGACCAGCTCCATCTTCACCGCCGCGGTCCCCCGAATGTGTGCAATACCCACGCTTAGCTTCACCAAAAAGTTTTTCGCGTCCACGATCTGCATGCTCTGGAAGTCCGGCAGCAGCGGGCAAAATCGATTCGGGTCCACCAGAAAGTGGTATACCTCGTCGCGCGTCTTCTTCACCGTGAAGTCCCCGCCCAACTTGATCTCCATCGCCTACCGTTTCTCCATTTCCGCGGCGGCCATGCGGATGGACTTGAAAATATTTTGATACCCGGTGCAGCGGCAGGTGTTTCCGGCAATGCCCTTGCGTATCTGCGCGTCCGTCGGTTTTGGATTCTTCTTCAAGAGCTGCAACGTGGAGAGCAGCAGCCCGGGCGTGCAATAGCCGCATTGCAAGCCGTGGCATTCGGCAAAAGCCTCTTGAACCGGATGTAGCTTGCCGTCTGTCGCCAGGCCTTCGACGGTGGTGATTTCCCCGCCATCGGCCATCGGCGCAAACAGCGTGCAGGACTTCACCGTCCGGCCGTTCAGCATCACCGTGCACGCGCCGCAATACGTGGTGTCGCAGCCAATGTGTGTTCCGGGCAGGTTGAGATGCTCGCGCAGGAACTCTACCAGCAGCGTCCGCGGCTCGACTTCCGCTTCGCGCGCCGCTCCATTCACGCGAACGCGCACGAGCATTTTCTTAACGTCCGACATATTCGTGCCCCGATTCCACGGACTCGCCGCGCGCGCGCCGCGCCGCGATGCCGATGGCGCGCTTGACCAGAGCCGCAATCAGCGCGCGCTTGTACTCCGCTGAGCCGCGCATGTCGCTCTGAGGCTGAGCCGCGGCCCTGGCTGCTTCCGCCGCGGCCCGAATGCTCTTCTCCGTGAGCGCCTTCCCGCGCAAAGCGTCTTCGGCTCCCTTGGCGCGGATGGCGGTCAGCCCCACGCACCCCAGAACGATACGCACGTCTTTGCACTGATCGTGATCCTCAAGAGTCAGTTGTACCGACGCACTCGCCGTCGGGTACACCGGCGCGCTGCGCTTGAAAGCCAGATGCGCGCCGCCGCTGCCTTTTGCGGGCATCTTCACGTGCACGGTGGTGACGATTTCGTCGTGCGCCAGAACCGTGGTGTAAGCATCTTTGACGAACTCTTCCAACGCCACCGTCCGCTGCCCGGAAGGGCCGACGCACACGATGGAAGTATCCAGCGCCAGCAGTGCGGTGGCCCAGTCGCCGCTTGGATCGGCTTCCGCCAGCGAGCCGCCGATGGTTCCCTGGTTGCGCACCTGCGCGTCCGCAATCCCCGCGGCGCAATCGTGGATCAAGGGAATCCCGGATGCCGCCGCAGAATTCTCAATGTCTGCGTGGCGCGCCAGCGCCCCCATGCGCAGCTCTCCTTTGGGTGCGTGAATTTCGCTCAGCCCGGAAATAAAATTGATGTCAATCAGCGCCGTCGGACGCGTCATCCTCATCTTCATCAGCGGGATCAGGCTCTGGCCGCCGGCGATTACACGCGCGTCTTCACCCAGCTCCCGCAGGAGCTTTATCGCCTCCTGGATCGAGCCGGCTCGATGATACGAAAATGGCGCTGCGTACACGCTACACTCCACTCTCGATTTGATCCCGCGCGGGATCGCGCCCCGAGTAAAGAGCTTTGCTCCTGCGAATCATCGTCGCCATTTTAGTTCTCCCCCACCGGAGGAGCAAGGCGCCTTGGCGCGCGTTAGAATCATCTTCCGTCAACCTCAGTTCGTCTTCCCGAGCTTTCCGCCGCCCGCAGAAATCAAGAACTTCTCGGCGCTCGCGCGAATCCCGCGGCCATCACAGCCAGTGAGGCAATCACCAGCGCTGAGCCGGCAATCGCCAAGCCGCGCGGCGCGGCCCCATGGCTCCAGGTCTGCAGCAGCACACCGAGCGGGAAAAGCAACGATCCCAGCAACAACCCCGCCGCCAAAAGTACCTTGAGCTTTTCGTCGAGACCCAAGCGCTCCAAGCCGATCCCCAGCACGATCAGAAGCATCGCCAGTCCAATCCAATGTCCGTGTACATCCACGTGGCGATCATAGGCGTATTTCAGCTCGCGGTACCGTTGCAACGCCCCAACTGCCCCAGCTGCATTGCGCTCGGCCGCCGCGCTGAAACCTGTCGCCAGCGACCCACCGATGCCCTCCAGTTCCTGGTGCTCCGCGAAAACGGCGTACCACAAGCCATAAGTCATCCCCAGCAAGGCCAGGCCAATTCCTCCGAAGATCAGCAAGCGGCCCGCCTTGCTCATTGGTTGGTTCCTTCCGCGGCGCGTGCAGCGGCGGCATCGATCTGCCCCGTGTAGCGCAGAATGCCAATCCACATCGCCAGCAGCGCCAGGACGACGAGCAAGCCGGCCACATCCGCGATTCCGCCGGCCAGAAGACCAAACCTCAACTCCAGCAAAACGCAAACCGGCAGCAGCAGCGACCCCAGCAGCAGCACCCAGGCCCAGCGCCGCTTCCAGGAATCGCGCAAGCCCACGTACGGCTGAAAAAACGCCAGCAACATGGCCAGCAGGCCGAACTCGATGGCGTGGGCGTGCGCCGCAATATTCACGGCCTTCTCGCCCGCAAGCTCGCCGTAATTGCCCAGCGCCGTATTGACCATCGCGACATTGCGTGAGGCTGCGCTCGACGCCATTTGCGAAAGCAGCGAGTAGTCGCGCGCTTCATGCTCGTAAAGACTGGTCGCGGCGTAATACGAGCCGTGGAAAAAACCAAGCAGTACCAGCGCCACGCCGCCCGCCAGCAGAATCCGTCCGGGAGAACTGCCATCAACAAGCAGTGCGTCGCGCGATAAGGCGCTCTTTCCCGGCCCCCCACGTTTGGCAATTCCCAGCAGATAAACCACGGTCGAGAAAATGACCACGGCGCCGCCAAGATCGGCGAAGATGCTGGCCCACCCGATGGCCTGCAGCGGGCTGTAGGCCAAGCCGACGTAATGAATCAGGAACACGCACACTGGCAGCAGCCACGCGCCAAATAGAAAAGCCCATGCAAGCTTCTTCTTCGCGCCTTCGCCAAACTTCACAAACGGCTGAAGTATCCCTAGCAGCAGCGCCAGATAGCCAAAAGCAATCATGTGCACATGCGTGTCTACTTTTGTTCCGCGGTTTTCCAGGAAACTTCCCACGGACTGCATGCTGCCAACCACGGCATTGGCATTTCCGGCCACCGCCGCGTGCGCCGCCGCAGACAAATTCGCTCCCACCTTTGCGGCGTTCTGGTGCAAGACGAAAACGGCAAAAATGTCGCCGAAGACCATCCCAACAAGGACCAGGCCGATGCCGCCAAGCGCCAGCAGCCTGCGCGCCGACATGCGCGCAAACGCCTCGGATAGTGTTGTGTCTCGCGTTGCTGTCACGGAGTCTCTTTAATCCCGCTGGAGGTGAAGCGAGGGATTTGCTGTTCCTCTTCAATCACCGGTTTGCCCATGCGAAATCGAAGCAGCCTTTTCCCGGAATGCCGGCATGACCCGCTCGGCAAAGAGCTGCTGCGTCTTGATGGATTTCCAGTGCTCCAGTCCGCCGAAATTGGAAACGATGGCCAGCTCGCCGATTCCGCCTTTCTCCTGGAGGTTCCGCACCTGGCGAATCACTTTCTCCGGCGTGCCGATAAAGCCGATTTCCTGCTCCACGATTTCCTCGTACGTCAGCTTCGTCAGCGACTCCAGCGCTCCGCTGGCGTAAAAGCCGTAGCCCTTGGCGCGCAGCTCGGTTTTTTTTGCTTCGTCCTGCAGCGATTCCACCGGCGAGGCATTGAAGGCGAGAAAATTGTGCAGCGCACCTTCCACTTCTTTCCTGATTTGCTTCTCGTCGTCATCCAGATAAACGGGCCGGATATAAACGATGTTCGGCAGGTGGCCGCTTGCTGCGCAGGCCTTCTTGTAGATTCCCAGCGGCTTTTCCAAGACGCTCCAGGGAAGCAGGGGCGGCACGAAAATGCCCCAGCCGCGCTGGCCCGCCATCTCGTAGGTGATGTCGCTTGTCCCGCCGGTGAAGAGCGGCGGATGCGGCTTCTGCAGCGGCCTCGGAACCACCGTCAAATCCTTGATTTTGTAGAATTGGCCGTCGTACGAGAATTTCTCTTTCGTCCAACTTCCGATCAGGATGTCGATTGCTTCGTCGTAGCGCGGCCGGCTCTCTTCCAGCGGCACGTTCGCTGGGCCAAACAGCCACGCGTGCCCGCGCCCCAGGCCGCATTCCAGCCGCCCGCGCGTCAGGATGTCGGCTTCCGCGATCTGCCCGGCCAGACGCATCGGGTTTTCCAGCGGCAGCGTGAACAACGCCACACGAAACCGGATTCGCTCGGTGCGCTGCGCCGCCGCGGCAAAAAGAGCCAGCGGATTCGCTGAAATCGAGAATTTCTGGAAGAAATGATGATCGATGACGGAATACACGTCGAACCCCGCCTGGTCCGCGTGCTCAATCTGCCGCAGAATTTCCCACGTCATCTTCTCGTGGGATTTCCCCGGCGGCGTCTGCATTTCGCAGTAGATGCCGAATCGCATGCTCTGTCCCCGCAGCGCTTCGCTTGGTTTGGGCGCGGGACGATATCCCGCGCCTTCTTTCACTCGATAAGCTAGAAGTTCAGTTTCAACGCCAGCTGAATCTGGCGTGGGTTGAACACCGCGCGCGGCGTGCCGTAGTTGGGGTTCGGAGACCCCTGGAAGAAAAACGGCCCGGCCCCGCACGTCGCCGGCACCGGTGTCACATTGCAGAAATCTGCCGAACTATACACAGTATTGAAATACTTGATGTTGACGTGGTTCGCCAGATTAAAAGCTTCTGCTATCAATTGCACCGAATCGTGCTCGCGGAAATGGAAAATTCGCGACCCGCGCAGATCAACGGTGTAAAGATTTCTACCACGGAACGTGTTGCGTCCCTCGATCCCCACGCGATCGTTGTTCCCGAAGATGTCCTCGTTCGCATCGAAACCGGCAAACTTCGTGAAAAACTCCGGCGATTGCAGCGTGGTAATGGTGCTGAGCTCGTAGTCACGCAGCCACATGTTCCCGTTCGTTGGCGACGCCAGCGTCCCGTTCAGCACAAAACGGTGGCGGATGTCGTCTGCCGAATTAGCCTTCTCGGCGCGGAAATTCCCGCTGTCCTGTGGGATCAGCACGAAGCTCGGATTCGGCCCGTCGTCAATCGAGTGCGCGTACGTGTAGCTGATTCCTGCGCTGAAATGGTTGCTGAGCCGTTTGTTTACGTTCATCAGCAGCCCGTTCCAGTTCGAATTCCACCGCGATGTGGCCTCGAAATAAATCGCGAAGTTCTCCGCACAGGCAAGCCCTTGATTGATGCACGCGGTCCCCGGAATGACTCCTGAAGGACCCGTTGCTACGAGGGGGTAAGTTCCACCGCATTGCGCGGCCGGCGTCAGCGTAAAAGTTCCAGGAATGGCGTAAACGTTCTTGCAGCCCACATTTCCAGAGGAGTCATGTACTTCCACCTGGGCGCTCGGCAAGGGCTGGTTCACATTGTAAAAACTCCCCAGGTGCACGCCCTTGACGCGAAGGTAGCTGACGCTGACGATAGTGTCCTTGGCTGGAGTGAACTCGATGGCGAGGCTGGATTGTATTCCGTATGGGACCTTGTGATTTTTGTCGAAGCGCACGACGGTGGACGGCCCGAAAAAGCCGCACGTTGAGACTGGAATGCACGGCCCAGTCGTGGTTCCCGTAAACGGCGAGATTGTCGTGGCATCCGGATACGTGCCATTTGCTAACAACTGCTGGAGCGCAAAGTTAGTCAGTGGGGCGCCGCTGGCGAAGGCAAAGAGTTTGGTCGTACTGTTCAAGTTGTCCAGTTCGGGATGTCCCGGATACCCGTTTTCCCCGCCGCACGAGGGAATCTGGCACGCCAGCAGCGGTGACGGAATGATTCCGTGGAACAACCCCGATCCGGCGCGCACTACCCAGTGCCAAGACCCGCCTAGGCTGTAAGCGATTCCCAAACGCGGATCAAAATTCTTGTAGGGATTGTTCAGCGCGTTGGACGGCCAGGTCTCAAAATCCCAGCGCAGGCCGTAATTTACGGTGAGGTTGCTCGATGCGCGCCATTTGTCCTGGATAAAAAACCCGTTGTAGGTATGGTTCATTGTTCCTTTGGCTTGATTTCGGATATTGGAAGGAATCGCCCCGCCAGCATAAACTTGCGCAAAGTTCGGCAGCGTTGGCTCCGTAAAGTTTGGCGCTTGAAAGCGCTCGAAGAAAATGACAAACGGATCCGGACACGTTGGCTTACCGCACCCAGTGACGGCCCCGTCGGTGCCCAGGAAAGCATTTAAGCTGCCGAAATCCGCCTCGAATGGGTAAAACAACGGGAAAGACTCCGTGGTCACCACGTAGTTGGTGTCTCCGCCAAAGCTGACCGTATTCTTCCCGAGGTTCACCGTAACGTTGTCCACGAACTCGCTGCGCTTCTCGATGTAAAAATCAGGATTGCCGCGATTCACGCCCACCGTGAATGTATTGGACACTTCTAGGTGCGGCTGAGTGGTCGCTGTCTTGAAGTCGAAATTGCGCCGTGCGAATTGCCCGCGCAGTTCGTTGGTCACTTTCGGCGACACGATCGAGACCAGGCTCCCCGCGAGCGACTGGTCGTTGATCCGGTTGTTTTTGAACGCCGATGGCAAATCGAACCCGTCGTTCAAAGGAGATTGATTCAGCAGCGTGCCATGGTTGATGAAATACCGCAGCATCAGGATTTCGTGCTCGGAAAAGTTGTGATCCAGCCGGCCAAAAGCGTTGTCGTAGTCCGCCGTGCGCAAGACGTTCAAACCCGCCGGCTCCGGGGGCAAACCGTACACTGTCGTCTTCACCGTGTTGATGGCGTTAATGTTGGCCAGCACGACGGAATTGTAGAAGGGCGATTCGCCCCGCCGCTGCCCTTCGTAGTTCGCAAACATGAAAGTCTTGTCTTTCACCACCGGTCCACCCAGGGTCACGCCAAACTGATTCTGCCGCAGCGTATTCAACCCGGGCGCGGCCAAGATGCTCGTGGCATCCATCTTGTTGTTGCGGAAGTATTCGTATCCGCTACCGTGCCAGTCGTTGGTCCCGCCCTTCGTAATGATGTTCACAATTCCGCCTACGGCCCGTCCCATCTCCGTGCTGTAATCGGTGTTGATCACCCGGAACTCCAGCACCGATTCCTGCGGCGGCGTGCCCCGCTGGATTCCCGAAGCAGTCGACACGTCGTCTGCCCCATCCACGGCGATGAAATTGAAGTGGATGTTCTGCCCCGCAAAAGAAAGTTTGGTAACAGGCTCGACGATCACGTCGGTGCTGCCGGAAGTGGTGTCTCCGATTTGCACTGCGGGCGACAGCAGCGCGAAGTCGATGAATTCCCGGCCGTTCACCGGCAAATCTTCGATCTGCCTCTCCTGGATGACCGTGCTCAGCTGCGTTCGAGTAGGCTCTTGCACTTCCGAAGTTGCCTCCACTTGCACCTTCTGCTCGACGCTTCCCGGTGTCAGCGTGAAATCCAGTTCCGCCGCCTGGCCCACTTGCAGCGTTATGGTCTTGGTCTGCTTGCCAAAGCCGGTGTACACCGCCGAGACCGAGTAGTCCCCCGCAGGTAAGACGAGAATGGAATACTCACCAGAGTCGGACGCCTGCACCGACCGCGTGAATCCCGTGGCTGTGTTCGTCACGGTCACCGCGGCCTTGCCAATGCTCCCGCCCGAGGAATCCACCACTTTTCCAGACAGGGTTGCATTGACGGCTTGGCCGCGGCTGGCCGGAGCGCCGGCTAAAATCAGACCTGCTGCCAACATAAGGACGAAAGCCAGACGCATCAAATTCATCGTTCGCACTCCACACCCCCTGAAATTAAAAGCAAAATGTCGTTGATTTTCGGAAAGAGGGCCTGCCGCAATGCCAAAACTACCGGCTGTGGCCCAAGTATGCACCTGGGAACTCGCACAATTTGTTTGCATGCGAAGCGGGTGCATCCCCTGCCCACCCCCAAGGTAAGAGGGAATCTCGCAGGAGACTATTCTTAGCCGTGGCGCGTGTCAAGAAGAAAGGTAGGACCTTCCAGCAGTTCGCATGTTGAACACTTGACATCCCCTTTCTCGAGCGCAACAATCCCCTTCGCCCTCTCGGTGCGCCCAATGGACCATTCGCAAATTACCAGGGTCTCTGTAGCAGACCAGGTCGCCGCAATTCTGCGCCAGCGCATCCTCGACGGCGAGCTTCCGCCCGGCACGCCCCTCCAGGAGATTCCCGTGGCCGCCTCTCTGGGTGTCTCCCGCAACACCGTTCGCGAGGCTACTCGCATTCTTTCCCTGGAAGGGCTTCTTAAGCGCAGCGCCCACCGCGGCGTCAAAGTCGCCCAGCATTCCCTCAAGGACATTGAGGAGATTTACCAGCTTCGCTACTTGCTCGAGATTCCCGCGGTGCTTGCCGCAAAGCCTACGGACGAGGACGTTTTCGAGGACCTGCGGCACGCCTTGGACGGCTATGCTACCGCTGCGCAAGAAATGGACTGGGTCCGCGCGGTGCGCTTCGACTTGCAATTTCACGCCCTGCTCATCCGCTTCCAGCACAACCGCCGCCTCGAATCGTTCTATCAAAAACTCATCGGCGAGTTGCGCATGGGCATGGTCCTGGTCGACCGCTTGCACGACGATCCGGGGCGGCTGGTCCCGGCCCACCGCCGGCTCTATGACCTGCTGACTGCTGGGCAGTTGCGCGAGTGTGCCGATGTGCTGCTGCAGCATTTGCGCGATTCGGAGTCGCGCCTGATTCGTATCTTCTCGGAACCGCGAGATCGCAGGACGCGACAAGCCGCAGCAGGTTA
>Ga0307479_10004219_pt1 | contig 13141 bp, 13 predicted proteins | sample atmos_gasesECM4C_FD_203743 | JGI IMG/M metagenome (GOLD analysis project Ga0307479, IMG submission 203743) | Hardwood forest soil microbial communities from Morgan-Monroe State Forest, Indiana, United States - atmos_gasesECM4C_515 | ecosystem: Environmental > Terrestrial > Soil > Temperate...
AAAGCGAGCTGTGGCGCCTTACTTTTTTCTTGCTGCTTGTTCTCTCCATTGTTTTCGCAATGGTTTCCTGGGACACGATACGTTCGCTGGCTCACCGCTTTGAGGCTCTTCCCATTGGCCTGGTTCTTCTCGTTGCGCTTTTCGGAGTGTACGCCTGGAAGCGCACCCAGGAAATTTCCGAGCTGCGCGGCCTAGTTCGCGGCATCGAACATCGCGACGCGGTGGCCCCCAGCGAAAAGCAGCTCGATCAACTCTTCGATGTCATCTCCCGCTCCCAGCAGGGTTACCGCGACCTCATCGATTCCTTCGACGACGTTCTTCTCGCCATCTCGCTGGAGGGCCAGATTCGCGCTGCCAACCGCAGCTTTGCCGACCTGGTGGGCGCGACCTTCCCGCAAATCATCGGACACGAGTTGAGCGAATTCATTGAAGAGGGAAGTGGCGACGGCGGGGAACTTGCAAAGCGCGCTCTGCCTCGTTTCCTGGAGCGTCGCGTCTGGACTGGAATCGTGCAAATTCGTCTCCGCGGCCGCAACTCCACCCACTATTTTGATTGCGTGGCGCACGCCATGCTGCGCGGCAGCGAGGTCCAAGGCATCACCGTTCTTGGGCGAGATATTACCGCTCTGCGTAAGAACGAAGCGCGCTTTACGGAGCTGTTTGAATCGCTGCAGGAAGGCATTTACATTGCCGCGCCGGACGACCACCTGATCGACGCGAATCCGGCGCTGGCGCGCATGCTCGGATACGATTCCAAGGAAGAGTTGTTGTCGCACACCTTCGCCGAGCTGCTTCCTGACGAAGCTCAGCGCCGCGCCCTTCGCGAAGAAGTGGACAGCCAAACGATGGTGCGTGGACGCGAGATTACTCTGACACGCAAGGATGGCAAGCCGCTGGTATGCCTGAATACGGCGGGGGCCGTTCGAGACACCACCGGGCGAGTTATCCGCTATCACGGCGCATTGATGGATATTACCGAGCGCCGCGAGATGGAGCGCCGCCTGTACCAACAGCAGGAATTTGCGCGCCGGCTGATCGACAGTTTCCCAGACCTGATTTTTGTGGTGGACACCGCAGGCATCTACACTTTTGTCAGCCCGCGCGTGAAAGACATCCTGGGCTACGAGACAGAAGAGACGCAGAGTTTAGCGTTTGGCGGGCGCACGCACATGGAAGATCGTCCCGCGCTGCTTGCGCTCTTCGCGGAAATTGTGGGCGGCCGGCAAACGTTTGCCTCGCTGGAAGTCCGCGTGCGCAGCAAGCAAGGGGAGTGGCGCCGGCTGCGCTGCCACTTCAGCCCGCTCTTCAACGAAACCGGCAAAATCGATGGCGTGGTGATTTCCGCGCGTGACGTTACGGAATTAAAGCGCCTGGAAGAGCAGCTTATCCAGGCCGAGAAACTTGCCGCCATGGGCCAGATGCTGGCTGGCGTCGCACACGAGCTCAACAATCCTCTAACCGCCATTCTCGGTGTTACTGAGCTTCTGCGCGACAGCGAAGGCGTTCAAGAAAACACCAAGCGGCAGCTTGAGTTAACCCATCGTCAGGCGCGTCGCGCGGCCCGCATTGTGCAAAATCTGCTCGAATTTTCGCGGCCGGCGGCGCCGCAAAAAAAGCAAGTGGACGTCAACACGCTCATCGAGCGCACTCTCCAGCTCCAGGACCATTCGCTTCGCCGCAACAACGTTAATGTGGATTTTCAGCCGCAATCGGATTTGCCACCGGTCATTGGCGACGCGAACCAGCTGATTCAAGTCTTCTTGAACCTCATCAGCAACGCCGAGCATGCTATTCGCGAGGTCCGCGAAACGGGACGCATCCAGATTCGCATCGGACGCATCGGCGAGCACATTTCCGTAACCGTTCAGGACGATGGCGTGGGCGTCGCGCAGGAAGCGCTGCCCAAACTGTTTGATCCTTTTTACACCACCAAACGTCCGGGCGGCGGCACTGGCCTTGGTCTCAGTATTTGCATGTCCATCGTGCGCGAGCACGGCGGTTCCATCGATGTGGAGACTCTGCCGGCAGGAGGCTCGGCTTTCACTGTGTATTTGCCTGTGGCGCCTGTCGAGCCTTCCGACAACTTGCCTGATTCCGGAACGGCTTCCGCGGAGACCGTGCTCCCGGCCGTGGACATTCTCAAGGGCCGTTCCATCCTCGTTCTCGACGATGAAGAAAGCATCCGGATGTTACTCGAAGAAGGCCTCGCCGCTCAGGGCATGCGCGTTGACTGTGCGGCAAATTCGCATGAAGCGTTGGAACTAGTGCGCAATCGCCATTATGACCTGGCTTTGTGTGACGTGAATCTCTCCTCGGGTGCTAGCGGGCCAAATGGACGCGAAGCGGCCTTGCAGATCGCCGCGTCGTCGTCGGGCACACCAAAGCCGCACGTGATCTTCATGACGGGAGATCTGGTCGAAGAAAATGGTGCTAGTGGCCACATTCGGCAACTGCAAAAGCCTTTCCGCATCTCCGATGTCCTGACTGTGCTGCGTGAAGCCCTCTCGCCACGGCCCGCTGAAAAGCTGCAGAATTAATTGAGTCCCGCGACGCCGGCGGCTTCGTTCCGTTTTCTACTCCGTTTGGGCGCGTGCCACGCTTCCGGTATGATTTGAACTTGTGAATCTGCTCAACGAAGTCGAAGCGCGCGTGCTTGGCGCTCTTATGGAAAAGGAAATCACCACTCCGGACTATTATCCGCTTTCGCTCAACGCGCTGGTCAACGCCTGCAATCAGAAATCGAATCGCGATCCGGCTATGAATCTGGACGATGACGCGGTTCGCGGCGCCTTACGCTCGTTGCACGACAATTCTTTGGCGCGTTCCGTAAGCGCTGCGGACAGCCGCGTCACGAAATACGAGCACCGCTTGCAGGAAGCTTTCAACTTCGATCGCCGCGAAGCCGCGATTTTTTGCGAGCTTTTGCTGCGGGGAGCGCAGACTCCCGGCGAGTTACGTAGTCGCGCCGAGCGCATGCATCATTTCGACGACTTGAATGAAGTGCAATCCGTGCTGCAGCGCCTGATGAACCACGAGCCGCCCTTGGTAAAGGTGCTCCCTCGGCAGCCCGGCACGAAGGAATCCCGCTACATTCACTTGTTGTGTGGAGATGCGGAGGCCGCTAGCTCGCCGGCTGAACCGGCAGCCCCGCTAGTCGAGGCGCGACGGCAGAGCCCAGAGACTGCCAATGCAGGAACCACGCTATCTCAGTTGGAGGCGGAGGTGAGCGAATTGCGCAGGGATATAGCCGATCTGAAACAGCAGTTTGCCGCCTTCCGCAAGCAATTCGAGTGAAGTTCTTTTATTGCGCTGGCGTGGTGGAGGCTGCAAGCACGTCCAGCCCCGCAAGTTCCGCTCGCAGCCGCGCCGCTTCCGCCCGGTAGTTGTCTGCTTCCTTGCGCAGTTTCATGGCTCCGAGGGTTGAGGGGTTCGCCGCTGCCACTGTAACCGGTTCCGCGAGACCGTCTTCGAGCCGCGCATCCAATTCCAGCTCCACAATCTGCCGCTGCAAATTAGCGATGCGCACGCGGCGCGTAGCCTGCGCCTCCGCGGCCTGTTGCGCCATGGCGCTTGCGGCCTTCCAAAGCTCCGCGTCGATGCTCTGCAAGCGTTCCGAGAGGGCCTTCAAGTTTTCTATCGCCGTCTTGTTCCCCTGGTCCGCGGCTGTGCGATACCACGCCAATGCCTGCGGAAGATCGGCCGGAATCCCCAGCCCGTATTGATTCATATACCCAAGCTGATTCTCCGCGTTGGAATTGCCTTGCCCCGCCGCCTTGTAATACCAGGTTTCCGCCTGCGCGTAGTCCGTATCCACGCCAAGTCCGTGTTGATACAAGTAGCCGATATTTTCCTGGGCGTTTGGATTTCCCTGCGCCGCGGCTTTGTAATACCAGTCCAGCGCCTGCACGTAATCTTGCTCTTCGCCCAATCCCAATTGCGCCATATAGCCGAGCTGGTTCTGCGCGTTGGAGCATCCGTGCTCCGCGGCACGCTTGTACCACTCGCGAGCCTTCTCATAATCCCGCGCGCCTAAAAATCCGCGCTGATAGAAATAACCGACCTCTTCCTCAGCATCGGGTTCGTTTTGTTCCGCGGCTTTGCGAAACCAATCGAGGGCTTGCGAATAGTCCAGCCGCCCGCCTTTCCCGGTTTCGTAGAGCATCCCCAGGTTGTACTGCGCCAGCGCGTTTCCTTGCACCGCAGCCTTTCGGTACATCGTCATTGCGCGCCCATAGGACTGCGGCAGGCCCGCGCCACGCTCGTACACCATCCCTAGGCGGTTCTCTGCGGCGGCCAGGCCCTGATCCGCGGCCTTCCCATAGAGCGAGAGCGCCTTTTCAGAGTCTTGCGGAACGCCTAAGCCGCGATAGTAGTGATTTGCCAAGGTGAATTGCGCCGCGCTGTCGCCTTCCTCGGAAGCTCCGCGCAGCTGGTTCAAGTCTCCGTCTCGCTGTCGGGTTCTTGCCGGCGGCACACAAGCAATGAGCGCCGCGATGCCAAGCAGTGCGGCCGCGCGCGAAAATTTCGTCGGTTCCAAGGTGGATCCCCCTGACTTTCTAGGGCGTCCGGCAGGAGCTCAACTACTCCGTCTCACTGTAAACGGCTGCGCACAAAAGACTTACAGGATTGCACGCCCCTCGCCCGACCCTATGGTTCGCAGGCTATCTGCCGCTCCTGCGCGAAGCCATAGGCCGCGAGTACCGATGTGGATGGAGTGTGTTCAAACCTGCAATTCAAGCTAAGACAGTGGCGCAAGCCCGGTCTGCGGATGAGGGAACGCTGCTGGGGATGGCTCGAACTCCTACGCGAAGGCCAAATGCTATCCGGGCCGCTCTTCATATCGGTCCGGCAATAGGAAAGTTCGCTTAGCTAGCTCAGATTTCAGCGTCTCTGGCTGATAATACTTTTTGAGAATATCTCGTTTGCGATCAAAGAGATCCGCATTCTCCGCGCGGAATGCCAGCCAGTTGGGTGAGCCTCCCATCCGCGCCATTCTCTCTCGAATCAACAAAATATAGGCCCAGGTTACTGTTTCGTTGTAGAGCGTCGTCTTCCCGTGTGCCTCGGCAAAGCGCCGCAGGGCGGTCGAGAACCGCTCCAGGGCTTGCAAGACTGAATAACGGGAGACGTACATGAATGCCACCCGCATGTGCTCGTCGTGGTGGAAGGCCTCGTTGGTCAGCGTACAGTCTTCAAAGCCGGTCAGTAGCTCATTGTCGGTCATGTGCTGGTTCCAATTTTCCGCCAGTGCGGTAAGCCATGGTGACCAGCACCGCCATCGCATAAACGAGCAAAACGCCAATGTCGAACTCGCCGTGCAAGATGTGCAGGAGGCCGGCAGCAAAGAAAATAGCTAGCAGCAGATAGCCGCCAAACACCATAGTGAATGGCACCAGAAACAGAATTGCCGCGGCTATTTCGGTCCAGGCCAGCGCAGGGCGCATCCAGAGGGGCATGCCGGTCTGCGCAAAATGATGAGCCGCCGAGGCTTCCAACGCAAGCCGCAAGGACTCGACGATCAGTACCAGCCCTACCGTCCACTGCAAACCCAAAACCGCCTTTGGCTTGGCGTGTGAATTCATTTTCGTTTCCTGCTTTCTGACAGTGCGGCCTTTGCCTTCGCCGCCTCGGACAATCGATGGCTTGCGCTGCTGTCCAAGTCCAGTTCGTAGAATTTCTTGAGGTCTTTGATGCGCTGCAGAGAATTCGCCCCGAAGGCGCTTTTCCCGTCAAACGCATGCAGCACGATGCCTTCAAGCAAGTCTCCGAGCGTTAAATCGTGATACTCGGCTAGTGCTTTCAGGACTTTGAGCAGGCGTTTCTCGATGCGCACGCCCGTCTGCACGCGCTCAATGATTAGCTTCTGACCGTCGGTCATCCTCGCCTCACTAATGTACCAGTGTACCTGGGTACACAGCGTGAAGCAAGCTTCGCATTTAGCTGGCGTTTATGGCAAAGGAAGTACAGTGGCTTCGCTAAGCCTCACGGTACGTCGCCATTTTCAAAAAGGAGCCGCCCGATGAACATTCGCAGAGGAACCATTATCACTGTGGTCGCGGTTTTGACGGCAACGTCAGGGGTCGCGCAGGAGAAAAAGATCAAGCGTTCCGATCTTCCTCCGGCCGTGGAAAAAACCGTTGCGGCACAAAGCGGCGACGCGGCGGCCAAGGGTTTCTCAACGGAAAAGGAAAAAGGACAGACCTATTACGAAGCGGAAATGGTCGTCAACGGACACAGCAAAGACCTGTTGATCGACGTCAACGGCGCGATCGTTGAGGTGGAAGAAGAAGTGGCGATGAACGCGCTGCCCGCGGACGTGAAAGCCGGCTTGCAGGCGAAAGCGGGCGAAGGCAAGCTCGGCAAGGTTGAAAGCATCACCAAAAAGGACAAGGTCGTCGCTTACGAAGCCAAAGTGATAAAGGACGGAAAGAAATCGGAGATCCAGGTCGGACCCGACGGCAAGCCGCTCGATCACGAAGAGTAGCGCTACTGGATCCTGGCGGCTTTTTGTGCGCGCGGCTCGCCGCCTGTCGGGCGGTTGATTTGACGGACTTCAGTGTTGCGCGGCGGCTACTGGTTGCGCGAACGTGACGTAGTGTCCGCCCGGCTCCTGGAAACCGATTTCGCGCATGCCGTAGAACGCGGTTCGCTCCGGTTGCACGATCTTGGAATCTTTCAGCGCGTTGCGGACCGCATCGAGATTGTCCACCTCGATGTACAAGAAAGTCGGCCCCTTGCGAGTCTCCGCAATCAGGGGCATGTCTTCCTCCAGGCTCGCAAAACTCTGGTACATCACTTCGGTCGTTCCTTTCTGTAGCGATACAAACCCGATCTTGTTCCCGTGCGGAACTTCGATTGTCTTCGTAAAGCCGAGTTTGTCCACCCAGAAGGGCAGCACCGGCTCAATTTCCTTTACAAACAGCACCGGGGTGATGCGTTTCACGTTCATGTCCACGGTTTTCCTCTCCTGTGCATGATTTGCCTTCTGCAAGCTCAGAATTGCGATTAAGACCGCGGCAGCAGCGGTGCAACTTGTACAAATTTTAGTTTTGGTCGGCATTTGCGTTTCCTTGAAGTTACGCTTCCAGACGGGTGTAGTTTGCAATATCGGCCTTTATGCCTGTGCGGGCAAACAGCTCCTTCGCGTCGAAGTTCATTCCCCGGTGCAGAGCGGCGACAGCGGCGCGGGCGTTCTCAACGGCTTCCTGGTTGGCCCATTCCACCAGTTGAATTCGCCGGGACCGGAAGATTGCTCCAGCACGAAATCCTGCAGGAAGCCAGGTTGCGCTTTGAGCACCGCATGAGTGCGGCGTACTTTGTGCAAGAATTCTTCCCGTGCCGTGCTGGGAACGACGAATTTGTCCACGCGATAGATTTTCTCGGGCATGGAATTCTCCTTTTCTCCTTGCTTTTGTGAGGTAGTCTCAATTAGACTAGCACAGTGTAAATGCGTCGCAAACCAATGTCAAGGAGATTTCTTATGCCTTCCGCTCCTCGCCAACTCTCGGAGTTGATCTCGGTTGGTCCGGCCATGCTTCGCGACTTTGAAATCCTCGGCGTACGCAGCGTTGCGCAGCTGGCGCGACGTAATCCCGAACGCCTGTATGCATCGCTTTGCCGGCTGGCGCCGCAGCATCAGGACATCTGCTGTCTTGACGTTTTTCGCGCCGCCGTGGCGCAGGCGCGCGACCCGCAGCTCCCTGTGGAACAATGCCGATGGTGGTACTGGAGCCGCGAACGGAAGCAAGTGGCAAAGAGCGCGCGAAACGCGGTACAAATCAAATAGCGATGCCTCGCAAAAAACACCCAACCTTGACCACTCCCGACCTCGTGCTCCTGAGCCTCCTCGCGGAGCGTCCCATGCACGGATACGAAGCCAACCTGGAGCTGGAGCGGCGCTGCATCCGTGATTGGGCGGCGATCTCTCGCCCGCAAGTTTATTATTCGCTGGAAAAGCTGGCTAGCGCCGGCTTCATCCGCAAAGGATCGAGCAGCGCGCCTGCATACGGTCCGGAGCGCACAGTTTTTGCAACGACCTCAAAGGGCCGCGCCGCGATCGCGGATGCCCTTGAACGTGACAGTTGGGCTGACCAGCGCGATCATCCTCTGTTTCCCACTTGGATCGCGCTTTCCTGGCTCGCGCGCCCCGGGGTCTTCCAAAAGCAACTGCAGAGCCGCCGCAAATTTGTCGAGCAAGAACTGGTTCGTGAGAAAGAGACGCTGCGCTCCATATTGGAGGAAGTCGGCCATCCGTATCATGAGGCGGTGTGGATGGTCTCTCTGATGATCGAACAATTTCGCACCGAGCTGAAATGGCTGCGCAAGCTAGAGCGCGAACTGCCGCAGCGCGCTCCCGCACGGCATCCGGCCTACGCGGCAGTTCCGCTGGATAAGATGAACACGGCCTAATATTTGTATTCGTCAGGTGGAGAACGCCGCGAGTACCCGCAGCTTGGCAGGCACCCGGCCTTATGTTCTCCTAGGAACACGCGATGAGTCTGCATTCTTGCACCCGACGCTCCCGACTCCTGCTGCCAGGTATTCTTCGCCTTGCGGCGCCAGCATTTTTGTTGGTGGCCCTCCAAGCGTTTGCCAAACCACCGCAGGGCGGCAACGTTATTCGCTTTGTGCGCAACCCGGACGCTGCTCCGGAGTTCAATCTCGAGGGAATCGATGGCCGGCCGTTGAGTCTCGCCAGCGGGCGCGGCAAGGTCATTTTGCTGAACTTCTGGGCTACGTGGTGCGGTCCGTGCCGCGCGGAGATTCCCGACCTGATCGCGCTGCAACAGAAATACAAGGAGCAACTGCAGATCATCGGCCTGGCGGTGGACGAAGACGACGCAGCCGTGGTCAAGCAGGTCGTCGCCGAAGCGGGGATCAACTATCCCGTTGCCATATCTCCTCCGGAAGTGCGCATGCAATACGGCGGCATTGCCGCGCTGCCCACTTTGTTTGTTTTGGACCTGCAAGGCCGCGTGGTGCAAAAGCACGAAGGCTTGCGCGATCCCGTTCTCGACGAAACGGAAATACGGGCTCTGCTCGGCTTGCCGATAGATGCGCGTGTGGAAACGTTTGAAGACACCGGCCAGATTTTTCTCGCGCACGCCAACCGCGCCAGCGAGCTTCCCGGTGTGAACCTTTCCCGGCTCACTCCACAGCAAAAGCAAGCCGCACTTCACAAATTTAATGCGGAAAGCTGCACCTGCGGCTGCAATTTCACGCTGGCACAATGCCGGATTTACGATCGCAACTGCGCTATAAGCAAAGCGAGAACCGCGAAGATTGTCGCGGAAGTTTCCCGGCCCGCGCCGAATAAGGAAGCGCCGGAAAAGCCGCCCGCGTCGCCTAACTCCGCGTCGCCCTGACCCGTTCGCTTGCATCCTGAGCAAGCCCGGAATACACTCGCGCCCCTAATCTCACCGGCATCGCCACAAGGCACCGGAACGACGGAGGACACCATGTTTAGCAATAGCAAGTCCGGGATGAATCGAAGAGCAGGCTTTGTGTTCCTGGTGCTGGTTGTAGCGGGACCGGTTACGGTTCGCGGAGCGTTTTCGCAGGCGCCCGCGCAGCCGAGCCGCCGCGCCATCCACCTTCCTGACGCCAATCCGCAGCTGCCGTTCAGCGACGGCATTCTCGCCGGCAATACGCTGTACCTCGCAGGGCGCATTGGTTTGGATAAATCAGGCAAGCCGCCTGCCGAAATCACAGACGAGATCAAGATCCTGCTGGATCAGATCAAGGCCACTCTCGAGCAGGCCGGGATGACCATGGACGACCTGGTGTATGTGCAAATCGCTTGCACGGATCTTTCCTTGTTCGACAAATTCAACGCTATCTACCGCACTTACTTCACCACCAAGGACCTGCCCGCGCGCGAGTTCATCGGAGCAGCCGCGCTGCTTCGCGGCGGTCATTTCGAGCTGCAAGCTATCGCCGTCCGCCGGTAGGTCGCGCTAGGTTCACGCCTTGACCCTGGAGTCCGGAAAAACAAAAAAGGTTCTCCTCTCCATTCCTCCATTTTGCGAGACTAGCAGGCACGCTGGCGAACATGTCGCAGCTCGGAAAAATACTCTAACTGTCGATTTTTCCAGCGGCTATCGTCTCTAATCCTTGCGAAGCTTAGGTCCTATGTGACCGTATATAGGCATAGATGAAATGCCATAATGCGGATTAATGTCCATATATAGTCACATTCTTTGAGGTAAAGGACTCCTTATATTTGTCTAACTATCTGTAAATAATAGGCTTACATTGTTAACGAAAATTTGCATCCGGTGGCGACTGAAGTGCATCCAACGCACCTGCTTGCTCGAAGTCCCATGCTAAGAGTCACTACTCAAAAGAAGCGTAGCAAGGTCCTCCTGACTGTCGAAGGGCGTCTGGCGGGGGAGTCCGTGTCGACGCTAGAACTGTGCTGGCGCGAATTGCGCGCGGCCTCCCCCAGCGAAAAGTTCAACGTCGACTTGTGCGGGGTCAGCTTTATCGATGCCGCCGGAAAAACGCTGCTAAAGGAAATCCACCGTCAGGGCGGGCATCTGGTGGCGCAGGGCTGCCTGAACCAAGCGACGGTCAAAGAGATCACCGGCGAAGGCAAAGCGAGCGACGAGCACGCGCACAAGAAGGACACGAAGCGCTCGCACATCATTTTTTACATCGCGTTTTTCAGCCTGCTAGTTGTTCCTGCGTCGACACGCGCTCAGGTCCAGCCACAGCCTCAGCAGTCACGGAGCCCGGTGCATGCGCAAGCACCTACGGGTGTGATGCGCTTGACGCTCGACCAAGCGGTGGCCTTGGCGCTAAAGCAAAATACCACGGCGCGAATCGCGGTGCTTACCGCCGCACAAAGCGAGCAAGACCAGAAGATCGCGTTGTCCCAGCTTCTACCGCAAGCGGATCTTGGTGTCAGTGAGGAATGGCAGCGCGCGAACATTCTGGCGCAATTTGGAGGAACGCGGATCTTTCCGGGATTCCCCGGGCACATCGGCCCCTACTCGATCTTTTCGGCTGGGCCATCCTTCAGCGGGCCGCTCTTCGATCTGACGCTATTCCGGCGCTACCAGGCATCGCGGCATGCCGCGAACGCGAGCCGATCGGACAGCCTTTCGACTCGCGAGCAGGTAATTCTACTTGTCGTATCGCAATATATCGGCACGCTTCGCTCCATTGCAGACGTGCAGGCGTCGCAGTCGCGCGTGGAGTTGGCGCAAGCGCTGTACGACCAGGCCGCGGATTTGCAAAAGGAAGGCGTGGGCACCGGGATCGATACGCTGCGCGCCAACGTTGAACTGCAAAACGAAAATCAGCGATTGCTCGAGGCGCAAGCCGCGCGTGAAACGTCACTGTTCGGGCTCAGCCGCCTTCTGAATCTTGATCCACGGCAGCAAATCGAGCTTGGCGACTCGCTGGCTTTCTTTGACACGCCGCAGCCGGAGATTGAGGCGAGCATAGAAGAAGGTTTGGCGGCGCGGCCGGAGTGGAAATCGCTGCAGGAGCAGATGCGCGCCTCGGAAAATCTGAAAAAGGCGGCATTCGCTTCGCGCCTACCCTCGGTGCACTTTAACGGGAACTGGGAGCAGCTTGGCACGGAGCCATCGTCGGTAATCCCGACCTACACCTATGCCGGGAGCGTTAGCATGCCGCTGTTCACCGGGGGCCGCATCCGCGCGGAAACGGTGCGAGCGGATCTGGACATACAAAAGTTGCAGCAGCAGCAAGCCGATTTGCGCAACCAGATCGCGCTGGATGTGAAAACCGCGCTGATCAATCTGGATTCCGCGCGAAGCCAGGTGCGCGTGGCCAATTTGGGCGTGCAGCTCTCCAGAGAAGAAGTGGATCAAGCGCGCGACCGCTTCAACGCCGGCGTAGCCAACAACATTGAAGTCATTCAAGCACAGGATTCGCTGGCCCGCGCCAACGACAATCAGATTGCCGCGTTGTATCGCTTCAATCAGGCGCGGGCGGACTTGGCGCGTTCCGTCGGCGAGATGGAAAAGGTTTACGCGAAGTAACCAGGCGAAGTAACCCGAGGAGACGAATGAGCGTTGAAATCGAAGTCGGATTGGAGAACGCAGCGAGAGTCAAAGCGGCTCCTGCCCAGGAGTTTCTCCTGGATGAGGAGCCACCGAAGGGACTGAAAAATCCCAAGGTTCGCGGCATGCTGGTGGTTGGCGGCTTGGTGCTGCTCGCGGTTTTGATTAGCCTGCTGGTCTATTACCACAATCGCGAAACGACCGATGATGCGCAGGTGGATGGACACATTACTCCGATCGCTTCAAAAATCTACGGACGTGTAGCCGAGGTTCTGGTTACCGATAATCAGCCGGTGAAGGCCGGTCAGGTGTTGGTGAAAATTGATCCGCGCGACTATCAAGCGAGTCTCGATCAAGCCAAAGCGGCTCTGGCGCTTGCGGAAAGCGATGCGGCTTCCGCGGGAGTGGATGTCCCGCGCACGCGTGAGAACGTCGCCAGCGGAACCTCCAGCGCGGACGCGCAGCTTTCCGGCGCAGGTGCGGATTTAGAACGGGCCCAGGTTACTTACGACCAAGCGCGCACCTCCGACCTGGCTTATGCGCAAGCCAACATTGAGAAAAGCAAGGCCAATGCGGAATTGGCTCAGGCGGATCTGGCGCGCTACAAGCCGCTGCTGGACAAGGGCGAAATTTCCAAACAGCAATACGACGCGGCCAAAGCCAATGCGGACGCCACGGCGAGCGGGCTGAGAGCCGATCAGGAAAGACTGGCGCAAGCGCAGCGCGCCGTGGATATCGCTAAAGCGCAGCTGCTTGCTGCACGCGCGCGAGTCGAGCAAGCCAAAGCCGGCGTTTCCGCCGCGCATGCGGATACGCGACAAATCAGTATGCGCACCTCCGACGCCCAAGGGAAGATCGCCAAAGTGCAGCAAGCGCGCGCGGCGTTAGAAGCGGCGGAACTGAACGTCGGGTACACGGAAATTGTCGCGCCGGTGGACGGCGTGGCCACCCACAAGCAAGTGGAGCCCGGCCAGATCGTGCAACAGGGCCAAGGGCTGCTGGTGGTGGTACCGCTGCAGGATGTGTGGGTCACCGCCAATTTCAAGGAGACACAGCTGCGCAAAATGCGCGCGGGCCAGAAGGCTTACGTCCACGTCGACACTTACGGA
>Ga0307479_10004220_pt1 | contig 13140 bp, 10 predicted proteins | sample atmos_gasesECM4C_FD_203743 | JGI IMG/M metagenome (GOLD analysis project Ga0307479, IMG submission 203743) | Hardwood forest soil microbial communities from Morgan-Monroe State Forest, Indiana, United States - atmos_gasesECM4C_515 | ecosystem: Environmental > Terrestrial > Soil > Temperate...
AAGCGTGTTGAGGTGCAGGTTGAAGCCGACGAGCGCCGCCGAACTGTCCGCCGTGACGGCAAGCGTCTCCTGCGAAACCGCAAACACCGTGAAGACGTAGCGGTGGGGATGGTCGTTCGGTGGCGGACACGGACCGAAATAGCCCGTGCTGCCCAAATCCTGCCGCGTCTGCAGCGCACCTGCCGGAAGCTTGCCGGACTGCGGATTGCCGGCATCGAGCGGCAACTCCGTCACCGTCGCCGGGATGTTGACGACCAGCCAGTGCCAAAACCCGCTGCCGGTCGGCGCGTCCGGGTCGAAGCAGGTGACGGCAAAGCTCTTCGTTCCGCTCGGCGCGCCCGACCATGCCAGATGCGGCGACTGGTTGCCTCCGGCGCAGCCGAAGCCGTACTCCTTCGACAAGATATGAACCTCCGGGAGGTAATCGCCGTCGCTAAAACTTTGGCTGCTCAGTTTGAAGGACATGGTTTTGATTCCCTTGTGGTCGTGGCCAAGCGCCGACACATGAAAATACCTGCGCGGGTCTTTAGCGCAAGAGCGGAGGGCTGTCTTGCCGACCCGCGGCAGGGCGAATCAAGCGCGGTGCGACCTATCGCTTTGTCGTCCGCCGCTGCGCGTTGGCTTCCGCGATTTCCGGCTCGATCGAGCCGAGGCTGACATAAATGGCCTCGAGCGTGCTTTTGAGGTCGGAGACGCCCTTGGTTGGGAAATCGCGGACCGCAACGTCCTCGAAGTGAACCGCGATCGGGATCAGTTCTTCGACGAGCCCCTTGCCCTTGGCGGTCAAATTGATCGCCACCGTCCGCGCATTGTCCTTCAGGCGTGAGCGCGTGACCAACCCCTTTCGCTTCATGGCGCCGATCAGGCGCGAGAGGGTGGAGATCTCGATCGACGTCATCGCGGCGAGATCGCCGAGGCGCTGATCTCCGGTTTCCCAAAGCGCCGCCATGACCCGGTACATCGGCAAGGTGACGCCGTAGCCCGCGATCCGGCGCGAAAACAATTCGCCCATCCGGACGCCGACCCTGTTGAGCAGATAGGGGAGGGAATGGGTCAGTCGATACAATTGGTTGCAACCTGTCGCGCCGCAAATCTTGCGCACCAACGGTAGCCGATTCAGCCCGTCCCGTCCAAGCAGAAAGTTGCATTTGCAAATTTTCTATTGACATTAATTTGCAAACGCAACTATTGTGATCGAAATTAATAAACAGGGCGGGAAGGAAGAGGCCATGTCGCTGACATCCGAGGAGCTGCGCGCTTCCTTCAAGCGCGCGATGCGGCGGTTTCCCGCCGCGGTGTCCGTCATCACGTCAGCCGACCAGAGCCGCAGGCACGGCATGACGGCAACCGCCGTCACCTCGCTTTCGCTCGATCCGCCGTCGCTGATCGCCTGCATCAACCGATCGACCTTGCTGCACGACATCATGCTGCTCGGGCGACACTTCTGCGTGAACGTCCTGCGCAGGGATCAGGCGGAGCTATCGACCGCATTCAGCGGGGCAATGACGCCGGAGGCACGTTTCGGGCTCGGCACCTGGCTGACGTCTGCGCAAGGTCTGAGCTATCTGGCGGATGCGCAGATCAACATCTTCTGCAGGAAAGTCGCTGCCGTGCCCTACGGCACTCACACGATCTTTATCGGCGAGGCGGAGGCGGTTCACACACACGACCCGATCGAACCTCTAATATATCAGGACGCAGCGTACTGCTTCTCCGTCGCTCGCGAGAGTTTGCCGCAATGCGCGGCTCATTCGGACGCCGGCGCCGTCAAGCACTAGAGCATGATCCGGAAAAGTGGGTACCGGTTTTCCGAAAAGATCATACTCAGACAATATGGAACGGTTCAGGAGGGAGAAATGGCTACTGCAGTTCAATTGAAAGGGCAGGCCATGCCGGCGCCCTCGCGGCCCGATCTTGAGGAGCTGAAATCGCGCCTCGACGGCGTTCGTCCCGAGATCGAGGCGCGTGCGCATGCAACCGAAAAAGCCTGCCGCGTTCCGGAAGAAAGCATCTCCGTGCTCCGCGCCATCGGCTATTTCGACATCGTCAAGCCGGCGAGGTTCGGCGGCTTCGAGCACGATTTCGACGTGCTGGTCGATCTCAATATCGAGCTGGCAAAATCCTGCGCATCGACGGCGTGGGTTGCAGGCCTGCTTGCCGCGCATCAATGGCTGATTGCCGGCTTCCCCGAGCAGGCGCAGCGCGATGTCTGGGACGAAAATCCGGATGCGGTTGCCTGCGGCTCCTATGCGCCCGCTGCGAAAGCGATTCCGGCTGACGGCGGCTATCGATTGAGCGGGCGGTGGTCGTTCGCGAGCGGCTGCGACAATGCGCATTGGTCGCTATGCGCGGCGTTGCTGCCGGCGGAGGCGGAAGGCGGTCCGCTGACCCCGGCATTCCTCCTGGTGCGCGCCTCGGACTACGGCATCGACGACACCTGGAATGTGGTCGGGCTCGCCGGGACCGGCAGCAAGACGCTGGTGCTGACGGATGTCTTTGTGCCCGAGCACCGCGTCTTGAGCTTCGCCGACTCGACCAGCGGGCAAACGCCGGGCGCTGCGCTCTATGCGGCAAATCCCGGCTTCGCCGTTCCGATGCTCTGCAACATCCCGTCGTGTCTTGCTTCCACCGCGGTCGGCGCCGCCAGCGGCGCGCTCGACGACTATCTCGCGCGCACCAGCCGGCGGATCACCCGTGGCGCGGTTGCCGGCAGCAATAACCGCATGGCCGAGTTTCCGACCATCCAGTTGCGGGTCGCCGAAGCTGCCGCATCGACCGACGCCGCGCGCACCTTGCTGCTGCGGGATTTAAGGGAGCGGGCCGCGACGATCCGCGCCGGTCGAGCGGTCTCCGTCGAGGAACGAATCCTCAGCCGTCGCGGACAGGCGTTCGCGGTCAGCCTCGCCATTCGCGCTGCCGAGGCGTTGAATGCTTCGACCGGCGGGCAGGGGCTCGATCTGTCGAATCCGGTGCAGCGCGCCTGGCGCGATGCGAACGCAGTCGGCCGTCACATCAGCATGAACTGGGATGCGGTGGGGACCATGTACGGGCAGATGGCGCTCGGGCTCTCGCCTCAGGGGCAGTATTGATCGACAGACAAGCGAGGAAACCATGCAGGGCAAGATCGCACTCGAAGAGCATTTCGCTATCCCCGACACGCTGATGGACTCCGCGGGTTTTGTGCCCGAGAGTTACTGGCCGGAGCTGAAGAGCCGGCTCCTCGACATTCAGGACAAGCGGCTTGTCGAGATGGACAAGCATGGCATCGAAATGATGATCCTGTCCTTGAACGCGCCCGCCGTGCAGGCCATCCCCGAGACGGCCAAGGCGGATGAAATCGCCAGACGCGCCAACGACTATCTCGCCGAGCAGGTCGCCCGGCGCCCATCGCGCTTCCAGGCGTTCGCGGCGCTTCCGATGCAGGACCCGGAGCTTGCGATCACAGAGCTCGAGCGCTGCGTCAAGACGCTCGGATTCCGCGGCGCGCTGGTCAACGGGTTTTCGCAAGTCTCCGATGATCGGGCGCCGGTCTACTATGACCTGCCGCAATATTGGCCGTTCTGGGAGAAGGTCGAGCAGTTCGGCGTTCCCTTCTATTTGCATCCGCGCAATCCGCTGGCTGAAGATTCCCGCATCTATGCCGGCCATCCCTGGCTGCTCGGCCCGACCTGGGCGTTCGGACAGGAGACCGCCGTCCATGCGCTGCGCCTGATCGGATCGGGCCTGTTCGATGCCTATCCGCGGCTGCAGATCGTTCTCGGCCATCTGGGTGAGGGGCTGCCTTACAGCATGTGGCGCATCGACCATCGCAACGGATGGGTCAAGGCGCCCGCCAAGCACAAGGCCAAGCGCAAGATACGCGACTATTTCAATTCGAATTTCCATCTGACGACGTCGGGCAATTTCCGCACCCAGACGCTGATCGACGCCCTGCTCGAGATCGGCGCCGATCGAATTCTGTTTTCGGTCGATTGGCCGTTCGAGAATGTCGATCACGCCGCCGACTGGTTCACGAGCGCGAGCATCAGCGAGGCCGACCGGATCAAGATCGGCAGGAGCAACGCCGCCCGGCTGTTCAAGCTCGATCTGCCGCCGGTTGCGGCCGACCGTCTCAATCAAGCCGCAGAATAAGCGGTCTCAGCCAACAATTCAGATCAGGTAAGGGGAGGGACGTGATGGCAGATCACGGCATCGATGTTCACGAAGAACTCGCCAGCGCAAAGGTCAGCGGCTTCCATGTCCGGCTTGGTCTGATCATGGGGCTCTTGACCCTGTTCGACGGCTACGACACCTTCAATCCGGCCTATGTCATTCACTACGTCGCCGGACCCTGGGGACTTCGCGGAGGCCAGGTCGGACTTCTGATTTCGAGCGGGCTGATCGGATTTCTGATCGGGTCCGCCGTCCACGGCATCGTCGCCGATCGCTTCGGCCGGCGCGGCACGCTGCTTGGAGGCTTGTGGATCACCAGTATCTTCACGCTTCTCACCGCGCTATTCGCCGACTCCTTCGTTTCCTTCTGCGCGCTTCGCCTTTGCACCGGGCTCGGGCTCGGCGTGCTGCTGCCGCTGGCGACCACCTATATCAACGAGCTTGCGCCGCGGCGCGTGACCAACACCTTCGCGCTGTGGGGTGTTGCGCTCGGATGGGCGCTCGGCGGCACGGCCGCAGGCCTGGTCGGCGTGTTCGCCACGCCCACCTTCGGCTGGAAGGCGCTGTACTGGGTCGGGTCGATGTCGTTTCTATTGCTTCCGTTCCTGCACGCCCAACTGCCTGAATCGCCCAAATTCCTCGTTCTCAAAAATCGATCCGGGGAAATCCGTGCTCTGCTGAGCCGGCTGCGTCCGGAGCGCGCCAGCCTTTACGCTTCGGCCGATATCTCCGTGGCACGGGGCCGCGAATTGGACAATCCGGTCTCGGTTCTGTTGACCCAAAAATACCGGCGGACGACGCTTTCGATCTGGCTGTCGGCATTCCTCAGCCTGTTCTGCATCTTCGGCCTCACCGGGTGGATTCCGACCGTGATGATGCAGCGTGGCGAGACCTTCTCCGCCAGCTTCGGCTTCGGCGCCGTGATGCAGATCATGTCGTTTCTAGGCGCGCTGGTGCTCGGCCACCTGATCGACCGGCTGGGAAAGAGCCGGGGGCTGCTGGCGGTGTGGTGGGCGACCGGCGGCTTGGCGGTGCTGGCGCTCGTTGCCTTCAACTCGCATCTCGTCAATGTGACCGCGGTGGCCGTAGCCGGCTTCTGCATCATCGGCGCTCAGTTCGTCCTGAACAATTTTACCGCCGCATCCTACGAGACCGGGGCTCGCGCTACCGCTGTCGGCATGGAACTGGCGATCGCGCGCGTCGGCGCGATCCTTGGGCCGCTGGTCGCCGGCACGCTTCAGCAGATCTACCAGAGCCCGGCGCCGATGTTCGTCTCGATCGGCCTATCCGCCATCGCGGCCGGGGCAATCATCCTGCTCGCCGAGCGGCCGTCGGTCGAACAGATGAATGCAGCGGGGGAAACCGCCGCGCTGCCCGAAGCGGTGCGTCAGGCTCCATGATGCTCACGCGATGACGCTCACGCGGCATTGTGATCGCTGATGCGCCAAGCACCTCCGGCGTCCCGCTCGAGCACGGAGGGCCGCAGTCCGAACGGCTCTGGCGTGACGCCGCGGATCCAGAGCTCCATGCACGCGACATGGACCTCGACGAAAGCCGCGTTCGCCCGCTCGGTCGCGTTCGGAAAATAGGCGTCGTAGGCGCTCTTCCAGAGCCGGTCGACATCGGAAGCCCGCTCGATCAGCGTGGCCTTGCCGCTCAAGACGACGAAAGCGTCATCCTGGTCGCGCTGAAAGATCAGCCCGACCTCGCTGGCGCGGCGGATGTCGGACGCCTTGCGCGAGCGGCCGCCGGTCACGAAGCGGATGGTCCAGTCGTCCGCCTCGGACAGCACGCGTCCCATTGGCCGCGAATTGGCAACACCGGTCTCGGCGTCGGTCACTAGCCAGCAGTACCTGACGCCCGCAATCGTCTTTGCAGCGCCTGCCAGGAGCCGGCTTAATTCCACATCGTCACGCTCGTTTCTTGCCTGTGACATCGCAAAATCCTCATCCGCCAACGCAACCGATCTCGTCAGTATCAGTTGTTGACTTGGAAGTCTAGACCGTATAGTCTAGATACATGGGTCGACCACTTTTCGACAATGCGGGCTTCCTCGCCGCGGCTCGCGTGCTGGCTTATGAGCGCGGGCCGAGTGCGGTGACGGTCGATTCCGTCACGCAGCGGCTGAAGGCGCCAAAGGGTTCGTTCTATCACCGCTTCGCCTCGCGCGACGCGCTGCTCGGCGAATTGTGGCTGAAGACCGTGCTCGCCTATCAGGAGGGATTCGTCGCGGCGATCGACGCCGGCGACGGGCTCGCGGCCGCGCTTCACACCCCGCGCTGGGCGCGCCTGCATCTGGACGATGCACGACTGCTGTTGCTCTATAGCCGCCATGATTTCGTGCAGGGCGATTGGCCGGCGGCGCTCAAGCGCGGCGTGCGCGATCAAGCGCAGCGGTTCGAGGCTTGCCTCGCGAGCTTTGCCCGCGCGGCGTTCGGCCGCGCGGGTCCTCCAAACCTCGAGCGCGCCGCCTTCGTGCTCGCAGGCGTTCCGCTCGCTGCCATCAAGCCGCACCTCGAGCGCCGCGAACCGCCGCCGCCGCTGGCCGATGAACTGATCGCGGCGACATACCACGCGATTGTCGATGCCGGGACCCGCGGCGCGACCGGCTAGGGCGCCTCAACGCCCGCCCCGGTCATGCCTGTCGAAATTGCGGCACCCGCAGGCGAATAGTTTTTGTGCACACTGCTCAAACCGCAGGCCCGGTCGATCCAATTTTTTGTACGCCCGCGGACAAGTTTCCAGCCGCCGTCCCGCCTAGGCTTCTTTCCGAGTTTTGAGACATGGCAGGCGCCATGACAACGTCGGAGGAGCTTTCAACATGCAGAAATGGTCTTTTACCGGTGGGCGTCAGGATTTGGGAGGCGGGTCGCTCTCGTGGCTCAAAGCCGCGCTGGGCGCGGTGGTCGCTTTGGCATTGTGGGTACCGATCTCTGCGCAGGCCGCTCCGGCCGGATGCGAGGCGTTGCAGGCGAAATATCCGCAGTGGAAAGGCAAGACCCTGGTGAATGCGGTCAACCCGCACACGCCGGGCTATGAGGCGATCGATCCCAAGGATCCCAGCAAATATGTCGGCTTCGACATCGATTTGGGCGAAGCGATCGGCGACTGTCTCGGTTTCAAGCTCACCTACAAGCCGGTGGTGTTCGCGGCCCTGCTGACCACGCTGTCGAGCGGCCAGGCCGACATTGTGATCTCGGACATCTACGCCACCAAGGAACGCGCCAAGGCGGCCGACTTCATCACCTATTCGAAGGTGTTCGACGGCGTGCTGGTCGCCAAGGGCAATCCGAAGAAGATCAGCGGCATCAACACGTCGCTGTGCGGCGCGGCGGCGGCCGAGAATACCGGCTTCGTCGAAGTGCCGCTGGTGCAGGATATGGGTCCGAAGTGCAAGGCGGAGGGCAAGCCCGAGCCGACGCTGCAGCTCTACGACAACAACGCCAACTGCATTCAGGCGATCCTGGCCGGCCGTGCCGACACCTATGTCAACGACGTCAATACCGTGGACCAGGCGGTGAAGGCCAATCCTGACAAGCTGGAGAAGGCGATCGCAGTTACGATCCCCTATTCCGTCGGCATCGCCGTTCCCAAGGACAAGCCCGAATTCCGCGCCGCGGTGCTGGCGGCGCTGATCGAGGTGCAGAAGGCCGGCATTCACATGGACCTGCTCAAGAAGTGGGAGCTCGACGTGAACAACTTCAAGGAGCCGGACATCCTCACGGCTGATTGATGTCGCTGTTCCTGCACTACCTCAGCCTGCCGTATCTGCTCGAGGGCATCGAACTCACTCTCCAGGTTACTGCCCTCGGGCTTTTTGGCGGACTGATCCTTGGACTGATCCTCGCGTGGATGCAGCTCAGCCGCTTCTGGCTGCTGGCTGCGTTCGCGCGCGGTTATGCCGTGATCTTTCGCGGCACGCCGCTGATCCTGCAAATGGTGTTCGCCTATGACGCCCTGCCGCATATCGGCATCACGCTTCCCGCGATCATCGCGGCCGGACTCGCGCTGGCCTGCAACGAGGCGCCGTTCATTGCCGAGATGCTGCGCTCGGGCGTGCTCGGCGTCGACCGCGGACAGGTGTTGGCCGGGCAGGCGCTCGGCATGACGCCGGCGGTCTTGATGCGGCATGTGATCGCGCCGCAGGCGATCCGCACCATGATTCCGGCCTTCGGCAATGAATCGGTCAGCGCACTGAAGAACTCGTCGCTCGCTTCCGTCATTGCCGTGCAGGAATTGACGCTGCGCAGCACGCAACTTGCGTCCTCGACCTTCGACTTCTTCTCGATCTTCTTCGCTTCCGGCCTGCTCTATCTGGTTTTGACCGGCGCGGTCAGCGTCATCCAATTGGGGCTGGAATGGCTGCTCGATCTCGATCGCGCCAAGGGTTCGCGTACGCTCGCCGACTATCTGCCGTGGCGCCGCGTCGATCTCGCCGCCAAGCTGGCCGAGGCGCGAGCGCCGGCGGTCGAGATTCCGTACCCATTTCAGTCTGAGGTCATCGACCTGCCGCCGCTGGTGCTGACCCGGGAAGAGCGCACCAAGCGTGCCGCGATCATCGCCCGCAACAACATCGCGGTCGAGGTGAGCCACCTGCGCAAGGCCTATGGCGCGCAGAAGGTGCTCGATGGGCTCGATTTGACCGTCCGCATCGGCGAGGTCGTCGCCCTTCTCGGACCGAGCGGTTCGGGCAAGAGCACGCTGCTTCGCTGCATCAATCATCTGGAGAATTGGGATGCCGGCACGGTGCGCGTCGGCGGACGCCGGCTCGGCTTCGACGAGGCCGGAAAGAAGCTGACGCCGCGCGCCGTCGCCAACGAGCGCGCCAATGTCGGCGTCGGCATGGTGTTCCAGCAGTTCAACCTGTTCGGCCACCTGACCGCGCGGGAAAATATCGCCGGCCCGCTGCGATGGGTGCACGGCATGGCGAGAGGCGACGCCGACCGCCGCGCCGACGAGCTGCTGGATCGCGTGGGCTTAAGCCATCGCGCCGACGCGCTGCCGCGGCATCTGTCCGGCGGGCAGCAGCAGCGGGTGGCGATTGCGCGTGCGTTGGCGCCGAACCCGAGCGTGCTCTTGCTCGACGAGCCCACATCCGCGCTCGATCCCGAACTCGTCAACGAGGTGCTGGAGGTGATCCGCAGGCTCGCGATCGACGACGGGCTGACCATGATCATCTCGACGCATCAAATCCGCTTTGCCGACGAGGTGGCTGACCGGGTCGCGTTCCTGAGCGGCGGCGTGATCCTGGAGGAGGGGCCTGCGCACGAGGTTCTGACCCAACCGCGCAACCCGGTCACCGCACGATTCCTCAGCGTCATGGAAGCGGGCAAGGCACCGGAGGTCGTGCGATGACGCCGCTCCGTCTCTCCCAGCATTTGTCTGTTCCAACGATCCATCGACCGTTCCTTCATGAGGCACTTGCATGAAACATTTCACCCTGCCGGTTTCGCCGGCGACTGTTCACTGGGGCTATTTCAGCAAGAAGGTCACCCCCGCGCTGACGCTTCGCTCGGGGGATCGCGCCACGATCGAAACGCTGACCCATCACGCCAATGACGACTACGAGCGGATGATCGCCAATGATCCCGGCGCCGAAAGCGTGTTTCACTGGACGAAGGAGCTCAAGGCCGTGGCGCGGCGCGGCTCCGGTCCGACCGAGGGTCCCTTCATCCGCGGATCGGGCGAAGGCCTCGGCGTGCATCTCCTGACCGGTCCGGTCGTGATCGAGAACGCCGAGCCGGGCGACGTGCTGGAAGTCCGCATCCTCGACGTGCGGCCGCGCCCGAGCTGCCATGCCTGCCACGCCGGCCGTTGTTTTGGTTCGAACGCGGCGGCCAATTGGGGCTTTCACTACCACGACCTGATCGAGGAGCCGAAACCGCGCGAGGTCATCACGATCTTCGAATTGGACACGACAGGTGAGCCGCACGCCAAGGCCGTCTACAACTACGTCTGGACGCCGCAGACCGATCCGGATGGCATCGTGCACGCGATGATCGATTACCCCGGCGTGCGGGTCGACCATGCGACCATCCGCAAGCGGGAAAACATTCTGACCGGCGTCAAAGTGCCGGCGCGGCTGCATTTCGGCACCATGGGCCTTGCGCCATCGGAGGCCGACTACGTCAGCTCGATCCCGCCGAGCTACACCGGCGGCAACATCGACGACTGGCGGATCGGGAAGGGCGCCCGGATGTACTATCCCGTGGCCGTGCCCGGCGCGTTCTTCTCGGTCGGCGATCCCCATGCGGCCCAAGGCGACAGCGAGCTCGGCGGCACCGCGATCGAGACCTCGCTGACCGGCGATTTCGAATTCGTCCTGCACAAGAAGGCCGACCTCGGCGGCACCACGCTCGAAGGCCTGACCCATCCCATGATGGAGACCGACCACGCCTGGTCGGTCTACGGCTTCACCTATCCGAACTATCTCGCCGAACTCGGCGCCAACGCACAGACCGAGATTGCAAATCACTCGAGCCTCGACCGGGCGATGCGGGATGCCTTCCGCAAGCTGCGCCGGTTCCTCATGACCGTGCATCGGCTGAGCGAAGATGAGGCGATTTCGCTGATGTCGGTGGGAGCGGATTTTGGCGTCACCCAGGTGGTCGACGCCAATTGGGGGGTTCACGGCACGATCCGGAAGAACGTGTTCAGGTGCGATTAATGCATTGAAGTAAAAGCAGCTTTTGGCTTGATGCCCGACCCCGGGGACCGCGCGGACATCGCGGCGCTGCGGACGATGCCCCTTGTCTGGCACGGGGGTTGCTTCGCTTGATCCGACCCGGGTCAATGCGATGAGTTTTCGTCCGTTCACAAGTGAGTCCTACGCACAGGCCGACCGCCCCGAGGCGTGGCGCGATGTGCTGAGCGCGGTCGGGCTCAAGCCCGCCTCGGCCAACGCCTTCTATGACGGCCACGCCACCGCCTCGCACCGCAACGCCGCAGGCCTCGCGCTCAGCCGGATTTCGGCGGGCTCGCAGGGCATCTCGCCGCTTCCGCATTCAGGCGATGCGCTACCGATCGCGCTCTTGCCCATGGAAGACGGCGTGGCGCTTCGGCAGGGCTCCGAGCACCGCATCGTCTCGGTCGGGAACCTGCTGTTGCTGCCGCGCAGCGGCGACTGCAGCGTCATTTTCCAGCGCGACATGCGCGCGATCGTGTTGTCGGTGACATCGGAGGCGCTGCACGGCCGCATCACCGGCAAGCTGAGATTCGACGAGGCGCGCGTCGTGGGTCCCGGGGGTTTTGGCGACGTCTTCGCCCGCATGCTGGACGCCACTGCGAGGTCGCTCGAAGCGTTGAGCGAGGTGGAATGGACGGCGGTTGCGCAAAGCCTGGCGGAACTGTTGCTGACGCTGTCGCACCAGCTCGCGGGAAGCGCGTCCGATACCAACAAGACCGCGACCCAGGCCGCGATCCTGCACCGGATCTGCCAGACCATCGAACGCAGGCTCGATGATCCCGAACTGGCGCCGGCGCGCGTGGCCCAGGCCGAGGGGATCTCCGAGCGCTACTTGCAAAAATTGTTCGAAGGTGTCGGCGACAATTTCACCCGCTATGTGCGCGAGCGGCGGCTGCAGCGCGCCTGGGCCGATCTGTCCAATCCCGCTGAGGCGCATCGATCGATCTCGGAAATCGCCTATCGCTACGGCTTTGGCGATTCCGCGCATTTCAGCCGCACCTTCCGGCATCGCTTCGGGTTGTCGCCGCGCGAATTTCGGCAACAGGAAGCTGAACGCGCGCCGCAATCTTCGAGCCCGCGGGGACAACGCGGATGGCCGCTGGATGCACTCGCCCGCGCGCACCAGCCATCGGAAGTGCTTAAGCAAGATGTGAGTTCCGCAGTCGCAAATGCGTGCGGCACCACCGCCGATTCCGCACATCACCATATTTCCGTCGCGGCCGAGCGTGTGCATTGGGGCTATTTCCACCGCTCGCTGCCGCCGCAAGCCGAAATCGGCTCGGGCGACACCATCACGATCGAGACGCTGACCCAGCACGCTTCCGACGATCCTGAACTGATGATTATGGGCGATGCCGGCGCGGAGAGCGTGTTCGGCTGGACCGCGCAGCGCAAGAACGTCGACCGGCGCGGCGCCGGCCCGATGGATGCGAGCGTCTTCGGCCGCGGCGCGGGCGAGGGGTTCGGCGTGCATATCTGCACCGGCCCGGTCGCGGTGAAGGATGCTCAGCCCGGCGACGTGCTGGAAGTTCGCATTCTCGATATCGTTCCGCGGCCGAGTCGCCATCCGCAACATCAGGGCCGCGTGTTCGGCAGCAGCGTCGCGGCGTGGTGGGGCTATCACTATAACGAGTTTCTCGCCGGACCGAAGCCGCGCGAGGCGGTGACGGTCTACGAGATCTTCGACCATGACGAGACGCCGCACGCGCGGGCGCTCTATTCCTATCGCTGGGAACCGCAGACCGATCCGTTCGGTGTGGTCCACACCACCTACGATTATCCGGGAGTCCCGGTTGCGCGCGCGACGGTAAAGCGCCGGCATGACGTGCTCGACGGCATCCGCATTCCCTTGCGTCCGCATTTCGGCGTCATCGCGGTGGCGCCGCGAGAGCCGGATTTTGTGGATTCGGTGCCGCCGTCCTATTTCGGCGGCAACCTCGACAACTGGCGGCTCGGCAAGGGCTCAACCGTCTATCTGCCGGTATCGGTACCCGGTGCGCTTTTGTCGGTCGGCGATCCCCACGCAGCTCAAGGCGACGGCGAATTGAGCGGAACGGCGATCGAATGCTCGATGACCGGAACGTTCCAGGTCGTCCTGCACAAGAAGGCCAATCTGGCCGGCCGTCCGTTTGCCGATCTCTCTTATCCCTTGATCGAGACCGAAACCGACTGGGTGCTGACCGGATTCAGCCATCCGAACTATCTCGCCGAATTCGGCGCCAAGGGGCAGAGCGAAGTCTATGCCACCTCGTCGATCGATCTGGCGATGAAGGACGCGTTCCGCAAAATGCGCCGCTTCCTGA
>Ga0307479_10004221_pt1 | contig 13139 bp, 12 predicted proteins | sample atmos_gasesECM4C_FD_203743 | JGI IMG/M metagenome (GOLD analysis project Ga0307479, IMG submission 203743) | Hardwood forest soil microbial communities from Morgan-Monroe State Forest, Indiana, United States - atmos_gasesECM4C_515 | ecosystem: Environmental > Terrestrial > Soil > Temperate...
GCGGCACAGGCCCACAGTGCGGGGCCCACGACCAGATCGGCGAGGTGGGCCAGCTTGACGATCGAAACCAGGCTCCCCAGCATGAAGACATCGACCATGCTCCAGCGCCCCAGCGTTCGAAACCACCGGACCATGCGGCCAAGCGCACCCGACCGCGCCAGAGTCTCGAGGCGACCGAGAACATACAACGCAAGGGCGATTTCGACCCCGGGTACGATGACCGCGGTCAGCAGGACCAGCGGTGCGAGCGCCGGCATGCCGTGCGTGGCCAGGGCGACGACCGCCCCGCTCAAGGTGGTCTGGCGTCGCGTGCCGGCCAGCGTCAGCGAGACCAGTGGAAAGACGTTCATCAGGACCCACAGCTGCGCGGCCGCTCCCGCAACGGCAAGCGCCGCCTCGCGGGAGGCGTAGCTGCCGCGATCAAGCTCGGCGGCGCAGCGGGGACATCGGGACAGCTCGTTCGCACGAAGCTTCGCGGTCAGGGTCAGCAGATCGCAGTCCGGGCAGAGAATCCTCGCGGTGGAGGGTTCATATCCCATGTTTTCGGACTCGTGGCAGTGGCCAACCGGTTTGCGGTCGCGTGGTCTCGATCAGCGTTGTGCCGTCACCTTTTGCCGGTCCTCGTTGGCGCGGTGAATCACGTAGGCCCGGATCGCCTCTGCCTTCGGGTGGTCCAGGATGCTCTTGAACGGCGCCATGCCGGCGTCTTTCATTGCACCATTGAGCACGATCTCGTACCAGAAGTCGTTGCCGAGGAAGGTCGAGGCGCGAAGATCGGGCACGACGCCTCCACCGACTGCGTTCTCGCCGTGGCAGACGCCGCAGAAGCGGTTGAAGAGCGCTCCCCCGGCGGCGACCGTGGCGGCATTGGCGGTATCGGCCGGCGGATTGATTACGAGCTGTCGTGGCTCGAGCGCCGGCAGGTTCGCGGTGCCTCCCACCTTGAACACCAGCACGCGGCTGACGTTGCGCAGGTTTCCGGACGAAGCGGCCACCCTGCCCGCCTGGAGCGAAAACGCGGATCCCCAGCCCGACAGCACGGCGATGTACTGCTCGCCGTCGACCTCGTACGTGATCGGCCCGGCCATGATCGCGGACTGCGCGACCATCGACCACAGCCTTTCACCGGTATCGGCCCGGTAGACGCTGAAATTCCCGGCCGCGTCGCCCTGCGCCACGATGTTGCCGGCCGTGGCCACGACGCCGCCGTTCCAGGGCCCCCGGTAACCGACGCGCCAGGCCTCCTTCTGGTTCACCGGGTCCCAGGCGAGCAGGTACCCCTTCTTGGCCCCCGGCGTGCCGGCCACGTCGACGCCGAGGTTCCAACCCATCGGCGAGACCTGGAAGTCCTTGATCGGGGTGAACTTCTTCCCGATCAGCTGCACCGGTATGTACACCAGCCCGGTCTTCGGGCTGAAGGCCATCGGGTGCCAGCTGTGCGCGCCATCCGGACCGGGCATCATTTCGGATGGCTGCCCGGTGGCGCTGTAGCGAATTCCGGGGTTTTCGATCGGCCGACCGGTCTTCTCGTCGATTCCCTTGGCCCAGTTGATTTGCGCGAAGGTCCTGGCCGAGATCAGTTTTCCGGTGCGGCGGTCCAGGACGTAGAAGAAGCCGTTCTTGTTGGCTTGCATCAACACCTGGCGGCGCTCGCTGCCGAAGTCCAGATCGGCGAGCATCAGCTGCTGAACCGCATCGAAGTCCCATTCCTCGCCCGGAGTCGCCTGGTAGTGCCACACGTAAGCGCCGGTGTCCGCATCGAGCGCCACGATCGACGACAGGAACAGGTTGTCGCCCTTGTCCTCGCTGCGCCTGCCGCGCGGCCATTCAAGCCCGTTGCCGACACCGAAATAGACCAGGTTGAGTCGGGGATCGTATGAGATCGCATCCCACACGGTGCCGCCGCCGCCCTCCTTCCACCAGTCGCCGTGCCAGGTGTGCGCGGCCATTTCCATCGCCTTGTTCTCGAACGGTTTCGAGGGATCTCCCGGCACGGTATAGAAGCGCCAGGCCAGCTTGCCGGTCTCGGCGTCGTAGGCCGAGATGTAGCCGCGCACCCCGTATTCGCCGCCGCTGTTTCCGATCACCACCTTGCCTCTGAAGGCACGCGGGGCGCCCGTGATCGTGTACGGCTTGCTCTGGTCGACCGTCACCACGCTCCAGACCGGCCTTCCGGTCTTCGCATCGACGGCCACCAACCTGCCGTCGAGCGTGCCCACGTAGATCTTTCCATTCCACGCCGCGACGCCACGATTGACCACGTCGCAGCACGCGTTGACTCCTAGCTGGCGCGGAACCTGGGGATCGTACGACCAGAGCAGCGTGCCCGCCTTGGCGTCGTACGCCTTGACCATGCTCCATGCGGTCGACACGTACATCACGCCGTCGATCACCAGCGGCGTCGCTTCCTGTCCGCGATCCGTATCGAGGTCCGCGTACCAGGCCAGGCCGAGCCGCTTTGCATTGTCGGCGGAGATCCTGGCGAGCGGACTGTAGCGCTGCTCGGTGTAGGTGCGGCCGTAGCTCAGCCAGTTGCCGCCGTCGCGCTCGGAGTTCTCCAGGCGAGCGGCGTCGACCGGCGACGCCGGGGCGCCCGCCGTCGCGGACCCGGTCCCGGCGCAAAAGAGCGATATCAGCAACGCGGCGCAAGCCGCCTTGTGCAGGCCAGGCTTCTTGATAGGGTAGGTCATCTTCAACATTCTCCCTGTCGACACGGCATCCCTTCGATCCAGCGGCCTCGATGCGCCCTCAAACGGTGCAACCCCGGGGCTGCAGCCGGTGCGATGGTGCATGTGCGGCGAAGACGCGTTTTTGGCTTTCTTGCGTTTGTCGCTGCATCTTGCGGTCTTCCAAGTGGCCACGGCGATTTCACCCGCCGCGCCGGCCGGCCGGGTATTCGGCCGCAACATCGGGGCTTTCAAGCAAGGAGATCAAACCGGGCCCCGCTGCGCTTCCTAGACTCCGGTCGCATCGAAGCAATGTGCCGCGAGACCGACATGACCGAACTGGCAAGAAAAATCGCCGTGTCTGCGTTACTTCAGCCAGCCCTGGCGTTCGCGGCCGGCGAGCCGAGCTTCGGCCTTCAGCCGCCGCAAACGTTCATTGCCCGTCAGATATACGACCTGCACGCGGTCGTGCTGAGCATATGCATAGTGATCGCGGCGGTCGTATTCGGACTGATGTTCTACTCCATCGTGCGGTTCCGCAAAACGGCAGGACGCGAAGCCAAGCAGTTCCATAGCAACACGGCATTGGAGATCGCGTGGACGGTGATTCCGTGTTTGATCGTCGCAGGCCTGGCCTACCCGGCCACGAAGACCGTCATCGAGATGAAAGACACCACGAACCCCGACATGACGATCAAGATCACGGGGTACCAGTGGAAATGGCGCTACACCTATGTCGACGACGGCATCGACTTCTACAGCAGCCTATCCACCCCGCGTGACCAGATCGAAAACGAGGCGCCCAAGGGCGAACACTACCTGCTGGAAGTGGACCACCCGCTGGTGGTTCCGGTCGGCAAGAAGATCCGGATCCTGACGACCGCCGATGACGTGATCCACTCCTGGTTCGTACCCGCGCTGGCGGTCAAACAGGACGCCATACCGGGATTCGTGCGCGACTCGTGGTTCAAGGTCGATGCCCCCGGCATCTACCGCGGCGCTTGCACCGAGCTGTGCGGCAAGGAACACGGCTTCATGCCGGTCGTCGTCGAGGCGATGCCCGAGAAGGACTACCAGGACTGGGTCGCCGATCAGCACTCGAAGAGCGCCGCAGCGGCGACGGCGCCCCAGTGAAACGGCCACGCGTCCCCGACCACAAATCCTCGCCAGGCCAACAAGCCAGGAGAACAGCATGCAAGTAGCACTCGACAACGTCCCGGCCGTCGCGCAGTTGCCTCACCAAGGGGGCATCCTGCGATGGATCCGGACGACGAACCACAAGGACATCGGCACCTTGTACCTTTGGTTCAGCATCAGCATGTTCCTGGTCGGCGGGCTGATGGCGCTGACCATTCGGGCGGAGCTGTTCAAGCCCGGACTACAGATCGTCCGTCCCGAGTTTTTCAACCAGCTCACGTCGATGCATGGCCTGGTCATGATATTCCTGGCCATCATGCCGGCCTTTGTCGGGTTCGCGAACTGGCAGCTGCCCCTGATGCTCGGCGCGCCCGACATGGCCTTTCCACGCCTGAACAACCTGAGCTTCTGGCTGTTGCCGTTCGCGGCCGTGCTGCTGGTCGCGTCCTTCTTCGCTCCGGGTGGAGCCACGGCGGCAGGCTGGACCTTGTATGCCCCGCTCTCGGTCCAAATGGGCCCGGGCATGGACATGGCGATCTTCGCCATTCACATACTCGGCATCTCTTCGATCATCGGCGGCCTGAACATCATCGTCACGATCCTGAACATGCGTGCCCCCGGGATGACCCTGTTCAAGATGCCGATGTTCGCGTGGACCTGGCTGGTCACTGCCGCCCTGCTGATCACCATCATGCCGGTGCTGGCGGGTACGGTGACGATGCTGCTGTTCGACCGTCACTTCGGCACGCACTTTTTCGACGCTGCCGGCGGCGGCGACCCGGTGCTGTTCCAGCACTTGTTCTGGTTCTTCGGCCATCCGGAGGTCTACGTCCTGATCCTGCCGGCGTTCGGGATCGTTTCGGCGGTCATTCCGACGTTCTCCCGCAAGCCCCTGTTTGGTCTGCGGTCGATGGTGGCCGCGACAGTCGGCATCGGTGTTGTTGCGACCGCCGTATGGGCGCATCACATGTTCACCGTCGGGATGCCGGTCGCGGCGCAGCTGTTCTTCATGTATACGACTCTGCTCGTCGCAGTGCCGACGGGCGTCAAGGTGTTCAACTGGCTGGCCACGATGTGGCAAGGCTCTCTGACGTTCGAGACGCCGATGCTGTTTGCCATCGGGTTCCTGTTCGTGTTCACCATCGGCGGGTTGACGGGCGTGATCCTCGCGATAGCGCCCGTCGACATCCAGTTGCACCAGACGTACTACATCGTGGCGCATTTCCACTACACGATGGTCGCCAGTTCACTGTTCGGCCTGTTCGCGGGAACCTACTACTGGCTGCCGAAATGGACCGGCCACATGTACGACGAGAAGCTGGGCCAGTGGCACTTCTGGCTGACCCTGAGCTTTTTCAACCTGACGTTCATACCGATGTTCTTCCTCGGCCTGGCCGGAATGCCCAGGCGCATCCCCGATTACGCGCTGCAGTTCACGGACTTGAATGCGCTCGCCAGCATCGGGGCCTTCGGCTTCGGGTTGACCCAGCTGCTGTTCGCCTACATCGTGATCAAGTGCATTCGCGGCGGCGAGCGCGCCACCGCGCAGGTGTGGGAGGGGGCCAAAGGCTTGGAGTGGACCGTGCCTTCGCCGGCGCCGCACCACACGTTCTCGACGCCACCGGTGGTCGAATGATCGCCAGAGCGATGACCGGCGCTGCCCGCAACCGCCTGCTGCTGGCCAAGCTCAGCCTGGCCGTGGTGGGCATGTTCGGCTTCGGATACCTGCTCGCTCCGCTTTACGACAGGCTGTGCGGCACGGAGCGTGCCACGCAGACCGCGGCGAAGGATGCGGCGCGCCAGATTACTCGGGTCGATCTGGCGCGAACCGTCGCGGTTCAATACGACGCGAACGTGCATGGTTCTGTGCACTGGTCGTTTCGACCCTTGCAGAAGAGCTCGCAGGTCCATCCTGGTGAGTTGGTCCACGTCCGTTACGAGATGACCAATGAGTCGAACGAACCGGTGGTCGGACAGGCGGTCCCGAGCTACGCGCCGCCTGCCGCCGCGGCCTACTTTCACAAGATCGAATGCTTTTGCTTCCAGAGCCAGGCGTTGCGGCCCCATGAGACGCGGAGCATGCCGCTCGTGTTTCTGATCGATCCGGCGATACCCGGGGATCTGCCCACGATAACGCTCTCGTACACGTTCTTCGAGATTCGACCGAGAAAGAGTGCGTGATGAACAACGTTCAAAAGTACTATTTGCCCGAGCCGACGCCCTGGCCGATATTCGGTTCGAGCGCGCTGCTGATGATGGCGGTCGGCGCAGCCGGCTGGGTCAACCGCGCGGCCGCAGGACCTTATCTGCTTTCGGCCGGCACCGGGTTGCTGCTGATCATGCTGATCGGCTGGTTCGGCACCGTGATCCGGGAAAGCAACGCCGGGCTGCTGAACGGACAGGTGGACGCTTCGTTCCGCTGGGCCATGGCCTGGTTCATTTTTTCCGAGGTGATGGTCTTCGCAGCCCTGTTCGGTGCGCTGTTCTATCTGCGCGTGCTGTCGGTGCATGACCTGGCATCGGGCGAAACGCAAAGCCTGTGGCCGAATTTCCATGCGGGCTGGCCGACCGCAGGACCGCTTCCCAACGGGACCTTCAAGCCTATGACCGCGTGGGGCGTGCCGACCCTGAACACCGTGATCCTTTTGACCTCGGGCGCGATGGTGACCTGGGCCAATTTTGCAATAGCGCATGGCGAGCGCGGCCGCTTCAAGCTGGCGTTACTGCTGACCATCGTATTGGGCGTGCTGTTCCTGTGCCTGCAGGCCTCGGAGTACCACCACGCTTTGACCCAGCAGAACCTGAGCCTTTCATCCGGAGCCTACGGCGCGACATTTTTTTCGCTGACCGGTCTGCACGGCATTCACGTGATGATCGGCACCACGGTCCTGATCTTCATCCTCGCCCGCGCCTTGCTCGGGCAGTTCACGCCGGAGCACCACTTCGCGTTTACCGCCGCGTCCTGGTACTGGCACTTCGTGGGCGTGCTCTGGCTGATCCTGTTCGTGCTGGTGTATTGCCTTTGACCCTGGGATCCCATCGAGGGCACTGACGATGAATCAACAATCCACACTGAAACCGGGCTACCTCCTCGCTTTGAGTGTTGCCGCGGCCGTCGTTTTCTGCGCCCCGGCGAGGGCGGACGGCGATGCGGCCAAGGGCAAGTACAAGTCTGCGATGTGCGAGGGTTGCCACGGGATCCCGGGCTACCGCACCGCCTATCCGGAGGTCTACTCGGTACCGAAGCTGGGCGGCCAGCAGGCGGACTACATGATCCATGCCCTGCACGATTACAAGTCCGGGGCGCGCGCCCATCCCTCGATGCGCGGCATCGCGGCCACGTTGAGCGATCAGGACATCGCAGACCTGGCCGCCTACTATGCTGGCAACAGCGGAAAGTGAGCACGGCATGACCACCCTACGCGGCGCGATCCGCTTCACGCAAACCCTCGTTCGGGCCGGAATGCTGTGTTCGGTGCTCGCCGCCAGCGCCTCTGCCCTGGCCCTCGATGAAGGGGCGGGAAAGAAGAAGGCCGAGCAAGTCTGCGCCGGCTGCCATGGTCCCGCCGGGAACAAGCCGGTGATGGCGGATACGCCGCGGCTTGCGGGGCAACATTACGACTATCTTATGCAGGCGCTGGCGGCGTACCGCAAGGGATCGCGCCAGAACCCGATCATGTCCGCGATGGCGCAGCCGCTGACGGAACAAGAGATTCGCGAACTGGCCTTGTACTACTCGACGCAGCAGGGCCTGGTCGTCAAGTACTAACCTCGATCAGAACCGGCGCAGCCATGACAAAGAACGCTAGCGCCCTCGCGGGCTCCGCAGCTGCTCGAGACCTGATCGCCACGCCGCTGACGGCGGGCACGCGCGGGCAGCTGCAATTCCGGTGGTCGCAGTTGCTTCGCCTGTGCAAGCCGCGCGTGGTATCGCTGATCGTCTTCACTGCCGTGATCGGGATGTTTCTCGCCGTCCCTGGCCTGCCGCCCGCAGGGTCGCTCCTCTTCGGTAGCCTCGGAATCGCGCTGGTCGCAGCGGCGGCGGCCGCGGTGAACTGCCTGATCGAACGCGAGATCGACGCGAAAATGGCCCGCACTCGTGCCCGCCCGCTGCCGGCCGGGTCGACCACGCCGCGGCAGACGCTGATCCTGGCTGCCGTCCTCGGCAGCGCGGGCTTGGTGTGCCTGTATTTCGGCGCAAATCCGCTGACGATGTGGCTGACGCTCGCTACCTTCCTGGGCTACGCCGTGATCTACACCGTGGTGCTCAAACCCCTCACGCCGCAGAACATCGTGATCGGAGGGCTGTCGGGCGCCATGCCTCCCGTCCTGGGCTGGTCCGCCGTCACGGGTTCGGTATCCTCCAACGCGCTGCTGCTGCTGCTGATCATCTTCGCCTGGACGCCACCGCACTTCTGGGCGCTGGCGCTGTATCGCAAGCACGAGTATGCGAAAGCAGGCATTCCGATGCTGCCGGTCACCCACGGCGACCGTTTCACGCGCCTTCATGTCCTGCTCTACACGATCGTCCTGGCGGCGGTCAGCCTGATGCCGTTTGTGAGCGGGATGAGCGGTTACTTCTACTTGGTATCGACAATTGCCCTCGATGGGGTGTTCTTGTACTTTGCCGTCAGGCTTTACACAGACTTCAGCACGGGCCTGGCGGCGCGCACTTTCCGCTACTCCATCATTTATCTGTCCTGCCTGTTCGCCGCCCTGCTGGTCGACCATTACTTGCCGTCATGACCAGCAACCGCCGCACGATCCGTGCGTGCGCGGGCGGATGATCGCAGGCCGCCCTCAGGCGGCGCCGCAAGCAATCGGAGAAACGATGATTGGGGCTCGCGCAGTTGGGAAGCACGAGCCCGGTTGGGCCATCACTTCAGGCTGAGGATCCAAGCGACCAGCTTGTTCAGGTCGGCATCGGAAAGGTTGTTCGGCGGCATCGGAATCGGGCCCCACACGCCAGCGCCGCCCGTCTTGATCTTCAGCGCGAGCTTCCCGGGGGCCGACGCATCCGTCGCGTACTTCTGGGCGACGTCCTTGAATGCCGGCCCGACCAGCTTCTTGTCGACGGCATGACAGGCCTGGCAGTTGTGCTGCTGCATCAGCTGCGTCGCCTCGGAGTTGCTGATGGCGGCGCTGGCGGTTCCGGACAGCACGATTCCGGCGATCGCCGCGGAGGTCAGTTTGATCGTCTTCATAGGCAGGGATCCTTTGAACAGGCGGGTGTTGCGGACGAACCGTGGTACTCGTTCGCGATGCTAAGGGCCGCAACGAACCGCGTATTCATCAAGCCCGGCGCGCTTCAACAATCGTGCGAGCTTGCAATCCGGTCACAGCGAAGTCATCCGGTCACTTCGGTCCCGGTCGACCGGCCTTGCGCGCCGGCAAGCCACTTGACCCTTGCGAGCAGATCATCGAACGCATCGACCACGTCCGGCCCGGAACCGGATGCGGTCAATCGGTTCATGTGCGCCTGCTCGAACCTCGAAAACCGCCTCCAGGCGGCGCGCGCCAGAAGGTCGTCCCCCGGCGCGCCTGCTTCCAGCCGATCGGCGATCGGCCGCAGTACGGCGGCAATCGCATTGTCGAACGCCTTGAGCACGTGCGCGGCACGACCACCTGGCTGCGCCGCGTTTGCCTCGCGCAGATGAGCAAGCTTCAGGGCGCTCACCGCTGTCGCCTGCGTTGCGGCCACAAGGTCGGCCTCGGCTTCGGACCCCGGATGTCCGGCGTTGCTCGATAGTTCCGGCTCGAACTGGGCCACGTCCGCCAGGCGCTGGGCGAGGACGAGCTTTTCGAACAGGACCGTTCGCTCCGCTGCAATGGGGGGCTCGGTCGCGCTCATCGCCGATCCCCCATGCCGCTTCAGCAACGCGGCACCTGTCCGCAGAGCCTTCGCCAGCGCCGCCCGCATCTGCGGCTCTACGCGTTCCGGCCAGACGTAGGTGAAGATCAACGCCAAGACGCTGATTCCGAATACGATGCCGACCAACCGGTCGCGAGCGTAGGTGACGTCGGAATTTGGCTCGAATCCCTGCAATACGCAAAAAAAGAATGCCATCGCGATCTGCACCCCGGCGTAGGAGCTGCGCTCGGAGCCGCTCGTGATCCATCCAGCCAGGGCGGCGACGGGGGCAATCAGAAGCAACAGACCCCCGATCGATTCGAGGTGGGGAACGACAAAGACGGTGGCCAGTATCGCGAGCCCTCCGCCGATCAGGGCGCCGGTCAGTCGGAGCGAAGCCTTGTGAATCGTCGCGCCGGTGCTGGTCAGCCCGACGACTCCGCAGGTAATAAGGCACGTGTGGATGCCCGGCCAGTCAACGAGCGTGTACGCGACGTAGCAGAACATCGCCGCGAGCGTCACCTTCACTGCGAACTGCAGGTAGACAGGATTGCTGAATGCATCCGACACGAAGAGGTGTCGGGATCCGGACGGCGCGGCGGCCGGGGCCGGTGCGGAAGCCGGCGTCGACAACCCACGCAGTCCATCGGCAATTTCCGTCATGTGGCGTTCCATCTCCGCCAGGATCGACGCGATTGGACCCGAGTCCGAGGGGCCCGGCTTCGAAACGCCCCGGAAGGTGCCTAAGTCCCCGTCGAGGGCGCGGCCGAGGTCATCGCACGCCGCACGCAGTTCCCCGATCCGGGCACGGCGCTCCGGCGAGTCGACGGCCGGCCGCAGCGCATTGAGCATGCAGGCCGCTTCGACCATCCGATTCAAGGCGGTGATGATCAACTCGTAGGATGGAAGCCTCTCCTTCAGCGCCGGAGCGACGCTCGCCGAAAGCTTCAAGAGGCCCACAAGCCGGGTCGCGTCAACCACCTTTGCGTCGAATCGAAGGCTCGGTTCGACACCCGGCCCCGCCAGCTGCCGGTCCAGCGCCTCGCTGACGAACGCGAGTCTGCGTTTCGCTTCTCGTCTTAACAGAACGTTGGGCCGCGCCGGAAGAATGAAGCGATTGGCGATCAGTAAGACGACGATCGGAAACGTCATCGCGACCCAGGCCCATAGCGTGGCACGAACGAGCACCTCGGGCTGCGGATACATATCGACAAAGGCGTGAGTAACGATCACGACAAGCCCCACTCCCCAAGCGATGGGTCCGACGGTGAGCGAGCGCGAACCGTACATTGCGGCGCAAAACAGCACCGACATCAGCGCAACACGAAGCGGCGGGTGATCGATCGTGACCTGGTACACCAGAAGGGTAAAGGCGATTCCGAGCGTGACGGCCACGGCGAGTACGATGCAGGTGATCGCCGTCGTAACCATGTCCTCCCTGGCGATCCAGAACACGAAGAAGCCAGACAGATACGCCAGTGGAACCTGCAGCGTAATCGAGATTGTCACGACCACGAGACAAGCGGTCATCAACCGGATCGTGGCGGCGCCGCGTCCGGGAAATGGCGCGAGTTCCGTAGACAGCCACGTCAGGAACGGCTTGACCGCACTGTCCGCCGACTGGGGCTGACGGACAGCCGGTGGATTAGCGACCATCGCCTGGGGAGGGCGTGACTACGGCTACGGCGGAGGCTCCAATCCGGAACAGGTCCGGCGCCGGCGCCTTGACGCGGATCCTTACCGGGAATCGCTGTGCAACGTGCACCCAGTTGATCGACTTCGGAACTTTCGGCAATCCTTCGGAACTGCCGCCCTCGTCCGGAAGTACCCCCCAGCCCACCGAGTCGACCACTCCCTCGAATTTGCGCTCGGGGTCGATCATCAGGTACACGCGCACGGTGGTCCCCGGCCGGATTCGCGGCAACTCAGTCTCGCGGAAGTTCGCCACGACATACCACGTGCGTGTGTCGATCAGCGTGAAAAGCGACCTGCCGACGGACGCGAACTGCCCTTCGGCGATGTCCAGGTCCACCACCAGGCCGTCGAAGGGGGCCCGGACCACGGTCTGCTCCAGCTGGTAATCCGCGTGCGCAATGGCCGCCTGCAGTTCCTTCTTCTGCGCGACCAGGGCGTCCACGCCGCTCACCGCGCTGACCGCCCTCTTTTGCTCGAGCATCGCGGCCTTCAATTCCGAGTCGGCCGTGTCACGCGCGGTGCGCGCCTGATCGACCTGCTCGCGCGTGACGAACTCGCCGTTCAGCAGCGGTTCGAGGCGATTCAAGGTCGATGCCCGTTGCGACGCGTTCTGCTCGGCGCGCGTCACCGTCGCGGCCGACGCCAGGGCCGCGTACTTCTGGGCGTTCACCTGGCGTTGGGTCAGCTCGATCTGGTGCTCCAGGGTCGCCAGCTGCGCATGCAGGCGGTCGGACTCGTACTGGTACGGGCGCGGATCGATCGTGAAGAGTATGTCGCCCTTTCTGACCGCCGCATTGTTCTTCGCCTCGAGGGCGACGATCCGGCCTGCCACCTGGGACGCGACCCCGATCGCATCGGCCTGGGCGAAGGCGTCGTTGGTGCGCGGGTGGTGCTGATCCAGGCCGATGGCATAGACCATCGCACCGATCGCCAGCACAGCGACGACCGCGAGCCAGGCCTTTCTGTGCTTCGCCGGTGCATGCCCGGGGGGTTGAGCCGGTTGCTGGGCCATAGGAGATTACCCGCGGAAAAATAGGATCCACCCGGCTGCCGTGAACAGCATCGCAAGCAGCGGGTACAGCAGAGGTGGGCTCGCGCGGCCCAGTCCGGTGGCAACGCTGACGACGCGAACGGCGATCGCCAGCGCGATGCCGAGCAGCGCGCACAGCATCCAGGCCGGGAAATAGGCACCGAACAGCGGAATGTTAGGCGCGAGACTGCACCCGCTGCAGAGCAAGGCGGACGAAGCCAGGGCTCTCTTGCAAGTCACTGGGAACATGGCCTTGAACATTGGAGCAACATGCATGCTCGCATCCGGAGCGGGTGGCGCGTTTTGGCTTCGTGCGCTTTTTCGACGGCGTTGCGAATCGCGCGGTCCGGAAGCGTTGCTGACCCCGGGCCGGGCTTGGTTAGACTGTAGACTGGTTTGCGTCGTGATGCTCAACTTCCTTTGTCGCTGTGGCCGGAAATGGGCGGCCGCTCGGGTGCTCGCCGGCGCCCTGCTTTGCCTTGCCAGTTTGCCGGGGCGGAGCGCGCCGGGCGATCCGCGCCAGGTTCCCGAGCCGGTCGCGCCGGATCCGGCCGCCCCGACCTTGTATTGCGGCGGGCTGCCGTCGGCTCCAAGCCGGGGCGACCCTCAAGCCTCCGAGGCGCCCAAGTCGCTCGCCGACCTCGTGGCGATCGCGATGAAGAACAATCCGGAGACCCGCGTGGCCTGGACCCAGGCCGAGGAAGCCGCATTGAACCTGGGGATTGCGCGCAGCAAGTATGGCCCGATGCTGGCGGCCGAG
>Ga0307479_10004222_pt1 | contig 13139 bp, 8 predicted proteins | sample atmos_gasesECM4C_FD_203743 | JGI IMG/M metagenome (GOLD analysis project Ga0307479, IMG submission 203743) | Hardwood forest soil microbial communities from Morgan-Monroe State Forest, Indiana, United States - atmos_gasesECM4C_515 | ecosystem: Environmental > Terrestrial > Soil > Temperate...
GACCTACGAGTTTCGCTATGTCGTCAAAGCCGAAGATACCGCTGCTGCTTTGAATGCCATTACCGGCGATGAGTTCCCGGCAGTTTTTGCGACGACAAGATGTATCGCCTTGCTGGAGCTCGCCGCCGGACATTTGCTCAAGGCTGGGTGCGGGCCCGGGCACCTCTCGGTGGGCGTGGTCGTCGAGGTGAAGCACACCGCGGCCACGCCGGTGGGCGCCTGGGTGGAAGCGGAAGCGACCTACCGCGGCCGCGACGGCAAGCTCTACGCCTTCGACGTGGTCGCCCGCGACCCCGGCGGCGAAATCATGCGCGGCATCCACAAGCGCGCGGTGATCGACGAGGCTCGCCTTCTGGAAGCCGCCAGCAAGCGCAGCGGTTGAATCCCCTGAGCCTCCGCCAGGAGGCTTGGTGCGCTGCTAGACCCCGGCTTCAGCCGGGGGCGCGAACAGTGGAGCACGAGCTCACTTCGAAGGGGCGGGGGCGTTGCGGGGGCCGCCCCGAGGCCCCCGCACAAGCGGAGGCCGAAGGCCGGAGCGCCCCAAAAAACAAATGTTCGAACAGCAGTGCCCGGCTCTTGCGCTCTCCAACCGAGGTGGTTCGCGCCATCGCCTACGTGCTGGGAAACTCCGCGCACCACTTCGGCGAGTCGGGAACCGACCGCTACAGCTCAGCGGCACTGCTGCCGGCGGCGCGGCCGGCTGCTCACTGTGGGCTGGAAGTTGGCCGCGCCGCCGGACTGACTGCCTCACCGAGGGACGCGCCAGACGAGGATCGTCCCGTCTGGATGCGCCGTCGCGAGCCTGGTCCCGTCGGGCGAGAAGGCGAGCGCGTAGGCGAGCCCGGGATCGCCCTCCATTTTTGTCACCAGTTTTCCCCGCTCGAGGTCCCAGATCTCGACCTGCTCCTTCGCGGCGACCGCAAGGAGCTTGCCGTTCGGCGAGAAGACCGTGCTGCCGGCATAGTAGGAACGTTCGGGCAAGAAATTGAAATCCAGGATCGGCTTGCCCGTCGCCGCGTCCTCGACCCCGCGGCCCCGGGACTCGAGCCTGCGCGTACCGTCGGCCGTGTAGACGTCGGAGACATTGTCGATCCTGGCCCGTAGCGCCGGCTCCTCGGGTGAGTCGGCGCCGGTGGCGAGCTCCTTGAAGCGCACCTGCTTCTCGCCCGGCGGGAGGTAGGCGATGGTCTTTCGATCCGCCGACAAGACGAAGCGCGTGCAGCAGTCCATGGAACTGCGGGCCGGCGCCTCGGAAGTCATGACCGGGCGGCCGGTGGTCACGTTCCAGACGTGCAGCCGGCCATTCTCGCCCGAGGAGACGAGCTTCCCGTCCGCCGAGAACGCCACGTGCAGGATCGAGTCTTCGTCGGGCTCGATCTTGCGCACCAAGTCCCCCGACGATGCGTCCCACGCGAAGATCAAGCGATCCTTGCCGCCCGAGGCGATCCACTTTCCGTCGGGTGACCAGGCGACCGTGGTGGCCGCGTCGTGGGGCATGCGGCCCGGGTCGAGAGTGCCGAGCGTGGCCGTGTTCCAAAGCCTCCAGCAGCCTCCGGGTCCGCCGACTGCGAGGAGCTTTCCGTCCGGCGAGTAGGCGACGACGCTGCCCGCGTTTTCGAGCACTTGCTCCGGAATTCCGCTGGCCGCGTCGATGAAGATGACGCGCTTGCGCTCGTCGCTGGCCGCAATCGTCTTGCCGTCGGGCGCGAAAGCGACGGAGCTCGGATGCTGGCTATTGAGAACCTGCTCGGCCGTCTTGAAGAGCTGCGTGCCGTCGGAAAAGCGATAGGCGGAGATTGCCCCGTAACTGCCCACGGCCAGGACGGCGCCATCGGCCGAGAATGCCAGCTGCGTCGGATCGTAGCCGGACTTGAGCTCACGCTTCGTACCCGAGCCGAGATCCCAGGATTGAAGATCTTGTGCTGCCGCGACCAGCGAGCGGCCGTCGGGGGCAAAGGCCACCGCCCCGACGTACCCGTTCTTCGGCTGGAAGATCTCGAGCTGGTTGCCGCTGGCGACATCCCAGGTCCGCACCGTCTCGTCCCACGCTCCGGTGGCGATGGTCTTGCCGTCCGGCGCGAAGGCGATCGCGTGCACCGCTGCTTTGTGCCCGCTCAAGCTGCGCACGTGCCGGCCGCTGGCCACGTCCCAGAGCCGCACCGTGGTGTCGGAGTCGTCGGCCATGGCCAGTGTCCTGCCGTCACTCGAAACGGCGAATCCGCTGCGAAACGATCCGGGGTAGCTGATCTCTTGCGTTAGCCGCCCGGTGCCCGCGTCGAAGAACCGCGTGGAGGCCGAGAGGTAGCCGAGAGCGAGCGAGCCGTCAGAGGACATCGCGATCTGGTTCGGATCCGAATAGGCGATGTTCTTCCCGCAGCCGTGTGCCATCTTGCCGAGTCGCAGGACGGCGCCCGCGGGGAGCGGATCGCCGAACGAATCGAGCGGCCGGCCCTGACGCGCGACCGCAGGCCGGCGTGAAGGCGCGGGAGCAGGCGCCGGGGCGGGCGCTTCTGCCGCGGGTCTGGGCGGCGCCTCGGCGACCAGCGGACCCAGGAGCGTGGCCACCGCGCCGTCGGCGGCGTCGACCAGGGCGTCGGTGTTCTTGGCCAGAGCCTCCGAGGTCTTGAGCAGCTCGCCGCTCGCCGTCGCGTGCAGCCGCATGGTGAGCGCCAGACGGCTGCCCACCTTGGTGATGCGGCCGCTCACCACGTAGTCGGCGCCCAGCTTGCGGCCGGTCTCGACTTCGCACTCGCCGGCGCACTCGGCCAGCGTCTTGCCGAACTGCTTGAGCAGCACTTCCGTGCTCTCGCGCGTCATGACGAAGAGCTGCGGCGCGCGCTCCTGGACAGCGCCGCGCACCTTGTCGCTGAAATAGGTGCGGTCGAGATCGAGGCCCTTGCCGATCTCGAACTCGAGCACCGCGACCTTCTGCCGCTCGGCGCGGACGGGCGCGGCCAGCAGGACCACGACCGCGAGCGCGAGCCTCACAGTCCCATCCGCTCGCGGAGGTACTTCGGCGACGGCGAACCAAAAGAAAGCATGGTGTCGTGCAGCTCGCGCAGGCTCCCGCCCGGGTGCTTCTTCTCCCACGCCGCGCGGATGTCGTTCACCTCCAGGTTGCCCACGAAATACGTCGAGAGCTGCGTGGAGGTGAGCTGCGCCCGCTTCCACTTGCCCGCCGCCTCGCCCTCCTCCTGGAAGCCCTCGTTCATCATCAGATCCATCGCCTGCTTCTCGGTCATGCCCGCGGTGTGGACCTTCTGGTCGATAATGAGATTGAGAATCATTCTCAATCTCATCTTCAGCTGCTGCATGCGCACCTCCGGCCCGCCGTATCCCGCCTCGGCCATCACCTGCTCGGCGTAGGTGGCCCAGCCCTCGATGAAGGTGCCGGAGCCGAACAGCGGGCGGATCAACGTCGGCGCGTGGAATTGATTGGCGTGCGCCAGCTGCAGGTAGTGCCCCGGCATGGCCTCGTGGATGGTCATCTCCTGCAGCATGTCGTCGTTGTTCTCGCGGAAGAACGACTCCACCCGCTGCGGCGTCCAGTCCGCGGGCGTGGGCGAGATGTAATAGAAAGTCTTCTTCGCCTTCTCCAGGATCCCGGGCGGATTGCACGCCGCCACCGCCCGGCCGCGGGAGAACTCCGGCCAGGGCGTGATCTCCAGCGGCTCCTCGGGCACGCCGACGAAGCCTCGCGCCTTGACGAACGCCGTCGTCTGCGCCAGGTCCTTGGCCGCGAGCGCAATCACCGTCTGGTTGTCGGGATGGCTCTTGGCCCGCTCATCGAGCACCGCCTTGATCAGCGCATGGCCGTCCGCCGGCGGCTCCTTGCCGGGGAAGAGCTTGGGCCACAGCTGCAGCGCGGTGGCTTGCATCGCGGCCTGCGCCTGGGGCAATTCCTTCTCCGCGCGCGCCAGGATCTGCTCCATGGGCAGGTCGGAATCGAGCGCGTCGCGCAGCTTGCGGCGGAACTTCTCGGGCCCGATGCGGAACTCTCCAGTCGAGCGCGGGAGCAGATCCTTCTCCAGCCAGGCCTGATAGTCGGCGAGCGCGGCCAGCGCTTTCTTCTGCGCGGCGTGGAATTCGGCGTCCAGCGCCGGCGCTTGTCTGGCCAGCGCCTCCAGCTCCCCGGAGATGAGCGAGACGGTGCCCTTGATCTGGGTGCTGGCGGTGGTGGTGTGCACCCGAGGCGGCGCCTTGAGGTTCGCCTTGGCCGCCGCCACCACCGCCGGCACGCCGTTGAGCCGGCCGATCGCCGAGCGCACCCGCTCCTCGGCCGGCGCGAAATCGCGCGCCACCAGGTTGTAGAGCGCGCCGCCGGGGTTGTACTCCATCGGGTTCCACTCCCACTCGCGCAGCGCGGTGAGCGAGTAGATCTGTCCCTCCAGGCGGTCGCGCAGGATGCGCAGGTCGACCGAGTTCTCGGGCGAGAGCCTGGCCGCGTCGATCTGCTCCAGCTCCTTCAGCGCAGCGCGGATGGCGGCGAGGTCCTTCTCCACGCCCTCGCGCGAGTAGTCGTCGAGCCGCGCGTCGTTGCGGTGCTCGCCCAGCCGGGTGGCCGTCTCGGGGTGGCGGTCGAGCATGTCCTGCACGTAGCGCGACGCCAGCGCCTCGAACTTCGCGTCTTCGGAGGAGGAAGCGGCGGCGGCCAACAGCAGCGCGGCAATGAGCGTCATGGCGCGGCAGTGTAGACGAGTTCAGGCCGGGCGCCGACGCAGTGCCTAGCAAGAGCGCGATGTCGCGATTGCCCAGGCCGCGGCAGACCAGCCGGGTCAAGTCTCCCTCGCGCGAGGCGAGCCCCGCTCCCTCAAGCGGAATGCTCCGGCCGCGTCAGCTCTCGCGCACCGCGATGGTCTGGCCCACCTGCAGCGAGCGGGCGCGGCGGCCGTTCAATCCGTTGAGACGCTTGAGCTTGTCGACGGTGGTGGCGAACTTGGCGGCGATGGTCCAGAGCGAGTCGCCCGGCTTGACCGTGTAGACGCCGTCGCTCCCCGCGCGAGGCGACACAGGCACGGGCGCTGCCGCGGCCACCGTCCGCCCTTGCGCGCGCGGCCGCCGGTGGTCCTCGAGCTGAGAGCCGGCCAGCATGCCGCGCGATGCACCGGCCATGGGGATCACCAGGATGTTGCCGACCTTGATCTGCCGGTACGACTTGATCCCGTTGGTGCGCAGGATGGCCGCTTCCGTCACTCCGTACGCGCGCGCGATCTTGGCCAGCGGCTCGCCCTTCTCGACGCGGTGGTCGGTGAAGCTGAGGCGCTCGGCCGGGCCCAGCTTCTCGTACGCGGCGAGGAAGGTGTCGCGCGTCCCCTTGGGCAGCTTGAGCGTCCAGCCGCCGGGCGGCGTGCAGAAGCGGCGCAGCTCCGGATTCAAGTCGTGCAGCTGCTCGAAGGAGATGCCCGCCGCCTTGGCGATGACGTGCAGGTCGGTGGCGTCGGGCACCTGCGCCTCCTCCACTTCCGGAGGCTGTTCGTACTCGACGTGGAAGCCGAACCGCTCGGGGTGCTTGGCGATCAGCGCCGCCGCGATGAGCTTGGGCACGTAGTGCTTGGTCTCGGCGCGCAGCGTGCGGCCCTTGCCCATCATGCGCCAGAAGTCGGTGGTCTTCTCCTTGCGGATGGCGCGCGAGACCTTGCCCTCGCCGGCGTTGTAGCCAGCCCAGGCCAGGTACCAGTCGCCGTGGAAGCGCTCGCGCAGGCCGGCCAGGTACTTGGCGGCGGCCAGCGTCGACTTGTAGGGGTCGCGCCGTTCGTCCACCCAGAAGTCGGTGGTGAGGCCGTAGCGCTTGGAGGTGCCCACCACGAACTGCCAGGGCCCGGCCGCGCGCGCGAACGAATAGGCGTAGGCCGAGAAGCCGCTCTCGATCATGGAAAGGTATACCAGGTCTAAAGGTAGCCCCTGCCTCTCCAGCACCTGCCGCATCATGGGGATGTAGCGGGTGCTGCGCGAAAGCCAGCGCGAGAAGTGCTCGCGGGCGTCGGTCTGGAAGAAGCGGATGTACGCCACCACCGCGTCGTTGAGCTCGACCGGGATGTCGTACTTGGCGCGCAGCTCTTCTTCGGAGATGCCGAGCAGCTCCGGCAGCGTCACCGAGACCGAGCCTTCCGGCTGCGGGTCGGCGAGCGGCGCGCCGCAGAGGTCGCTGCCCAGCGCGGCGCCGAGATCGCGCGCCAGCGGATCGGCCGGGTCGAGGCCCACCCCGAGCGCGTCGCGCGGGCCGGCACCCGGCGCTTGCGGGAGCAGGCCGGCCTTCTCCTCGGCCTGGCGCACGGCCTCCAGCTCGGCGGCGCTGCGGTCGACCTCTTGCTGGGCGTCGGGATCGTCGGCGCTGTCCTCGGGTCGCGCCGCCTCGGTCTGCGCAGGCTCGGCGGCCGGCTCCGCTGCGCGCGCGGGATGCGCGGCGGCGGCGAGCAGAGCGGCGAGCGCGAGGGCGAGATCCTTGTGCAACCGCATCCTCCCGTGAACCAGAGACCAACCAGTCAAGCTAACGGCCGCGCCGATCCGTGTCAAAGTTACACCCGCGCATTTCCTGGGCCTTTTCCCGACACCGACGAGCGCCGCGCCGAGAGGAGAACTCAACCGCCGGCCGGCCGCATTCCGAGCGACCTGACGAAATCGGCCACCGCGCGGCGGGTGGCGGCGGGCTTCTCCAGCTGCGGGATGTGGCCGCAGCCGTGGATCATCTCCACCCGCACTCCGCGGATGCGGGCGAAGTCTTCCACGCTCCGCAGCGGCAGCAGCCGATCCTCCGCGCCCCAGAGCACCAGCACCGGCACCTGGATGTCGGTGAGCACCTCCAGGCCCAGCGAGCGATCGGCCCCCGAGCGCGCGTCGTCGAGGATCTTCTGCACGGTGGGCGAGCCCCAACTCCGGGCGTAGTCGCGCGCCACCAGCCAGAACGGCCAGGGCGTGCGAGCGAAGAGCATCCGCGCCATGTGCGCCGCGCCCAGGTTCGCGTCGGCGAAGGCGCGGGGGAGCGCTTGCATCGCCTCGTCCGACAGCTCGGCGCCGGCGGGATTGAGGCCCACCGCGCCGGCGCACAGATCCGGCCTCTGGTGCGCAGCGCCGAGCGCGAGCGCCCCGCCGAGTGAATTTCCGATCAAGACCGGCGCTGTTCCGTGCTCGCGCTGAAGATCCTCCGCGCAGGCGATCACCACCGCCCCGTACTCGCGCGCGCTCAAGGGCCCCTGCGCGGGCTCTGGCGAAAGGCCGTGGCCGGGGAGATCGAGCAGCACCACGCGCCGCGAGAGCGGAACCAGCGCGGGCAGGAGCGGCGTCATCGAGCTGGCCGATCCGCCCAGGCCGTGCAAGAGGAGCAGCGGCGGCCCGTCGCCGCGCCCGTCGAACGCGTAGCGGTGCGCGCGGTGGCCGGCCAGCGGCGCGGTCCAGCTCTCGGCTCCCTGCGCGAGGAGTGCGCCGTGGGCCAGCCGCACCATCAGATCCAGCGACAGATCGGGGACACCGCGCAGAGCCAGCTGTCCGCCGCGCGCGAGCATGTGTCGCGCCGCCAGGCCCAGACGCTTCTTCTGCATGGCCAGCGAGAGCCAGAGGCTCCGCGGCGGCTCGTCTTGCAGCGCTTCGGTCATTGCAAAGGCCCCCCCGGCCTGGGCTGCGGCTTCTGTCCGCGGGCCAGCGGCTCGCCGTGCCCCGGTCCGACGATGAACGGCTTATACTTCGTATACTCGAAGTGCGGCGAGTTGGCAGCCTCGTGGCAGTGCATGCACTGCAGCGCGGTCACCTCGGCGCGCATGTGCCCAAAGGTCTCGTCTTTCACGTGCTCGCTTCCCGGTCCATGGCACGCCTCGCACTGCACGTCGCGCCGGCCGACGCCATGCCCGTCCAGCCCCGGCTCGCCGCGCTCTGTCCGATCGATGCGGCAGACGCCGCCCGGTTGCTGCCAGCCGGTGACGTGACAGCTGATGCAGTCGAGGCTGAACTGCTTTTTCACTCCGCTGAGCTTGGAGTACGCGCTCGCGTGCCGCGTCTGCTCCCAGAAAGCGGTCGCCTCCTGGTGGCACTCGGCGCAGCGGTTGGCGCCCACGAAGAAGGGCTCGCCGCGGGCGGCGGCCGGACACTGCTCGGGCTGCGTCTTGGCCTCGGCCAGGTTCATCTCGGCCACCTTGCCGTCGTAGGCGTCGACCAGCTTCTGCGCGGCGGGGTCGGAGCCGACTTCGGCGGTGAGCGGGACGAACGACGCCTCCGCCCAGCTCGATCCTTCGGGCGGCCGCGGCGGCGGCGACGAGGCGAGCGCCTTCTGCCGCTCCTGCAGCTCGCGGACCTTGGCCGAGAGCTGTTCGCGGCGCTCGGGGAACTGCTCGATCTGCGAGCGGAAGCGATCGATGCGCGCCTGCAGCGCCTTGACCTCGGCGTCGCGATCGGCCGCGCTGGGCGCGAGCTGCAAAGGGCCATTGGGCCCGAGGTGGACGTCGACGCGCAGGAGGCTCTGCAGGTGGCCCTCCACCGCGAGCAGCGGCGGGGGCCCTGGGTCCTTGAGATCGGGATCGCTCGCGGGATCGTCGCGGCGGCCGAGCACCAGAAGGTCCACTCCCGCCGCTTTCGCCGCGGGCAGCATCGACTGCGCCGTGGTCCACGCGCCCTCGTTTTGAAGATGCAAGAGCGCGACCACCAGACGCGCCCCCTTGGCGCGCAGCTCGCCGGCTGCGGCGAAATGCTCCGGTCGGGACGCCGCCACGATGCCCACCTGCCGCGCCAGCAGCGAGTGGCCGGGCATGAGCAGCGGCACCTTGCCTGCGGTCTGTGCGACGAACTCCGGCCCGAGCGAGAGATCGCGCTCGCCCACCGCGCGCGCCGCCGCTTGCAACAGCTCGTCGCCCTGCGCGAGCACGCGCGCCTTCATCTGCTTCTGCGTCAACAACTGCGGCGCGGGGCGCTGCGCGCTCTCGAAGAGCAGGTCGCCGGCGTCGATGAAGAGCAGGTCGGGCTGGGACTGTCGCAGCTTGTTCACCAACGCCACCGCGCGCGGCAGTCCGCCGCGCTGGTCGGGCGAGCAGCCGCAGGGGACCAGCTGGCCGGCCGCGGAAGCAGAGAACACCAGCGTCAACGTCGACGGCGAGGCGGCCGTGGGCGCCTCGGCGGGCAGCGCCTGCCTGCAGGCCGCGGCCCAGCAGAGGAGAGCTCCCCCGATCGAGCGGCGCATCACGGGCAGGATGAATTCGAGGAAGTGCAGGTGCAGCTACTCGGCACACAGACCATGCCCTGCTGGTTCTGCGGATCCTCGGCCTGGCCGCAAGCTTGAGCCCCAACGCAGGTGCAGCCATCACCGCAGAAACTGGCGCAGCGGCCCGTCTGCAAACCGGGGCTGCACCACTGGTCCGGCCGGCCGGACACGGAATCACCCGGGTAGATCTTGACGCAAAAACCGTCCGGGAAGTTCGTAGATACCGTCTGGCAGTCCGACCCTGGCATCGGCGCGCCGCATTCGTTGTCAGCGAGGCAAACCTCGCCCTCGCGCTTTCTTCGGCATTGCAGCGTGTCGTGATCGCAGACTTGTAGACGGCCCTGCGAATCGTTGGCGCAGGCGCGCGTCGTATTGTTGGCCAGGTAATCGCAGTACGTGCCGTCGGCGCTGACGTTGTCGCAGTTGCAGGTCACGCACTTGTGGTTGTTGGGGTCGCCGCTCAGGCCCAGATGGCAGATCTTCGAGCCGTCGGAGACGTGGTTGGGATAGCAGTCCGCGTCGGCGTCGCAGCCTTCGACGCAGTTGTCGGCCACGCAGCGCGCGCCGTTCAGCTTGGCGAAGGGATGGTTTCCGGAGCTGTCGGGATAGAGCGTGGAGTTCGTGATCCGGTACTCGCAATGCGTATTGTTGGTGCAGTCGACGCAGGCGCCCAGCGTGGCGCCGGTGACGCCCGGCATGGTGTTGCGGTTGGGGTCGCAGTGCTCGCCCGAGGTGATGATGGCATTGCCGGCCGCGTCGGCGCAGTAGTTGGTGCTGGCGGTGACGCAATGGTTGCCGGCGCCGCAGTCGCTGTCGTGGCTGCAGGTGATCTGGTGCGGATACATGGGAACGCAAGCGTCTTCGGTGGCTCCCGGAAAAACGTTGCGCGGACAACCGCACTGCGAATCCGTCTGGCAGCCGGCCGCGTACGTGCCGGTGCAGTTGGGGACCAGAGGGCCGCAGGTGCAGCTGTTCGTCGCCGGGTCGCAGGTCCGGGCGTCGTGCGGGTCCATCGACCCATTCACCAGGGAGCCGCAGTCGGCGCCGGAGGCGTTGTTGGCGGGGAGGCACTGCACGCAGGTCTTGGTGGTGAGGTTGCACTCGTTGGTACCGCCGCCGCAGGAAGTGTTGGCGGACGTCTGGTCCGAGCCCCAGCACTGCACGCAGTGCTTGGTGTCGTCGCAGACGCTGGCGGACTGCCCGTACGCCGCGGCGCAGTCGTTGTTGGTGTGGCACTGCACGCACTTGCCCGGCGTGGTCGAGGTGTCGCAGGTCTCGTTGAGGGCGGAGTTGCAGTCGTTGTTGCTGGCGCAGCCCACCTTGCAGACGTGCGCGTCGCAGAAGTGGCCGCTGCCCAGCGCCTTCACGCAGTCGAAGTCGACCACGCACTGCACGCAGCTGCCCTGGCCGGCGGCGGTGAGGGCGGCAGGATAGGTGCCGTCGGTGTCGCAGACCGGCTTGCCCTTGACCGAGGCGCAATCGGAGTTGGAGATGCACTGCGCGCAGCTCTTGGTGTCGCCGTTGCAGAGGAGCCCGGGGTCGCACTGCGAGTTCAGGGTGCAGGGCTTGGAGCAGATGCCGCCGCTGTTGCAGGGGTAGCCGGTGGGGCAGGAGGTCACCGCGGTGCAGACGGCGCCCTGCGCGGCGACGCACTGGCCGTTGGTCCCGCAGGCCTGGTCGGGCTGGCAGCCGCCGCAGGGGAGCTTCTGGCAGACGTTGTCGACGCAGCCTTCGCCGGCCTTGCAGTCGAAGTTGTGCTGGCAGGGCGTACCGCCGGGGCTGCCGTGCCCGCAGGCCAGCAGCACGAGCGAAGCCAGCACTGCCAGGCCGGATCTGCGCATGCGCATACGGCTGCAGCATAGCCGAGCAAGCGGGGCAGGCGCGATCAGCCCCTTGCCCGACGCGCCTTCGGGGGGCTAGAAGCGGCCCATGTCGACGCCGGTGCGGCTCGGGCCGCTGCAATTGCCCAACCGCTTCTTCCTCGCCCCTCTCGCCGGCGTCTCGGACTGGCCTTTCCGGCTGCTCTGCCGCGAGATGGGGGCGGCCATCGCGCACACCGAGATGATCAGCAGCCACGGCCTGGTCCACGGCGGCGACCAGACCTTGAGCTACCTGGAGCGGCCCGAGACGGAGCGGCCCTTCGCCATCCAGGTCTTCGGCCACGACCCCGAAATCCTCGCGCGCGGGGCGCGGGTGGCGGTGGAGCAGTGGGGGCCCATCGACGCGGTGGACATCAACATGGGCTGCCCGGTGCGCAAGGTCTGCTGCCACGGCGCCGGCGCGGCCATGCTCAAGGACCCGCAGCTGGTGGAGCGGACGGTGCGGGGGGTGGTCGAGGCCATCAAGCCCCTGCCGGTCACGGTCAAGCTGCGCGCCGGCTGGGACGAGGAGCACAAGAACGCTCCCGAGATCGCGCGCGCTTGCGAGCAGGGCGGCGCGGTGGCGGTGGGCCTGCACCCGCGCACGCGGGCGCAGCTGTATCGGGGTCGCGCGGACTGGGACCTCATCCGCCGCACCAAGGAGGCGGTGCGCATCTCCGTCTGGGGTTCGGGCGACCTCTTCACCGCCCAGGCGGCGCTGCAGATGCTGCGCGAGACGGGCGCGGACGCGGCGCGCATTGCCCGTGGCGCTTGCGGCCATCCCTGGATCTTTCGCGAGCTGCTCGCGCTCGAGCGCGGCGAGCCGGCGCCGGAAGTCACGCTGCAGGAGTGGCGCGCGACCATCTTGCGCCACGTGGGCATGGCCATCGAGGACAAGCAGGGCAAGCACCGCCTGCGCAAGCCGCAGCACGAGCTGGACGATCAAGAGGCGGAGCTGGCGGCCATCCGCGAGCTGCGCAAGCACCTGCTCTGGTATACGCGCGGCCGCCGCGGCGGGCTCGCCTTCCGCCGCATCGCTCCCCTGCTCCACACCGCCGACGACGTGCGGCGCGCGCTGGACCGCTTCTTTCCCGAGGATGGCTCGGTGCCGGACGAAATCCGCGGCGAGCCGGAGACGCCACGGGAGATGACCGCGGACGATGAGCGCGGCGTCTGATATGGAGCGGCGCGATGATCCTCTTGATCGCGCTTCTCCTCGCCGCTTCTGATGGTGCAGCGCTGGACCGGTCGTGCAAGGCCGGCAAGGCCGCGGCCTGCCACGAGCTGGGCCGCCTCTACCAGAGCGGCCGCGGCGTTCCGCAGGACCTCGCGCGCGCCGCGACGCTGCTCAAGCGATCGTGCAAGCTGGGCGACCCCGACGGCTGCGCCGACGACGCCATGGCCGCGGTGCTGGGCCAAGGCCAGCCCGCCAACCCGGTACCGGCGCTGGCGCGGCTGGAGACGCTCTGCAAGCAAGGGCATCCGCTGGCCTGCGCCGACCTGGGCGCGCTCTTCGCGCAGGGCTACGGCAAGGAAGCGGGCGCGGCGCGCGCCCCCAAGCTGCTCGCCTCTGCCTGCGACGCAGGCGTCCCGGCCGCCTGCCGCAACCTGGCCTTCGAGCTGTCGAAGAAGAACGACCTCGAGGGCGCGAACAAGCTGGCCGACCGCGCCTGCGCCGGCGGCGACCCCGAGGGGTGCCTTCTGCTCGGCGATCTCTTCGGCAAGTCGAACGACGTGCTGCGCGCCGGGGTCGCCTACGCCAAGGCCTGCGATGCCGGCTTGCCGGCCGGCTGCTACGGCCAGGCCATGATCCTCATCCAGACCGGCGCCGACCGCGAGAAGGGCAAGGACCTGCTCGACAAGGCCTGCAAGGGGGGCGATGGGCGGGCCTGCCGCGCCGAGCTGAATCCGGAACTTTGACGCCGGGGAGGACCGCCCTAGAATCGGCGCCGCGGGAGGTGCCCATGCCTGCGCTCGCCGCTCTGGTCCTGCTGGCTTCGTCCACGACCGTGCGTCCCGAGGAGTTCTTCGCGCCCGGGACGATGGTCTGCACCTGCACTCCAGCCGCTGCGGGCGCGCCCGCGGTCGCGGCCCTGGCG
>Ga0307479_10004223_pt1 | contig 13138 bp, 9 predicted proteins | sample atmos_gasesECM4C_FD_203743 | JGI IMG/M metagenome (GOLD analysis project Ga0307479, IMG submission 203743) | Hardwood forest soil microbial communities from Morgan-Monroe State Forest, Indiana, United States - atmos_gasesECM4C_515 | ecosystem: Environmental > Terrestrial > Soil > Temperate...
GAAGATTAAAAAACTGATCTCGGACAAAAGTCCCGTGCTGTAATGCTGTGCGAGGCGACGTCGCCTCGGCAGCTTTATGAGTGAGTGTGGGTCAAAACTAAAATTCAGGAGGATTGACCAGATGAAAACTCTGGCGCACTTTCTCTGTGGAGTACTTTTATGCCTAGGCGTCTCGGCTCAGGATCATGCCTCTCACGCTCAATCGCATCCCGTCACACTTGTGAGCGGGCTCGGGGACCTTCATCATCCGGTTTCCACGAAGAATCCGCAGGCGCAGCAGTTCTTCGATCAGGGTTTGCGATTCATCTATGCGTTCAATCATGATGAAGCGACGCGGTCCTTTCACCATGCGGGCGAACTCGATCCCAAGCTGGCGATGGCGTTTTGGGGCGTAGCCGAAGCGGTGGGGCCGAACTATAACGATCCTGCGGACCCTGACCGCTACAAGCAGGCGCACGATGCGGTTCAGAAGGCCCTCGATCTGTCGGTGGACGCCTCATCCAGCGATCAAGCCTACATTCAGGCACTGGCCAAGCGGTTCCCGGCCGATCCGAATTCTGATTTGAAGAAGGCTGCCGAGGACTATCGCGATGCGATGCGGCAAGTGGTCAGCGAATTTCCCGACGACCTCGACGCTGCTACTCTTTTTGCCGAGGCCGGAATGAACTTGCATCCCTGGGGACTTTGGCACGTGGATGGCACGCCCGAAGTTGGCACGGAGGAGATCGTATCCACGCTTGAGTCAGTGATGAAGCGCGACCCCAATCATCTGGGCGCGATCCACTACTACATTCATGCCGTGGAGGCGTCGGCCTCTCCCGAGCGCGCCCTGGCCGGAGCCAACAAACTGGCTTCGCTGGCGCCGAACGCGGGACACATCGTGCACATGCCCGCGCATGTTTACATTCGCACCGGCGACTACGAGGCCGCCGTACAAACCAACGAAAAAGCGGCCGAGGTCGACCGCACCTACATCAAGGCCACGAGTGCGCAGGGCATCTATCCGATGATGTATTACAGCCACAACCTGCATTTCATTGCCATGTGCGCGGCCATGAACGGCAACTATGCGGCGTCGAAGCAGAATGCGGATCTGCTGGTCGGCAATGTCGGACCGCACGTGAAAGACATGCCACCGCTCGAAGGCTTCATGACGATTCCAATGGCGGTGGAGATACGCTTCCATCACTGGAACGAAATTCTGAAGATGCCGCAGCCCGATGTGTCGATGAAGACCGCAACGGTCTTCTGGCACTTTGGCCGTGGTCTTGCGCTGGCGGGCACGGGCAAGCTGACCGAGGCCGAGGCCGAATACAAGATTGTGTCCGATGCCGAAGCGGCCACGCCTCCCGATGTGATTTTCCAGATGCCGATCAACAACAAGGCCAAGGACATCATGAAAATCGCGGAAGACGTTTTGGGGGCGAAAATCGCGGTGGCTAAAAAAGACAACACCACCGCAGTGGCGATGCTGCGCGATGCGGTCGCCATTCAGGACACGCTCAAGTACGGCGAACCGCCCGACTGGTTCTACCCGGTGCGCGAATCTCTGGGAGCAACTCTGCTGATGAGTGGCGATGCAGCCGGTGCGGAGAAAGTGTTCCGCGACGACCTGGAGCGGAACTTGCGGAATCCCCGGTCGCTATGGGGGCTGCATCAGGCCCTGCTGCAGCAGAAACGCGAGTACGACGGAGGATTCGTTGAGAAGGAGTTTGAAGCCTCGTGGAAGGGTGGCGCGCAAGCGTTGAAGCTGGATGATTTGGTGTAAGGATTTGTTTTCGACTTGCGACGGGACAGCCGCCGAGGTCCCTACGTGCTTCCTTCCCGCCTATAATCTTTGGCGATGGCTGCTACACCCAAAGACCTCGACAAGAAAATCGAATCCCTTCGCGAGAAGATTCGCCACCACGAATATCTTTATTACGTCCTCGACGATCCCAAGGTCAGCGACGCCGAGTTCGACAAGCTGATGCAGCAGTTGAAGGCTCTGGAGGCGGAGCATCCGGAGTTGGTCACGCCGGATTCACCGACGCAGCGCGTCGGCGGTAAGCCGCGCGAAGGCTTTGTCAAAGTGCCGCACTCTTCAGCGATGTTGTCGCTCGACAACACTTATAGCGAAGAAGAGCTACGGGCCTGGGAACGTCGCGTACATGAGCTTAGCGGCCGAAAGGATATCGATTATGTTTGCGAACTGAAGCTCGATGGCATGTCGCTGGCACTGATTTATGAAGACGGCAGACTCGTCCGGGGAATCACGCGCGGCGACGGCGTTGTTGGCGAGGACGTAACGCTCAACGTACGCACCGTTCGCTCAGTTCCGCTTTCGATTCCAAAAGAAAGACTGAAGGAGGCCGGGATTCCTTCGGACTTCGAGGTGCGCGGCGAATTGCTGATGCCGCTTGCGTCATTTAAGAGAATGAACGAGGAACGGCAAAGCAAAGGGTTTACAGCGTTTGCGAATCCCCGGAACGCCACCGCGGGTACCGTGCGGCAGCTGGAATCACGAGTGACAGCCGAACGGAGGCTCGACTATTTTTCCTACGCCCTGCTGCGAAATGGCCGCACTTATTTCGACCGTCACTCCAAAACTCTTGACGCACTCGATGCTGCCGGTTTCAAAGTCAATCAGAGCCGCAAGCTGGTACACGATGTCGACCAAGCGTGGGCCTTTATCCGGCAATGGGAGGAGAAGCGCGACTCATTGCCATATGAAATTGACGGCATCGTGATTAAAGTCGATCGGGTTTCGTTGCAGGAGGAGCTAGGGTTCACGGGTAAAGCTCCGCGCTGGGCAATCGCTTACAAGTATGCCGCGCGGGCCGGAATTACGAAACTCGAAGACATCCGGGTGCAAGTGGGACGCACCGGCAAGCTCACGCCGGTCGCAATGCTGTCACCGGCATCCATCGGCGGCACTACTGTACGCAACGCCACGCTGCACAACATGGATGAAATCCAGCGGCTGGGGGTGAAGATCGGCGACTGGGTGCAAGTGGAGCGCGGCGGCGACGTAATTCCGAAGGTCGTTAAGGTTATCGAGGATAAGGATCATCCGCGCGGAACACGCGTGTTTGAAATGCCTGATAAGTGCCCAGTGTGCGGGACCAAGGTTGTGCGCACCGAGGGCGAGGTTGACTACCGCTGCGTAAATGCAAATTGTCCCGCCAAGTTGCGCGAAACCATTCTGCACTTTGCCTCGCGTGGTGTGATGAACATCGATGGCATGGGTGATGCGTTGGTGACGCAACTCACCGACATTGGCTTGGTGACAAATGTAGCTGATATTTACTCCCTGACAAAAAAAGATCTTCTTGGCCTGGAGCGCTTCGCGGATAAATCGGCGCAGAACATTATCGACGAAATTGAAGGATCCAAAAGGCTGCCGCTGGAGCGGGTGATCTACGGACTTGGCATTCGAATGGTAGGCGAGCGCACAGCGCGGTTTCTGGCTGAGCATTTCGGCTCGATGGAGGCGCTGGAAAAAGCCAGCGTGGAGGAGTTGCAGAATGTAAACGAAGTCGGACCCCGCATCGCCGAGAGCATTGTCGAATTCTTCAGGAACGCCGCGAACCGCAAGCTCGTCGATCAACTGCGCGAAGCGGGACTGACGATGACCGGCCAGAAGAAGCACCGTGGCACCAAGCTAGCCGGCAAAATATTTGTGTTGACCGGAACGTTGGCGCACTTCACGCGCGACGAAGCCAAGAAGATGATCGAAGATGCGGGAGGCAAGGTCACTGGATCGGTGAGCAAGAAGACGGATTACGTGGTGGCAGGGGCCGACGCAGGGTCGAAGCTGGACAAAGCAAGAGAGCTGAAGGTGGAGGTGATCGATGAGAAGGAAATGGAGCACCTCTTGACCTGAAATCGCCTTTTAATACGCTGATTTCGAGAGAAACAGTACCATGAATATCCCGCATACAAAGCGGGATATTCATGGTACTATATTTGGATGATGGTCGACCGTACAGGCGACCTTGCGCTGGTCCGGGCAGCCTTGCGCCGAAGCCGCGTGGTTGCTTTGCTGGGGCCGCGGCAGTGTGGCAAAACCACACTGGCCAGGCAATTTGTCCCGCCCGACTCGCTCAACTATTTCGATCTGGAGGATCCGCGGAGCCTGGCACGCTTGAGCGAGCCGGACCTGGCTTTGCGGCAGTTGAAGAAGTTGGTGGTAATTGACGAGATTCAGCGGCGTCCCGACCTGTTTCCAATCTTGCGCATACTGGCGGACCGGTCGCCCCTCCCCGCGCGGTTTCTTATTTTGGGGAGTGCGTCTACGGATCTGCTCAGGCAGTCCTCCGAGACGCTGGCGGGAAGACTCGAAACCGTTCCACTGGAGGGTTTCCGGCTCTCGGACCTGGGAGCATCCGCGCAAAACCGCCATTGGTTGCGCGGGGGCTTTCCGCGAGCTTACACGCCACGCATGGAATCGGATTCGGCAACCTGGCGGCGGCAATTTCTCCAGACTTTTCTTGAACGCGACATTCCGCAACTGGGCATCGAGATTCCGGCCATTTCTCTGCGCCGATTCTGGAACATGGTGGCACACTATCACGGCCAGATTTGGAACGCGGCCGAACTGGCTCGTGCGCTGGCCGTAAACGAATCCACCGTCCGCCGCTATCTCGACCTGATGGCTGGCGTCTTTATGGTCCGGCAGTTGCCGCCCTGGTTTGAAAATCTGGGCAAGCGTCAAGTGAAGTCGCCTAAAGTTTACGTGCGCGATAGTGGACTGCTGCACTCGCTGTTGGGTGTTAGCAACCGCCGTGATCTCGAATACCATCCGAAGGTCGGCGCCTCGTGGGAAGGCTACGCAGTGGAGGAAGTGCTGAAGTCGTTTCATCCCGACGAGGCTTACTATTGGGCGACCTATAACGGAGCGGAGCTCAATCTGTTCTTATTCAAGAATGGACGGCGTATCGGCATCGAATGCAAGCGCGCCGACGCGCCGGTACTGACGCCATCGATGCGGACGGCTCTTGCCGATTTGAGACTCGATCATCTCTATGTTCTGTATCCAGGCGACAAAGCCTACACGCTAGGCAAGAAAGTCGAGGTAATGCCACTGACAAGGTTCGTTAAGGCAGAGTAAAACAACACAACCAACCAAACAAAGCTACCAGGAAAATCCCGCATTGTCAGCGGGATATTCATGGTAACAATTTACGAGGTATTGTGTCGTCGCGCAGCTTTGTTGTTCTGCCCTCTCTACCTGCGGCCTACTTCCGCAGCGCGGCCGTCATCCTCCTCCACGTCTCCTCCAGCGTCTCCGGCAGCACGCGCGTCTCGCTCACCACGGAGAGAAAATTTGCATCCGCCACCCATCGCGGCAAAACGTGCATGTGAATGTGTCCGGCGATGCCGGCCCCGGCGGCTTTTCCGATGTTCATGCCCAGGTTGATGCCGTCAGGGTGGTAGAGTTCGCGCAACACCGATTCCATGCGCTGCGAGAGCGCCATCATTTCGTTGGCAGCTTCAGGCGGCAGCTTGCGGAGTTCATCGAGGTGAGCGTAGGGGACAATCATCACGTGTCCCGGCGTGTAAGGATACGTGTTCAAGATGACGAAGCAGTGCTGGCCGCGAAAAACGATGCGCACTTTTTGGTCATCGCCCGCGTTGACGGCATCGCAGAAGACGCAGCCCGTAGTCTTCTCCGCCGTCGAGACATAGGCATAGCGCCACGGGGTCCAGAGGTAGTCCATCACAACGCAGGGTAGCAGATGGTGGGCAAAAAAGTGTACGCGCTACCGTGGCTGCACGCTATTGGGTTTCCACCTGCATAGGCTTCCACCACCATTGATGGTGCTTGCACTGCGAGGGCAATTCCGGGTTGCAGCGCGCGTGGAAGGTCCTCTCGGCGATGGCGATGCCCAATCCCATGCCCAGAAACATGTCAGAAGACCAGTGATCACGAGCCATGAAGCGAGTGAAAGTCACGGTGAAAGCAGCGCCGTAGCTCAGCGCGCGCGCCCAAGGTTTGGGATATTCATCGGCCAGCACCGAGGCCATTGCCCAGGTAAACATGGCGTGGCCACCAGGGAAGGAGGTGTTCAGGGCGTGATGCTTGAAGAAGTCTCCGTGATTGTTGCCTTCATCGGGCCGCTGGCGGCCGCCAATGAGCTGCATCGGGGTATAGATGATGAAAGTATTGATCAGCGTTTCGACTTCGAGTGTGCCCGTCTCCCGGGCGTGGTGATGCTCGGTCTTGGCGCCGTAAATGTATATCCCCAGCAGCGAGCCGGCCAATCCACCCAAGGCAGTATCGGAAATGGCCTGATACACCGTGAAATGTGCGTGAGAAACATTGTTTTCAATGTGGCGGTCGGCGGCGAGGAATGCGCCCGTGCCTGCCAGAATAACGAAGTCCCACTTAAGGTTATGCGCTTCGAAGGGACCTTTGAAGATAAACTTCTGGTCTTGCCCAATCCGTCTGATGCTTCGTTTCACCAGCCCTTCACGCTGGTCGGCGCCTGTTGAAGTGTTCGTCCGATCATCTGGCACCGGATTGTCCACGTCCACGGTCTCCAACCGAAAGTCACCCACCCGAAAGTTGGATGCGAGGGCCGTCCCCCGGCTCGCGGGCGTGACAGGCGGAAGCGGTGTTATGGAAGACGATTCCTGGGAACTGGCGGTGGCAGCGAGTATGGTCACCGCCCAGGCTGCCAGCGTCAATGGGACGATCAATTTGTTCAATGTCGTTTTCTCTCGGTAGCCTTGATTTGCCACAGAAACGCGACATTTAGGATGCAAATTCCGAAAAAGAGTAGACCAGGGTTTTTACAAAAATATGCATTTGATATGAACTCAGAAGCAACCGAAAGTAGAGATTTTCCCGCAGGCACAGCCATCGGATAATTGCGTTTGACACTGTTTGCGGGGCGTTGCTATAGTCGAAGAGTTCCCTTTGGACGCGGGTTTCTGTAAAACGTCCGGCAGCTGGGATTGTCCAAGCTCATTCGCCAGGGTGGGCCCACCACAACCTACGACTCACTCCAGCAGTCCGCCATGCAGGCCCCGTATCCTCCCCGCACCGAGTGCGAGGCACAGCAGAGAGGCTTAACCTTGTTCGACGACACCACCGCTCACAACTCCGACTCCACCACTGCCGTTGCAACCGAAACAGAACCAATGGCAAACGAAGCCACCTCAACCGATCACAATCTGCCCGAGCGTCATTCCGCTGCGCAGGATCAGGCCCCGGAAACGACCGCCACTGCTGCGGTCCTTTCCACAGAGACAACACCACCGGCACAGCCCCCGGCGCAAGCCGACGACAAACACGCCAGCGAAGATTTCGCCTCGGCGCTGGAGAACTTCACCACCGAGACCGAAGAAGCCGTGGGCGAAGATCGCGTCATTAAAGGCACCGTGCTGAAGCTGACGGCGACTCACGTGGTTGTCGACATCGGCACCAAGTCGGAAGGCATGTTGCCGCTGTCGGAGGTGCTCGATCACGAAGGCCAGCCGAAGGTGAAGCCGGGTGACGAAATTGAGGTGATGCGCGAGAAGGGTCAGACCGAAGAAGGCTATGTCAATCTTTCGCATCAGAAAGCGGCTCGTCTGCATGCCTGGGACGAAGTGGAAAAAGCTCACCAGGAAAAGAGGCCGATCAAAGCTACCGTGATCGAGCGCACCAAGGGCGGCCTGACGGTCGACATCCTTGGCGCGCGGGCGTTTCTGCCCGGCTCGCAAGTTGACTTGCGACCCATCCGCAACCTCGACGGTATGAAGGGCCAGACGCTCGAAGTCACCGTCATCAAGGTCAACAAGAAGCGCGGCAACATTGTGGTCTCGCGCAAGGAACTGCTCGAGGGCGAGCAGAAGGAAAAACGCAACAAGACGCTGGAACATTTGGAGGAAGGCTCGATTCTCACCGGAGTGGTGAAGAACCTCACGGAGTACGGCGCGTTCGTCGATCTCGGCGGCCTCGATGGCCTGCTGCACATTACCGACATGTCGTGGGGACGTCTGACGCACCCGCGCGATCTGGTGAATGTCGGCGATCAGATTCAGGTCAAGGTGCTGAAGTATGACAAGGATAAGCAGCGCGTTTCTCTGGGTTTCAAGCAGTTGACGCCCGATCCCTGGCTTGATGCCGAGCACCGCTATCCCGTGGGCGCGCATGTTTCCGGGCGCGTGATCAGCGTGACTGATTACGGCGCGTTCGTGGAACTCGAACAGGGCATCGAAGGCCTGGTGCACGTCAGCGAAATGACGTGGTCCAAGCGCATGAAGCATCCTTCTAAGCTGGTCAATGTTGGCGATCAGGTGGAGTGTGTGGTGCTAAGCGTGAATCCCGGCGAGCGCCGCATCTCGCTCGGCATGCGGCAACTAGCTGAGAATCCGTGGGATGCTCTGCACGACAAATATCCTGTAGGCATGACGGTCGAAGGCCGGGTGCGTAACCTGACCGACTTCGGCGCGTTCATCGAAATCGAAGACGGCATCGACGGCCTGGTGCACGTCAGCAACCTGAGTTGGACCAAGCGCGTGAAGCATCCTTCAGAAGTTTTGAAAAAGGGTGATCGCGTAAAGGCCGTGGTGTTGGCGATTGAGCCTGACAAGCGCCGCCTCTCGTTGGGAGTCAAGCAGCTTCAGCCGGATGTCTGGGAGTCTTTCTTCGCCACACATCACGTCGGCGACGTGATTCACGGCAAAGTGCTGCGCGTGGCGGCTTTTGGTGCTTTTGTCGAGATCGCCGAAGGCGTCGAGGGTCTATGCCACAAGTCAGAAGCGGTGGACGGAAACGGACAGCCGTTGCATCTTGAACCCGGCATGGAGCACGACTTCAAGATCATCAAGATGAGTGCGGAGGAAAAGAAAGTGGGACTCAGCATCCGCGCCGTCGGAGAAGAAGCCTCGCGGTCTGAAGTCGAAGCCTACAAACAGCCCGTGTCGAGTACCAGTTCCACGATCGGCGAGTTGATTTCCTGGAAGCGCGCCAGCAACGAAAATAACTGAGCTAGAGCTCAGCCATCAGCATTCAGCATTCAGCATTCAGCCAAAGAGCAAAACATTATAGTGCCCGGCTGAATGCTGACGGCTGAGTGCTGAATGCTTTTTAGCGCTCCCTGTTCTAGAATCATTCGCTTGCCTTTAATCATCTGTTCCTACTGAGGACGATCACTTGCCCGAAACTATTTACGACGTCGCCATCATCGGCAGCGGACCTGCCGGATACACCGCCGCCATCCGCGCCGGCCAGTGGGGCCAGAAAACTGCTCTCATCGAGAAAGACGGATTCCTGGGCGGCACCTGCCTGCACGTGGGCTGCATTCCCACCAAAGCTCTGCTGTTCAATGCCGAACTTTGGGACCACCTCAAAGAGGCCAAAGAATTTGGCATCGAAGGCGTGGACGCGCGCAAGCTGAACTGGGCTGCAGTGCAGGAGCGCAAGTCGAAAATCGTGGCCAAGCACGCCAAAGGTCTCGAGTTCCTGATGAAGAAAAACAAAGTCGAAACCATAAAAGGTTATGGCAAGCTGACGGGCGGAGCGCAGAACGGTTTATTCACCGTCGAAGTGGTCAATGAAAACAAGGCGAGTCATCTCAAGGCAAAGAATGTAATTCTCGCTACCGGATCTGAAGCTCGCATGATTCCAGGCCTCGAGGCCAACGACCGTGTTCTCACGAACATTGAAATTTTGAGTCTGAAAGAAATTCCCAAGTCGCTGGTCATAGTGGGTGCAGGCGCTGTGGGCGTGGAGTTCGCGTCGATCTATCGGTCCTTCGATTGCGAAGTGACGATTGTCGAGATGCTGCCGCGGCTGGTTCCCGTTGAAGACGAAGAAGTATCGAAGGAACTTGCACGCGCATTCCGCAAGCGTGGCATCAACTTCCACACCAGCGCGAAAGTAGACAAAGTTGAGAAAACGAAAACCGGAGTTGCCGTCACTATCACCGTCGACGGCAAGCAACAGAAAATCGACGCCGAAAAAATCCTGATCGCCGTGGGCCGCAAGCCGCGCACTCAGAATATCGGCCTGGAGCGCACCAAGATCAAGCCCGACCGCGAATTCATCAAGACCGATTCCTGGATGCAGACTACGGAGCCCGGCGTTTACGCCATCGGGGACATCGTCCTCGGAACACCGCAGTTGGCGCACGTCGGCGCCATGGAAGCAATCGTGGCTGTGGCAAAAATCGCCGGTAAGCCAGGCAAGCCAATTAATCCCGAGCACATTCCCGGCGCGACGTATTGCAATCCTGAAATCGGCAGTGTCGGCCTCACCGAAACCAAAGCCCGCGAGGCCGGATATAACGTGAAAGTCGGCAAGTTCCCCTTCACCGCGAATTCGCGAGCTTCCATCGTCGGCCAGCACGAAGGCTTCATCAAGATTGTTTCCGACGCCGATTACGGCGAGATCCTCGGCGTCCACATCATCGGCCCGCAGGCGACCGAGTTGATCGCCGAGGCCGTCGCGGCCATGGAACTCGAAGCCACCGTCGAGGATTTGATGTGGACGATCCACGCCCATCCGACCCTGGCCGAAGCCATGCTGGACGCGTCGAACAGCGTGTACGGGATTGCGATCAATGCGTGAACTCACCACGGAGGCACGGAGACACGGAGAAGATCAAGAAATGATCTTGGTTTCTCTGTGACTCAGTGTCTTCGTGGTGAAAATGGTTTTAGTTTGATTTGTCTTGTCCAACTCGGCACCGTCGACTACGCCACCGGCCTGCGTCTGCAGCAGCAACTTGTCGACCTGCGCAAAGAGGAAAAGGTTGGCGACGTGCTGCTTCTTCTCGAACACTCGCCTGTCATAACGTTAGGCCGTAACGCAAAGGCCGCCAACGTCATCGCCTCGTCCGAGTTGCTCGCCCAGCGCGGCATCGAGCTGTTCGAATGTGACCGCGGCGGCGACGTCACGTTCCACGGCCCCGGACAGATCGTCGGCTATCCCATCTTCGATCTGCGAGGATTCGCCACGCCCGATGGCAAACGCAAGACGCTCGGTGCAGTCGAATTCATCCGCCGTCTGGAAGAAGTTCTTATCCGCACCTGTGCCGATTTCGCGATCCCCACAAAGCGCGTAGCTGGCCTCACTGGGGCATGGACTGACCCCGCTCGTGGAGCGATCCCCGAAGCCAAACTCGCCGCCATCGGAGTCCACATCTCCCGCTTCGTCACCTCGCACGGCTTCGCCCTCAACGTAAACACCGATCTCAGCTACTTCAACCTGATCGTCCCCTGCGGCATCACGGCGAAGCCGGTCACCTCGATGCAGCAAGAACTCGGCGAGCGCCTCGACATGAATGCAGTAGCCGAATCTATCTCTCGCAACTTCGGCACAGTGTTTTCCAGCCAGATGCTTTGGGTCGAAACCCTCGACGCGCTGTTGGGCCGCGCGGTCGGCGTTCCGATGCAGCGTCCGGCAGATCTCCGTCAAATGCACGAAGAGGACACATTTTGGAGCTGATCTCTTTGGAAACATCCATGTATCGGCAACGAGTCGACGAGCACGGATTTGCTGTTATACCGGGGATATTCGAAGAAGATCGGGTCATGTTGTTGGCAGAGAATCTCGCACTGGCTAACCTGCGTCGCAGCCGTGCCGGAGTGCGGCATGCTTTGGGGCATGCTGCGGTGGCTTCGCTGGCAAGTGATCCACAACTACTCGAAGTTGCACGCCGCATTTTAGGCCTAGGCGCCTATCCGTTCCGGGCGACAATGTTTGAAAAAACGACGAATGCCAATTGGCTTGTGGTCTGGCATCAAGACACAGCTCTCCCGCTGCGGTGTCGCCAGGAGACACCGGGTTGGGGGCCGTGGTCCGTTAAAGAAGGTGTGATTTATGCCCATGCCCCGGCGAGCGCTCTTTCTCAAGTGCTCGCCTTGCGTGTTCATCTTGACGACTCCACATCGCAGAACGGGCCGTTGCGTGTGTTGCCGGCAACGCACACTCTCGGTGTGCTTACGGACGACGCGATCCATCAATTAGCGCAAGACGTCGCCCCGGTGGAATGTTGGGTCCCGCGAGGGGGAATCGTGGCGATGCGGCCGTTGGTCGTTCACTCTTCGTCGAAGTCGCAGTCGGAATCTGCGAGGAGGGTTCTGCACATTGAATATGCAGCCCACACTTCTGTTGCGGAAGGCCTTGAGCTAGCTGTTGCTTAAGCTTGCGGGTAGAGGCGGGCGGTTCAAAGGTAAACGCGCCTTGGTCGGCACGCCGCACTAGCTCTTTCCTTTCACTCTGCGATAGCATTGAGAATTGCTTTCGCATTTCGGCCTTCACCATGGCAATCAAGAAGAATAAATCCGGTTCCAAGTCAGGCTCCAACGGTAACCGCCGCCGCAACGGGACTGCGCAGTCTAAGCCCAACGCCACCAACCTCCGCACCTATTCCATCCCCGACATGCGCTTGGAGCATCCCGATCTCTCTGTGCGCCAATCGATAGAAAAAGACAAAGACGGCGCCGAGCACGTCCGCTACGAAGTCAGCGGCAACCTCAACGCACCAGTGCCGCCGATTCGCGACTCGAAATATCTCAGCAAGCAACAGTGCATCGAGATCTACCGCTACATGCTGCTCAACCGCAAAATGGAGATCGCGCTCGAAAATCTCTACAAGCAGGGCAAGGTGGTTGGCGGAGTTTATTTCGGACTCGGTCAGGAAGCCTGCTCCTGCGCCTCCGCCTACGCGCTCGATAAGGACGACTGGTTCGCGCCCATGATCCGCAACCAGGGCTCGCTGCTGGTCCGCGGCTTCCGCGCCAGCGACACTATGATGCAATACATGGCCAAAGCCGATTCGCCCACGCGCGGCCGCGACGGCACCTCGCACTTCGGCGACATCGAAAAGCGCAACATGGTCTCGCCCATCTCCATGCTCGGCGATTTAATTCCCGTGATGGCCGGCGTGGCGCTGGGCGCGCGCCTGCAGGGACGCAACGTCGCCGTCATGACCTACATTGGCGACGGTGGCCAGTCCACCGGCGTCACTTACGAAGGCATCAACTTCGCCGCTGTGCAAAATCTCGGCCTCGTGCTCTTCGTCGAGAGCAACGAGTGGGCCTACTCCACACCATCGGAAATGCAGTTCCGCTGCAAAGACCTTGCCGAGCGCGCCATCGGATACGGCATCCCCGGCGTAATCGTCGACGGCACCGACGCCTGCCAGGTCTACGACGCCGC
>Ga0307479_10004224_pt1 | contig 13136 bp, 11 predicted proteins | sample atmos_gasesECM4C_FD_203743 | JGI IMG/M metagenome (GOLD analysis project Ga0307479, IMG submission 203743) | Hardwood forest soil microbial communities from Morgan-Monroe State Forest, Indiana, United States - atmos_gasesECM4C_515 | ecosystem: Environmental > Terrestrial > Soil > Temperate...
GTTGTCGATTGTCTGGCGAATGATAGGTTCCATCAACTCGCGGGCTCGAGGCTCGATGAATCCAGCCAGCTTTCCGACATGTTGCGCGGCGGCGATGAGCGCGACCAGCGCCGGAGAAGAGAAGAAGCCAAAAGCATGGTAAGCAGCTTTTGACTCGGCGCCGATGCGCAAGGGCTTTCCGCCAAGGCTTCGTACCACTGCCCCGAGGACCGAAAGCGCTTTGGCGTCACCCTCCATGGCGAACGGGACCCCATTCAAGTTCGAGTCCGATGCGCTCACAAAAGTCATGAGCGGATGGACGGATGCAATGGCGGCGCCGCGCGCCTTCATCGCAGCGAGGATGCCGGAAACAAGAGCTCCGCTCGAGTGCAGAACGATTTTGCGGTGCCAATTTCCCATGGCTGCCAGCTGCTGAGCGACGCCTGAAATTGCGTCGTCGGGAACGCAGATCCATGTGATTCTTGCAGCGAGTTCAGCTTGGCTTAGTGTCACGCCTCGCGCGCCGACTCGTTTTGCCAGGACATCCACGCGCCGGCGCGATTGCGGATTGTCGCGACTCGCGATTTCCGCGATGTTATAGCCTGCGCGATGCAGATCGACGGCTAACGCTGTAGCCAGCGTTCCGGCTCCAATGATCGCGATGTCGGGAAGTGCCTTTTCTCGGCGAGGCGGCATGAAGGTTTCGGGCGCAAATGCGGAAACTTGGCAGAATGTTACCCTATCGCTTCATGCCGAACCGCGCGCGTACTCGCCGGAACAAAGCACCGGAGTTCCCCAAGCCGAAGCATGCCAAGATTCTCTCGCGCAAGATCGTTTATCGCGGCAGGGTCTATGCCGTCGTCGTCGATCGAGCGCGCGAGCCGAAAGGCGTGGTGGCATTGCGGGAGATCGTTCGCCACCACGGCTCAGTCGTGATCCTGGCAGTGGACGACTCAAATTCACCGCCTCGCGTGTTGCTCGAACGGCAGTATCGCTATGCCGCGGATGAATATCTGTGGGAGCTGCCGGCGGGACACATCGATCCTGGAGAAGCGCCAAGGCATGCCGCGAAACGCGAGCTGCTGGAAGAGACTGGGCTGACCGCGAAGCGCTGGAAGCGGGCACTCAGGTTTTATGTGAGTCCCGGCATTCTGGACGAGACGATGGAGGTCTTTCTAGCCACAGGTCTCACCGCTGGGCAGGCCCAACCTGAGGACGACGAGCGCATCCAAACCCGCTTCTTTCCCCTTCCCACCGCTCTGAAAATGGCGCAGACGGGAAAGATCAAAGATGCCAAGACGCTAGTATCCCTATTTTGGCTGGATTCAGCGGTTTAGCCAGCATGGTTCGACCTTAAAATTTAGTCGCACATTGGCAGATGTCAACGCCCAATCCTTGTATTTACTGCTTTGACAATACCTCTGAAGTACACGATAATTTTAACCAACCAGTAACCTCACTAGGACCCTCAAAGAATTACGCGGTACGCCGTTCCCCGTTCACACATTCTGGCGTGTCTAGTAAGTCTCCTTGCGCAGTCCCCAAGGGAAGTTCTGGAAGTTCGGGTCGCAAGCCCTTAATAAAGGAAATAGGGAAGGTATGCAAGTGACACGCATTAAAGGCACAGTTAAGTGGTTCAACAATGCAAAAGGATTCGGATTCATTGGCCAGGAGAACGGTCCCGATGTTTTCGTCCATTACAGCGCCGTAAAGTCTGAAGGCTACAAGAGCCTGCAGGAAGGCGATCAGGTAGAGTTCGAAATTGTGCAGGGCCAGAAAGGCCCGCAAGCCGATAGCGTGATAAAAGTGTCCTAAGTGAGCCCAACCTCCTCGATAACCCAGCCGAAAAGGCTGGGTTTTTTGTTGGGAAAACAAGCTGCATAGCCTCGCAGCCTCGAAGCTCCGCAGCCGAACCGCAAAAGCAACATCAAAACCAAAATCCCACACGGATAAACACGGATGTCACGGATTCACACGGATAAAAGGAGAGGGGTCTGCTGATCAGAACAAACGAACTTCATGACAAAGGGACTCCGTTCGACCAGCAACCACTTCCCCTTTCTCATCCGTGTGATCCGTCACATGCGTGCAATCCGTGGCGGTTTCTGCTGTTGCTCTTGCCTGTACTGCGCCCGCCCGCTATCGCAGCGGGTTCCGATTAGAATCGAATCAGCACATGGAGAACCGCAACATTGCCGCTGTCTTCTACGAGACCGCCGATCTCATGGAGATTCGCGGCGACGATCCTTTTCGCATTCGTTCATACCGGCGCGCGGCTGAAGCGGTAGAAGGATTCACGCAACGCATCGCCGACATCGCCAGCGACACAAAAAAACTGCTCGAAATTCCTGGCATTGGCAAGAGCATGGCGGCCAATATCCAACAGCTTCTGAAGGAGGGAAACTTCAGCCTGCATGCCGAGCTGTTGCAGAAATATCGCCCATCGATGCTGGAGCTCCTGAAGATTCAAGGCTTGGGTCCAAAGACTATCGCCTTGATCTGGGATGCTTATCAAATCTGCGATATAGAAGGTGTGGAGAAGCTGGCGCGTGAAGGACGCATCCGCGAGCTTCCGCGAATGGGAGAGAAGCACGAGCAGAAGATACTGAAAGGAATCGAGGAGTACCGCCGAATCTCGGGACGATTCCTGCTCGATGCAGCCGAGCGCACTGCGGAAAAGATCAAAGAGTTTCTGGCCGAAATGCCGGGCATCGAAAAGATCACCGCAGCAGGTTCGCTGCGGCGCGGACGAGATACGGTTGGTGATCTCGACATCCTTATCACTGGCCCGTGCTGTGCTGATGGGCGTCTCGATCCGTTGCTCGATCGCATCGTCACATTCCCCGGCATCGCGGAGGTGCTCGCCAAAGGCGGCAACAAAGTGAGCTTTAAGCTGCGCGGAGGCATGCAGGTGGATGTCCGTACTCTGAAGCCCGAGTCCTTCGGTGCGGCGCTCCAGTACTTTACCGGCTCGAAAACACACAATGTATCCATTCGCCAGCGCGCGCTCAAGATGGGCTACACGCTCAGCGAGTACGCACTCACGCGCGTAGCCGACGGCACCCGCGTGGCGGGAGCAACCGAGGAAGAAATCTATTCGGCCTTACAGCTCGACTACATTCCCCCTCAGCTCCGTGAGAACCAGGGCGAGATCGAGGCTGCCGAGCAGCATCGGTTGCCAAAGCTGGTTGAGCTAAGCGACATTCGCGGCGATGTGCACATGCATACCGTCGAGACCGACGGCCGCTGCACCATCGAGGAGATGATCGCTGCAGCACAGGAGCGAGGCTATGCGTACATGGCCATCACCGACCACTCCAAGAACCTGGCATTTGCCAACGGTCTTGACGACGAACGTGCACTCACCCACATCAAGAGAATTCGCGACGCAGGAAGACAGGTGAAGGGCATTCAGGTGCTCGCCGGAGTTGAAGTCGATATCCTCGCCGACGGAGAGCTGGACCTCTCCGGTTCTGTGCTGGATGAGATGGATTTAGTGATTGCCAGCGTACACTCGCATTTCCAGCAGGAGCCGCGGCAGATGACCGAGCGCCTGTTGCGGGCTATTACGAGCGATCACATTTCCATTTTGGGTCATCCTACCGGACGCATCCTGCTGCGGCGTGAAGGATACGATTTCGATCTCGAGGCTGTTTTCCAAGCTGCGGCCAAACACCACGTAGCCATGGAACTAAATGCGTATCCCGATCGCCTTGATTTATGTGACCGTCATCTGAAGATGGCCAAAGACCGGGGAGTGAAGGTGGTCATCAACACCGACGCGCATCACACCTCGCATCTGGAGAAGATGCGCTTCGGAGTTTTGCAGGCGCGACGGGCGTGGCTTACAGCGGGAGACATCCTGAACACATTGCCTGCCGGCGAATTCGCGGCCGTCATGCGCCGGCACGTTGGCGCGGAAACGACCCGACTCATAGAATCGGCATCTTAGATTGAGAGTAGCAGCTCGAAGGAGGCACGCATGTCGAGCCCATCGAATCCGCCAATCAATAAGCCCGAGGAGCCTCGTCCCGATGCGGGACACATACCCATGAGCGAAGAGCTCGACAGCGCGCGCTGGAACCTGCCGCCGCTGATGCCGGTACTGATAGCTGCCGCCGTTCTCGGCCTGATCCTTGGTACGTACCTTGTCTCGTCGCGAAAGCCGCCCACCTCATCCGGCTCGGCTCTGCGCGTGGTCGCGTTGCCGCTGCATACGGAGTCGAAAGGATCGATCGCTCCTGGAGGAATGGGAACCACCGATCAAGACGTCGAGAAAACCGATGCCGTCATGGTGAACATGGTGCTCGATGTGAAGAATGCGATTGACAAGCCAATGTATGTCAAAAACATTCAGGCCAAACTAGTCACGGAAAAAGGCGAGTTTGATGACGATGCAGCGCCCACTTCGGATTACGAGCGCATCATGCAGGCTTATCCCCAACTGGAAATTCCTGGAAACAAGCCATTCAAGTCGGAATCAACGATCCCGCCCAACGTTGACCAGCAAGGCCTGGTGGTCTTCAGTTTTCCCATCGCCCGCGAAGAATGGGATAAAAGAAAGTCGCTGCAGGCACAAGTGAATTTTTACGATCACGCTCCGCTGGTGATCGACGCTACTCAATTAGCATCGGCACAGGATGCGACGCTCCCTACCAAAGTGACGAAGTAGGCGAAGGCAGGACCAAAGAGAAATCGCTTTCCAACGCGATCTTTTCCTTCAGCGAAGTAAAGACCGACGTCTCTCTCTAGACCGCAAGGTAACTTCGAAAGCACCTGAGATGTTGCATCCCCGCGTGGTGAGAATACATCCGTCAATGTAAGTGGATGGTGCGGGCTGTCCATCTACTCTGTTCAGGAACTTAGGCTATGAAATTGCATAAGGAATCGCAGGTGGCGTAGTTCCGAATGCTTCATGGAGTCGTAGTACTAAGGGAGTAAATAGTTTATTTCCAGAGCTTTGTTCATCTCAGGCGAGCAGTTTCGGATGCGGCATACACAGGCATAGGCAGGCATCATTCGTGGCATCCAAGTGCTCATTAATAGTAACTAGGTAATAACGTCAGGGCGGGCATGAAAAAATTTCGCGTTGTGGTTCTTATAGTTCTTTTAGCGATTGCAGCGCCTGTAATCACCCACTATCGCGCTTGGGCCCGTCAAGCAGCAGTACAGACAGGAGCAGCTCAAGTCGGATCTGCGGGGCTGCGCATTGTCTCTCCCAAACCGGGCGAAAAGCTGGCCCAGACTTTCGTGGCTGTGCAATACCAGCTACTTTCTCCCCCAGCGGCTGGAACGCCGACCTACGAGCTTCGGCTGGATGGGCGGGATCCTGTTCAGATCACCGATACCAATTACACGTTCAACGGGCTCGCTCCGGGGGCGCACGATTTAATCGTGCAGATGGTGGATGCCAATGGTACGCCCATCATGGGCATGCGCTCAGAAGTAAAATTCGAAACCTTGAATCCCGCCAATGGAACCAGTCCTGCCAGCTCAGGGCCGGGCGCTAGTCTTTTGCAGCCTTCTTTGCCTATGATGCCTCCGATGACGGACCTTCCCTACGGCAATGGATCATTGCCGCTGCTCTCAGTGATTGGATTCGGCATTCTCGTTGGCGGCGTCATCTCTGCCCTGCGCACTCGGCCAGCTCACAAGTAGGAACTCGAACGCGGTACTCAGGATTTCAGCATCCAAGGATGTGGGGGGTTGTGCCCCGTGGGAGCCGCAGCACGCGATGCCAAGAATCGACAATAAAGTCCGGCAGGACGTTGTCGCGCAATTGTGGCAAATTGACGTAAGGCAGAAATTTCGCAATCTGCTTGTGCGGGGAAAGCTCTCGGCAGTCTTGATCCTGACCGGAATTGGCCTGCTAGGCTACGTCGGACACGAATACTGGGCAATGCACCGCGAGCAGATGGTCCTGCACCGGCAGTGGCTGGAGCAGCAGCAGTCTTCAGCGTACCCCTCCAACGCTCCCACCGCCGCAAAAGATGACGGACTCACGCGCGTCTCGATTCCCAAAATCAACCTCGATGTAATTGTGGTGGAAGGCGCCAGTCACAAGGCTCTGCGCCTCGGGCCAGGACACCTGAAGGACACACCATTGCCCGGCGAGCCCGGCAACTCCGTGATTTCAGCCCATCGCGATACGTTTTTTCGGCATATCTACGAACTGGCCAAAGGTGACGAGATTCAGGTTCGACGCAATGGGCGCACCTATACGTTTCAAGTGACAGGAAAAAAGATCGTGGAGCCGGATGACCTGTCGGTAATCCGGAACACGGCCGATGCGCGGTTGACGCTGATAACCTGCTATCCGATCTACTACATCGGCCCGGCACCGCAGCGGCTGGTGGTTTTTGCCAAATTAGTGGATGGCAATCCTCCAAATTCCCAAAGCGCGGAAACACCTCCGCGTCCCATCGCTACCCAGGGTTCGTAACCCCACCACGGCAGACGCTAGAATTCTTCTCGTGCATCCTTCCGATGTAATCATCGCCGGTGCGGGAATCATCGGTCTCTCTGTTGCCATGGAGCTGCGGCGCGCAGGAGCTTCGGTAACAGTGCTTGATCGTGGTGAACCGGGAAGGGAAGCCTCCAGCGCAGCCGCCGGGATGCTGGTCACGTCCGATCCGGATACCCATCCGGCGATAAAGCCTTTAGCCGATGCCAGCGCGGCGATGTATCCCGCGTTTGTCGAAGATATCGAGGTGCGAGCCGAGATCAATGTCGGCTATGAGAATCGCGGTGCACTATACGTTGCTGAGGACGAGGAAGAGCTCAGCGTTCCTGCGCTGCGTAAGGGCGAATCAAAAAAACTTGAACCCGCGCTGGTCGAATATCCAAGTGTGTACTTGCTCCGTGAGCAGAGCGTGGATCCGCGTTTGTTGGTGCAAGCGGCTGCCATCGCCGCGAAGCGCATGGGTGTAGTCGTTCACCACGAATCGAGAGTGGAAGGTGTCACGCTGACGACCGAGCACCATCTTCAAGTCCACACCGCTCATGGACTCTACGCGACAGCGACTTTCGTGAATTGTGCAGGTGCGTGGGCCGGAGAAATTGCGGGAGCTGCTGTTCCCGTGCGTCCTGTGAAAGGCCAGATGCTTTGTGTGATTCCGCAAAAACTTGCGCTACGCCATGTGGTGCGGTCACATCATGTGTATCTGTTGCCAAGACATGATGGGCGGGTGTTGATTGGCGCGACCGTGGAAGAAGCCGGCTTCGATAAAACTGTGAATCCCACAAGCATTCAGGGGCTGCACCGGGCGGCAGCGCGTCTCGTGCCGGCGATTGGGGAAGCCAGGATCATCGAGGCCTGGGCCGGGCTGCGGCCAGGCTCTCCCGACGGTCTCCCCATTTTGGGACCTGCTTCACTGCCTGGCACTTACGCGGCCACTGGACACTTCCGCAATGGCATACTCCTCGCTCCGATTACCGCCGCTCTGATGTCGGAGCTCATTCAAGGGAAGACCCCGCGGATCGAGATGAACGCCTTCCATCCTTCGAGATTTGCGAAAGAACAAGAGCGAACACAAATTCAACGTAAAGGATAGGCGCAGCCGGCAACAATCAGAGATGCAGCAATGCCGCGTCTCTACGGTTTGCGAAATTAATCTGGTTCAATCCGTGCGCGAAGCGTCAGTGGCATCAGTGTCGGGTATTAGGCTGCCACGTCGCCCTGGAGGGAATCCGCGAAAGCCTGCCGCAGTTCCGCAGCACTCGCCTTTACCTCAAACAGATCTTGCGCTGCCGAGGCAATCCGCATTTTGTAGGCTTGCTCTCCGGTCATCAGATCCAAGTTGAGGCCCTGCTCGAGTGAGCGACGCGCAATCTCGAACAGAAGACTCACTCCGGGCGAATATCGCGCCCAGCGGTGGTCGTAGTAGGTGGTGTAAAAGCGGCGAAAGTCACGGTCGCGAAAGGTGACGAGCGCTGCGGTCAGAGTGCTGCCATTCTCCAGAGCAAGAACCTCGCACGTGTTTCCCGCCTCGCGACAGACTTCAACCATAAACTCCACACGCAGCGGATCGCGAAAGAGCTCGTCGTTTCCGGATTGCTGCGCGCGCAAATCGTATATTTGACGGACAATGGGCGAACTTCCCGGATACTCGCGAATGTGAAGTCCCATCCGTTGGAGTCTGCGCAGTCGGCTGAAGCCGCGGGGATGAGCCTTGACGAACTTCTCGGCCGCGATTCCCCGGTTCGCTAGTTGCGGTGCGGAGCTGAAATGAGTTTTCGGAAGCCGGTCCCAGGCCGCACATTTAGGCCGGCGGATCGCTGTGATTGCGATTGGCAACTTCAGTGCAGCTAGATGATGCCAGGCGCGGACTAAAGGACCGTTGTCGCCGAGCGAAAGATAATCCCGGTAGTCAAATAAACGCTCGCCAGCAAAGCCTAAGGTTCTTTCTTGGACATCAATAACTGCGGGAACGATCGCAGTTCCACTGTCGCTCTCCGCGAGGATGAAGTATGGCTGTTCGCGGCGGGCAAACAGTCGAGCAGCCAGGCAGTTCCAGCGATAGCTCTGAAACATGCTAAGCCCAGAGGAGTCCAGCCGATCCCAAGCGGAGCGCAACTTCTCGATTTCTGCCGCGGTGTGTGCCACTTTCAGCCGGAACAAACGGAATCCCCTTTGAGTCTTTGACTTCGAGTGCAGCTCGGCGGCAGGCACCGAGCGATTCTGATTAGACGCGAGCTGTCGTTGCGGGAGATGTAATCCAGAGTAGCTGAATCGAATGGCTTCCGGCTGTCGGCTTCCGGCTACGGCCACTTGTGAAGTGACCGTTTCTTTTGTGTAGATGGAGAAAAGACCTTTGCGATCAAGGCTATTGAAAACGGCTGAAAAGCCGGTAGCCGGAAGCTGGTAGCCGGAAGCTCCAAGCTGTTAAAATGCTAATTGAAATTGAAATTCATTTTCATAATCGATCCCCATGTTGCAAGCCCTAATTGTCACATTGCGTGAAGGAGTGGAAGCCGCCCTCATCGTCGGCATCACTCTCGCTTATCTCACGAAGATTCAGCGGCCAGACTTGCGCCGGACGGTCTATATCGCCTTAGGAGCAGCTTTCATTTGCAGTGTAGGCGTGGCCGTCGTGCTCTCGCGCACCCAATTCAATCAGGACATCTTTGAAGGTGTTGTGATGCTGGTGGCTGCCTTTTTTGTCATCACCATGATCTGGTTCATGGGCAGGGCGGCAAAGCGGCTGAAGGGCGACATTGAGGGTAAAGTGGGCGAATTTGCCACCAGCGGCAAAAGCCTTGGCCTCTTCGTCTTTATTTTCCTGATGGTGCTGCGTGAGGGAGTTGAGACTGTCCTGATCCTCGCCGCCGTGCAGTTTACCTCGACAGAACTGATGAGCTTCATGGGCACTCTCATCGGAGTGTTGCTGGCCATCGTCTTCGGAGTAATGTTCGTGAAAGGCAGCGTGCGCATCGACCTGCGGCGCTTTTTCCGGGTGACAACTGTCATCCTCGTCTTTGTGGCTGCACAGCTGGTGGTTTCCGGATTGCATGAGCTTTCCGAGAACGGCGTTTTGCCCTCGAGCCGTCGTGAGATGGCGATCGTCGGGCCCATTGTGCGCAACGATCTCTTTTTCTTTGTGACCATTCTGGCGTTGGCGGCACTCATGATCCTTTTCGATCAACGCCGCCGTCAGAACAGCGGGGGTCCAAAGTCGGGAATTGGAGGGCCAACGCCGGGGATCGCAGTACAATCACGCGCTCTGCTACGGAAATCGCAATGGTCGGCGCGTAAAGAGCGTCTCTGGTCAACCGCGGTTTACGCGTCCTCGTTTGTTTTCATCGTGCTGGTAACAGCGCAGTTTATCTACGCCAAGAGCACCACCTCTCTGTCTCCGGCTCACTTCTTGAGTTTTGCGAATGGCGAACTCTCGATTCCCGTGAGCGAAGTCTCGGATAGCGACCTGCATCGTTATGCGGTGACGGTGGATGGAAGGGAAGTGCGCTTCCTGGTTTTCAGGAAGCCTGACGGCAATGTGGTCACGGTGCTGGACGCTTGTCAGATCTGCGGACCGGTGGGCTTCTACAAAAACGGCAATCAGATCATTTGCAAAAACTGTTCAGCGCCGATAAATGCCCAATCCATGGGCCAGTCGGGTGGTTGCAATCCCATCCCGCTGAAGTCCTCAGTTAGTGGAGGCCAGGTCGTGATCACTCAGGCCGACCTCTCTTCCGTTTCGGGAACTTTTGGGAAGTAGGAATCGTGTTCTTTCGCCTTCTCTACCAATCGTTTCGCCGCCAACAGCGGCGGAAGCTGCTTGCCGGAATCGCGGTGACAGTCGGCGTCGCCGTGGCCACGGCCATGATCGCAATTGTGGTGGATGTGGGTGACAAGATTAACCGTGAGCTGCGCAGTTATGGCGCGAACATCGTTGTCTATCCCCAGGAAGCGGCGCTCGATGTTCGCATCGGCGATCAAGAAGTTAAGCCTGCCACGTCGGGTTCATATCTGAATGAATCCGTCTTACCCAACATCAAAGGCATTTTCTGGGGACACAACATCCTCGCGTTCGCACCTTTCCTGGAAACTCACGCCAGCATCGAAGGGCGCGAGGTTCGCGTGATCGGGACGTACTTCGACAAGAAGCTCCGCTTCGGAACTGAAGAATTCACGACAGGAGTGAGGCAGTTGTTTCCGTGGTGGAAAGTTGAGGGCGGCACTTGGCCTGACGATGAAAGTAATTCGGTCCTCATCGGCTCGCAGCTCGCGAAGACTCTGCACAGAGCATGGGAACAGGGCGACCTTACAGAGTTTGGACGAGTGTCAGGCATTCTGACCACTGGCGGTCCGGAAGACGTGGCCATTGTCGTTCCGCTTTCGGTCGCGCAAAAACTTGCTCACGCTTCGAACGCAATAGACAAGATTTACGTAAGTGCATTGACCAAGCCGGAAGACGCCTTCGCCCGCCGTGATCCGGAGCGAATGAATCCGGCGGATCACGACCGCTGGTACTGTTCACCGTATGCAAACTCTGTCGCTTACCAGCTTCAAGAGGTCTTCCCCGGCGCTCGCGCTGAGCAGATTCGTCAAGCTGCGCAGAACGAAGGAACGGTGCTCTCGCACATCTCCGGAATGATGCTGCTGATTGCGCTGGCTTCTCTGGTTGCCGCGGCGCTTGCGGTCTCCGCGGCGATGGCCACCACAGTTCTCGAACGCCGCCAGGAAGTGGGATTGATGAAGGCTCTTGGAGCTACCGCTACGGCGATCGGGTCATTATTTGTGACTGAGGCTTCTTTGCTCGCGCTGGGCGCCGGCTTAATCGGTTTTGCGCTGGGCGACGTGATTGCGCAGCGAATTGGCCAAGCGGTATTTCATTCTACGGTGGCGATCACTCCGGTGCTTCTGCCGATTGTCATTTTCCTCGCGCTGGTGGTCACCATTGGCGGCAGCGCTGCAGCGATCAATCGCGCGCTGAAACTCGATCCCGTGATTGTGCTGCGAGGCGATGCATGAGCCTGCGTCGCTCGATGTTCTTTCATCTCCTCAAACGAGGTCTGCTGGGGCGCGGTGACCGTCCGCTGATTGCATTCATCGCACTGGCTGTAGCATCGACGATGATCACGGCCATGCTGAATCTTTACTTCGGACTCGAGAGCAAGCTGAATCGCGACTTCCGCTCATACGGAGCGAATGTCACTCTCGCAGCTTCAGGCGCCCAGGCTCTGCCAGAGGACGCATCGCCGAAGGCACAGTCTGTATTACCGAAAGATTCACTCGTGGCGCCCTTTGCATTTGCCATAGCGCACGCGAGCAATGGAGATGCCGTCGTTGTCGCTGGAACCGACATGTCGCAAATTCAAAGGCTCAACGCCTGGTGGGGAGTCTCGCGCTGGCCAGGCGCTCAAGGCGAAGCGTTAGTCGGAAGCAAAGCAGAATCGCACTTGGGCGCTTCCAGTGGAGCATTTGATTTGCAGTTTGCCGGCCGCACTCTACACCTGAGACAAATAGGCACGCTGAAGACCGGGGCGGATGAAGAAAACCGAATCTACATTCCCCTTTCCACCTTCGAGAGCTGGACGCGAATAAAACCATCGTTGCTGGAGATATCAATTCCCGGTCGTAGCCGTCAGGTAAGCGCTGCGATCGCGATGCTGCAATCGGTTTTCCCAGGCATGCAGGTGCGTCCGGTGCGGCAATTACTTGAGGCTGAGGGAGCGGTGATCGGCCGCATGCGTTCGGTCATGCTGGCATGCACTGTGCTGATTGCGCTCACGGCGGTGCTTTGCGTCTTTTCCACGCTTACTTCATCGGTACTGGAGCGACGCCGTGACTTCGCCGTCATGAAAGCCATCGGTTCCTCGCAAAAAACGGTCAACATTCTGTTCGCCGCAGAAGCCTTAAGTATCGCCATCCTTGCCGCTTGCACCGGGTATCTGCTTGGATCGGGAATCGCAGCGTGGATTTCCCAAGCCAATTTCCACACAACGGTTGTTCCTCAGATAAGCGTGCTGCCCCTGGTGATTCTGGCAAGCATGGTGTTGGCGCTGATGGCGGCCTTGCTACCGCTGGCGCAGTTGCAACGAATCGAACCGGCAGGCATCCTTAAAGGCGAGTAATGGCTATCGAGATCATCGGCGTCAGGAAGGTCTATCGCGGAGATCAGCGCGGGCAAGCCGGCGAAATCCGAGCGCTCGACGGCGTGTCGCTCTCGGTGCGCAAGGGCGAATGGCTCGCCATTATGGGCCCGTCGGGTTCAGGGAAGTCGTCGCTCGTGAACCTGATTGGCTGTCTTGATCGCCCAAGCTCAGGGGAAATTTTTATCGACGGACAGAGCCTGAAGCAACTCTCTGGCTCGGAACTCACGCGTTTCCGCGCCGAGAAGATCGGCTTCATCTTTCAGCAGTTCCATCTCATTCCTTACCTGACTGCGCTCGAGAACGTGATGCTCGCGCAGTACTTCCATTCCATGACTGACAAGCAGGAAGCTCTGGAGGCGCTGGACCGCGTTGGTTTAAGAGATCGCGCCGATCATCTTCCCTCGCATCTCTCCGGGGGCGAGCAACAGCGCGTCTGCATCGCGCGCGCCCTGATCAACGATCCCAGCATCATCCTCGCGGACGAACCCACTGGAAATCTTGACGCCAAAAATGAAGAGATCGTGCTGCGGCAGTTGCGCGAACTTCATCAGCAAGGACGG
>Ga0307479_10004225_pt1 | contig 13134 bp, 12 predicted proteins | sample atmos_gasesECM4C_FD_203743 | JGI IMG/M metagenome (GOLD analysis project Ga0307479, IMG submission 203743) | Hardwood forest soil microbial communities from Morgan-Monroe State Forest, Indiana, United States - atmos_gasesECM4C_515 | ecosystem: Environmental > Terrestrial > Soil > Temperate...
GGCCCAGATAAACCGAAAGCGCCACGCCTTGACCCGCGTATGCGCCCAGGACAATCGCACGGTCACTCTGCGGATGGTGCGTGAACACGGGACTCCAGTCTTCGGCGATCAAGATCGGGCCGCCCCAAAGGTGTGTGAATCCAACTGATTTCAGAGCCGGATGCAGTCCTCGCACTCGCCGCTCAAGCCGGGCGATGAGGTCGGCCGCCTCGCCCGAGTCGATGTCGATCTCGTAGAGTTCGCGCCAATTCTCCACGCCGATCAGACCGCCTCCAAAAATGATTCCGCCAGTCGGCAATGCTCGTCCCCAAAGATAGGGAAGATCCAGCGTATAGAATGACTTGCCCGAGCCCAGCCCAATCTCTTGGAGCTGCGCCCGCGTTAGAGGCTCGGTTGCGATTGCCAGCGTGAGCTTAGGCTCAGCACGGCCAAGCCCACCCAATTCGAGTGACAGCGCATTCGTGGCGATCAGGACGTTTTCGGCGCAAATCTGTTTCGTGTCCAATTTTAGGCATAGCCGATTTTGAAAGGCGATCTCGTCGACCCGCTTGCCTTCATGAATTTGGGCGCCCAGATGATCGGCTGTGCGCGCCAGTTGGCTAATGAGCTTGCCTGCGTCAACCGTACCTCCCTCAACCTCAGCAACGACGCGCAGCGCGCCGGAATCAGACCAGGAAATCGGCGAGTCTGGGCGCGCACCGCGTCGCCCAATTTCCCACGCCCCACGAAGGTCGAGATCACAGTTGATTCCGAGTTCCGCGATTGTCTGGCTAAAGCCGCCCAAAACGTCGCCCAGCCCCGGAAGATCACCTGCCGAGGTTTCCGCCAGGACCATGCCGCCGGTATTCCCGCTGGCTCCTGCGCCGATTTGCTCCGCTTCGAATACGCCTACGGTTTTATCCGGCGCCAAATGACGCAGCCAGGCCGCGGCTGCGAGGCCTGTAAAGCCGCCGCCGATTACGGCGAAATCGACTTCCTCGGGAAGAGCGGGCGATGACGGATGAAAATCGATCGTCCACGGAGATTTTCCCCAGTGCTTTTTAGCAGCTTGCGATCTTTGTCGCGTCTCGGCCAAATTCGTACCCTTATCAAGCGCCTCCGGCAAATTCAGAACCAGGACAAGCAGTTTTTAGATGCCGGGAAGCTACGGCAAGTAAGTTCGCCAGGTTGGGGCTCAAGGCAGGTTTGGGGCTCAAGGCAGGTTTGGACTCAAACAAGGATCAAGTTCGAATCGCCTCGGGTGGCGCGATGCGACAAACCAGTGCTACCATCGGCCTACTTCGTGTAGGAGGCCGCCGTGAGAATTCGAGCTCGCTCGCATTTGTTGGCGATCGCACTGAGCGCCGCAATGCTAATTGTCGTTGGCTTCACGAGCACGAAAGTTATCGGCCAAACGGCTTCGAATACTCCATCAGCTGCAGCCACCTTAAAAACCGCGTGGGGCGCTCCGGACCTGCAAGGCACGTGGAGTAATACGACGGTCGTCCCGTTCCAGCGCCCGGCACAGTTTGGAAATCGCGAATTCATGACCGAGGCTGAGCACCAAAAAGCCGAGCAAGAGCTGCTCAAACGCGACGCGCTTCCGGGGCGAGACAGCCGCGAAAGCAACGGCAAGGACATTCGCGGAACGGAAAAGGACGTGGCACGCGCTTACAACGAACACTGGTTCGGCGATAAGCCGACGGAAGTAGGCCGGCGCACGTCTATGATTACCGACCCACCCGATGGCAGGATGCCTGCTTACACTCCTGAGGCGCAGGCGCGAATCACCAAGAGGCGTGAGTACCTCGAGGCGCTTCTGCAAGGCACGTCGGGTGGCAAGCCCGGACCGATTTCTCCGCTGCGAAACGCGCCGCCGCCTGACTACAACCTCGAGCGCATGAATCGCTCGGATGGTCCTGAGGACCGCAGCAGCGTCGAGCGCTGTCTGCTCAATGGACTTCCCGTGATTCTCCCGGCAGGAATTTTGACGCCGGACGGCCGGCCCTACGGCAATTTCGGGGGCGTGATGCGCATCGTGGAGAGTCCCGATTCGGTCGACATCTATTACGACATCGGGCAGGGCACGGGCTTCAATCGCCCGATTCCCATCGCCAACCGGTCGCATCTGCCCAAAAACATTCACCAATACTGGGGCGATTCGATCGCGCGCTGGGAAGGCGATACGCTGGTGGTTGACATCGCCAATTTCAGCCAGGAGACCGAGTTCCGCGGCTCTCGCGAAAACCTCCACTTAATCGAGCGCTACAAGCGAATCGATGCCAAAACGCTGCAGATCACTACGACCGCCGAGGACCCGACGACTTGGGTTAAACCTTTCACGTTTGTGCAGGAGCTACGGAAGAACGCCGACAAACCAAACATGGTCTACGAAGGCGGATGCCACGAAGGTAATTACGGACTGCTTGGGATGCTCGCCAACACGCGAGCGGCGGAGAAGGCGTTTGCCGAGGGCAAGGGGCCGGATCCCGCTCTGGAAGACAATGCGACCGGCGGCGGTGGCGACCAATAACTCATTTTTTGCCGTTGCCGCTGCGTCCCTGATCCGCGTTTCTCTGTGAATTCAGTGCCTCCGTGGGCTCTTTGTTAAATTCCCGAATCGTTACGACCAAAACCTACACAGAGATCACTGAGACACCCAGTGCAAACAGACACGCTCGGGGGGTAATCACCGTTCGTAGAGTTTGTCGCCCGGCGGGATCTTGCGGGTGACGTCGATCACGATAGTGTCGCCCTCCCAGTGCTTCACGAGTTGCTTCTTGCGCAGATGACCCAGGAAGGTTTCCTCCGCCAGCTCAACGCATTTGTATTCCATCAACTGCTCGTTGGCTTCGAGCTGACGATAGAGGAACATGCTCATCTTCCACGGGCGCGTGAAGACGTTCGGGTCTTCGATGGTGACCTCGTAGCGCAGCGCGTCGGGAGTAACCGGCGTAAACCGCTCGACGACGTGCAGCGCGTCGCTATGGAAATCGCCGGAGCGCGAAAACCAGGTGCGATCGTTGAAGTGGCTCACGTCGACGACCAGCGTGCTGCCTTCCCAGTGGCCTACCGAATGGCCCATCCAGGTATCGGCGGGCGGAGGATCAACAGGATCGAGGTGAATGGTGCGGCTGGCGCCGGCAAATTCGAATGACATTTCGATCTTGCTGGTGCCTTGCGTGATTCGGAAGGGATACGGCATGTACATCGCCCGCGGAATTCCCGGCGTATAGCAGCGGACTTCGGGGTCGCGGTCCAGCCAGTGTTCGGCGTTGTCTTTCTTCTTCGCCGCGGCATCGGGCATGTACGGGATCTCGTTGCCTTCCACAACACCGGGGCCGGGCGGAACGCCGCCGTCCGCGCCGAGCGCTAGAACTGGAGCGGCCAGCACGGGCACATCGGGATATACGCCGGGCTGCGCGACGGCTGGACGCATCGTATGAGCCAGCAGGTCCCAGTTCGCCGTCGTTGTCGTCTGCCAGATGCCGTTCAGGTTGGGATGGCCGTCAGGAGTCCGCGCCGCGCGCGCCGCCTGCGCTGGCGGAGTCGCCTGAGGCGTGCGGGCCGCCTGGCCAGTCATTCGGATGGCAGCCAAAGAAAATACAGTGGCAATCGCGGCGCCGGCAACTAAAGCAGTCGGGCGGTTGAATCCGATTCGCATATGCGGAATCTCCTGCTGTGGTAATCGCCGCATAAGTTAGCGGGGTAAGAGCGTCGCGTCAACACTCACGCTGCGCCTCAATCTTCTGGACAGTGACGCGATCCTTGAAGATAATGGCGCCATCTGGCGGTTTCGAACCGCACTGGTCTCCGGATACCCCTCCGTTTGGGTTTAGCGGGAGGTCTCAAATGCGCACTCGGCTCTTAAAGTCAATCGCGGCGCTGGCCGTGGTCTTGTCGCTGCTCGTGTTTTTGAAACCGGCGCAGGTGACGGTCGCGCAAGAGGGTCCGACGGCTTCCGCGACGATCCCAGCCCCAACGCTGAATACGTCGTGGGGCGAGCCAGATCTGCAGGGCATCTGGATGGACGAATCCGACACCCCCCTTCAGCGTCCCGCGAAGTATGCGAAGCAGGAATTTTTTACTGAGGCGCAACGCGTCGAATTGGATAAACAACGAGCGGCGCTGCTTGGGCGCGATAAGCGCGTGGAGCGCGGCACGGAACTCGACGTTGCCGGCGCATACAATGCGGCGTTCATGTCCATCAAGCGCACGGGCGTGCGCACGTCGCTAATCGTCGATCCGCCGAACGGCCGGATTCCGCCGCTTACGCCCGAAGCGCAGAAGATTGCCGCTGGGGACCGGGCGTTACGTCTCGCGTTGCTGCAATCTACCGAAACCTGCAAGAACAAATCGGTGGCCTGTGAAGGCGGCAAATACGACCCCACGCCTTCGGCGCGCCGCGCCGAGCTTCCTGCTCGCTACAACACCGCGCGCATGAATCGCCATGATGGGCCGGAGGACGGAGCCTTGCCGGACCGTTGTCTGACCGGCGGGTTGCCCGAATTTGGAACAGCCTACGGTGGGAGCTTCCGCCGAATCGTGCAGACGCCGGGCGGCATCGCGATGTTCTACGATGTCGGCCAGGGGCAAGGCTGGCAGCGAAACGTCGTCATGAACGGGAGCCCGCACTTGCCCTCGAGCATCCGCCAGTGGTTTGGCGATTCGCGCGGCCACTGGGAAGGCAATACGCTGGTGATCGATGTTTCGAACTTCAGCGCGAAAACGGACTTTCGTGGCTCGCGCGAGAACTTGCATTTAGTAGAACGCTGGACGCGAAAGGGGCCAGCCGCACTCGAATATGTGGTCACCGTCGAAGATCCGACCGTGTGGACGCGGCCGTGGACCGTCAAGCAGGAGTTCACCAAACAAAGCGAGCAGGAAAACAGAATTTATTATGAGCCGCGCTGCGTCGAGGGGAACTATGCTCTCCCCTCGCTGATGCTGTCAGCACGTATGGCAGACGGCGCCTTTGCGCAGGGGAAAGGCCCTGATCCGGCGTTAAGTGACAATGCCACGGACTTTGTCGGCGTCGAAGACGACCCGTTGCAGTGAGGCATCGCGGAAAACTCAGGAGGACATGATGCGCGACCGGTTTTCACGCTCTATGATAACTCTCGCATTTGCCGCGACTGCGGCCGGCGCGATCGTTTCCGTATCCATCACGCGCACGTCGGCTCAGACTCAAACGGCTTCCGCAACGTCCCACACTGCTTCAGCGAAGTCGTCGGCGACAGCTCCGGCGCTGAAAACGCCGTGGGGTGAAGCGGATCTGCAAGGCATCTGGACCGACGAATCGGACACGCCGTTGCAGCGCTCTCCTAAGTATGCGAATCAGGAGTTTTTCACCGAAGCGCAGCGGGCCGAATTAGATAAGGAACGAGCGGCGCTGCTCGGCCGGGACAGGCGTGTGGAGCGCGGCACTGAGCTCGACGTCGCCGGCGCCTATAACGCACAGTTTATGTCCGTCAAGCACACCGGTGCGCGCACGTCGCTGATCGTGGATCCGCCCAATGGCCGAATCCCGCCGCTCACGCCGGAGGCACAGAAGATTGCCGCCGCCGAGCGGGAATTTCGTCTCGCACTGCTGCAAGCGACTCAGACTTGCAAGAACAAGTCGGTTGGGTGTGCCGGCGGGAAATACGATCCCACGCCCTCGCCGCGATTTGCCGAGCCTCCTCCCCGCTACAATACGGCGCGCATGAATCGCCGTGATAATCCGGAAGATGGTGCCTTGCCGGACCGCTGCCTGACCGGCGGGCTGCCCGAATTTGGAGGCGCGACCGGCAGCTTCCGCCGAATTGTGCAGACGCCCGGCGGCATCGCAATGTTCTACGACGTCGGTCAGGGACAAGGCTGGCAGCGGAATATTATTATGAACGGAAGCCCGCACCTGCCGGCCAATATTCGCCAGTGGTATGGCGATTCGCGCGGTCACTGGGAAGGCAACACGCTGGTCATCGACGTGACGAACTTCAGTCCCAAAACCGATTACCAGGGTTCGCGGCAAAACCTGCATCTGTTGGAGCGCTGGACGCGCACCGGGCCGAACACGCTCGAATACGTGGTCACCGTCGAAGATCCGACCGTGTGGACGCGGTCCTGGACCGTCAAGCAGGAGTTCACCAAGCAGAGCGACGATGAGAACAGAATTTATTACGAGCCTCGCTGCATTGAGGGAAACTATGCTTCCCCAGGGTTGATGCGGGGACAGCGCATGGCAGAGGCCGCTTTTGCAAAGGGACAAGGTCCCGACCCAAGAATTAGCGACAACGCCACAGATTTTGTGGGCGTCGAAGACGATCCGTTGCAGTAACGACAGGAGCAAGAGGAGGACATGATGCGCCGCCGATTCTCAGGTTCGATGATAACGGTTGCCATTGCCGCGGCTGCAGTCGGCGCGATCGTCTCAATGTCCATCAGCCGCACCTCGGCTCAGGCTCCGGCCGCTCCAGCGGCGCGGCCAGCCCGTGTGGGTGGCAAACCTAACTTCAGCGGCATCTGGGAAGCCAATAACGAGGCCAACTGGGATTTGCAGGCGCATGCGGCGCTTCCCGCCGCGGTCACACAGCCGGGCGTTTATCCTTACCCCTACGCGCGAGTGCCCGCGGCACCGGTTCTCGCGCTGGGCGCCGCGGGCGCGGTACCCGGATCGCTCGGCGTAGTGCAGGGCGACGGGCAAATCCCTTATAAGCCGGAAGCTTTGCTGATGAAGAAAGACAACGCGGAACATTGGATTGACCGTGATCCTGAACTTAAGTGTTACCTGCCGGGGATTCCGCGCGCGATGTACATGCCTTATCCCTTCCAGATCACGCAAGGCACGAACAAGATTCACATGGCCTACGAATTCTCGAATACGGCGCGCACGATCCATTTGGACAAGGTCGCAGGGCCGCCCGATGACACCTGGATGGGCCACTCCGTCGGACATTGGGATGGAGACACGCTCGTTGTCGACGTCACAAATTTCAACGACCGCAGCTGGTTTGACCGCGCCGGGAATTTCCATAGCGATGCGCTGCACCTTACCGAGCGCTTCACACTGATGTCGCCTGATATCATTCGTTACGAAGTGACGATCGAAGATCCGAAGGTTTTTACGCAGCCCTGGCGGATCGCCATGCCGCTGTATCGCCGCGTGGAACCAAACATGCAGCTTCTCGAGTTTCGTTGCAATGAATTCGTCGAAGAGTTCATGTATGGAGGTCTTCGCAAGCAGCCGCTCGTGAAGCACTGGGAGGGCGAAACCATGGCGGTCGATATCACCCGCAAGGTGCCGTCCGGTGATAAGTTCTATGAGTGGTACGGCGGTAAGCAATAGGGGCGGAGGCCGCTTATCCTGATCGGGATAGTCGAGCCGCCGCGGGCCCGGTTCATTTTGGTTCTATATACGGAGGAGGCTGGAGTCCATGCGAACGAAAATTGCAACGGTAGTAGCCATCGTGGGTGTCGCAATCCTGGGAGGTGCGGCGTCAGTCTCGGCGCACCATGCGTTTGCGGCGGAGTTCGACGCGAATAAACCCGTGAGTTTCAAGGGGACCATCACGAAAATGGAATGGGTCAATCCCCACACCTGGATGCACGTCGACGTGAAAAAGCCTGATGGCACGGTTGAGAATTGGGCCGTCGAGGCGGGCACGCCGAACGTGTTGTTCCGCCGCGGCTTCACCAAGGAATCCCTGCTGCCTGGCACCGAAGTGGTGGTCGATGGCTACCAGGCGAAAGATGGGTCGCACCGAGCCAACGGCAGGGATCTTACGTTCCCTGATGGGCGAAAACTGTTCCTCGGCTCGTCCGGAACCGGCGCGCCTTACGAATTGTCGCCGGAGAGCAAGAAATAAGGGACGCGGCGCTCGGCGTTTGCAGTGGCGCGCGGATCGTACCCGATCCGCGCAGCCCTTTCATTTGTCTGCGCTCGGGATTGCGCATGAGTGGATCCCCAATGCTTGAAATCGGGTAAGAACGAATTTCCAAATGAAGCGCGTTCTAATCGGGCTCTTCTGTACTTTAACGTTGGCCCTCTGTTATTTGGTGACCTCGCCTACTCAAGCCGCGTACAGAGTACAAAGATCGAGTGAAGCCGCAGGTCACATCCACTTGATTCCACCGGACCCTGGCGCCGAAAAATGGGCGCGCCTGGCCAATTTTTCGGGAGCGGCACCATTCGACGCGGCATCATTGCAGTCAGGCGCTAACGAAGGCAATGAAGGAACCGGCGGGGTCGGAGGGACCCTTCTCGCTTTCTTCCAACGGATGGGCGATTCATCGTGGAGCACCGGCCTCCACGAATCCCGCTATGCCTACGATCTGATCGAATCGGTCCACGTATGGGCGCTCTGCCTATTCTTCGGCTTGGCCGTGATGTTCGATTTCCGTCTCCTCGGCTGGACGATGAAAAGCGTGCCCGTATCCGAAGTGGCCCGGCGCCTGCTGCCGTGGACCGCAGTTGGATTCGTCGGCATGGTCATCAGTGGAACGCTCCTGTTTTCGGCCATACCGCTTCGTTCCTATCAGAATATTTTCTTCCGAGCCAAAATGATTATGCTGTTGCTGGCCGGGCTGAACGTGTGGATCTTTCACTCAGGCGTTTATCGCCGGGTGACAACGTGGGATGTGGATAATGTAGCGCCCAAGGCAGCGAGAGTTGCCGGCGCGCTTTCGCTTATCCTTTGGGTTTGCATCGTTCTTTCCGGAAGAATGATCGCGTACAACTGGTTCGACTGCGATAGACAGCCGCAGCCGGCGATCGTTAATTTCCTCACCAGCTGCGTGCCAACCCAGGCGGAACACTGATGTCGCTGCTGGCCTTCTTTCAGTGGTGTGAAGCGTCCGGAATCGGCGAAACGATTCGGAAGTCATCCTGGTTATTCCCGGTGATCGAGGCGATTCACCTGCTCGGACTGGGAGTGATCGGGGGAGCGGTGTTGGTCGTCGATATGCGACTTTTAGGTCTTGGATTGCGGCGTCAGTCCGCCGCAGAGCTCACCCGCGACGCGCAGCCCTGGCTCGTCGGCAGCCTCGTATTAATGATCATCACAGGTGGCCTACTGTTCCTCTCCGAAGCGATCAAGTGTTACTACCACGACGCCTTTTGGTTCAAGATGTCGTGTCTGTTTCTGGCGATCGTCTTCACTTTTACAATCCAACGCAAAGTAATCATGACCGATGAGAGTCGACTGCGCCCACTCTGGAGCAAAGTAGTGGCCGTGGTTTCGGTCTTGTTGTGGGCGGGTGTAGGAATCGGCGGGCGCTGGATCGGATTTTCGTAGGGAGCGCTTTGCTTCCCTGCTTGGTGCTTTGCCGCTATGTGGCTGGCGACGGCACGCGACGGCGCAAGAATTGCGAGCGGTGCCAAGCTTCCCAGATGTTACCCACGAGCACGCCGGCAAGAAGGTAATGGGCCGCACCCACCCATTCAAAAGTCGCGTAACTGGCGAGTGCGACGAGAACTCCGCACACAATCTGATCGGGATACCTCACGGGCGAAGTTGGCGGATCGGTCAAGATGAAGAACGCAAAGAAGAGCACGGCATGGAGATCGGGCGCGCGAAACATTTCAGCGACCTTTCCCGGATCGCCGACGAAGCTCGTGAGCGTAAATAGCCCAAAATAGGTAAACAAGAAAATGAGAACCAAGGGAATTTTGTTGACGCGATCCGCGATGAACGCGCCGGTCGCCACAAGCACGATCAGCGCGTAATGTGAAATTTCAGGCAAGGCGCCCCACCAACTCTGTCCCGTATTGAAAATGTAGAAGGTGGCAACCAGAGCCAGTGCGGCCGGATTAAAGATGTTGGCAGACCGTGTCCGGGCGACGTACTTACTCGCAATCGCTATGGCCGAGGTGGAAGCGGCGACGTACCAAGGCTCCTGCGGAGTCAATATCATCGCCACGATCAAGCCCGTGAGAACCGCGCCGCTCGGAAATTCCCAGGCGCCTCGAATTTTTCGGAGAACGAGCAGATCAATTGCGGCTGCGACGAGCACCGAGGTTGTGAGGCCAGGAGCTACTAGCGCAATTCTCTCGTGCGGGGCGGCTACCGCAACCAGAATCACTAGCACGATGATGAGAAAACCCTTGGGCGTCTGAAAGAATCGCCAAATCGCAGCGCTAGTGGTACTCACGGAATCCTCGAGTTGCATGTAGTTCCAGGGTCGGGGAAATGATCAGCCCATCAACGCCCAAACGATGGAAGAGTTGAATCCCGTGAGACGGACCCAGGACGAAAGCGGCCGTCGCGAGCGCATCCGCCAGCATGGCTGTAGGGGAGATCACCGTCACGCTTGCTACGGCGTTCGCCGAAGTTCCTGTGTGCGGATCGAGAATATGATGCCCTTGCTCGGCGGTGGCAGCTCGTTTTTCGTAGTCGCCTGAGGTGCAGACGGCGCGGTTTGAGACTCGGATCAAATCAATCAATTCCCCATCGTTTCGCGGATGACGGATTCCGATGGACCATGGCTCACTACTGGGACTGCATCCTCCAAGATAGAGATCGCCACCCGCGTTGATTGCAAAATTCTCGAACGATTGGAGCTCGCGTACGGCGAGATCGACCGCAAGGCCTTTCGCGACGGCGCCAAGATCAAGAATCAGCGGACGAAGCAAGGTGATCGTCTGGCCTTCCGCGTTGAGGCGAACATCCCGATAGCTGACAGGGAAATTGGAATCAAGAGGAGTTCGGATCGTTTGACCGGTGCGGTATTCGCGATTGAAGCCGAGCGATTCCATGGCATAGCCGACCGTTGGATCGAATGCGCCGTCGGTTTCTTCCGCTACCGCCATCGCGAACTGCACCGCTTCGAAAAGGATCGTGCTGACTGGAACGCGCATGCCCACCTGGGTCGCGAGCCGCATCACTTCACTGCCAGCCTCAAATCGCGTACAACATTCCTCAATTTTGCAAAACCAATCAAGCGCGCGGTCGACCGCTCGCTCGCGCTGCGTCGTCTCGGTCTCTCCTTCGCGACCGGCCATCTCTCCCGCTACATGGCCCACGACATGGATCGTCACGAAGGTGCCCATCAGGACGACGGTGCGGACGACCTCGTTACTCTGTGGCTTTGGATAGTGCTGCGACGACTGCATCAGCGAATGCATAGCTGCTCTCGGTGGCCCCCGATACGTAATCGACCTTCGGGCCCTGCCTTTCGACCACTTGTGAGGGTAAGTCGGGCAATCCGGCGCCGGGAATTTTTGGCGCGATCCAACCGCAGGAGTAGCGCGTCAGGCATTGCGAGATTGCCACTAGGGCGATCTTCCCGTCCTGGATGGTAACGGATGCTTCGATATCTCCATGACGGCAGCTGCCCCATCCCAAGTAGACTCCATCTTTGTAGACGTTCTTCGCTGCAACCGCAGGCGGCGCGGCCGTTTCGGCGGGCGCATTAGTCGCTGACGAATCGCTTGCGCTACTAAGCGCCGCTTTGCGAGACGGAGCCGAAGGCTTCTTGGTATTTTTCTTGATCGCAGGAGCCGCAGAAGACGAACCCGGCGGAACCGCGGCGGAGCCTGGGTTTGCAGCGGGTGGCGGTGTCGCGATGGCAATCGTAGCGGACGTTCGCTGCTGCGGTATCTGCGAATCAAACCGATGCGCCGCAGGACTCGTTCGGTGATAGCCCGCAGCATAAATAGCCACGATGGCGGCGGAACTCAAGGTAATCAGGCCATTCGAGATTCTCTGGGTCGGACTTGTTCGCTCCTCGGCAAAATCCTGGGCGTGAACCGGTAGCGTTCCAGCCGCAAGTCCCGCGGCCAACAGAATAATGGCAATGCCGGTGAACGTGCCCCAATGGGGATGACCGGCTGCGACAGAAGCCCCGAACACAACCAGTATGATCGCAGCCAATAAAAGGGTCGATTTATCCATCTACGAGACCTAGCCTCGAAACGCGCTCTGCGGATTTCTGAAAAGTGAGCGAGGAATTATTCACTCGGTCTTGGAGTACGTAATGTTAAAAGTCGTCGATCCGCCACCCGATTCAACATCGCGCAGCACGACGAGCTTCCCATCGCTCAAGCTGAGGATGTCCCTGCCCCAGTTCATTCCTTTTTTGAAGTGCAGGTGCAGCTTCGTTCCATCCCAGTGCGCCCAGGTCTTCAAGGCGTTGGGATCGCCGGCCGGACTGACCATCGGCTTGTCGTCCAGCGTATAAGCCTCTTTTTCCGATCCAATCTGTACGCCGATTTGGTTCGCTGTCTGCGTGATGATGATCATCTGTGGCGCCTGAGCAAAAATTTCGCGGATGCTCGCCCCGTAGGCATTGTCTGCATCTCCACCTCCGCCAAGGCCACCACCGGCCGACGGCGGGCGGCCGTTTCGGGGATCGACGGGTGGCTCGATCTGGGCGAGCTTCCAGTTTCCGGAGAAGTTTGGCATTGCCTGAGCGCGTGAGACTACCGGCAGGGCTACAGCCAGAATCAGCAGTGACAGTAGATTTCGTTTCGCCATATGGTTCACTCCTTCTTCAACGATTGACCGGCAGCTCAACTCGACTTCTTCGGCACGAGCGGCACTTGCTTAAAAAAGTGCGACGGGTCGGCTCCGGGCCGCGGGCGGAACTTCTGTGGCCGCCCTCCGAAAACTTCGGCGGTGTAGAGATTGCCCTCGCTGTCTGACGAAAATTGGTGCACGGCCCAGAACAGGCCCGGCTCGGTACCGTGTGTGCCCCAGGCATACAACAGATGGCCTTGCAGATCGTATTTCAAAAATTTATCGAGCGGACCCGAAAAGGCCCAGAGGTAACCATCGTTGCTAATGCGAATGTGATAGGGCTGCGCGATATTGGGAAACTGGTCGAGGTACTTGCCGTTTTCATCGAAGACCTGAACGCGGTTGTTGGCCCGATCGGAGACATACACGCGGCGATTGCGGTCGACCGTGATCGAATGCGGCGTATTGAACTGGCTATTCCCCTTGCCCGGCGTTCCCCAGGTCAGCAGAAACTTTCCGTTCTTGTCGAATTTTACGACGCGCGTATTGCCGTAACCATCGCTGATGAAGAACGTGCCGTCCGGCAGCCAGGCGATGTCGGTAGGACGCTTGAAATGCTTGTCGTCATTGCCGGGTTCGTCCCTCACGCCAAGAGTCATGAGCAGCTTCTTGCCATCATTGGTGAATTTGAAGACCTGATGATGGATGTCATCGACGA
>Ga0307479_10004226_pt1 | contig 13133 bp, 9 predicted proteins | sample atmos_gasesECM4C_FD_203743 | JGI IMG/M metagenome (GOLD analysis project Ga0307479, IMG submission 203743) | Hardwood forest soil microbial communities from Morgan-Monroe State Forest, Indiana, United States - atmos_gasesECM4C_515 | ecosystem: Environmental > Terrestrial > Soil > Temperate...
ATCGTGCTCTACATCGGCTTCACGTTCTCGATCACCGACTGGCGGGTGCGCTTCCGGCGCGAGATGAACGAGCGCAACAGCGAGGCCAACACCAAGGCGGTCGACGGCATGCTGAATTTCGAGACCGTCAAATATTTTGCCAACGAGGAGCACGAGGCGCGGCGCTACGATGCGGCGCTCCAGGCCTATGAGCGCGCCGCAATCAAAAGCGACACCACACTGGCGATGCTCAATCTCGGGCAGGGGACGATCATTGCGACTGGCCTCGTAACCATCATGATTCTCGCCGGCCGGGGGGTGGCGGCGGCCGAGATGACGGTTGGCGACTTTGTGTTGGTCAACGCCTACCTGATCCAGCTCTACGTGCCGCTGGGCTTTCTTGGTGTGGTCTATCGCAACGTCAAGCAGTCGCTGACCGATCTCGAGCAGATGACCGCACTGTTGGCTGTCAAGCCGGAGATCGAGGATCAGCCGGGGGCGCCGGCCTTGATCGTCGGCAGCGGCACCGTCGCCTTTCGCCGGGTCGATTTTCGGTACGACGTCAGGCGGGCGATCCTGTCCGAAGTCGATTTCCGCGTACCTCCCGGGGCGGCAATCGCGATCGTCGGTCCGAGCGGCGCCGGCAAGTCGACGATCGCCCGCCTGCTGTTCCGCTTCTACGACGTCGATGCCGGCGCGATCGAGATCGACGGCCAGGACATTCGCACGGTAACTCAGCATAGCCTCCGGCGCGCGATCGGCGTGGTGCCGCAAGACACCGTGCTGTTCAACGACACGATCTACTACAACATCGCTTACGGTCGTCCCGGCGCAACGCGCGGCGAAATCGAAGAGGCGGCCCGCCACGCTCATATCCACGATTTCGTTACCGCGCTACCGGACGGTTACCAGACGATTGTGGGCGAGCGCGGCCTCAAGCTATCCGGCGGCGAAAAACAGCGAGTGGCAATCGCGCGGGTGATCCTGAAGGCCCCCGAGATCCTGGTTTTCGACGAGGCAACCTCGGCGCTCGACACCGAGACCGAGCGCGAGATCCAGGCGAGCCTCGCCGAGATCTCGACCGACCGCACGACCTTGGTCATCGCGCATCGACTGTCGACGATCGTCGAAGCCGACGAGATCCTGGTGCTCGACAACGGCCACATCGTCGAGCGCGGCCACCACCGCGAGCTGCTGGCGCGCGGCCGCGTCTACGCCGGTATGTGGGCCCGCCAGCAGGAGGCGGCGCAGCGCGAAGCCGCACTGGCAGCGGATTGACGAGGGTGTGACCGTCAAGGAGTTGACCGCGGGCTTGCGGCTGGGCGATCGGCGAGCTCTCGCCCGCGCCATCACCCTTGTCGAATCGACCCGCCCCGAGCATCGCGAGGCGGCCGAACGGCTCGTCGAGGCGCTCCTCCCAGGAACCGGCGGCGCGATACGTATCGGCATTTCCGGTCCGCCGGGCGCCGGCAAATCGACCTTCATCGAGCGCTTTGGTCTCGACGGGATCGACCTCGGCCGGCGGATCGCGGTGCTCGCCGTCGATCCGGCGTCAAAGCGCGGCGGCGGTGCCATCCTCGGCGACAAGATTCGGATGACCGAATTGGCGAAGGCGCCTGCAGCCTTCATCCGGCCGTCCTCGGCCGGCGTGAAGGCGGGCGGCGTCGCGCGCCGCACCCGCGAGGCGATCCTGCTGTGCGAGGCGGCCGGGTTCGATACTGTGCTGGTCGAGACGGTCGGCGTCGGCCAGGCCGAGACCGCGGTCGCCGAGATCGTCGACATGTTCGTGCTGATCCTGCCGCCGGCGGCGGGCGACGAGCTGCAAGGGATCAAGCGCGGCGTCGTCGAACTCGGCGATCTCGTTCTCGTCAACAAGGCCGATGGCGAACTCGCCGCCTCCGCACACCGCTCGGCCGCCGACTACGCAAGTGCCTTGCGGTTGATCCGTCCGCCTTTGCCCGAGTGGGAGGTCCCGGTGCGCGCGATCTCCGCGCTCGAAGGGATCGGCATCCGCGAGGTCTGGGATGACGTCGGGCGCTTTCGCTCGGCACTCGAACAATCGGGCGGCTGGTCGCGGCGGCGCGCCGAGCAGGCGCGCGCCGCCCTCTGGTCCGAGATCGGCGACGGCCTCCTCGAGCAGTTCCGCGCCGCCCGCGCCGTTTCCGCGCGGCTAGCTGCGCTCGAACATGAGGTCATGGCCGGTACTCGCACCCCGACCGCCGCAGCGCGCGTATTGCTCGCGGCGTTTCTCGGTGAGGGTTGAGCAAGGGGCCAACGCTCGTACCGCCGCGTCGAAATACAGCGAAAATCGCGTTTTTCGCCCTAGAATCGCCCGAAGAGGGCTCTAAAACGAGCGTAATCTCAGTAGCTTAGATCGCAAATTCGCTAAGCCGCGGATCAATGGAAATTTTTCACCGGATCAACGAATTCGAGCGGCCTAACAACCGAATAACAACGGAAATCTCGCGAGGTAAAAAATCGCGTGTCTGACTACCCCGCCATCATGGCGCGGACGTACGCCCCGCCTTGTTCGATTGCTTTGAGGCCGGCTTTGAGCTCCGGGTGAAAGAGGTGCCAGACATGGACCATCTCCGGCCAGATCTGCAGATCGACGCGCACATCCGCCGCACCGGCGACTTTGGCCAGCCGAATCGCGTCGTCGAGTAAGGTTTCCGCCGCACCGACCTGGATCAGCAATGGTGCCAAACCGCGGAGGTCGGCATAGATTGGCGCCGCCAATGGCGAGCGAGGGTCGGCGCCGCCGAGGTAGAGGCCGGCCATTTCGAGGAGGCCCTCACGCTGCACCATCGGATCGGTCTCGGCTTTGGTCGACATCGTCTCGCCGATCCCTTCCATGTCGACCCATGGCGAGATGCACCAGCCGCAGCCCGGCTGCGGCAGCCCGGCCTCGCGGATCGCCAGCATCGCGGCGACGACGAGACCGCCACCGGCGCTGTCGCCGGCGATCGCGACGCGTCCGGGCCGGATCCCCCGCGACAGCAGATAGCGATAGCCCGACACCGCATCCTCGACCGCCGCGGGGAACGGATGCTCGGGCGCCAGCCGGTAATCGAGCGCCAAACCCCAGGCTTTCGCAGCCCGTCCGGCTTCGCTGACCAAATGCCGATGGCTGTCGAGCGAGCCGATCACATAGCCGCCGCCGTGCACGTAAAGCAGTGCGGCGTCGCGATTGTCACCAGGGGTCGAGGTCCATTCCGCGCGGACCCCGTTTGCGGTGACCGGCTCGACGGTGACGTCGCGCGCAATACCATATTGCAGGAAGCCCGCATCCATGTCCCTGCGCCTTTGCCGGTAGTCGTCCGAACGCACCCGGCTGGCCAGCTTCTCGCGCAGCGCGCCGATTTCCGTATCTCTCATGTCCCTCTCCCGTGCCACGCTCGGTGGTGCCAATTCGTCACCCTATCATGGTCGAGGCTGCTAAAGTACCGCCTGTCGGCGCGGACAGCAGGGAGGGGACGAGATGGCGACGCAACCGGATCTCCCGGAACAAATTGAGGCGGACTTCGTCGTGGTCGGCGCCGGATCCGCCGGCTGCGCCGTAGCAGCCCGGCTCAGCGAGGACCCGGCGATCCGGGTCCTGTTGCTCGAGGCGGGCGGCGAGGATAAGAACCGCTGGATTCACATCCCGCTGGGTTTCGGCAAGACCTTCGCCGATCCGAGCGTCAACTGGTGCTACGAGACCGAGCCCGACCCAGGTGCGGCCGACCGCCGCGTCTTCTGGCCGCGCGGCAAGGTGCTGGGTGGCTCCTCGTCGATCAACGGCATGGTTTATATCCGCGGTCAGGCCGAGGATTTCGATCATTGGCGCCAGCTCGGCAATGCCGGCTGGTCGTTCGAGGATGTGCTGCCCTATTTCAAGCGCGCCGAGCACCAGGTTCGCGGCGCCGACGGGTTCCACGGCACCGGCGGCCCGCTCTGCGTATCGGATGTCGCGCAGCACCCGATCTGCGAGGCCTTTATCGCGGCGACGACCGAACTCGGCTTTCCACGCAACGACGATTTCAACGGCGCAAGCCAGGACGGGGCCGGCTACCACCAGACGACGACACGCAACGGCCGGCGTTGCTCGACCGCCGTTGGTTATCTGCGGCCGGCCATGCAGCGGCCCAATCTGCGCGTCGTCACCGAGGCATTGACCGAAAAGATCCTGTTCGAAGGCCGACGTGCTGTCGGCGTAACGTTTCGCCGGGACGGCCGGCTCTGCACCGCCTTAGCCGGACGTGAGGTCATCCTCTGCGGCGGTGCCGTCAACTCGCCGCAATTGCTGATGCTGTCCGGCATCGGCCCGCAGCAGCACTTGGCCGGGTTCGGGCTCCCGGTCGTGCAGCACCTGCCGGGGGTCGGGCAGAGCCTACAGGACCATTACTCGGCGCCGATCAAGCTCAAATCCCGGCTGCCGGTCACCGTCAACGACGTGATGCTGAGCAATGCCCGCAAGCTGAAGGCCGGCCTCGAATATTACATGTTCCACCGGGGCCCGCTGTCGATGATCAGCTCGCCGGCGGCATTGTTCGCGCGCACGCGCCCCGAGCTCGCCTCGCCCGACATCAAAATTTCGATCTCGCCGTTCAGCGCCGAGCGGCCGCAGGACGGCCTGCATCGGTTTTCCGGCTTCACGTCGATCGCCTATCAGCTCCGCCCCGAAAGCCGCGGCGAGATCAAATTGAAGAGCCCCGATCCGTTCGACGCGCCCGCGGTTCATCCGAATTATCTGTCGACAGAAACCGACCAGCGGACGATCGTCGCCGGGCTCAAGCTGATCCGCCGGATTTTGGCGAACCCGCATATGCAGCGTTTCGTCGATCGCGAATTCCAGCCTGGCCCGGCGGTCGAGACCGACGAGCAATTATTGGACTACGCGCGGGGGCGTGGCGGCACCGTCTATCATCCGACCAGCACCTGCAAGATGGGCAGCGACCCGCTGGCGGTGGTCGACGCCGAGCTGCGGGTGCACGGGATCGGCGGGCTGCGCGTCGCCGACGCCTCGATCATGCCGACTGTGGTTTCCGGCAACACCAACGCCGCGGCGATCATGATCGGCGAGAAACTCGCCGACATGGTGCGCCAGCCGATGAGCCTCGCCGCTTAGCCGTTAGCCGACCCGACCCGCTCGGCGAGCTGCCGGCCGCCGAATCGGTGACCGTTGCGCGGCAGTCTGATGGTGAATTCGGTGAATTCGCCGGGTTCGCTGTCGACCTCGATCGAGCCGCCATGTTGTTGCGTGACGATGTCCCAGCTGATCGAGAGCCCCAGACCGGTTCCCTCGCCGGTAGGCTTGGTCGTGAAGAACGGCTGAAACAGCTTGTCCCGGATCTCGGGCGCAATCCCGGTGCCGTTGTCGCGGATGCGGATTTCGGCCGTCTCGCCGAGATCCTTGGTCGCGACCTTCAGCACCGACCGGAAGTCCGGCCCAGCGCCGTCGCGTTGGCGCTCGGTGGCGGCGTAGAAGCCGTTGCCGAACAGGTTCAGGAGGACGCGGGTGATCTCCTGCGGCGCCAGCTCGATCGGTGCGACGGCGTGGTCGAGATCGCGTTCCAGCGTGATGCTGAAGCTCGCGTCCTGGGCGCGCGCGCCGTGATAGGCGAGGTTGAGCGCCTCCTCGACTAGGGCATTGAGATCGACCTCGCGGCGCTCGCCCGACACACCACGCGAGTGTTCGAGCATGCTCTTGACGATGCCGTCAGCGCGCCTGCCGTGCTCGGCGATCTTTTCGAGATTACCGCGCAGCATTTCGACGACCTCGTCGAGTTCGGCGCGCTTATCGTCGCCGAGCACCGCCACAGCCGGCGCGGTCGTCTCCTTCAATTCATCGAGCAGCTCGCCCGAGAGCTCGGCGAAATTATTGACGAAGTTGAGCGGGTTCTTGATCTCGTGGGCGATGCCGGCGGTCAGCTGGCCGAGCGAGGCCATCTTCTCCGACTGGATCAGCCGGTTCTGGGCGCGGCGCAGATCAGAGAGTGCGGCCTCGGCGGCGGTGCGCGCGCGGCGCGCCTCCTCGCCGCGCGCCGCCAGTTCCTGAAACAGCCGCGCATTCTCGATGGCGAGCACGGCCTGCCCGGCGAAGGTTTGCAATAAGGTCGGGATGGTCGACGCGAAGCCGCCGACCGTGCGCCGGCGGATCACCAGCCCGCCGACGACCTTGTCCTCGCGCAACAGCGGCACCGCCAGAACCGCATGGATGCCTTGCAGCAGTCCCCCGCGGTCGGGGCCGGTGAGCGTCGGATCCTGCTGCACGTCGTCGACATGTACCGGTGCACGCTCGACCGCGGCGCGGCCGAGATGGGTCTCGCCCAGCCTGACCCTCCGTTCGCGCAGCCCCGCCACCCGCTCCGCGCTCATGCCAAAGGCGGATTTGGGCACAAAGACTTCCTCGGTCTCGTCGAATTCGTAGATCGTGCCTTCATCGGCCTGCGAGAGCTGCACCGCGCGGCTGATGATCGTGGCGAGCACGGTGTCGAGGTCGAGCGAGGAATTCACTGCGCGCAGCACTTCTTCGAGCGCCTGAAGTTCGGCGACCGAGCGGGTCAGCTCGTCGGTGCGGGCCTGCAATTCGCCGAGCAGCCGCGCGTTCTCCATCGCGATCACCGCCTGGTCGGCGAAGGTGCGCACCAATTCGATCTGCCGCTCGGTGAACGGCTCGACCCGATTCCGGGAAAGCATGATGATGCCGATTGGCTCGCTGTCGCGCAGGAGCGGCACCCCAAGGATGGTGCGTCGCCCGGCCCTCACAGTCTCGGGAGACGCGTAGTCCGGGTCGGCGAGGATGTCCGCGACATGCACGACCCTGCCTTCGAGCGCCACCCGCCCGGCGACGCTGTCGCGACCGGGGACAATTGTTCGCTGGCGCAAGATCGCCCAATACTCGGCGCCCACTGCAGAGGTCGACGCATAGTTGTTCGACACATAGCGGTAGACCTCGCCCTCGCGTATTAAGATGTTTCCGAAATCGCTGCCGCAAAGCCGGCCGGCCGTTTCGATTAATGTGTCCAGCACCGGTTGCACATCGGAGGTCGAGCGGCTGATGACCTTGAGCACGTCGCTGGTCGCGGTCTGGTACTCGAGCGCCTCGTCGCGCTCGGCTCTGCATGCGGCAAGCTGACGCTGCAGATCGGCTATGAGCTGTTCGGAATCGGCTAACGTGCTGTCGGGCGTCGCGCTCATTTGCGGACCTCGTCGGGACCGACCTTCCGGGCGGATCATAACGTAATCGACACGGGCCACCACAGGTTGTCGATCGGGGCCATCAGATCAGCGTCGGACGCTGGGTCGACTTGCGGGTATCGCTGTGCAACAATGCCGCATGGCGTTGCCAGCCTGTAGGGAGCGCAGCCCGATGACCGAGAAGACCCAGCAATCCGTCGCGAACCTGGGCTATCACGCCCACATCTATTACGACCCGACGAGGACGCGCGCCGTCGCCGAGCGAGTGTGCGCAGCGATCAGCGAGAAGTTCCGGGTCGAGATCGACGGCTTCCGCGACACGCCGGTCGGGCCACACCCGATCGCCAATGTTCTGGTCGTCTTCAGGCCCGACCAGTTTGAGCATGTCGTGCCCCATCTGATGCTGAACCGGGACGGGCTCGACGTACTGGTCCACCCGCTGACCGAGGACGCGGTGGAGGACCACAGCAGTTACGCGATCTGGCTCGGAAACCCGGTCGAGTTAAAACTTCATACGCTGCCCCACGGTCGCGGCGGGCGGCTGCCGAGCGGGGTAAGCGCCTAGGCACCGGGGCGTCTCGCCTGCCTGCCCTAAGTGCGGCCCGGCGCGGCGATATGCTCGGGACGCGCCGAGGCGTGTTTGATCTCCCACAGCCACGCCCCTCACCCTCCCTCTCCCGCTCGCGGGGAGAGGGAGGGTGAGGGGCTGCGGTTAGGCCTGCCGCAATACGTCCCGCGCGGTTTGGTTGAACAGGACGCGTCGTTCGGCCTCGCTCGGCGGGGCGGATCGGCGCAGCTCTTTGCCTAGATCCACCCCCCGCTGCACCGCGGGGCGCTGTTTGATCGTCTCCCGCCAGCGCGCGACGTTGGGAAACTCGTCGAGCGGCTGGCCGAGCGGCTTGGCGATCAATACCCAAGGCCAGGACGCCATATCGGCGATCGAGTATTCGTCGAGAATGTAGTCGCGACCCGCCAGGCGGCGCTCGAGGACCCCAAGGCAGCGGTTGTATTCGTCGGCATAGCGCTTGTGGGAATAGGAGTGCTCACCCTGCGCATAATTGACGAAGTGGCTCAGTTGCCCGGCCATCGGGCCGAGATTGCCGACCTGCCAGAACAGCCACTCCAAGCACTCTTTGCGGCCGCGCTTGCCCGGCGGGAGGAACCGTCCGGTCCGCTCGGCGAGATGGATCAGGATCGCGCCCGACTCGAACACCGGCATCGGCCCGTCGCCAAACTCTCTTGGGGGGTCGTGGTCGACAATCGCCGGCATCCGGTTATTGGGGCTGATCGCCAGGAACTCTGGCTTGAACTGGTCGCCACGGCCGATATTGACCGGGATCATGCGGTACTCGAGGCCGCACTCCTCGAGCATGATCGCAACCTTCCAGCCGTTCGGCGTCGGCCAATAATAGAAGTCGATCATTAGGGGAGCGCCCCGAGCTGTTGCAGCAGACTGAGGCCGTCCTCCACCCCCCAACGCTCTACGATCTTGCCGTCGCGCAGGCGATAGATGTTCATACCCGAAAACGCCACGCGTTTCCCCGTCGGCGCAATGCCCCTGAATTCGCCTCGATGGGTGCCGGTGCAGGTCCACCGGGCGACGACTTTGTCGCCTTCGGCGAGGATGTCTTCCAGATCGAAATGGATGTCCGGAAATGACGCGCGCAGCGCCGCAATCGATTTTCGCGCATCCTCGGGCCCATGCACGTCGCGGCCTCCTTCGCGGAACTGGCTGGTATGCCGGATGTAATCGGGGGCGATGAATTCATCGATCGCCCCGAGGTTACCCTTGTGCCAGATTTCCTCGACGAATTGGCGAATGCGGTTCTTCAGTACTTCTGACATGGGTAACCCCGTTGGCGTCGTTCGAGAATCGGCGTTTTTGACTTACCGGCGAAAATCCGGGCAAAGCTCCGCGATTTCTTCGGCCGAATAGCCGAGCTCGGCGAGGATCTCTTGCGTGTGCTCGCCGAGCTGCGGGGCGCCGCGGCGGATTTCCGGCGAAGTGCGTGAAAACCGCGCCGCCGCCCGTGCCTGGCGCAGCCGCCCGGCGGCCGGGTGTTCGGTCTCGACGACGATCCCCATCTCGCGCACATGCGGATGGCGGATCAGCTGGTTGCGGGTCTGCACCGGGGCGCAGGGCACGCCGGCCGCGGTCAGACGTTCGAGCCACTCCGCGGCGGGCCGGGTCAGCAACGCCTCCTGGGTCAGCTGCAGCCGCGCATCGATGTTCTTCTGACGCAATGCCGAGGTCTTGAACCTCTCATCGTCGACCCATTCGGGCCGCTCGGCCACCCTCGCCAAGCCGGCCCACTGGCGGTCTGTCAGCGCCGCCACGGTCATGTAGCCGTCGGCCGTTTCGTAGATCAGATCGAAGGCCGTCGCCGCTTCCTGTCGCTCGGGCTCGTCGCCGACAAACGTCTGGCCGCCCATATCCGAGCTCCACAGGAACGCCATCACGGCTTCCAGCATCGACAGCCGGACATGCTGGCCTTCGCCGGTGCGCTCGCGCGCCAGCAGCGCGGCGGTGATCGCCTGCGAAGCGGTAATCGCGGTCAACTTGTCGGGCAGGATCGTGCGCAGCAAACGCGGGCGGGCCTCGTCCGAGCCCGCCTGGATCGTCGCCAGCCCCGAAAAGCCCTGGATCACCGGATCGTAGGCCGGCTTTGCGGCATAAGGGCCCTTTTCGCCAAAGCCGCTGATCGAGACATAGACGATGTTGGGTGAGACGGCGCGAACGGCCTCCTCGCCGACCCCGAGGCGCTCGGCGACGCCGGGGCGAAAATTCTGGACAAAGACATCGGCGCCGGCAACCAGCCGCATCAAAGCCTGCAACCCGGCCGCGGTCTTCAGATCGAGAACGATCGAGCGCTTGTTGCGGTTGTTGTTCAGGAACGACGCGGTAAACCCAGCCCGCCGGTTGCCGCCGGCACGCGTGGCATCGCCGCCGTCGGGGGCTTCGACCTTGATCACGTCGGCGCCTTGGTCGCCGAGGATCATCGTGCCGAGCGGCCCGGCGACATTCGAGGTCAGATCGACGATCCTGTACCCGTGCAATGGACCCGGCATCGGAAGCCCTTTCAGATGCGACGAGCCATCCTGTCATCCCGGCGAAGGTCGGGACCCATGGCTGAAATGGGCACCGGCCTCCGCCGGTGTGACGGGGTTGGCGGTAACTAATGAAAGCGCGGCATGACCTCTTCGCAGAGCAGCCGCAGGGCGGTCATCACTCGCTCGTGAGGGACGAGGCCGCCGCAGTTTATTTCTGCCAGGATACCGTCGATGCCCAGCTGATCCTGCAATTCACGCAGACGCTGGGTTACCGCGTCCGGCGTGCCGACCAGGACTTGACCGGTCAGCGCCTCCTCGTAGGTCAGATTTTCGATCCGTTTGAGCCGTTCTGCACGGCCCTCGATTGCCCGCGTACCCGCGCGGCTCATTGAATCTCTGAGCCGCTGCGCCTGCTCGCGATAGAAATGCATCAGGCTTTCCTTGGGCTCCGTGTGCGCTCTTTCCTCGTCCTCGGCGACATAAGTCGGGACCCGCAGATATACTTGGCCTCTGCCGTCGTGTCCGGCGGCCGCGTAGGCTGCGCGGTACTCGCGGATCGCCGGAGCCCACTCGTCAAACGAGCCGTAGCGGGCATTGATGAAGATCGGCAGCCCGCGCTCGCCGACCGCGGGATAGGTGTCGGGGCTGGCCGCGGCGATCCGGATCGGCGGCAACGGCTTCTGCAGCGGTTTCGGAGCGACGGTGATGTTCTTGAAGGTGTAATACTTCCCCTCGTAGGAGACGGCGGGTTGCGACCAGGCCTGCTCGACGATGTCGAGGACCTCGGCGAAGCGGTCGCGGCTCTCGGCGTAGGAAACGCCGTAATCCTCGTAGGTCCGCGGCAGCCCGCTGCGGCCGACGCCGAAGATCAGCCGGCCGCCGCTGATCTGATCGACCGTGGCGCCTTCCTCGGCCAATCGCAGCGGATGGCACAATGGCAAGACCTGCACGGCGATGCCGATCTTGATGCGGCTGGTGCGGGCGGCGACTGCGCTGGCGATGCTGAGCGGCGCCGACAATAGCGAGCGCTGCGGGTCGAAATGGAGCTCGGCAAGCCACATCACATCGAGGCCCCAATGCTCGGCCGCGTCGATCTGGGCGAAGGCTTCCTCGAAGGCGTCTCTCTCGGGTCTGCCGGGAAGGGCCGGAAACTGATGGAACATGCCGAATTCCATGGTGCTGATCTCCTCTTCGCGCCGCGGCGCGCGGGCAATGGGTGAAGGATAGCGCGTCGCGCCGGGGTCCCGCTATCATGGCGCGAATGTCGAGGTCATGGGAGGCCGGGTGATGAAGCAGTATTGCGACGGCGGCGAGGCGATCCTCGAGGCGTTCCGCAGCCTGGGGCTCGACTACATCATCTCCTCGCCCGGCTCGGAATGGTCGCCGGTGTGGGAGGCGCTCGCCCGCCAGAAGGTCAACCAGAGAGCGGGTCCCGCCTACATCGATTGCTGGCACGAGACATTGGCCGTCGATATGGCGATGGGCTACACGCAAATGACCGGCCATATGCAGGCCGTGCTGCTGCACGCCGGCGCGGGATTGCTGCAGGGCTCGGCCGGCATGCATTCGGCGATGCTCGCCGAGGTGCCGATGGTGATCATGTCGGGCGAGTCGGTGAGCTTCGGCGAGGATCCCCAGCTCGCGATCGAGCCGCAATGGTATAGGAGCCTCAGCATCGTCGGCGGACCGCAGCGCCTGGTCGAGCCGGTGACCAAATGGGCGACCCAGGCGGGCAACGTGCACACCCTCTACGAGCACGTCGTGCGCGCCGGCGAGTTCGCGCAGCGCGCCCCGATGGGGCCGGTCTACCTCAACGCCCCGCTCGAAGTGATGCTGCAGGAATGGACGCCGCGCGACAACCCGCGCCGGGTCCCGCCGCCGCCCAAGACCCGGGCCTCGGACGGCGATGTCGAGAAGATCGTCAAATTGCTGGTCGGCGCCCGCAATCCGGTCATCCTTACCGAGGCCGCCGGCCGCGATCCCAGCGCGTTCGCGGCACTCGTCGAGTTCGCCGACCTCTTCGGCATTCCGGTAGGAGGGCGCGCCGTCTTTGCAAATTTCCCGAAGAACCATGCGTTGCATCTCGGCACCGGCATCCAGCCCTTCCTAAAGGGTGCCGATCTCGTGCTGCTGGTCGCCTGCCGGGCTCCCTGGTACCCGCCGAGCCATAAGCCGACGACCGGCACGGTCGTTGCGATCGACGAGAACCCGCTGAAGGGCATGATGGTCTATCAGAGCCTGCAGGCCGACCATTATCTTGAGGGCGAGGTCGCGGCCTCGCTGCGCCTACTGGTCGAGGCCGCAAAGGCGGCAGGCATAGGCGCCGGCCAGCATGCCCAGCGGCACGCCGACCGGCACGCGCGGTGGCAGCGCGAGCACGACCGGGTCGTTGCGGCGGAGCGCGCCGCGGAGGCCGAGGCCAAGGTCAAGGACGGCGACAAGATCGACCCGCTGGCGCTCGTCGGCGCCTTGCGCGAGGCGATGCCGGAGGACGCGATCTATGTCGAGGAGACGATCACCCACGCCGGGATATTGCAGCAGCACCTCCCGTGGTCGCGGCCGCGGAGCTTTTTCCGCGCCGGCGGCGGGCTCGGGCAAGGTCTCGGCACCGCACTCGGCGTCAAGCTCGCCGCGGGCAAGCGCCCGGTCGCCGCACTCCTCGGCGACGGCTCGTTGCTCTACAACCCGGTGGTCCAGGCCTTGGGTGCGTCGAAAGGAAACGACCTGCCGATCCTGATCGTCGTCTGCAACAACGGCCAATATCGCGCGATGCAGACCGGCCACCTGCACCATTACCCCGACGGTGTCGCGCAAGCCGCCGAGATGTGGCACGGCGTGACGATCGACGGGCCCGACTACGCCGAGCTCGGCAGGCCCTTCGGGTTGCACGGCCAGAAGGTCGAGCGGCCGGCGGAGCTTCC
>Ga0307479_10004227_pt1 | contig 13132 bp, 16 predicted proteins | sample atmos_gasesECM4C_FD_203743 | JGI IMG/M metagenome (GOLD analysis project Ga0307479, IMG submission 203743) | Hardwood forest soil microbial communities from Morgan-Monroe State Forest, Indiana, United States - atmos_gasesECM4C_515 | ecosystem: Environmental > Terrestrial > Soil > Temperate...
ACCTGACATTGTGAGTGACGAGGAAGGTTAGAATTGCGGCTCCCAAGGCGAAGTACACAAGGTAGCCTGCCAAGCGATCGGCCGTCTTCTGAATCGGCGCCCGCGACTTCTCTGCTCGCTCGACGGCCTCGATAATCTTTCCGAACGTGGTGTCGCGTCCCAGCTTATCGGCCCTGACCTCCAAGGCTCCTAATTGATTGATGGTTCCGGCATAAACCGGATCTCCAGACAATTTCTCAACCGGCATTGCCTCGCCTGTAATAGCTGCCTGCTCCACAAAAGATCGTCCGCTCAGCACGAGGCCATCGACGGGGATACGTCCACCCGGCTTCACGATTACGGTGTCACCGAGCTGAAGATTCTCCGCTGGTATTTCAACCACGTCCTCATTGCGCCGGACTGAAACGGTTCGGGGCAGGAAATCAATCAGGTCCTGGATGGCGCGTCGGCCTCGCCCAACTGTGAGGCCCTCCAGAACCTCGGCGGCAAGTACGAAGCCTGTGATAATCAGAGCGGTGAAGAACTCTCCGATAGCTAAAGCCGACAGAAGAGCGATGGTCATCGAGAGTTCCATCGTCATCTTTCGTTCGACGATGTTCTCGAAGGCTTCCTTGAAAATGGGGCACCCGCCAATCAAAGCAGCTACGATGCCGATTACACTGATCCGCGGAAACGGCTCCCACAGACGAAACCAAACGGCAGCCGCAGCGAATACGACGAAGACAATACGAACGATTTCAACCCACTCGACTCCGTGCTCATGTTCCGAATGCTCCGACCCAGTATCTGGCTCTTTGCTTCCACGGAAGTTTTGGCTCTCGGAGAGCTGAGAACCGTTTGTACGGTGTTTCTCGATCAACTGCGGAGCGCTCATGTAGTTGCCCACTTTTCCCGTCAGATCGGGGAGCGTGTTATTTCAGATAAGACTTGACCATGTCGATCACTTCGTTGGCGGCTACGGTCTGCTGTGAAGTGGCCCTTCGCTTTCCATCGAGCACATGGTTCCTTATGTGACCCTCCAAGAGCTCAGCCATCAAACTGTTCATGGCTCCCCTCGTCGCGCTCATGAGTTGCAGCACGTCGGAACAATCGCGCTCCTCGGTGAGAGCTCGCACGAGGGCCTCTACCTGCCCTTGAATGCGTTTGGCCCTCAGAACGAGTTTCTGCTTATTCTCAGTAGTGTGACTCATTCACTTAAGCTCGCTGATTCACTCATTTTATACCATACCTAGTATGGTATATATTAAGAAACAAAATCTCAAATCACAACGCATGTGTGCTGAGGAACTTCCACCTTTCCCATGGCTGGGCTGGAGATTTGGCCGACGGTTTGTCTGTTCACTTTCGGCGGCCTCCCCCACCCGCACCGCGCGACCCGCCCCGCACGCGTGTCGCCCTTGTCCTGCATGCGCCCGCCCTGCGCCCCGAGCGTCACGCGAACGCCCCGATATTACTACTTAGTTACTATGGGGGACGGACTTGGAACGCGCTACCTCCTATCCCGTCAAAGCGTTGACGGGTGTACGTGTGTGGGAACATCATGGAGAGTGCTCGCCCATCCTGCCCATGCGTTCCATGCAGTGTTTATGCTGGTCCGAGCGATGCACTATGCGTTATCGACTGGAAATTTGCCCCTTCGAGAGACCTCTCGCGAATCCCCCAGTATTCATGCGGGTTTGAGGCATATGGGCTTATGCGTTTCGAGCAGTGTTTATGCGGGTCTGAGAGGGGTAGGCCTTGGAGGACCATGCGTCTCTTGTGGTCTGGGATGATGGGGGGGCACAAGGGGAGTGCTCTCACGCCCCCGCTCAACTTCTCTCCCCACGAAAGTGTCTCCGCTTCGCGTACAGAGTTCTCTGTATTGACACGCTGAAACTCACGAATCACACTTTGCGCCTGCTTGCCGGAAAAAGGAGTAGCCATGAAGCGCTTTCAATGGGCGATCGTTATGCTGATTCTGTCATTGGCACAATGCGCTTACGCCGACGGCGTTCTCACGTTCAACATGCAGGCCAGTGTTCCCATTTTCCCGAATCAGGGTGGCGACAATGAATTCTTCACTTTCAGTGGTTCGGCAGGGGGCATGTTTGGCGGCGGTACTGCCGTTTGTGCGTGGTGTGTTGAGGGAACTCCGTTCGTACCCGGCTCTTCGTTAAACCCAAATATTGACGTTCTTACGTTTGATTTTGTGCAGGGAAGCCTGAGGTTTGGAGGCCAGACCCACGACGTCGTTGCTCTCTTTAACTCTTCGATTGCCACCGATTTTTTCACCTTCCCCACTAATGGTAAGAGCACCTTCAAGGTCAGCTTGCCTGCCTTTCTAAACCGGATTATGGGAGAGGTGGACACGGGGCAATTCTTCAACCTTCAGATCCCTCTTGGAACGTTGACGCTCACCTTCACCCTTGTCCCTGCCCAGAATGGTTTCCCTGCTTTCTACCAGTTTTCGCGAGGGAGCTTTTCGACGGTGCCCGAACCGGACACGCTTGCCTTGATGGCGACGGGCTTGGCAGGAATTATTGGGGTGGTCCGACGGAAACGCGATTGCGTTGGACGGCGACCATAAGAAAAGACCTATGCTTTTCACGTTCCAACGTACCAGCGAGTCCAAACGGTCCTGTGCGGGTGACCACATCTGCACGTGAAGTCTAACGTCTTGAAAGGATCAAAATTTTCAAGGGGTGGGGAGGGAATGGGGAAGGGGGCTGGGAGAGAGGGGGGTGGGGGGTGGGGGAGTCACTGGATGGAACCTCGTGCTATTTTATGATTCGTGTACCATTTTTTATTTCTCCTTAGTTTGTATTCCCTTACTGCTCGTTCAAAGTCTCGCAGGGCAACGTTACGCATGAAGGCCCTTTTGTTAATCTTGCTTAAAAATTTCGTGCTGCATCCACACTGCACTAGATTTTTGTATCCGATTTTTTTCAACTGCGCTACGTGCCCGATAGTAGGCTGCACCATATCCTTCTTTGCAGGTTTTTTCTCGTGGTAAATGACTGGCTCGAACTCCATGACTTCGGACGGTTCGTCACCTTCTTCTAGACCACGTGGGCACTCTTTGCTAATGCGTTTGATTTCGTCGGCAATTACATGGTCTCGCTCTAGCAGGCCTACCGTTCTTCCTGTGCAGCGCTTTCCATCGGGACCAAGGGATTTAGCTTCCGGGTGATGAATGTAGTCACAAAGCATGCTCTCGAAAGTTTCGACGATGCATTGGTCTGTACGCTCAAATTGTGAAGGGTCGGTTAGAAGTGAATAGGAAGTCTTGTCGCTGGGATCGGCGGCGTTAGTGCATGTCAACGTAACCCACTTGGCAGGATCGGACTCGAATGGGCAGACCATGGAGACATCCGGGCCGTGCATTCGATGGATAATTGGGCGCATGAAAAAGTTGAAGGGCCGGAACTCCTGCCACGTGTGCAACTCCTGCAAAAGGTTCCACGTAGTGACAGCTTCGCGCATCATTTGAGGAAGACCAAGCCAAGGCAAATTGATCTGCTTCAAATTGAGATGCTTTCTAAGTAACCATTCCCAAGCGTCGAAAATCCACTTTGGAATCTCGTGGTTATCTTCCCAACCCTCAGGCGATTCAGCTGGTGGGTAGAGATGACCTAGGCCATGAGCTTTCGCGTTTACAATTGTGATCTTGTCGCCCTCTCGTTCGTACAAAACATATCTCTTAGCCGCCACGGACAGACCGAGCAGATGTCTGCGCTTGGTTTTTGTCTTGTCAGTATAGTTGTCACCGGTCAAGCTAAGCAGATGAGGAACGGCACTGGGATCGTACGGACTCAAATCGTCAAATCGTGCCACGATTTCATCCACTTCTGTCCACGATAGAGTCCGGAGTTTTTTCTTCTTGCAACCCGGAACGTGATTGAGTGAGCGGCTGTTCTCTGAAGCACAAATTAAGAGGGCGTCTGTGTCAGCAGCAAGATACGATCCTGAAGCACGTGTGACGCTTTCCTCGATCATGCTTAAAAGTAGGCGACCTCCTCCGGTCACTTGGGAAGCTATGTAAGGCGCAAACCACGTCCCCGGTTTGTCTATGGTCACGGTTTTGTAACCTGGTCTGCGCTTCGGGTCATGAGGATACGAGGCATCTTTCCCTTTGAAAACTTTGATACGCAGAGGCTTGACTTCCTCGGGATTGGTTTCTGCGAAGAACCCATACATTGAATTGGCGAAAATCTTCAACCAGTAGGCTAGCTCCTCATTGGATGAGTTCTTTTTTCTAAGCTCAATTACTTTTTTGAACATGTCATCTGTGTACGGATCAATCTCGATCATGCCGCGCAGTTTGATCTGGTCCTCCATTCCTTTCTGCTTTTTGATTGGAACGATACGAACTGCTTCTAAGATGGGAGGCACTTTGCCGGTTCGGATTTTCGCTGCAATGAGGTCGAGCCCAGTGACCCAAATTTCGCCAGAGGAAAGGTAGTTATTTCCAACGTTCTCGGTCATCCCGTTATACATCTTGCGCACGGGTAGCAGTGTTTTATCCGGCTTGATGCGGGCAAAGAAAAGAAATTCTTTCCAACGTTCCCGCTTGTAGCAGTCATCCAACGTAATTTCGTTGAGTAGCTTCTGAACTTCATCGGTAGCATCGGGAAATTCTAAACGCTCCGCCGTCAGAACATCGAAAAGACCCAGCAACACACAGACTGAAGGGTACTCGGAGGTTAGGTCTACTGGGACCACGGGCACTTCGCACAAGCGAATTTTCGTCTCTGCACGTCCGCCTGTGAAGGACTCCATAGCTATATTCAAGATTCCGTTTGGAACATCGAATTTCTGCGATGGTTTTTCGACCCCCATTGCTTCAAGGTAACTTTTTGCCATGCTGGCCGGTGAGTATGCCTGATCAGGATCAAGGTCAATCGGATGCAGATCGAATTCCTGTTTTGCAGCATTAAGCAGGGCTACCGTACAGCGCCCGTCTTGACGTGCGTAATCCGCCTCCTCCGGCGTTACCTTGCCCGTGGGAGCATGGTCAATCTTCTGCGGGAGGTTCAGTTTTCCGAAGGGCCCTTTATATTTCCCTGATCTGTCTTTTTCATTGCCACAGGCCCTCTTGAGTGAATAAGGAACGTTATACAGAGCCCAGAGTAAAGTTCGCAGATCCAGGAATCGAGAATCGTTTATTTGTGTGGCGTTGCTGCACTTCCATTGTCGCCAGAATCGGATAAAGGCTTTCTTGCTGTCGAGCGGTTCGATGGTAACGCGTGGGTTATGAAGATTTTCTATTCCGGAGGCATACTGCGAGAGAATCAAAGACCACTCATTCTTGTTGCCTTCGGGCCACTGTTTAGCAGTCCTTGCCAGATCAAACCCCAAATGGAGCCCGCAGATCAATGCGCCCTTGTGTGCCCACTTGTAAAACACTTTCTGTATAAACTCTGAGCATGAGAACAAGGGAAACTGTGGAGGAAAGCAAACCGCATCGGACGGATGCGTGTTCACGTAATCCTTGAGTACCTTGACTTCATGAGCAGGCAGATTGTCTGCGTAGAAAATCCCCTCTTCAATGAGCACGTAACTAGTGTTGACAAGCTTACAGAGCCGCCACACGCCAAAGGTCAACGATTGATCTAGCGAGAGGCGGGTTTCCGTGTCAAAACATAGCGCCCAGTCTGCCCACTTAGGATGGTCCTTGCTGTCACCTTGAAACCACTTTTCTGGCACTGGTTTGGTAGCCGGTACGACATGGGCCCGGATATAAATTTCATTCTTTTTGTCTTCACTCATAGGATACCTTCGCTTCGAAGTACGTCACGAAGTCGTTTCCGGGCCTTTATCACATGCTCGAAAAATGATGGCGCGGTAGACAATCGTTGTAACAATAGATCCGCTTGCAAGCAGGGCAGGGATGCGTTCGCACAAAGGAACCGCAAGCGCGGCATGACCCATGGCATGATCGGGCGAAACCTTTGGGTTTTACATGTGCTGACGTTCATTCTGGTATCACTCTCCCCATCCTCTTTGCTGTGATTACCTTGCCTGTTCTGTCCTTTGGGTACGAAGAATCTGCTTGAGAAGATGAGCACCATCGCGACGGGCTCCCTTTAATGCAGCTTGGAAAAACGATTCAAAGCTTTCGTTGAAGTTACGATTGGTAGTGAGCCCTCGATATTCGCGGTTGTAGTAATCACGAACACATGTTTCGCAAGCTAACCTATCAAGGAAACTCAGCGGATCGTCCTGATTAACCGGCTTCCAACAGCAACTGGCACAGTAAATAGGCTCCGGCGGTTCCGCCTTTGTGATCACAACGCGAATGCCATAATTTAGAATTTCCTCTTGTTCACATCGTTTACCTTTCATGTGACTCCCCCTCCTTGAATTGATTTTCGTTTTTCAATGCCTCTAGTAACATCCATTCGCAAACTTTAATTGCTCCCATGGATCTCCGAAACCGCTCGATTGGATCATCCGTGAATCGAAGATCAATTCCGGCTTGCTGGACTAAAACATGGAATCGTGCATGATGCGAATAGCAGAACGGCATCGTGAACCAAGCAACGAAATTTCGCCCACCTACGTGGTTCATCTCGATCTTCTGCGTACTTTTACACCCCCAGATGACACATCGTGGCCGTGGTGCTGACACTTTCACGATTGCACCGCCCGCACCCGGTAAGGCCCGGCAAACTTCGAGCCTTCCGATTCGAGCGCTTCAAGTAGTCGCTGCGCCTCGAAACGACCTGTGGGAAGGCGCGTGCCGTCGATGAAAGTATTTTTCGGAAAGGCATTTAATCGGGCGAACTTGCCAGCCTTCGCGTCATTGATTGCAGCCCACCACTCCCCGATCTGTCTACGCTCCTTCGATGAGCGAGTAACAAGGGTTTGATATTCGCCCGGTCGAGTAGTGGGAATCTGCATCACGACCTGAACGCGGTCGTTGGGCCGTGCATGGACACGACCAGAATTATCTGTTCGCAATGCGCTCTCAGCATGTCGATGCAGGGTTCGGGTAGTTACATGCCAGCGCTTAGCCGCCTCTGAAAAAGAAAGCTTGGGATTCAAGCGGAGTTCGCCCAGCGCACCGATTACACGGTCACGAGTACCACGGGAAAGTTTGAGGGGGTCTATCGGCCCAAGGGAAGTCTGGAATCGTGGATTGACATCCTGAGGGGTTACGCGACCCTTGCGCGAACGAGCATTGACGCGGCTCCGGTGAGCACGTACACTAGAAGACGAACGGGATTTCTTCTTACGCTGGCCAGGGCCTTTGCGACGGGTGACCTGGCCAATACCTTTTCTGGCCATAAGACACCTTTAGGCGCTGATTGGTTCTCTCTCTCCGATAGATGATTCTCGTTTCACGCGGGCAAGTTCACGGCGGAAAAGCTGATCCTTGGAGAGTAACAACCGTACGAAATGTTGCATTGTGATGCCTGAACGCCGTGCTGCAATTGCTGCAGCAGTCCGTTCGGCTTCGGTCATCCTGAAACTCACAACTACGATATTGTCCACTGTAGAAATCCTCCCAGTGTTTTAATGGTGAAGAATTGACAGCAACATGTCAAAGCTTCTATAGTTATTTAGACGAGTTATTTATGGGACTTCGCGGACCATCTCCGGTTGATCTTGGTGCTCTAAAGCTGCTGACTACGCAATGGGCCTGCCTGCTTTTCGGTTTGCGCGACGGACATCCAGACTTATTGCAACGTCTGGTCTGGCAGCCGTGGAATCAGACAGGAGTTCGTATCGGCATAGCCGGTCGGATTGGTTTTGCCCGCATCGTTTCTGCGCGTGGGAAGGAACCTGAGAAGGTCATACTGATACATGAGCAATGGGTCGCAGAGATGACAAGGGGAAGCGAAGGACAGTCGGAATCTTTTGCACAACAACCCGTCCGACATATTCAGGAAGTTATTACGCTTCCAGAATCCTCGCAGTTTGGGTCTAGTGGTTCGCTTTACTTCCCTCCAATCTCATTCAAGCCGGAACTCTGGGAACAATTGAAACACCCTCGTTCCATGAAGGACACGAAACAGACCATCAATTCTATTTTCCGTTGGATGCGCGACGTGTCAGACGTGTTTGAAACTTACCGGTTACCCGAAGGGCAGGAAGCGGAACTCTACAGAGCAACGCGGCTATGGAATTATCCGAAGGACAAAGAGCGCCCGACCAGCGACAATAAGAGGATTGAATTTTTTGCCAAGGCACTGGCCGGGCTGATGCTCGGAATTTCTCCCGCCACAGCGACGAAAAGGCTATCTCACTGGAAACTGCTGCAACTATGGAAGGTCCTAGACTAATTCTTCCGTGTGATTCCCTTGTTCACCTTGTAAGTGGTAAGATTCTCAGCGATTTAACGGGACTGCCCACCTGTCATTAGCAAGTGGAGCAGCCCCTGACCGCACGGAGATCGGACCTCCATGTCGGCTTCGCGCACCTTACCGCAATCGCCCGTTGTCTCGCAAATACCCCGCCACGGTACCCTCACAATTTCGGGCTTCTCTTTGAAAATTAGGCAAGTTTGCAACCACCTTTATATCGAAGATGGGGTGGGCATGAAGCGCAGGGCCTTCCGCCTTCCGCGTGTCGGCTCACGTTTGAAAAGACTGGTCTGCCTTTCTGATCATGGGTATGTGAGTTTGTCTGCGTTAGCATGGTTAAACGATATCGGAGCTTCCTTCATGTTCTTGGACCGTCGCGGCCGGGTTCGATTCATGACTGGACCAAGCGCATCGACAGACTCAAACATTCGACGGGCCCAAGCACAGGCGGCAAACACGGGCGTCGGATTAGAAATCTGCCGCACTCTCATCGATGCCAAGCTGCTGGGCCAAGAACGGGTGGTACGAGAACAATTGAACGATCCGACCACGGCAAACGTTATTGCAAATTTTCGGAATCGTTTGGAGAAAGCTGAAACCATAGAGCAGATTCGACTGTTGGAAGCACACAGCGCTGTCGCTTACTTTGGCGCGTTGCGAGGTGTTCCGGTACTCTGGTCCAAGGCGGACCGTCGTAAAATTCCCTCAAGGTGGTTGACCGTGGGAGCAAGACAGTCCCCGCTGTCTGGCGGGCCCCGCCTCGCTGTGACGCCCGTCCTTGCGATCATCAACTACTGTTCGGCAATTTTAGAAAGCGAAACGAGAATTGCAGTGAACTCACTCGGGCTTCTGCCGGACCTGGGACTAGGCTTACACACCGACGCTCCACATCGCGAATCTCTTTTGTACGACGTGCTCGAACCTGCGCGCCCGGACTTGGAAGGTTGGGTAATTAGTTGGGTCACGGAGGAACCCTTGTGTCGGGCCGATTTCTTTGAAACCTCAACAGGCTGCGTGAGACTCAAGTCTGATTTTTGCGCCCGTCTGTCTGAGATAGCGCCGACTCTAGGAAGGCTCGTTTCCCCTTGGGCCGAATATGTCCAGAGCGCACTTTGGCAGAGCACATCACGTTCGAAGTTTGCATGGCAACGCACCCCGGCAACCAGATTGACTCAACAGCATAGGCGTGAAGCTCGTGGTCAAGCTCCCTTTCCAGCAGTCGAGATGCCCAAGCCTGCCCGCGTTTGTCGCGGCTGCGGTTCGCCGATTCAACCCGGCAGAAGGTACTGTGTCCGATGCGCGAAACAAGAAACGCGAAAGAATTTCAAGGCAGGCCGGAAGGCGGCTCAGAACTCCGAACACCTTGCTAAGCGATCGGCCACGATGCGGACACATAAGATTGCAATCGACAATTGGACAGCCGCTGACCTTCCCCCGTGGCTTACTCGTGATGCCTATATCAATCGAATCGTACCCGCGTTGGCCCATGTCCCTTTGTCGCGAATCCGTTCAACGTTGGGAATCTCAGAGCCCTATGCCCGATGGATCAAAAACGGGAAGCGCATTCCTCATGCACATTTCTGGGCATCCTTGGCCCGGCTCACAGGGATTACTGCGTAGCATCATTCACCAGTTAGACCATAATCGACGCTAGATAAGACATAGATCATGATCGAGCTTTAAACATAGATAAACATCGATGGGAGCCGTAACCCTTTCTTTAACTGCTCGCATCAAATCCTATAGCAGTCATCATTACCTTGGAGAATGCGTGGTCCTTTGGCGAATGATTGAATAATTGAAATAAAAAGATAGAGGGTTACGGGTTATGGGAGAAAACACAAATGCCTTATGCTAACAAAGCCGACAAAGCGGCTCAGATGCGACGATACCGGGCAAGAAGGCGGATCGAAAGGAATGCCCGGCAGAATCATCCCACGAATGTCCTTGTTCAACGTTCGACGCCTACCATGCATACCCCACAGGTGCAGCGATCTGCTAAGGTTGAATCCCGACCGCCGTCCGCCCCGTCTGTTTTCGATGTGCTCAAGCAAGCGTTGAGCGGCAGTACGCCTAAGCCCGCTGTCGCCGCACCTCAGCGTTATAGGTCGATTGCCGAGATACCGCCCGAGCTACTAGCAGCCCATGGGATCACGCGGCAGGGGAATGCTCTGAACGCTCCGGCAGGAGTAGACGTAGTCGGTGTGTTGCGGATACTGCTCAAGTAGAATCGGGCTGAAACTTTCTGTTACAACCCGAACTAGATCATGTATTATAGAAGTAGTGGTACAGGTGCAAAGTCGTTAAAGAGACCCTACCGGGTAAGAATTCCGACTCTAGATTTTGTACTGAAGAATCCGAAGGAACCTGAGTAGGTCAGCCCTTCACACCCACGTCACCACCGTGGCACTTTTTAATAGGAGTGCTACGTGATGTCTGTGACAACTTCCAATCCTTCCAAATCTCAGAGACTCATGGTCGCACTCGCTTGCGACGTGCGAGAGACGATCAGCCGTTTAGCCCATGAAACTTCTCTCCCTGAGTCGCGCGTCGCTGCGGAGCTTATCTCTAAGGGACTAGGCCGTAAGACTGTAATCGCACTACCGACTGAAAGCGAGGCGAGATGATGAACACTATGACTAACAAGGAAATTGAATTGCTCAATGAAGCTCTGCGTTGGCTCGAACCTAACGAAGAGAATGAGTTACTGAAAGCGATTGCTCGCGATTACGCTCGACGTGATCCGCAACATTTTGAATCTATGTTGCGTTCTAGCTTTGCGACTATAACAGATGGTGAAGCTATCGAAGACCAATGAGCAGCAAGTCAACACAACCAGCAGTGCGGAACTCAGCAAAGCTGAAAGTGCTGCGCTTCCTTGCGAACGCAGGCGGATACGTGAGAGCTAATCGCTTGATGCCGCTCTTTCCGATTCATAATTTCCGCAACATCTACACCATCATGGCGCGTCTGCATCGTTGGGAATTGGTCTCACGCAGAAACGGACCCCTTGGCCTTGAGTGGGCGATCACGCAAAAGGGACGTGAGCGGCTCAGTTACTACATCAAGCAAGGTATGGGAGTAGCAGGATGATATGGCTCAAGGCTTTCTCTTGGGTAGCAGGATGACTGTGTCTCAGATGAACGCGGTGTGTCGTTTTCCCTCTCTCAAGGTCTTTTTCTGCCTCATCTTGGGCTGAATAACCCCATGCTACAATCCCAACCCGAGGGGGACACATGGCCAATTTGAACGCGCTGGAGTCTATAGTCTCGCAGTTGAGGGAACAACGAACGACTCTGGTAAATGAACTCAGACACGTAGACGCGGCTCTCGCAGTTCTCGGGAAGCTGGAAGGTGGACGGTACACAGAGCCGAGGCGACACGGTAGACGCAAGATGTCGGCTTCTGCTCGGAGGAGAATCAGTCTCGCGCAGAAGACACGATGGGCGAAGCAAAGCTCGACAAGTCGGGCGGGTATCAAACGGCACGTCTCCGCAGCATCGAGAAGGAAAATGGCGGCAGCTCAGCGAGCACGTTGGGCAAAGGTCAGAGCCAAACACACTGCACGGTCGTGAGACAATCGCTTAGTTGGAGGGACTAGCCGTGAAGTACAATGCCGACAAAGGTCAGGGCTAGGCCGTCGCTCTCGGCTGATTGTTCTCTATCAGGAACTCCCGTTCGCATTCCTCACAGGTGACCCATTTCAGGAGAATAAAATCCATTGGGGTCTCGACTCCTGTTAGGCAGCCGCAAAAAGGGCAGGCAAAAATCTTTCGATGCATCGCAGGGAGATTCATCATCAGCGCCTTCAATGTGTTGTCGAGTTCCTTCGTTAGTTGTTGAGTTCCGAAATGATTTTTTCGAGTTGTGGGACTGTGAACTCTAACGCCGGTTCTTCTTGTATTTTTGCAAGCGATACGCTTAACGGTTCTTGTTCTACACGGAAGACCTTTTCGCCGTCCACAAGGCAGATAGTCCCGATTTGTCTCCCGTCTCCGTATACTGCCGCGATGTCAGTGGTAGGAATTCCCGCCGTGACAATCTTTACTCCGTGGAACATGGCTCTCTCCTTTGGTTGTCCTGCGTCTTGGTTGAACAACTCCTGTTCCTTGGATTTGGTCTACCGTGTTTGAATTAAGCAGAGCGCCTATCGTGCAATTTCCCATTCCCCTCAATGCTGACAAGCCTCGCAACAGCGAGTCTCCTGAGACGCTCGACATGCTCACGAAGGCCGGATCGTAGGGCGGAAACGATCGCAGGCAATTCCGCTTCTTGCGCCGTCAAAGCTTTAGCGCAGAGTTCACGGATGCGATCTTCCAATCGCCGATGCATAGGACGGGGGGAGCCAGAGTGCCTGGCAGTTTCCCACATTCGCAATGATTGTTCGATACCATACATACTGTATTTTTACCTAAAATCGCTCGATTACTCGAACGGGACGATCTTCTTAGCCGGGTGTTCAGCGCAATGGCTGCTGAAAGGGCGAAGAAAGGGCGCAAGCTTGTGCTAACGCCTGGTTACAGCAACTATCCGTCCGGTAATATTAGGAGCTAGGGACGACTTCCCGGCAATCGAAGGGGCTGTATGAACAATCGGAAAATGCTGCTCCCGAACTTAGGACTAATAATCATCCTGTGTCTAGCCGCGTCGGGACGGAAAATCGACCAACCTATCTTAGTTGTCATTCAGCCAGAGGCGGAATATCTGGGGTCGGTCAGGGCTTCGATAACCAACCATTCGGCGCACAAGATTTGGTTTGCCTCGTGTCCAGACCCCTACACCGTACATGTGACGGATTCGAGCGGTGAGCTTGTCCCGTATAGGCCTCTGCAAAAAGGCCAAAT
>Ga0307479_10004228_pt1 | contig 13132 bp, 6 predicted proteins | sample atmos_gasesECM4C_FD_203743 | JGI IMG/M metagenome (GOLD analysis project Ga0307479, IMG submission 203743) | Hardwood forest soil microbial communities from Morgan-Monroe State Forest, Indiana, United States - atmos_gasesECM4C_515 | ecosystem: Environmental > Terrestrial > Soil > Temperate...
GGCACGGCTGAATGCCGCCGGGCTGGCCATACTGAGCACCTCCGTGAGCACGGTCAGGCTGCCGGTGAGGGTTTTTTCCAGAAGCTCTTTTTCCGACATGATCAAGCGATGCTGTGCGATGCCGGCGGTCAGAGTACGGGCCAGAGTTTCCTGGCTGCAAGGCTTGGTGAGAAAGCGAAAAATGTTTCCTTCGTTGACTGCGCTGAGAGCGGTTTTAACGTCAGCATATCCGCTGAGCATGATGCGGGTAGTGTCTGGAGCCAGGCCCTTCACTTTCGTGAAAAACTCGATGCCATCCATCTCCGGCATGCGCATGTCGGAGAGCACAACGGCATAAGGCCCGCGGGAGCGGATGGAGTTCAGCGCCGCCGCGCCGCCGACCGCGGTGTGTGTTTTGAACTCATTGTGCAGGACGCGCTCGTAGCCGAGAAGAACGTTGGGTTCATCGTCGACGAGAAGGATCAGCTCCGATATCTCTTTCATCCGACCTCGCTGCCCTTAATAACCTCGTAACTGTCGCTATTCTTCGGAAACATCGGCAAAGGGCAGGATTCTCTTTAATGATCGGCACTTTGGAGAAAGCAGGACCGGCTATTGTGAGCCATTGACGCCGAATCTCTGGTCGCTCATGCGAGCGAGGCCGGGGCGCGGCTGCCTCATGGGAGATAACACGGAAAGAGATCAAAATGGAATAAACTAGAGGCCGGCCGCGGCTGGGGTCGACTTTTCGCAGTATTTTCCTGAAATCAAGTTTTAGAAACGTTTTAGGACGTGATCAAAAATGCGCGTGAGCCCTGTTTGTGCCCAAGACATTCGTGCCGGCGTTTGGAGAATATTTTGTCGGCCTCTGCAGTTGGCAAGACCCAGTTTTGTGGTGATGGCGATGGTCTGCGGGGTTCTGGCGCAGACTGCCGCGCCCGCCAAAACCACACCACCCTCCGGCCGCGGACTAAAGCCAATCCTGGAATATATTTCGACCGCCTGGGACACCCTGACTCGTTCCATGACCGACTGCCAAAGCCTGGTCGACCCCAAGATAAAGGTGCCTCCCGTTTTGTATTTACCGGCGGACATAGCCGAGCCGGCAGCCGTTCAGAAACTTGCGAGCGACTGCAATGTTCGGGTTGAGCACTTGCCCTTTGTGATTCACCGGCTGGGGGAGATTGATACGAGCAAAATCCAAGCTCATGGCCTCCTCTATCTGGAAAACAAATATGTCGTTCCCGGCGGCCGCTTCAACGAGATGTATGGGTGGGACAGTTACTTTATTATCCGAGGGCTGCTGCGGGCGGGCCGAGTGGAATTGGCGCGGGGTATGGTGGACAACTTCTTTTTTGAAGTTGAGCACTACGGCGCGATGCTGAACGCGAACCGCACGTATTATCTGACGCGTTCGCAGCCGCCTTTTTTAAGTTCGATGTTTGTCGATGTTTATGACGCGCTGGAGAAATCGGGACATAAAGATCCGCGGTGGCTGGCAAAGGCCTATGCGGATCTGGAAAAAGATTACGAAACGTGGAACCGGGAGCCGCACTTGGCCGGCGACACGGGATTATCGCGCTACTACGATTTCGGAGAAGGGCCGCCGGCCGAAGCAGTGCAGGACGAAACCGGCTTTTACCGGAAGGTCGCCACGTATTTTTTCTTTCATCCGGCACACGCGGACAGCTACGTTCAGGAGAATCTGCCGGGAGCGGCGCAGTCAGCTGCGGGCTCGCTTTATTCGCTTCAGGTATGTGAAGTGCCGACAACGATGGCGCGCGCGGAGTGCGAAAAGCGGCGCGAATTCAAGCTGGGTTCCGATTACTACAAGGGCGACCGGTCCATGCGGGAATCGGGCTTCGACGTAAGTTTTCGTTTTGGACCGTTTGGTGCGGCGACGCATCACTACGCGCCGGTGTGCCTGAACAGCCTGCTCTATAAGACTGAAAAGGATATGGAGCAGATCAGCCGGTGGCTGGGGCATCCGTCCGATGCGGAGAAGTGGAGCAAGCGCGCGGAAGAACGCAGGAAGCTGATTACGCGCTATCTGTGGGATGAGAAGTCGGGATGGTTCTTCGATTACAACCTGCAAACTGGGGAGCGTTCGTCTTATCGCTACGCGACAACCTTCTATCCTTTGTGGGCCGGGTTGGCCACGCCCGAACAGGCGAAGGCTGTCGTCAAGAATCTTCCGGCTCTCGATCACCCGGGCGGTGTGGCTATGAGCACGGAGGAAAGTGAGGCGCAATGGGACCTGCCGTATGGCTGGGGAAACATTGAAATGCTGGTGATCGACGGGATGCGGCGGTATGGTTTCAAGGCTGACGCAGACCGGGTTTCGTACGAGTTTCTGTCGATGGTGGCGGAGAATTTCAATCGCGATGGAAATATTCGGGAAAAATATAATGTTGTGACGCGGTCGTCGGAGTCCCACGTGGAACTTGGTTATCAGATGAACGTTGTGGGCTTTGGCTGGACTAACGCGGCGTTCCTGGAATTGCTCCACGACTTGCCGAAGGATATGGAAGAGCGCCTGGAGAATGAACAGGACCAGCCGCTACCGCGCGCCGGCAAATAGATCACGTCTAAGGGCGAGAGTCCGACTTGCTCTGTAGTTGCTCGGCCAGTTTCAACTCATCCTCGGCCGCCTCTTTTTGCCCCATGTCGCGATAGGCCTGCCCGAGCAGGTGATGAGTAGTGGGATTGTTCGGGTCCATGGCTGCCGCTCTCTGCAAGGCGCGAACGGCCAACTCGAACTCGCCTTTCTTTTCCAGAACTTTTCCCATCAGAATGTAAGGACCGGTGGACGTGGCGTCCAGCCAGATGGAGCGCTGCAAGAGCCTTTCGGCGTCGTCGTATTTCTGCATGCGGGAGTAGGCATCGGCGAGCTTGTAATAGGTTGCAGCGTGCGCGGGATTGATGGCCAATTCTTTTTGAAACTCGGCGATAGCCTCCGGAACCCGCGACTTGAACAGGTACAACTCGCCCAGGAGGAAGTGAGTCAGGGGAAGCTTGGGGTCGAGGGTTGCAGCTTTCTGCGCGTATTCTTCCGCGATGGGATCGAACTCCTGCCGGAACAACATGCGGGAAGTAAACAGATAGCTGGCTGCCGAGTCTTCGGGCACGTCAAACATTCTTGCGAAAGCCTTTCGCGCCTGCGGATAGTTTTTGGTCTGGATGTAGCAGATGCCGAGGATGTAGGAAGCGTCAACATTTGCGCGCGGAAACCACGTCTGAACTTTTTCGAGCAGGGGAATGGCTTGGGCGGGATATCCATTCAGATAGTAAGAGAGGCCGAGCAACTGCGTGGCTTCGCTGTTGCTGGGATCGGCGGCGACGGCTTTCTTCAAAAATTCCACCGCTCTCACATAGTCGCCCTTTTTGTAGTAGGCGATGCCGAGTTCAAGATCGAGACCTTTCGTGTTAGGGGCGGTCGCTTCTAAGGTTTCCAACTCCGCGATGGCGTCGTCGAGTTTGCCCTGCTGCATAAGGTTGCGGGCGTGAGAGAAGTCTGGGCGGGTCGAGAGCGATGGAGTTGTTTGCGCGCTGGAGTTTTGGGTTGTGGGCTGTTGTGCGACGGAAAGGGAACAGAAGGTTGCAGCTGAGTAGCAAGCCAGAAAGAGGTTTCGGAGGTTTCTGCTAAAGACCATACGGAGGTAGATTACAACGATTTGAAAGAGCTTCCCAAGGAGGTTGTCGGCCAAAAATTAAGAGGGAGTCTCGAAAGACTCCCTCTGGTAAACAAAGTTCTCTCGAACCTAGAAGGTGAAGCGCAGAGCGAACTGCAGTTCACGCATTGTGGTTCCAGCTTCAATGTCAGTGATCCGTCCGTTGTTGCTGGAGAGAGAGGTGTTTTGGCAATCGACGCAATTGTTCGCGCCGTTGTTTCCGCTGAACGCGTAGACCGGGTGGTTGAAGATATTAAACGCGTCCATGCGGAACTGTGCTTTGACCCGCTCCACGATCGGAATGTCCTTGGTCACCGACAGATCCGAATAGAACCCTGCCGGGCCTCGGAGCGAGTTATAACCCGCGTTGCCAATGTTCCCTTTTCCAGCGTCCGTAAAGGGCCCTCCTAGTGACGTCAAAGGAGTGAAATATTGAATAAAGGGCGCTCTCCCCGCGGGCGTCTGAAGCGATCCCGGACCCATGTGAAAGGAACCCGAGCCCTTGTTCGGCCGGCAGATGCCCACGTCTTGCTCGCCGCCGCACTCGTTGGTGGTGGGAGTCCACGGCAGACCGCTGCTCCAGTTGGTGGTGTTGGTTACCTGCCATCCTCCAACCAGGTAATCCACAGCGCGGTTGGAATTGCCAAGGAACGGCTTGCCCTTGCCGAAGGGTAATGCGTAAACCGTGTTAATCACGAACACGCTGTTGCGCACGAAGTCGTTGGGGCCGTATGCGATGGGATGACTGATCGCATAATAGTTATTGTTGTAAGCATCGGCGTGCGCGTAAGTGTAATGAGCGATGAACTGGAGGCCCTGGGCAAATCGCTTGTCGACCTTCACTTCAAACGCGTTGTATTCGCTGCTGGCGTCGTTGCCGTAGTAGTTGCCGAGATCATCGGCGATTCCCGAACAGGTTTCTGGGAATACATTCAGGTTCGGATGGCACAGGGGGCGTCTGACGCTGGACGGGTATGCGGAATTGGGAACGGGGTTGAGAGGATCAATAGCCCCGTACAAGAACATCGACACCGGGTTGATGTCGTAGTTCGGACCATCTCCCGAAAATCCATGTGACCCCTTGTTTCCGACGTATGCAACCTCCGCCGAGATTGTGTTGGTGACCTGGCGCTGGACTGTCAAGTTCCACGCGTCCAAGGTCGGCAAAACCTGTTTTATCGGGCGAATGTGTACGCCGCTATCTTGGCCATTCAGGCTGCCAAAAGTGATTTGTCCGTTGGCCGGAATCGCCGGAAACACGGGAGCGATGGGCCCCTGCGCAAGGTTGAAGACCGGGATCTCGTTCGGATTCGCACCCGCGATAACTGCGGAGGCGTCAATATTCTGCTTGATAAGCACTGGGAGGTTCTGGGTCACAGTGTGTCCGAAGTTTGATCCGAACACTCCGATGTCATAGCTCCGTCCGTAGCCCATGCGCAGAACCGTCTTTGGCGTAAGTTGATAGGCGATTCCAAGACGAGGGGCGAAGGCGTGGTACGTATTCTCCACATTGCCGTTCAATCCGTAGGGTCCAAACCCGGCGACACGAATGACCCCGGTACCACCGTTGTCTACGATGTTGGCAAACCCTCCGTAGCCTTTGGCGAGCACTGACTCAGGAGTGTAGATTTCCCAGCGCAATCCGTAGTTGACGGTCAGCTTTGACGTCATCCGGTAGGTATCCTGACCGTAAAAGAACAGACGCTTCTGGCGTTCCGCGGCGTTGTTGATGTTGGTGAGAGCAGGATTAGTGACATAACGTGCCAACAAAGTGACGTCGCCAAGCAAGAACGTTGCCAAGTCCAAGCCGCCAATTGGTAGAGGCGTCGTGAGCGTCCCGTTAACCTGATTGGACGTCGCAAGCGGGCTGAAATTGTATTCGCCGGTGCGATTGTTATCGCTGGGGATCCGCAGGTTGCGAGCGTAGCGAACGTCGGCTCCGAATTTGATGATGTGATTGCCCTTGGTCTTGGTCCAGTTGTTGACGAACTGGAATTGATCTTCGCGCTCTGTGAGTGGGCAGTTGCAGCGGGCTACACCAAGGCCATCACCAAAGCTGGATATAGTCAAGGCACTGCCGTTGTTGTTGGTTCCAGCCTCCCCCGTGTTCGGGTCTGGGCCGAGGAGGAATGCACCCAAGCCGGCGGTTTTGGGATCGCTGGTATTTGCGTTCGGGATTCCAAAATTAGTCATCGGAGTGCCGCCGTCGGGTTTTTGGGTCTGCGGATTGTATTTGAACCATCCGAAGCGGAAATCTGTAAGAAGTGACGTGCTCAAAGTTTTGGTAAAACCCGTCGACAAGCTGTAGTTGTGAGTGATGGAACTGCCAGCCAGCCCGAGCAACCCGGTACCAGGACCACCCAGGGCACCCAGAGATCCTACACCCGACAACTTGAAGTAATCCAAGCTGAAACGGCCAAAAACGTTCAGGGTTGAACTGGCCGCAAAGTCAATGCGCGTGTCGAAACTGTTTTGGCTGAAGGGAGCGGATCCGGACTTGGTGTAGTTGTTGAACAGGCTCCCATTTTGGGGAGCGGGGAAGAGGGCCAGAATTGCCGCCGCCTGCGGAGAGACGTCAGAAATCGGAATACAGTTTCCGGAGCACAGGCCAGCTGGTCCGAACGGGGCCCTGTTCCCGCCGTTTCCCGTGAGGGTAGCGTTCGGGTTGGTGGGGCCTGGAGTTGGATTATAAACCTGTCCTCCGCCGGCGAGCCCAGCAGCGAGATACTCGCTCAAATTACAGTATCCCGGGCTGGCGCTGGTGGCGTTGGTAGCTGGGTTGCACGTCTTTTGCACCAGATCCGTCGGAATCGTTAATTGATTCGTGATGCCGTTGGACTGGCGAGTTCCCTGGTAGTCTCCAAAGAAGAAGAGCCTGTTCTTGATGATCGGGCCGCCAACTGACCCCCCGAATTGTTGCCATCGGGATGACGGAATCAATGGCCCCGTGACTCCGGGTTGAGGATATTGTGTGAAAGGATCGCGCGCTTGCGTTGCATCGGTCCTTCGGAACCAGAAGCCGCTGCCGTGGACGTCATTGCTGCCAGACTTCGTTTGCGCTGTCACGACGCCGGCTATCGCTTTGCCAAATTCGGCGTCATAGTTCTGTAAAGCGACTTTCGTTTCCGTCACCGCGTCCAGATTGGGATTGACGACGATAATTCCCAAGATGGGGTCCTGATTGTCAGTTCCATCCAATTCGTAGGCGGTGCCACTGAAATGCTGGCCTTGAACAAAAATCTGCTGGCTGCCTTGCGGGTTCTCTGTGGCGGCGTGGCCCCACCCGAGTTTTTGTGTTCCGGGGGACAGCAGCTCAAAGCTGGTGAAGTTGCGATTTAGTATCGGCAAGTCCTCAACGTACCGTTCGTTGTACTCGATGGCTACGTCGGCGCGGTCGGTCTTGAGTTGCGGCGCTTCGGCGGTCACCTCGACTTGCTCGCTGGTGGATCCCACCTGGAACTGGCCGTTCACGTCGCTACCGGCGTCAGCATTTACGATGACGTCCTTGAATTCGAGACTCTTGAATCCCGCGCCTTCAACGTGGACTGTGTACGTGTCCGGAATCAAGTGAGTGACGCTATAGTTACCGCTGTCGTTCGTTGTGGTCGTCTCTGAAGTGCCTTTGCGCTGGTCGGTCACCGTAACCTTGGCATTCGCAACGGCGGCGCCGGTGGGATCTGTGATTGTGCCAAGAATGCTGCCGTAGACCGCTTGCGCGGATGCTTTTGATGTCCAGAGACCGCAGAGAAGAGCGAGTGCTGCCACAACCGCGACGAGTGACCTCTTCATGAACTTCCTCCTCATACCTTGGGAAACTTGCTTTGGGAAACCTGGCCCCGCAAATACACACACACACACAGACTGTTACCGTGTGGCCTGCAATTCCTAGTGCAAAAGAACTATTGGTTTAAGTTTCATTACGTTTTATACCGTTACACTTGTAAATTGCTTAGCCTCCAGTAAGATACAAGGGTAGGTTACCTCTCTGTCACATGGCATTAGCACACGGTTTCGCAATCGGACGGGAGCAGTGCTTCCAGCAAATAGATAGGCTTATTAAAAGTCATAGCCTCAGCGGGTCCGAATCGCTTTGCAAACTGCTCCGATACCTGGCGGAACACTCCCTTGATCACCCGGGCGTGGCGCTTAAGGAATATCAGATTGCCACCGAGGTATTGGGGCGGTCTGGTGGATTTGATCCGCAAAGCGACTCCACGGTCCGAGTACAGGCGGGACGACTGCGGTTGAAACTGGCCGAGCATTACGCCCATGAAGGCCAGGAAGATCCCATTGTGGTGGAGTTGCCCAAGGGGTCGTACTCGCTTACTTTTCATGTGCGCACTCCGGGTGGCCAATTGCCAGCTGGCCTGGCACTTGAGAAGGAGAGCGGCGGAGGCAACTCGAATCGCGGCTGGGCCGTTGCGGTAGGCGCTCTTTCGGTGCTGCTGGTCGCCGCCCTGATCACAAGTGCGGTGCTGTGGTCGGGACGATCTCGAAGCCAAGCCGGAGCAAAGGAGCCTGCGCCGGCTGCCTACCGGATTTTCTGGAGCCGCTTTGTGACCGCTCCGCAGCCGCCGTGGGTAATTTTCAGTAACGCCAACTTTGTGGGGCGTCCGCAAACGAACATGCGTTACTACAACCCCTCGACCGATTCGCGGGAGGCGATCCTCGACCATTACACCGGGGTGGGTGAGGTCCTGGCGATCCACGAACTGGACCGGGTTTTCGGCCTGCTCAACCGCCAACTTCGAGTGAAGCGCGGGGCACTGTTTTCCCTGGATGATGTCAGGAACAACGATCTGATCTTTATCGGCTCCCCTGCGGAGAATTTGACCCTGCTGGAGATCCCCGGAACGCAGGAATTCATTTTTCAGAAGGTGAACACCGGAACTCGCAAGGGAGACGTGGAGGTGATCAACGTACATCCGGCGGCCGGAGAGTCGCAGGTTTTCCTGGCCAGCCCTTCCAGCCAGTCGGTGAACGAGGACTATGCGATCGTCGGCTTGAAGCCAGGATTGGACCCGTCGCATTCGATGTTGATCCTGGCGGGAACTACCACTGTAGGCACCCAGGCGGCTGCGGAGTACGTTTGCCGGGAAGATTCTCTGACGGAACTCCTGCAGCGCCTGGGTGTGTCAAAGGCCGGTGGGATTAAGCCGTTTGAGGCGCTGTTGCACGTGAAGGTGACGCACGGAGTTCCGGTGATCACCGATCTTGTAGCCGTGCGCAAGGGGAGCAATTGAGATGAGATCCCGACCCTGATCGTTGGGCTAGTGAACTGGGCCGACAGGCGCAACGAGATGAGGATCCAACTCGGTGGCTTTTTTATACTCTGCGCTGGCTTCTTCCTTTAATCCCTTCTGGCTAAGGGCCAAACCGAGTTCGTAGTGCGCCAGGGCATAGGAGGGCAGCGAGCGGGTGGCGGCGCGGAACTGCGAGATGGCGCCATCGAGATCGCCGGCAGCAAGTAATCGGCGCCCGGAATTGGTAGCGAAGGTCGCGGCCTGCTGATCAGTTTTCTGCTTGCTCATCGCTGCCCCGGCTTTGCTTTCGGCGGCGGCTCCGGCCGAATCGCCCAATTGGCGAAGTACCGCAGCTAACGTGGTGTGCGCGCCGGCGAAATCGGGATCGAGGCGAATCGCTTGCCGCAAGGCGTCGGCCGCTTCCTGTAGTTTGTTCATCTGTTTCAAGACTGTGCCTAGCGTGTAGTAAGCCTCGGCATAGTCCGGCTGAATTTGGATGGCCTGCCGCAACTGTTCCGCCGCGGCGGGAAAATCTCCCGACTGCCAGAAAGTAACTCCCAGGCTGTAGTATGCGTCCGCCAACTTCGGATCGAGGCGAATCGCCTCTTTCCATTCGGCGATGGCCGCGGGCAGGTCGTCTGAAAGTTTTAGCGCCAGGGCGAGGTTGTGATGCAAGCTAGCGGACGCGGGATCGAGCTTGAGAGCGGCGCGGAACTGGGAAATTGCAGCGGCGAAATCCGTCTTTTGCAGGTATGCCGTACCCAGGTTTTCTATGAATCCTGCGTCGTCGGGATGAAGACGACTCGCTTCCTGAAATTCTTTGATGGCCGCATCGGCGTCTCCAGCTTGCAGCAGGGCAAGCGCGAGATTGTTGTGGGCTTCGGCGTCGGCAGGCGTGAGTGCGACAACTTTCTTGAAGGCGGCCGCGGCGCGTTCGGGGTCTCCTCGCCGCTGGAGCAGCAGGCCAAAGCGCGTCTGCATAGGAGCGGCATTGGGCTGAAGTTCGGTGGCATGTTCGTAGCATCGCAGCGCTTGGTCGCGATCGCCCTGCGCTTCAAGCAAGGTGCCGCGGTAGTACCAGGCGGTTGCATCCTTGGGGTCGAGTTGCAGTGCGTGACCCAGAGCCTCTTGCGCTTTCTTAGGTTCACCTTCGCTGGAGAGCGCCGCGCCGAGATGCAGATAAGCGGGCTCGTAGTCAGGGTTGAGTTTTAGAGCTTCCCGAAATTCGCTTTCGGCGTCAGCGAATTTCAATTCCTGCGCGAAGAGCGATCCGAGATCGTCATGCAACTCGCCTTGTTTTGGAGCAAGAAGAATCGCTTGCTTGAATTCCGCGATGGCATCATCAGTTTTATGTTGGAGGCTAAGAGCGCGTCCCAGCGACTGGTGAGCTTGCCACTGTTGCGGAGCGAACTGTACAGAGATGCGAAACTCGGTAATCGCCTCATCGAGGCGGCCCTTCGTTTGCAACGCCTGAGCGAGATAAGCATGAGCTATCGCCAGGGACGGGCGCAGTTCGACCAGCCTGCGAAAGTGGACGATGGCATTATCCACGTCACCTTCTTGCAGCAATACCTGGGCAAGCATGTTTTGAGCGTCGGCATCGCGGGGATTGAGTTTTACCACCTTTTGGAAAGCATCTCCGGCGGCCGGTAAATCGCCGCGTTTGAATGCGGACAGCCCTGATTGATATGTCGTGGACGCCTCGGAAGTCGCAGGCTGTGCCTGAGGCATTCCACTTGCAAGCCCACAGACGAGAGCCACGACAAGCAAACTGCCGGATAGAGGGAAGACACGCATCGACATTAAAGCGAGCTGGATTTACAGGATAGCATTGACCATTTTCACCGAATCAACCTACCATTCGAAACAGATCATGCGATTTCAGGCTCCGTCGTCGATAGCCCTGTGCTCCTTCCTCAGGCCTGCTTTTCACAGTTTTATCCAGAGCTGGATCTTGTTCTTTCTGGCGGGCGCGTGTTGCGGCCAGCAAGCGAAGCCTTCAAACACCGCGTCCGTTAAGCCAATCGCCAATTTCATCGATATCGCCGAGAAGGCTGGGCTCACCATGCAAGAGATTTTCGGCGGCATCGAGACCAAGAAATACATTATCGAAACCACGGGCACGGGCGTGGCGATCTTCGATTATGACAACGACGGCTGGCCTGACATTTTCCTGGTGAACGGAACCCGGCTGGAGGGATTTCCTTCTGGCGAAGCTCCAAGCAATCACCTATATCACAACAATCACGACGGAACCTTTACCGACGTCACTGTGAAAGCCGGCCTCACCGCGACGGGCTGGGGGCAGGGCGTGTGCGTTGGCGACTACGACAACGACGGCTGGGAAGACTTGTACGTTACTTACTATGGAAAGAACCGGCTGTACCACAACGACGGCGGTGTGTTCACAGAAGTTGCCGAGAAAGCGGGAGTTGCGGGCTCGGGAAAGGGGTGGGGTTCAGGGTGCTCGTTTGTTGACTACGACCGCGACGGCAAGCTCGATCTGATCGTAACGAACTATGTGGACTTTGACCTATCCACAGCTCCCGCGCCGGGGCAGCGGGCGACGTGCTTGTGGAAGGGTGTCGCTGTCATGTGTGGCCCGCGCGGGCTGCCAGGTGCGAAAAATATTCTCTACCACAATAAAGGTGATGGCACTTTCGAGGATGTAACCACGAAGGCGCACATTGACCGCACCGACGGACATTATTCATTCAGTGTTTCCACGTTCGATTTCGACGAAGATGGCTGGCCCGATATTTATGTCGCCTGCGACAGCACTCCCAGCATTTTGTACCGCAACAACCATGATGGAACCTTTACCGACGTTGCGGTGACGGCAGGGGCGGCCTTCAACGAAGACGGTCGCGAGCAGGCCGGCATGGGAACGTCGGTCGCCGACTACAACGGCGACGGTCATTTGGACATCTTCAAGACAAACTTCTCCGACGATACTTCCACTTTGTATCGCAACAATGGCGATGGGACGTTTACCGATGCGACCTCTGCGGCAGGATTGGGTTTGTACACGCAGTATCTGGGCTGGGGCACGATGTTTCTCGATTTCGACAACGACGGATGGCCCGACCTGATCCTGGCGAACGGGCACGTGTATCCAGAGGTCGACAGCCAGCACCTCGGCAGCAGTTATAAAGAGCCTCGTATCCTGTATCACAATAATGGAGACGGGACGTTCAGCGACATTTCTGCATCGGCAGGCTCAGGCATCACCACTCCGGCGTCCTCGCGCGGGCTGGCAGTGGGGGACTTGTGGAACGACGGCAGGATTTCAGCGGTTGTGAGCAACATGAATGCTCGGGCCAGCTTGCTGGTCAACCAGATCAGGACCGCCAATCATTGGATCGCGATTCGCACGGTCGGAACCAGGTCGAATCGAGATGGAATCGGGGCGCGGATTACGCTGAGAGCGGGATCGCGAATGTGGGTGGACGAGGTTCGGAGCGGTTCCAGCTATATTTCCAATAGCGATAGGAGAGTGCATTTCGGGCTGGGAATGGTGGCCAAAGTCGACTGGATTGAAATCCGCTGGCCGAGCGGCCTGATCGAGCGGTTTGCGGATTTGGGCGTGGATGCGATTCACACCTTGAAAGAAGGATCAGGCAAAGCAGTGGAGGCGGGCGAGAAGAAGATGTGAGGATGATCCCGATTCTTTCCCTCGCAGCGGGTTCCCGCGCAAAAAGCGCACCAACCGCAGGGCATCGGACCACATCCAAGCTCCGTGGCTAAACCATCCAAACCCGAAGATCCCGTGCCCGTGACCTCGTCGATGCCGATGGACATTCCCGAGAAGCAGAGCACGCTGTTCAGTGACGTGCTGCTGCTACTTGAAGAAGAACAGTTTCCTTACGCGGTTTCGGGTGCGTTCGCTTTGAGACAGCACACCGGGATCTGCCGCTTCACCAAGGATCTCGACTTGTTCATGACCGCCCCCACCAGTCGCGGGATGTTGTCCTTTCTGGAGCAACAGGGGTTTACGTGCGAGGTGCGGGATCCGGTATGGCTCTCCAAGGTGCACAAGGGAGAATTTTTTATCGATCTCATCACCGGCATGAGCAATGGCGTAGTCGTGGTGGAAGACTCGTGGATCGAGAGAGCGCGGCCGGCGATCGTTCACGGCGTTCGGACTCGTGTGCTGGCTCCGGAGGAGTTGGTGGCATCGAAGATTTTCGTGGCGAAGCGGGAGCGTTTCGATGGCGCCGATATCGCCCACATCATTTA
>Ga0307479_10004229_pt1 | contig 13131 bp, 12 predicted proteins | sample atmos_gasesECM4C_FD_203743 | JGI IMG/M metagenome (GOLD analysis project Ga0307479, IMG submission 203743) | Hardwood forest soil microbial communities from Morgan-Monroe State Forest, Indiana, United States - atmos_gasesECM4C_515 | ecosystem: Environmental > Terrestrial > Soil > Temperate...
CCTCCGCGTCCACTTTCCTTGCACCTGATTCACGCGGGCTTCATTGTGCGCGATCGCGCGGCCATGGAACATTTCTACAAAGATATTCTCAGCTTCCGGCCGTACTGGCATGGCGGGATGAAACACGACCAAGACGATTGGGTGGCTCTGCAGGTGCCCGACGGCACGGACTGGGTCGAGTTCATGCTCAACATTTCTCCCGACGCCGGCAAACACACTTTGGGCGTAATGAATCACATCGCGTTGGGCGTGCCAGACATCCATGCGGTGCAGAAACTGCTTCTAACCAACGGCATGAAACTGACGGAAGAACCGAAGATCGGTCGCGACGGCAAGTGGCAGTTGAACGTGTACGACCCCGACGATACGCGAGTAGAGTTTATGGAGTTCACACCCGTCGAGCAACCGTGCTGTTCGGAGTTTACGGGACCGCATCCCAAGCCATGACGCCGATTGGAAACTGGAAATTGGAAAATCACAAATTGGACCCCGATGATGCCTCGACTTGTCATCGCGAGGGCGGTGTTGGCCTGAGCGATCTGCTTGTTCCTCGGCTCGCGGCAGAAGGCAGTTTCCTCGGTTCGCTCGGACCAATTCTATTTGGATGCTCGCGCGCGCCGCAGAACAGCGAAAAGAACCGGCCTAAAGACCGGCCTCTACGGGTGGCGATGCGCGCCCTCCGTTCTCTGTGTGGTCTGTGGCTCTGTTGCATTCCCTTCTTTCTTTTTTCTCCAGCACCCGTCGCCGCGCAATCGCTCGACAAGCCTTCCGTCAACATCGACGAGGACGTGACTGCATTCGCCTTCGCGCCAGACGGGCGGGTGGTGTACTCGGTGCGGCGCATGTTCAAAAACAAAAAATACGACATGGAGCGCGATGACATCTGGATCGCGGACGGCAACGGCGGGCGGCGCCACCGGATTTTTCAAGGCGAACACTTTACGGTGATGAGGCCGTTCACGCCGGCGGACGGCGAGAGCTCCGAAGAGAGCGAGGACACCGGCAAAAAGAGCAAGCGCGGCAAGCAAGCGCCCAGCGAACGGGACAAGCCCCTGACTCCACCGTTTACCTATCTGGTGGAAAGCTTCAATTTTTCGCCGAACGGCCGCTTGGTGCTGGTGGGACTGCTGAGCAGCACCATCACCGCGGAATCCAGCCACCCCCAAGACGAGCGCATGACGCTGGTTCTGGATGAATCGGGCCGCGAGATCAAGTTGAGCGGCGACAACGCGGTGATTCACAACTCCAAAGACGCAACCTGGCTCAACGACAACCAGACCATCGTGTATCTGACCGAAGCGGTCGAGCCGAACATGCTGTTCTCGTTCCGGTACGCGAACGTGAAGACCGGGCCGGCGGGCCCGGCGTTCGAAGGGCGAACGTTCATCGCGTCGGCGCCAATCCCGCACATCAATTTCGCGATTGCCATCGAGCGCGACAGAAATATGTCCGGCCCTGCGCGATTACTGCGGCTGGACCTGCTGGCACAGGACGACAAAGAGCTGGCAACTCTGGATGGATACGAGACTGGATTATCTGTTTCACCGTCGGGCAAACGCGTCGCGTATTTTATCGACAAAGAAGTGCTGGAGATTCGCGACATTCAGAACCCCAATCGCCTGGCGCGGGTGCGCATTGGCCTCGGCGCAATTCAGTGGTCGGCGGACGAGACGCATCTTCTGATCAAGCGTTCGCCGGAACACCGCTCGGGCGAACTGGTGTGGGTTGCGTTGCCGCCCCTGGCAGGACTGACAGGCGGTCGAACCGATCTGATTCCAGTGATTCAGCCGGACCCGCAGCAGATTTTGCACGGGCTGACGTTCCGGGATTTTGGCATTTCGCCCGACGGGCGAGTGTTGGCTGTCGTGCCGCCAGGAAAACGAAATTTACTTTTGTTTCCATTGCCCGCGCCATGAGCCTATTTCCCCATAGTCCAAATTTCAAAAGCCAGTGATCTCAACGTCAGAATTCGCGTGATGCGTAGGTTGAGACACTTCGCCCGCCTTCGGCGGAGTCAGGATGACAATTTGATGGTGTGGTTGCCCAGGAGTCCTACACAGGCGCGGAGCAACAAGCCGGACGACACACGGAACTACGGATTAGGAGGGAGGGCAAAGCTGGCGGCGGCTTCCTCGACGGTGGCGAAGGTGGGAACAATCTTGTTGACCTTGGTCTGTTCCAGGCTGCGCGCGATCAGAAGCGGCGGGGACGCCAGGCGCAGGCCCCCGCCGGCATTTTTCAATTTCTTGGAGCAGAACACCACGGTGCCGATGGCCGCGCTGTCCATGGTGACGACTTCGGACAGATCAAAAATCACCCGAGTCTGTTTTTCTTCGATGATCGAGTCCACTTCGGCCTCGAGCACACTACACTCCTGCCCACAATGGACGCTGCCCTTGAAGGCGAGCACGGTCACGCCCGGCTGAAGCTCATGTCTGGTGAATCGCAAGGACACTAAGCAGATCGCTCCCGGCACTTCGCTAAAACGCAATACCGACAATTCCAGATCTTAGACCCGCAAAACTGAACCGGCGGAATCCTAGGCCTGAGCAGTACCCGCAGAGACAAACGCTGCAACCGCTTCGCTGACCGACGAATGGCCTGGAATGACGCGGTCCATCTTGGTGAGCTTCATGCTGTAATCGACCATGGGCTGGGCGCAAGCCATGCGCAAGCCCCCGCCGGCATTTTTCAGCTTCGCAAAGCAGCGCACGATTGCGCCAATGGCGGCGCTGTCCACGTGGGTGACTCCGGTCATATCGAAAATGACTCGAGTCTCCTTGGCGCCGATCAGCTCACTCACCTGCTGCTCCAGCCGCGTACACTCCGGCCCGCAATGGATGCTGCCCTTGATTTCCAAGGAAGTCAGTCCGGGCTCAATCTGCTTCTTTGTGAATTGCAGAATCATGATGCAGCGCCGTCCTCCCCCTCGTATGGGAACTGCCGGATTAATCGTACACAATCGCCGAGCGCGGAGAAAAGCGAATTGCCCCAGCCGCACGGCACAAAGGAAGCAGTCTTCTGATTTACCGGGCGATCCGCTTCGGCGTAGAAGCGAACCCGCTGGCCCTGCGGAGGCACCGCGTACTCTTTGACTGTAATCTCGAAAGTAACGTCCCCGGAAGGGCCGCGCTTCACAATAGAGAAGTAATGGTACTGGGTAAGCAGCTCATACGGCTCAACTTGAACATAAACCCACTCACTCATCCGTACGCTCCCCGCAACAAGGAATGGGCCGGATACTAGGCCACCTGCACGTCCAAGTCAACCGCAGAAGCGAAATTTGGAAATTGCGGCACTTAAGGCGCGCCAGAATCAGAAGCTTTCCGGTTTGTAATCGCCTCCACGAGCGCGCAGCGCGAAATATTCGTTGATAGGCCGGTCGTCGCGCAGCGGTGGAGTGCCAGGCGAACGCTGGACCAGGGCGTCAATCGAGACAACGTCGGGAATCAGGACCTGGAACTGCTGCTCAGCGGTATTGTACGGCCCCCATTCCACAAAATCGGCCACGGCCCTCGCCGGCAAGCGCGACGCGAGCTCCGCGGGAGTGCGAACTGGGATCGGCTGCATGCTCGCCAGGTAATGAATGCCCGGGTTGCCGGTGTAGCGAAAAGTCCGAATGTATGGAAAAGAATTCCTCAGCGCTTGGGCGACTGCGGACTCGGTGGCGCGATCGCCTTCCGGAATCCACTGCTGGAAGATGCCGCCGGTGCGCAAATGCTGCTTCACCAGTGCGTAGAACTCTTCCGAATAGAGAAGGCTCGAGCCGGCGGCGGGAACTGGGGGCGGCGGATCGACGATGATCGAGTCAAAAGTTTTCGAAGTGCGCTCGAGAAAGCGGCGGCCGTCGTCCGTTACGATATGAGCCAGCGGCGAAGCAAGAACTTCGGGAGCGTCCGCATGAAAATAGGGAAACAGTTTCGGAACGCTGGGAATCAGGTCGACCACGGTGGTATCTACACCCCAGGAGAGCGAGGAGCGGAAGGTGGTGCCCATGCCGAAGCAGATCACCAGCGTGTTTTGCGGTTGATTCTGGTGGGAAGCAAGCGTGAGGTGCGCCATGACCTTGGTGATCAGGGTCAGCGAGGTCATGGGGATGCCGTTGACGAGCAGCTGCTTCTGCGCCAGTGGGCCGAAGCCGGTGGCGATCACCGTGGCGCTACTGTCACGCAGCACGATGCGCCGCGGAAAGATGGTTTCGAAATCATTGGTCCAAAACAGAATGACCATGGAAGCTGCGATCATGGCGTAGGCCGCGACGCGCAGCAGCGGACGAGTCAGATTGGCGCCCACCGGAAACGCCGGCATGACCAAATACGGCGCGATGAAAATCAGCAGCGAGTACCGTTCACCAACCACCGGCAGCAGGATGAAACCCGCAACCAGCGGCCCGAGAATGCAGCCAAGCACGTTAACGGCATACGCGCGACCGGCCCGCCCGGGATCGCCCAGCGACCAGCGATCGACCAACATTGGGGTGAGAAATCCGATAACGCAGGAGACCGGCATAATCCCAAAAAACACGCACAGCGGCGTCGGGAGCTTCCACGCCACGCGCAGGTCGGTCATCAGGAGCGGAAGCAGGCCGAGCAGCGAAATGGAAATCCACGCGAGCCGGCTCTCGATGGCGTTCCAGTGGCTCCAGAAGCGATAGATACGGGAGCCGGCGAAGGTGGCAAACAGATAGGACGCCAAAATCAGGGCGAAGGAATAGACCATCGGGCCGACTCTTGGCGTGTAGAGGCGTATCCAGACTACTTCCATGCCCATGGTGGTTAGTCCGGAAAGGAACAGCAAAATCAGAATTCCCTTTTGCGTTACCGGAATGATGCCATTCGCTTGCTCCGCACTGGCGCTGGGCGCCGTAACTGATTGGGTCGCGCCGAGAGAAAGGATCACCGCTCCCAGGGCGACGCTGAAGTTCAGCACGGTGCCGATGTGCAGCGTTCCGCGAAAACCGTAGGTCTCGATAAACAGTAGTGGGATCAGAGCCCCGGCAACGGCGCCGACCAGATTTGCGACGTACAGAAAGCTAAAGGACTTTTGCGACGCGGTGCGCTGATCGCGGCGGATGGCGTACATCGCCAGCGGAATGGTGGCACCCATGCAAGCGCACCACGGAGTCAATGTCAGAGCCAGCCATGCGCCAGCCACCAGGTAGTACGCGCCGGATGAAATTCCGACCTGCCCGGACATGTGCTCCAGCAGGCGGTGTCCCCAAAGCAGTTGCGTCGGAACCACCAGAGCAGAAATGCCAATCAGCAGTTCGCTAACCGCGTAGAGCCTAAGCGGCGGAAACTGCGAGCGGTCTTCATAACGGCGGACCAACGCGCCGGCAGCCCAGGACCCAATGCCAAGGCCGGCCATGAACATCGAGAGAACGATGGAGACCAGCGGCGTAGTGACGCCGAATTGCGCCATCGACAGGCGCAGCCAGATCAACTCGTAGAGAATGCCGCAAAATCCAGAAACCAGAAAAAACACAAAATACCAGATCACGTTCACCGCCTTCGCTTACGTAACGTTTTTGCAATCCGAAGCTTCGGTCGTAATTTCTATTAGAAGTATCCCCGAAACTGCCTGGCTCCCGATTTGCAGCGAGGGACAGCCGTGCCCTGCTCGTTACTCCGGTAACGTTTAGGAATCAAACAGCGGGATCGAGAGGCGTTGACGAACTCTGAATGTGAGTGACTTGTAGTCCGCCAATTCGCGCAGTACCATCACCCGTGAGGCGCTATGTTTAAACTATTTTGCGAAGGATGCCTGGTCGCCACCGTGATTGGCTCCGCCTTTCGCTTCACCATGCTAGCCCATGGGCTCTCCAGGGCGAAACTCCTGCCGTTAAGTTGGAGCCGATGGCTGCACGGCGATAACTCCTCACGCAAAGCACGCTGACCTGGAATCTGGCGTTCCCGGGCTGCTCAACCCGCAGAATCCCCGCGATCCGGCCAGGGATCACCTTGACTCGCCCAGAATTCATTCCTATGCTGTTGCTGCTGTCCCCACCTCAGCCCTCATCACAAACCTTGCCAAGTTCTTCGAAAGGATTTCTATGCCCGGAACAAAGCTGGTTCGTCCGGCCGCGTTCGTTCGCTACGGCTGGATTCTATTCGTCAGCGCATTTGTGGGGATTGCCCTGGTCGTTGTGAGCTGCGGCGGATCTTCCAACACCACGATGACGCCGGCGACGGCGACCATTCACGTCACTTTGACCGACCCGCCCAGTTGCGCCTTCCCCAATGGGAGTTTCGAACATGTTTACGTTTCGATTCGCTCAGTGCAGGCAAACCTCAGCTCGTCTGCAACGGACGACTCATCGGGATGGCAGGAACTTGCTCCGCAATTAAATTCGGCACCGATGCAGATCGACCTGTTTGCCGCGGCCTCGAACACCTGCCTGCTGACAAGTCTTGGTTCGAACTCCGCTCTGCCCACGGGAACCTATCAGCAGATCCGTCTGCTGTTGGTGCCGAATGACGGCAGCGGCGGAGCGACGCCCGCGACGAATGCTTGCGGCGGCCAAGGATGGAATTGCGCGGTGCTGCAGGACGGCAGCATTCACGAGCTGCAGCTTTCCAGCCAGGCCAACACCGGCATCAAGATTCCGCCGGGGCAGGTGGTTGGCGGACCGATCGTCGTGGGTGCCGGGCAGGACGTGGACTTGAACATTGATTTCAACGCCTGCGCTTCGATTTTGCAGGAAGGAAACGGCGATTTCCGGCTAAAGCCGGTGCTGACCGCGGGACAGGTAAGCACCAACACAACCGGCATCAGTGGCACGATTGTGGATTCATCGACCGGCGCTCCAGTGGCAGGCGGCACGGTTCTGGTGGCCTTGGAGAAAACGGATTCGAACGGCGACACCATTTTTCTGCAAAGCGCCGCCGATTCTTCCGGCCTCTTCAATTTTTGTCCGTTGCCGGCCGGCGCAACGTTTGATGTTGTCGCCGTCGCCATCAACGGAGCGGGTGTCGCGTACAACGCCACGGTGGTCACCGGAGTTCCGGGCGGCACTAATCTAGGCAACATTGCTTTAATTCCAGAGACCGGAGTTTCGACGGCGCCGGCCGCGCTGCAGGGTTTTGTCACCGCCCTAAACGGTGTAACAGGCGCCACGATTGACACGGCAATCAGCGCGCAGCAGACCGTTTCCCTGAGCGGCGGTGCGACGCGTGCTATAACGATTCCTGCCGAGGCTGGTTCACAGGCCAATATTTCCGTGCAGAGCAGCACGACGTGCCCGGCCGGTGCGCCAGCCAACTCGAATTGCGCGCAATACACGCTGGTGGTGCCGGCCAGTAATCCGCAAGTCGGCAATTTCGCCGGGGGCAGCGTTTCGTTCAGCCCGCCTGCTGCGGGAAGCGTTTTATACGGAGTGCGCGCCGACGCGTTTGTCCCCATGGGTGGCGGCGCCACTGCGTGTACTCCATCGACGCAAACGACCACGCTCGATATCAACAGCAAACCTTTGCAGGTGACTGCTGGGACCACGACGGTTCCGCAGCGGCTCGACTTTTCCGGCTGCAGCTGACTTCGCGCCGCGATTAGTCCGCGGCGGTGGCGAATCGCTTGAAGAAGCTGTCCGCCTTCCATACTGGCCGCGAATCGGCATTCGCCACTCGCAGCGCCAGTTTTTCCAGAATTGCATTGAATTGCGCCGCCGCAGCGACATCCACCGGCTGCGTCACATCATCTTTCACGCCGTGATAGCGCTCTTTGTACCAATCGTTGAAGAGTTTTTCTTCCGGAGTGCCCGGCAGCCAGCCGAATTTGAAAGCCAGCGATGGGACCCCTTTTTTGATGAAGCTGTATTGATCGCTGCGGATGAAGCGGACGTGATCGGGCTGCTTATCAGCCTGCGTGATTACGTAGGCTTCTTTCGCGACCGCAGTCACATCGTCGCCCAACGTCGATTCGCCAAGGCCTTGCACCTCCAAATATTTCAACGGGAACAGCGGCAACGGCATGTCCATATTGATGTCGGCTATGATCGGGCCTTTCACGGTTGGATGCGCGGCGTAATATTGCGAGCCGAGCAGGCCTTTTTCTTCCGCGGTTACAACCAAAAATAAGATTGAACGCTTCGGCTTTGCGTTCGACGATTGCATCGCCTTTGCGATTTCGATTGCCGAAGCAACACCCGAGGCGTCGTCCATCGCGCCGTTATAGATTTTGTCCCCGTTCACCGGCTCGCCGATTCCCAGATGGTCGAGATGCGCGCTAACGACCACGAATTCGTTTTTGAGCGCCGCATCGCTGCCAGGAACCACGCCGGCGAGATTTTGCGACTGCGCGGTCGAGCGCTTGACGCCGGTTTTCGCGCGAATGGTCACAGCCAGCGGAAAATGCGCTAGCATTTTCTCCGTGCCAAGCATGCTCGCAATTTCCGCGAAGGAGTGCCCGCTTCCGGCCAGCAATTTGTCGGCATGCACCGGGTTCATAGTCATTACGAATCTCGATTGCGACGCGCCATTCGCTGAGTCTTGCAGCTCCATGCGCTCGGAAAAGCGCGCACCCGCCACCCGCGACCACGGCACTTCCTGCGCCTGCGGATTGGGAATGACGACGGATCCGACGGCCCCAGCCGCGGCAAGACTTTTCCGTCGCGCCTCGGCGCTTGAATAGTGTGCCTTCACGGAAGCCGGAATGGTCGTCGGCCCGCCAGTCACGTACACCGCGATCTTTCCTTTCAAATCAATTCCGGCGAAATCGTCCACATTCAATTCCGGGATCTTTAAGCCGTATCCAATGAATACCGCCGAAGTGTCGACCGGTGCCGCATTCGGAGTCGGAAGCAGAAAACCATCTTCACCAAAATTTACCGTTTCCGCTTTTCCGTCGCGAATAAATTCCAGCGAAGATTTCGCCTCGTCCAGTTGCAGCACGTTGAATGTGAGCGGTTGCGCGTACCCGTGTTCGCCTGCAGGCTGCAAGCCGGCTTTCTGGAATTGATCCGTCACGTAGGCGGCCGCTTTGGCAAAACCTTCACTGCCCGTGCCGCGCCCTTCTAGTTTGTCATCCGCCAAATATTGGATATGCGCCCACCACGCTTTGCCGAGCGCGTCCCAGCCCTGTGCGGCGCATACGCTCGCAATCGCGAGCACGCACAAGGTCACTTTCGCTGCGAGCTGAATCCTTGTTCTCATCATTCGCGCTTTATCCTTTTTGACTGGCAGTAAGATTCTTCAATTGTGCCACTTCCCGCACCGTCAGCGGGCGGACTTTTCCGGGCGGAATATCAAGCTTCAGCGGACCAAGTTGCACCCGCTTGATCTTCTCCACCAGGAATCCGGTGTGCTGGAACATCCGTCGGATTTGCCGGTTGCGGCCTTCAATCAAAATCACTTCGTACCACGGATTCGGCGCATCCTCGAGCAACCGAATTTTGGCGGGAGACGTTTTCACCCGTTCGCCGTCTTCGAGAGTGATCATAATTCCGCGCCGCAAGCGCTCGATGGCTTTTTCGTCGGGACGCCCGCTGACCTTCACGTGATACGTTTTCGGCATGTGCCAGCCGGCTTTGGTCAATTTCTGCGCAAGGTCGCCGTCGTTAGTCATCAAGAGCAGCCCTTCGCTGCCGTAGTCAAGCCGGCCGACCGGATACAAGCGCTCCTTCCGATAAGAGACAAATTCCATGACTGTCGGGCGACCTTCCGGATCGCTGACCGTGGTCACGTAACCCTTCGGCTTGTTCAACATAAAATAGAGCAGTTGCTCGGCGGCCTTCAGCGGCTTGCCGTCTACAGCGATTTCATCGACTTCCGGATCTGCCTTGGTTCCCTGCTCCATGACCACTTTTCCATTGAGCGTCACGCGGCCGGCGGCAATGAACTCCTCGGCTTTGCGCCGCGAGGCGACTCCAGCCGCCGCCATGATTTTTTGCAGACGTTCCGCAGCCATGCAGCAAAGACTCCCGAGTAGTGTTACTCGGCGGCCGACACGAATTTTGCGGCGCGTTTCCCTTTTCCGCCGTTGAATTCGGCGCGAAACGCGTCCGCTTCCTTTTGCGAAAGTACCCGATATCGTCCGCGTGGAATTCCCTCGACGGTGAGCGTGCCAAGCGCAACGCGCTTCACTTTCTCCACCGGATGGCCTTCCTTGAACAAAACCTTGCGCATCTCATCTTTTTTAGAGCTGCGCATACGCATTTCGTACCAGTAATTCGCGGTGTGTCCACGCGTCGCATCCGGCTGGCGCAGCGTCTGCATCTTCGCACCGATTTCTTTGCCGAGCCGCTGTAGTTCTTCGCGCCGCAGCATGCCTTTCACTTTGATGTGATACACCTGCTCGATATTTTCCCAACGCATCAGCATTTCGGCCGCGAAATCGCCGTCGTTGGTGAGAAACACCATTCCCGAAGCCGAATATTCAAGATTGCCGACCGGATACACACGCTCAGGAAATCCCCGCAACAGATTGCGCAGTGTTTTGCGGCCTTCAGGATCGGCTAGGCTGGAAACAATTTCCGGCGGCTTGTTGAGCAGCAGATAAACTTTGCGTTCTTCGGCAGTAAGTTTTTTGCCAGAAACTTCGATCTTGTCGGTCGCGGTGTCAGCCTTCGAACCAAGTTCGCGCACGATGTGCCCGTTCACTCTGACCTGGCCGCTGACGATCAGTTGTTCGGCATGGCGGCGCGAAGCTACGCCGGCGTGCGCAATGATTTTTTGTAAGCGTTCTTGCATAAATAACTGGTCGCTGATCGCTTTCCTCAAGACGAGGCAGCTTCCGCCTTCGGCGGCTCTTCGTCGAGTTCTCCGCTGGGCATCCCTTCCGCGGTCGATTCGACTTCGCGTTCCCGCAGGAATTCTTCGTCGGACGGCGCGGAAGACTCAGGACCAACCTCGGTGCCCGGAACGGCCTTGCCTCCGTGGTGCGACGAAGGCACCGCAAACTCAGTCGGAACAAGCTGGTCGCTTCCGGCTAGGTCCTCGATCAACGGGTTGGCCACAGGACGATGCGTCGCGACTACCGCTAAATTCTCCACAGTATCGGCATTGGGCTGTGCCAGCATCTCTTCTTCAGTTGTAGGAGCGACGCCCATGTCGCTGCCAAGCGCTTCGCGCGCCAACGCTTCGAATTCCTTCAGACTTGGCAATTCCTGCAAATCGCTGAGGCCAAATCGCATCAGAAATTCTTTCGAGGATTTATAAAGAATCGGGCGGCCCATCACTTCCTTGCGTCCTGCAGTCGTGATCAAACGTTTGTCAAGCAGCGTGGCCAGCACGCCGGAAGAGTTGACGCCGCGAATCTCGGAAATCTCCGGGCCAGTAACCGGCTGCTTGTAGGCGATCACCGCCAGTGTTTCCAGCGCGGGCATCGAGAGCCGCAGCGGCGGGCGCAAGCTCTTGATGAATCGCCGCACCACGTCGTGATGCTGCGGCTTGGTGTACATCCTGTAGCCGCCGGCCACCGCGCGAATTTCGATTCCGCGCTCTTCGGCGGTGTAGCTGGCCACGAGTTCGTCGAGCGAAGTCTGCACCACGATTTTTTCTTCGCCCAGCGCCGCGGCCAGTTGCTCGATGGTCGCGGGCTCGTCGGCGGCGTAGATGATCGCTTCGAGGGCGGCTTTGCGTTCGTCGTTAGTCATAGATTCTATTTAAAGTTTACCGTTTGTCGCTCGCCGTGGAAAGGGTGGTATCGGTTCTTGAATTTGTAGCGGCCGGTCTTTAGAGCGGTTCTTTTCTTCATATATGATGCCGGCCGGGTGCCCAGCCTCGCTTTTTGAGCGTGGGGCTTTCCTTTATCCGAAGCGTGGCTAGCTGCGGCTATTTATATTCGTCGTCGATCATGCGGATTTCGCCTCTTTCGTCGAACACCGAATCGAACGATTTGCTCTTGCGCAGCAGGATTTCGCCGAACTGTTTTTCCTGCACGATCCCTAAAGCCTGCAGCTTGACCATTTCCAGCACCGCCAGAAACGCCACAATCATCGCGTGGCGCGAAGGGCAAGCTTCGAAAAATTGCACCAGGTTGACGCTGGAATCCTCGCTGGCCAGGATTTGTCCGCGCAATTGCGCGATCATCTGCGCCACAGTGAACTGCTCGTGCTGCAATTCGATGCGCGCCACTTCTTTGCGTCGCTCCAGCACTTGCTGAAAAACTTTCACCAGATCGACCAGCGAAACCACCAGTTCGCCTTCGGTGCCTTCGTCGTTGTAAAGCGATTTGTCCGGCTTCGACCAAACGTTTTCTTCGATTTGCTGTCTTTGGTACAAAAGTTGAGCGGCGTTTTTGAATTTCTCGTGTTCCAGAAGGCGTTGAACGAGCTCTTCGCGTGGGTCAGCGGCTTGCTCTTCCGGCGTGCCCAGCGGATCGGGCGGCAGCAGCATTTTCGACTTAATGTAAATCAGCGAAGCCGCCATATAAATGAATTCGGAAGAAACGTCCACGTTCAAGTCTTCCAATTTGTGCAGGTAATCTAGGTATTGCGATGTGATTTTGGAAATTTGAATGTCATGGATGCTCATTTTTTGCTGCTTAATCAAATCAAGCAACAAATCGAGCGGACCTTCGTACATCGGGATATTGATTTTGTAGGGCGTCGCCATTTTGTTGGTGTGCTGGGCTCCGTGATCCGCTTACCGTTTATCGTCCACCTTTTGCCGTTGGGCGAAAGAACAGAGCCGGCTTGAAGGCCGGCCACTACAAAAGCGAACCTTCCTAGATCCGAACGTCGCCTCTCGTCACTCGCTACTCGCCACTTCTTTACGCTTCTTCTGCCAGCCGAAGACCGCTTCGCGGACTCGCTCCATGGTGACTTTGGCGACTTCACGGGCGCGCTTCGAACCATTGTCGATCACTTCGAGAACGCCGGCCTTATCGTTCTCCCACTTCGAGCGGCGTTCGCGAACCGGAGTAATCCACTCGATCAGGTGATCGGCCATCTTTGCTTTACACTCGATGCAGCCGATGCCTGCGGTGCGGCAGCCTTCCGCCGCCCACGCTAACGTTTCAGGGGACGAGAACAGTTTATGCCAATCGTAGACCGGACACACGTCCGGATTTCCGGGATCGGTGCGGCGCTTGCGAGCCGGGTCGGTGACCATCACTTTGGTTTTCTTGCGGATGTCGTCGTCGGATTCGCTCAGCGTGATGGCGTTGCCGTAGCTCTTTGACATTTTGCGGCCGTCC